>VOFD01002510.1_pt1 | contig 17363 bp, 14 predicted proteins | sample 5384101 | NCBI WGS metagenome assembly VOFD01 (sample SAMN12384723, study PRJNA508395) | human gut metagenome | isolation source: healthy gut C | host: Homo sapiens
GCCCGTCCGGCAATCCGTTAAAAAGTACGTATAATCCGCGGGGTCGGTGCTCTCGGGATCCACACAGGTGACGTTGTTGATGAAGCTGCCCGGTACAACGGGAAGCTTGCCGTGCAGCAGGAAATCGTCGGTGCGCTCCATGTGGCGGCGCAGCAGTTCCCGCATCTCGCTGAGAACGGAGGTATACTCCGGGTTTCCGGCGAGATTGCAGCCCTCGGCGGGATCGAGCATCAGATCGTAGAGCTGCTCGCGGTCCTTTCCGTGTGAGAGAAGGCCAAACTGCGCCAGAAAATCCTTCGATGCGCCGCCGTCAATGTTCGCGGGAACCGTTCCCGTTTCGGGAGCGTATTCCACGATATTTCCAGCGCTGTGTGCGCACACGGCGGGCCGGTTCGGGAGCGGCATGGTAGTTGATTTCCGAGAATATGGCGTCATGGAGTTTTTCCTCCGAGCCTTCCAGAAGCGGGAAGAGGGAGCGGCCCTCCACAGGGCCGGGAAGCGGCACGCCCGCGGCCTCACAGAGCGTCGGGTAGAGATCAAGATGGCTGACCATCGCGTCGCACACCTTTCCGGCCATCGGGTTGCCGGGATACTTGAGAATCAGGGAAACGCCGATGCCGTCGTCGCGCAGCGTGCACTTCATATGCGGGAAGGCCGGGCCGTGATCCGTTGTGTAGAACACAAGGGTGTTGTCCTCCAGCCCCAGCTCGCGAACGCAATCGAGAACCCGGCCGAAGCAGGTGTCCGCCCGCTTGGCGGAGGTGAGGAACTCGGCAAAATCGCGGCGCGTCTCGTCCGTGTCCGGCAGACAGGCGGGAACTTTCACATAGTCCGGCTCGATGCCGGGATCGATTCCCTCGAAGGGGCGGTGTGTGTTGTGCAGGCCGAGCGAGAGGAAGAAGGGCTTTTCATGCGGGCTGCGCAGAAATTCCACGGCTTTTTCCGTGTTGCGTGTGTCGGCCTCCAGCGAGGACATACCGGGCGCTTCCTCCTGAAATACGCGGGAGTAGCCAAGACTGGAAACGTCGGCCGCTTCATGGTGGACGCCGCAGAGCACCGTTTCCATCCCGTGAGAGCGCAGCCAGCTGCCGAGATGGCGGCTGTAGTCATGCAGGGAAAAGCCCCGGTGCGCCAGGCCGTACATACCGTTCTGGTGAGGGTACAGGCCCGTCACCAGTCCGCTGCGGCTCGGCGAGCACGTCGGCCCGCAGCAGAATGCGGAGCGAAAGACGCAGCCCTCCCGAGCGAGGCGCATGAGGTTGGGGGTGACCGCGTTGGGGTCATAGGGCTGGACGTACCGGCCCGTGTCGTGTGTATGCAGATAAATCAGGTTCAGGCCCTGCTTCATTTGTGAGATTCCTCCTCCTGGTGTTCCGGCCTGTCCGCCGTATTGTAGAGCGTGCGCATCCGTCTGGCCGGCTGCGTCGATTCCTTTTCGACGATGGCGCAGCTGTAGCCCCGGCAGCGCGTTTCTCCCTGGTGCTGGAGCCTGTCGAGCAGATGCCGGGCGGAGTCTCGGTAGAGATCGCGGGTCGGCATGGCGACGGTCGTCAGCGTCGGTACATGAAAATCGGTAAATTCGCTTCCGTCAAATCCCGCAACGAGCACGTCCCGGGGAACCTGCAGACCCCAGTCATACAGCGCGCGGCAGCAGCCCACGCACAGGCGGTCCGAAACGCACAGCACGCCGGAGAGATGGATCTGCTTTTTGAGCAGCCGCTGCATGCCGAGATAGCCGCTTCGGTAGTAGCTGTTCTCCACGGTGACGACCAGCTCCGGATCCTCCGCGCCGATCTCACGCATGGCTCTGAGGTAACCGGCAGTCCGCAGACCGCCTACCGTCAGCCCCTCCTTTTCCGTGGTGAAGAAAGCAATCTCGCGCGCGCCGCGTTCCTGCAGAAAGCGCGTCAGGCGATAGCACTCCATCATTTCGTCGACATAGAAGGAGGAAATATTATGATAGGCGCTTAAATCCTGATATTTTCCGAAGAGAATGACCGGAATGCCGAGACGATCCAGCTCCTCCTCCCGTCCGAGGAAGGAGCCGCCGAGGATAACGAGAGCGCAGGCGCGCGTTCCCCGCACCGCCTTGAGCGCGGCGTAAACCGAATCCTCCCCGTTGATAAAACGGATGGCAATGTCATAGCCCTCGCCCGTCATCGCCTCGCTGTATTCCTTGACGAGCAGGTTGAAGTAAGGGTGCAGGGCGTCGTTGATCAGAAGCACCACTGTTTTGTTTTCCGACTGCTTGAGGAGTTTGGCCGCAGCGTTGGGCGTATACTTCTGCCGGCTGGCGGCCTCCTGTACTTTTCTGCGCGTCTCCTCGCTGACGCCGGGATAATTGTTCAGCGCCTTGGAGGCGGTGGAAACGCTTACACCGCACTCCTTCGCCAAATCCCGTATGGAATAATTCTTGTTCCATTCCATCTGCACACCCCGCTCCTCCTTTATACGTGATGCCTGTGCGTCCCTTACAGGGCGCATGCGGGCGCATCAAGCCTTATTTCATTCGCCGGATACAGGGGGGAGTCCGAACTGTCTGCGGACATAGTCCTCCATCAGGGACTCAAGCGGCGATCCGCAGCGTGTTTCTCCGGAGATTCCGTCTCCGAGGAGCATGTAGCCCAGGTCGTCGCAGGAGGACGGCCAGTACGGCAGTCCCTCTCCGTTCGGATCGCCCGTACGGATGAAATTGGCCCAATAGGTGTTGATCTGTTCCGCGAGCGCGTAATCCCAAGCCGTCCAGCGGCGGGCGGGCGGCGTTCCCTCCCGCAGGGAGCGGAAGGTGTACCACAGCTCGCTGGAATGCCAGCTCCACTGAATTTCCTCGTCGCGCTCGGTTCCGAGTTCGCACGGGCGCGACGGCGTGCGGTGGGCAAAGAGATAAACGTAGTTTTTCACATCGCTGTGCAGCGCTTTCCGGCTCCACTCGCCATAGAGGCGGGGAAGCATGATGTTCGTCCAGCACAGATTGCTCAGGCCGTAGGCCGCAAGCCGGCGCGCCAGAGCGGGAGCGGTGGAATCGTTTGCCGGTACAAGCGTCTCAAAGCCGTATGTATCGTACAGAGATCGCCGAGGCGCTCCCGGAAGCCGGCATAAAACGCATCCTTGCCCGCCGGGGTCGGGTACTCGCCCTCGCCCAGGTTGCAGCCGCACAGAATCGGGATTTCCCGGCAGGCGCCGCGCAGCAGGCCGTCGCGGGCGGAGGCGTCCTTCAGCACAATGCCGTCGCAGGTGACAAAGTCGATATACGGATTTCCCTCCGGAAGCTCCAGAAGGCTTTCCGCCGGAAGGGCGCGCAGCTCGTCAAGGGAGGCGTCCTGCGCCAGGCCAAGGCGGCTGGAGACGCTCAAGGCCGTTTTGCTCCGCTTCGGACAGGGAGGGAGGGACGATCCTTCACTGCAATCCGCTCTGCAGAATGATCCGGCGCACCGGCACGGAGAACTTCGGCGAGAGGACCATGCTCATGCACTTGACCGTGCCGCCCGACTGGCCGCCGATGGTGATGTTCGACGGGTCGCCGCCGAATGCGGCGATGTTGTCACGGATCCATTCCAGCGCGCAGATCTGGTCCAGCAGGCCGTAGTTGCCGCTCGTTCCCTGCTCCGCCGTCAGCTGCGGCAGGGAGAGATAGCCGAAAATACCGAGGCGCTGCTCTACGGAGACAAAGACAATTCCCTTTTCCGCAAAGGCGCGGCCGTCGGCTTCCGGCTCGTACGTATGGCACGTCGTCAGGCCGCCGCCATGGAACCAGACGAACACAGGACGATCGGCCTTGCTGCCCGGCGCGTTCTCGTCCACGGTGATGTTCAGGTACAGGCAGTCCTCTCCCATGGAGGGAAGCGGCTCGTAATAAAAATCGCTGCGGTACGGTTCGACGTCGGCGCCGGTGAGATGCTGCACCGGCATGACGCCGCGCTCACGGCAATCGCGCACGCCCTCCCACGGACGAACGGGCACGGGAGGCTTCCAGCGAAGCTCTCCGATGGGGGGTTCGGCGTAGGGAACGGCGCGGAATTCAAGAAGTCCCTGGGAGGAAAGGCCGAGAACCTTTCCGCAGGCGGTTGAGACAATAGCGTTTTGATGTTCCATTGCTGTGCCAATCCTTTCTCCGGAAGTCCGGCAGAACCGGAGAGGCCCATCCGGGCAAACCTCCGGCAGCTGCGCGAAGCGATTTTACGCCTCAATTCCGGCTTCTCTTTTTTCTGACAGCTCCGGCGCGGCGTGCGGCCGGAGAATCTTTTATGCCCTCTCCCAGGGATCCTTTTTTGTGCGCATGATCCAAATATATCCTACCACAAGCGGAATAGCCGCCGCAACCCATGTAATGGGATTTACGAAGCAGAGCGCCGTATAGCTGCCCTGACGGTACAAAACGGCCACCCACAGCAGACGGGCCACAAGCTCGAGTACGCCGACTCCCATCGGGATCGTTACGTTCGCCATGCCCTGCAGTACGTTGCGGAAGAGGAAGATCATCGCCACGCCGATGAGGAACAGAGAGAAGGTGTTGACGTATTGCAGGCCGTACTGCAGAACGTCGTCGCTGCCCTGCTCCACGAAGAGACCAAGCAGCTGGGTACCGAAAACGCGCAGGAGAATGCCAAGCAGGATGGAGGTTCCCACGGCGAAAATCACGCAGGCGCGCACGCCCTCCCGGATTCTCTCTTTCTGCTTCGCGCCGAAATTCTGTCCCACATAGGCCGCGATGGCCGAGCCAAAGGTATAAATCGGCTGCAGGCAGAACTGTTCAAGCTTGTTTCCGGCTGTATAGCCCGCGATGACGCTCACGCCGAAGGTGTTGATCGCCGACTGCAGCGCCAGAAAACCCACCTGGGTGATGGCTCCCTGCAGCGCCATCGGCACGCCGATCCGGAGCAGGGACAAAGCGGTGAAAGCGCGCAGCTTCCTGTCCTCGCGGGAGAAATGGAAGAACGTCATGCGGCGGCGGACATACACGGTGCAGGCCGCGAGAACGGCCATCTGCGCAAGGATGGTCGCCAGACCGACGGCGGCGACGCCGTTTTCCATTGTCAGGACAAATACAACGTCGAGAATGACGTTCAGGATGCTTGAGGCGACAAGAAAATACAGCGGCGTTCTCGCGTCGCCCAAACTTCGCAGCAGGGCGTACATGAGATTCAGTCCGGCGGTGACAATCATACCGAGCACGATAATAATAATGTAGCTGTGCGCCAGATCCAGAAATTTCTTCCGGCGTATTCATCAGGCGCAGCAGGTCCTTGAGGAAAATGGCGGACGGGATGGTCAGCAGGACGGAAACGCCCGCCACCAGGACGATGGAATGAAAAGATGCTCGAACGCACCTCATCCGGATTCGATCCGCCGAACCGGTTCGATACAATGACGGCAAATCCCTGCGTCAAACCGGTGAGCATGGTCAGAATGAAATTATACAGGTTGCTTGTGCTTCCTACCGCCGCAAGAGCGGTGGAGCCCACCATCTGTCCCACGACAATTGTGTCGGTCATGTTGTAAAGCTGTTGGACCAGATAGCTGATAAAGATAGGGATGGAGATTTCCACAATCAGGCGAAAGGGATTTCCCCTGGTCAGATCTTTTACCACGTTTGTCTCTCCACTCTGAAAGCCCGGATTCCCCGGGGGTATCGGTTTGCTCGGACGGGAGGGATGACGCCGGGAACGTTTCCGGCGTCATGCAGGCCCGTTTCCGTTTGGGAAAAAGGCGGCGGAGCGCACAGGGGCGGAAAGCTCCGGCCGCCGGTGCATCAGAGCTCCCGCAGCTCGAACCAGTAGCTTCTGCAGGCTTCCAGGATGATTTCCTGGTTTTCCAGGTCGCTGCCCGTAAAGGTAAAGCTGCGGGAGGGGAAGCTGACGCCGATGTTGCCGGCGCAGCGGATCACTTCCGCACGGTACGATTTCTGCGGATCCAGGCCGAAGAAGACGGAAGCGCCGGAAAGATGCGTTCTGGTGGGATAGCTGCCGAGGTTTTCCAGCAGGAGCAGGCGGCGTTCCCCGCGGCGTGCGGCGGCAAACACATTCGGCTGATCGGTCGTGACGGCTTCGGTATCCGCCCAGCCTTCCAGCGCGCCGCCGAGTTCCGCACGCAGAGCGAGCAGGCCGGTGTAATACGACTCGCGGCGCTCCAGCTCGTCATACCAGATCATGGGCTGGCAGCCGGCAAAGACGGCCAGATCCATCAGCGCTTCCGTCACGGCGGAGCCGCGCAGGCGCTGGGCGGGCGGGGGTGAGCAGACGCGTGTCGTGCGTCTCCAGGAAGACGACCTTCGGAGCGTCCTGCGGCTGCGTGAAGCGGTATTCGGACAGCCATCGCTGCAGCTGCGAGCCGTTCCAAACGCTCAGCGCGGCGTTGTAGAGCGCCCAGTGAATGTTGTACTCACACACGGTGTGCGTGGTGTGCTGGAAGACAGCGCCCCAGACCTCGTTGAGGAGAGCGGCGTCCGGCTTGATCGCGCGGATGCTTTCGAGCACCTTTTCCGTCAGACGCACGCCGCCGAAGCAGGTGTAGCTCGCATGGTAGGAGAGCTGCGGGTCACGGTTGGGCTCCTTCCAGTGCGGAGCATCGACGCGATAGCCGTCCACGTCAAAATTCTTGACGTAGAAGGAGGCCACGCTGGCGAAGAACTGCTGCACCTCGGGGTTCGCCCAGTCGAGAGAGCAGGTGTCGTCCCAGCCGTGAGAGCCGAACATCTTGCCGTCCGGCGTTTTCTCGTACCAGTCGGGATGCTCGCGCACGAGGGCGTTGCCCGCCGAGGTTCCCTGCGGCACAAGATCCATGAGGATGCGCATGCCCTTTGCATGCAGGGCGGTCACGAAGCGGCGGAAAGCGTCCTCGCCGCCGAAGCGCGGCTCAATGCGGAAATAGTCGATGGTGCAGTAGATGGAGGGATCCTCATAGCAGAGGCAGGGCATGAGATAAAGGGTGCGCACGCCGATGCCGTACAGCCAGTCGAGCTGTCCGATGGCCCGGTCAAAATCGCCGAGCTGCGCCATGCTCACTTCCAGAATAGCGCCGCGGCGCAGCCAGCCGGGCGTCTCCGGCACGCGCAGCCCAACGACGCGCGAAAGCAGCGTCTGGTAGCTTTCGAGTACCTGACGGTAAGAACCGGCCAGCATGTACACTCTGCCGGTTTCCATTTTGGGGAAGCGGCGGAGGTCAAAGACGAGCATGTCACGCTGCATCAGATAGATGCCGTCGTCGGTGACGCGGGTCATCGGGAAGAAGTTTTCACGGCTGCAGTAGGAGGTCAAACCGACGCAGGCGGTCTTGTCGGCCCGCTCTACGGCGAGCAGTCCGGCGCCCTTGTCCGGCGTGGTGGAGTACATATCTTCCTGCGTGACAAAGCCGCGCATATCGCCCGTGGTCGCATCGGGGGAGAAGATGATATTCTCGGAGGTCACCTCATAGCAGGCGCCCTGGCCGGGAGCGTGGAAGAGATCGGCGTCAAGGCCGTCGTACCGTACCGCGGGAAGCTGGAAGGTGACGCTCTGCACTTCCTGCAGGGAGACGCCGGGCAGCGCCGTGATATCGGCATACAGGCAAAGGCCGCACAGGGCTTTTTCAATATGTACGGTGACTTCAAAGCCGTCGCCCGTATAGGTAACGGCGAGCGCGCCGTTTTCCTCCTGCCAGCGCGCAAAGGCAAGGCCGTGCGCGTCGGAGTATTCCTTTCCGTCGATCACAAGGGTCACATAAGGGTCGTCCTGGCGGTTTCCGGTGATGCGGTCCCCGTTCTGGGAGAGGCAGCACAGACGTCCGCGGTCGGTGAAAGAGAGCTCCAGATTGTTGTAAGAGAGTGTTTTCATGCCGTGATTCCTCCTGTCAGCCGTCGATCCGCATGCCGTCATAGGCGGGAGTGATGAGATAGGGGAGCGATTTGCTCTTCTCGGCACAGATGGCCTCGAGCTGCTCGTGGGTATAATTCTGTACCTGATTGATATGCGTCAGGTATACGCGGGAATGATCGGTCAGTGTTCCCTGCGCATAGAATTCGCTGCACAGGTGAAGCACGCTGCGCAGATCGAGATGGGAGTACGGCGTATCGCCGCGGTCCATGCTGCCGAAGGTGCACTCGATCACAAGCAGATCGAGCGCGCGGCCGCGCAGGTAATCCATGGTTTCACCGGCATAGTGGCCGGTGTCCAGAGCGTACAGCAGCCTTCTGCCGTCCGCCAGATCAAACAGATAGCTTGCCGCGTTCTTCTCAAAGTGGGCCGGATGCTCGCCCTTGAGCGGCGTGACGGTATGCTCGCCGATCCGGCACGGCTCGAAGAAGGAGAGGCGGTGGAAGACGTAGCCCTTTGCATACCCCTCGGTGAAGTAATGCTCCTGACCGCAGAAGCCCATCTTGTCCAGAGCTTCCGGGAACTGATAGGCGTCGCCGTTGAGATAGATGTGAATCTTGTCTTGGCCTTCCTTATACAGCAGCGGTTTGAGAGAGAGGGTCCCCAGGTCCAGATGATCCTCATGCGTGTGGGTGATAAGGACATGGCGCAGATCGGACAGGTCAAGGCCGAAGCGCGCGCAGGAAGCCAGAACATCCGGACCGAAATCGACGAGAACCTCCTTGGATACACGGAAGCTCGAGCGCAGGCGGATTTCCTTGCCGCCCTTCTTTCGTGCATTTTCGCACACAGGGCAGCGGCAGAACGGGGAGGGGATGCCCTCCGCCGCTCCGGTTCCCAAAAATTGCAGAGTCAATTCATCCATGAAAAAGCTGATGCTCCTTTCGCCGCGGCAGGCGGCAGTTGAAAGTGAAACGGGGGGCGGATTGATTGCTTCCAGGCGATGGGAAATGCCGCCTGAAAAAATGCAGCCGTCCGGCAGATTGATTTCTCAATTTACCGAACGGCTCATTCTCAAGGCAGGATGCCCGCGTTGGAGCGGGACCGCCTTACATAGCGCAGTCATGAGTGCGGAGCGTCCGCTCCGCGGTACAATTCGGTCAGCCTTTTACAGCGCCGACCGTCATGCCGCCGATAAACTGGGAGGAGAACTTCAGATAGATGATCAGGATCGGCAGAGTGGCGATGACAAGGCCGGCAGTCAGAACACCGTAGTCCGTATTGAACTGAGACTGGAAATTCATCAGGCCGAGCTGAAGAGTCTTGTTTTCTTCCGAACGAATCATGATCAACGCCCAGTAGAATTCGCTCCATGCACCCTGGAAATTAAAGATGAAGATGGTGGCCAGAATCGGGCGCATAAGCGGCAGGGCGATCTTGGTAAGCAGCTGTACAATGTTGCAGCCGTCGATGATCGCCGCCTCGTCGAGTTCCTTGGGCAGCGAGCTGATATAGTTGGTCGCAATGTAGGTAGCCAGCGCGATGCCGGTGGAAACATAGGGAAGAATCAGGGAAATCTTCGTGTCCATCAGACCGAGGTTCTTCATGGTGGAGAAGTTTGGTACAGTGACCATCTCTGTCGTAATGAACAGGCCCGTCAGGAACAGAATGAAGAGTACCTTGTGGCCCCAGGGCTTGAGCTTGGCGAAGGAGTAGGAGGCCAGAACGATAACCACCATCTGAATGATCAGCGTAATGGCGGTGACGTATACGCTGTTGAGGAAGTAATCGCCGATTTTACCGACCTGCCAGGCTTCAATGTAGTTTTCGGGCTGGAAGGTGCTCATACCGAAGGGGTTCGAAATGACGTCAAAATTCGTCTTGAAGGACGTTATGAAAACGAAGAAAATCGGATAGAGCACAATCAGGGCGAACAGGATCAGAATGATCTGTTTGAGCACCCGTAACGGAAGATTTTTTGCCGTGTTGGTTTTCACTCCTGTTCCCTCCCTTACTTATTTTCGTAGTTAAAGTGTCCGGCGATTCCTCTGGCCGCTACAGTAAGTACCAGAATAATCACGAACAGGATAACGGACATCGCCAAAGCCGATGAGAATTTATAGTCGACAAAGGCGCGGTTGTAAATGACCAGGGAGACGACGCGGGTCGCGGTGCCGGGACCGCCGCCCGTGAGCATATAGAAGAGGGCGAAGGATTTCATACCGCCGGTGATGGAGTAAATGATATTGGTTTCCGTCGTGCCCACCGTAAGCGGGAGGAAGAAATAGCGCAGCTTTTTGCCAGCCGTTCGCTCCGTCAATCGCCGCAGACTCGAGGATGTCCTTCGAAACATTCTGCATGCTGATGTAGTACAGCACCATCGTGAAGCCGACGAACTGCCAGGTGTTCACGAGAATAACGGCCCAAAGAGCCGTCTCCTTCTCGCCGACCCAGGCGTGCGTCAGGGAATCCAGGCCGACGGCGCGCAGAAGCTGGTTGATCAGACCCGAATCGGCGGCCAGAATAAAACGCCACATGACGGCGACAACAGCGGCCGGGAGGATAACGGGAAGATACAGGGAAACCTTATAGAAGTTCTGCCATCTGGCAGTCAGGTTATACACCATGTAGGCCAACAAGAAACCGAGCACCGTCTGGATCAGCGTGGAAACCACTGCGAAGTACAGGTTGACGCCCATAGCCTGCCAGTAATCCGGTGTGGCGGTGAAGAGGGTAATATAGTTTTTTGCCCCGATGAAGCTGTAATCATCGTTGAAGCCCGTCCAATTCGTGAAGGACATGATCATACTGTAAACGACAGGGTAGATCATAAATACGCCCAGGAAGAACAGGCCGGGGATCAGGAATATAAGGCCCATCAGCTTTTGCTTGAACACCTGAGATTTATTCATACTTTTTTCACCACGTTTTCTTAACTTTTTTCGCTTGCTCTCGTGCTTTTTCACGGAACGGAAAAACAAATCCCTGCCCGGTCCGAAAACACATTCCGGGTAAACAGCAGCATTTACCAGAATTCCGTTGACCGGGCAGGGACTGTCAATCTCGCGCCGTATCTGCTCTATTCAAAGACAGTTTGGCTCGTTTGCTTGTATGAATCAGTTGGCGTTCTCAGCGATGTTCTGCGCCCAGGCGTTCGCAGCATACTCGCCGAAAGCCTCGGGGGTATATAGGAAGGATCGAGCAGGAAGTTGACAAACTCCATGTTGATGTCGACGTTGCAGGCGTTGGAGACATAGTCGGCGTTGATCTTGTAGGAGTTGACGCTGGAGAAGATGTCAGCGAACTGCTGGACGTCGGGGTTGGAGTAGGTCACATTCTGGTTGCCCACGACGGAGCCGGTCTCATCGGCAAACTTCTGCATGAACTCGTCGGAGCTCAGGTACTTCAGCCACGCGATCGCGGTGTCCTTGTTCTCGCTTTTGGCGTTGAGCATCCATGTGTCGGAGCCGAGGTTGTTGACGATCGTCGGCACACCGTCGGGAGCGGGCATCGCCATGAAGCCGAGCTCGAAGCCGGCCTCCTCGGCGCCGGAGACATAGTCGGAATACTCGTTGTTGTTCGCGAAGAAGAAAACGCCCTTCTGGGTCAGGAAGGACTGCTGCGCTTCCTCACGGGTCATGCCGGGAGCCGCGGCGTCGATATAGCCGTTGTCAAACCACTCTCTGAGCTTCGAGGCGGCGGTGGTAAACTCGGCGGAGAGGTCGGACACGCGGCCCGTCAGGTACTCAGGCGTCTCGAGCTTGCCGGACTTATAGAGCTCATGCTCGGCCAGGTTGTTGCCGACAGCGGCAATCTGATAGCCTTCCGGGTTGCCGGGGCAGATGAGAGGCGTGTAGCCGGCGTCCTTGATCTTGGCCATGAGCTCCTCGAACTCAGCGAGGTTCGCGGGCTCGGTCCAGCCGTTCTCGTCCATGATGGTCTTGTTGTACATCAGCAGGGTGGCGGTGGAGCGAAGCGGGATGCCATAGTAGTCGTCGCCGACCTTGCCGACGCCGATCGCGGAGGGCGAGAACTGGTTCAGCCACTCGTTGTCATTCGCCGTCAGATAGGGGGTCAGGTTCTCGATCGCGCCCATGGCCTGATAGGTGCCGGTGCCGAAGGTCGCCATCACGTCCGGGGCGTCGCCGGCAGCAAAGTAGGTCTGCAGGGAGTTGGAGAGCTTGTCCCAGCTTATGGAGATCACGTTGATCTTGGCGCCGGTCTCAGCCTCAAAGTCCGCGACAGCCTCGGTCCAAATCTCGTCGTACTCCGGCCAAATGTGCAGCCACTCGATCTCGCCGCCGACATTGGAGGTGTCGGAGGTTTCTCCGCCCTCTGCCGTGGAGGTATCGCCCGCCGTGGAGGCGGTGTCATCGCCGGCATCCGCAGTGCTGGACGTCGTGGTCCCGTTGGAGCAGGCGGTCATGGAAAGGACAAGAGCTGCCAAAATACCCAAAGAAACGACACGTTTATTGATTTTTCTCATAAGTACAGCCTCCTGTTTTTTTGAAAACGTTTTCTTTAATTTGTATATTACTACAGTCATAACGTGTTGTCAATATGCTTTTCTGCAAAATATAATAGAAATAATTGCTCGCGTGAAAATGGATAGGATATAATTTTGGAAACAGAAAGAAAAGGTTTTCCATGTTCTTTCGTCATTTTACACACCGGTATTGACAGAATACGGCGGCCTCCGACAGTCGGAGGCCGCCGTATTCTGTATGCCCGCCCGGTGCTGCCGGTTGGACTTCTCAGACTGTATGTTCCGTTTTTTTCATGGCAAGAAAGGAAAAAGCGGGGGGTGTATACGGAAATTCCCGGCGTGCCGGGAGCCGGTCCGGTTCAGAACCCCATTGCCTTTCCTCTTCACGGCAGGCGAAACATTCTTTCTGGACTTCCCGTTTGCCTCAACGGCGCTTCACTGCCGGGCGGGCCGCCGCGTGCAGTCTCAGTCTGCCAAAGTGATGCTTTGGGAGAGCACGTGAGAGGAACTGCTGCCTGCCATAATAAGGAACTCTCCCGGTTCCGCGGCAAAGCTGCTGCCGTTCCAGAAGGAAAGGTCGTCTTTTGTAAGAGAAAAGCAAACCTCCCGCTCTTCGCCCGGAAGCAGACGGACACGCTGTACGCCGCGCAGCTCCTGTCGGGGCGGACCCGGGAGGCGGAGCAGTCGCGGATGTAGAGCTGTACCGTTTCAACGCCCTCCGGTCCCTCCTCACTGCGCACCCGCACACGAACGCTCCATGTGTCCCCGTTCTGCTCCGCGCGCAGATCGCGGTAACTGAATTTCGTGTAGGAAAGTCCATAGCCGAAGGGATAAAGAGGCTCGTTCGGGCAGTCGATGAAGCGCGTTGTGAACCGCTCCGACTGCTCTCCCGTCAGCCGCGGACGGCCCGTGTTCGCGTGGTTGTAGTACACCGGGATCTGGCCTACCGTCTGCGGGAAGCTCATCGACAGACGGCCCGAGGGATTGACGCGCCCTGTGAGTACGTCCGCCAGCGCCGTGCCGGATTCCGTGCCGAGGAACCACGCCTGTACCACCGCGGCGCACTGTTCCGCTTCCTCGCGGATCTCGAGCGGACGGCCGCTGAACACGACCAGGACGACAGGCTTGCCGAGAGCGCACAGGCGTTCCACCATCCGGCGCTGGTTCCTTGTCAGACGCAGGTCGGTCTTGCTCGAGCACTCGCCCGTGTCGTTCTGGTTTTCACCGACCGCCGCCAGAATCACGTCGCATTCCGCCAGCTCTGCGCACGCTTCGTCAATACGGTCCTCCACGTCCGTCACGCCGTCGAAGAGGCTGCCGAGCTCGCCGTCCATCGCCGTGTGCAGCTCTGCGCCCGGCCATACCTCGCGCAGACCCTCAAAGAGGCTCACGCCGTCGGTTCCGGCCAGCGACCAGCTGCCGAGCACGCTCCGGCTCCTTGCAAACGGCCCTGCAATGCCGATTTTCATGCCCTCGCGCAGCGGCAGTGTGTGGTTCTCATTTTTGAGCAGCACAATCGACTCGCCTGCGATCCGCCGCGCTGCGGCGCGGTGCTCCGCACACAGCAGCAGGGATTTTTCCTTCTCCGCGTCAGCGTCCTTGTACGGGTTCTCAAACAGACCGAGCGCGTTTTTCAGGGCCAGAATGCGCCGTACGGATTCATCCACTGCCTGCCGCAGTTCCGGGAACTCGCGCATGAGCTCTTCGCCGTGCTCAAGGATACAGGTCGACATCATCTCCACGTCGACCCCGGCCTCGAGCGCCTTTTTGGCCGCTTCGCGCTTGTCCGCGCACGCGCCGTGGGCCAGCGTTTCATAGAGTGCGCCGTAGTCGGTGATGACGACGCCGTCAAAACCGTTTTCTTCCCGCAGAATCCCGCGCAGCAGAGGCGGTTTATGGTGGCCGGAATGCGATCCACCGTATTGAAGGAGGTCATGGCCATACATACGCCCGCACGCACCGCAGCCAGATACGCGGGCAGATAGTATTCGCGCAGCACGCCCTCGGACAGGTCGACCGTGTTATAGTCACGTCCCGCCTCGGAAGCGCCGTATGCCGCAAAGTGCTTGATGCACGCCGCCACATGGCCCGGCCCGATCACGCCCGTCTTCTCGTATTCCTCTCCCTGATAGCCGCGAACCATCGCCGCAGCCATCTGCCCGTTGAGCCACGGATCCTCGCCGGTTGATTCCATCACGCGGCCCCAGCGAGGGTCGCGGACGAGATCCGCCATCGGAGAGAACGTGAGCTGCACGCCGGCCGCCGAGCATTCCCGTGCCGCAACCTCTGCGGATTCCCGCGCCGCTTCCAGGTCGAAGCTGCATCCCATCGCGAGAGGAATCGGAAATACGGTGCGGTAACCGTGGATTACGTCCGCCATAAACAGAAGAGGAATTTTGTGCGGGTTTGCCGCCAGATGCTCATCCTGCACGCGGCGTGATTCCTCTGCGCCGAAGCAGTTGAGCGTCGTGCCGATGCTGTCGAGATCGGCCCGGGCAAGGTTTGCGTCCAGGCTGCCTCCCGTCGTCGCCATATCCTCGCGTCCCGTGAGCAGAGAGGTGACAAGCTGCGTCATCTCCGCGAGCTTTTCCCTGTCCGTCAGGGAATCAAACAGCCGGTTCAGTTCTTCCTGTTTCATTCGTCCATCCCCCATTTCTGAAAAATCAGCATCAAAGTCTCGTGCCGTTTCCGGTATGCTTATCAGAATAGTCGAAGCATACGGAAAAAGTCAACCGGGGAGCAGAGGGAACGCCGGGGCAAACGGGGAGCCGGCACAGAAACATCCGGAGGGAAAAGGCGATCTGTCGGGAACGTTGCTCCGGCCATTTGCTGCGAAATTCCGTTTCCGGGGAAACAGACGGGGATCGTGTCCTTTCCGGAGCGGTGCGCAAAAGCATTTCCGGCAGCGGAGAACAGAAAATTTCCGCCGTGCGAGCCGAAAAAAGAGGCTGGACGCGGCGGAAGAAAAGCGCTATGATGAAAAAACCGGCTTTGCCGGAGGATTCACAGAATAGGAGGAACATGTATGCTGGAGACAAGAAAGGAGTGCCGCGAGGGCGGCGTCGTTTTTTATTTGCAGGAGGCGAAAAGGCAGGAGGACGGCGGCGCGCCGCTGACTGTCTGCCTGACGGACGGGCAGGCGGAGGCGCTCATGGCGCTTGAGCTGCTCGATCGCAGGCAAAATCCGGGCGGGGCGATAGCCGCCGCCGTCGTGCCGGATTTGCTCCCCGATGAGCAGGAGCAGGCGCTCGCAGATTTTGTTTTTGCTCTGCAGTCGTATCCCGGCGTCTGCCCGACGCGAATCTCGCTGACGGGATCCGTCGCCTGTGCCGATCTGGTATGGAGGCTGGCCTCGCATTTTCCGGCATGGTTTTCGGCGGTCTGCGCCGTCGGGGGAAAGGGCAATCCGTACGAAGTGCGCGCCCTTACGTCGACGCCTCTGCGCGCCTACATTTTCCCCGGAGAGGAGAGGGCGGACGGCGGTCTGCCCGCGGCAGGGGAGCGTCTGGTGGCCGCGCTGCGGATTGCCGGAAGCGACAGTGCCTCCTGCGTCCGGATTGATCCCTCCCGTGCGGGCGAGCATGCTTGGGAGCGGATTTTTGAAGACGGCTCCGTTCTCGCCTGGCTGCAGGAGCAGGATAAAAAGCGGCAGTTCACGGTCAGCTTCGTCAAGCCGGGCGTGTGGTGCATCGAGGACTATTTTTCTTCCTGCTGCTATCTGGTCGAAGGCCGCGACCGCGCTGTGCTCGTTGACACAGGCATGGGCGAGGGAGATCTGCTGGGGCTTGTCCGCTCGCTGACGCCGCTGCCGGTGGATCTGGCCGTTACGCATCCGCACGGCGATCATATGCGCGGCGCGGATCGTTTTCCCCGGTGTATCTTCATGAGAAGGATATCGAATCGCTTGCCGCCAATCCGGAGCGCTTTCCCGCAGCCTGGACGCCCGGCAGTACAGTCCGCCCTGAGCTTGTACCGATCCGGGAGGGAAGCCTCATCGACCTCGGCGGCGTCGTGCTGGAGACGCAGGAGCTCGGCGGTCATACGGAGAACAGCGTCGTTTTTGCCGATGCGGCTCACCGCCTTCTTTTCACCGGCGACGCCGTCGGTTCAGGTTATATTGCTCTGATGATTTGCCGGCAGGACGAGCTGACGGAGTGTATCTCGCATTACGCGGATGGTCTGCGCGCCTACGCCGATCATCACCTTGATGCGGTGCGGGACTATGGCTGGCTCGGGGGCCACAAGATTCAGGAGAACGGCTGCGACGCCCGCCGCCAGCAGGATTTTCTTGCGGGCCGCTCCGCCTATTTCAATCCCATCCGTCCGCAGATTTTGCTCGACATGCTCACGCTCTGCGAGCAAATTCTGGACGGGACTGTCACCCTCGCGGATCTTCTCTCCACGGAGGAGCACTATTGCTCCTTTGGAACAGCCGGAATGTTCTTCCGGTTTATAGACTGAGCCTGCGCGTACGACTCCAACAGATTGAACCCGCGCGCGCACCGGCTCGGCAGAACGGATCCATACGTACCGGCCCGCGCGGAAAGCATTCCTTGCCCAGTCCGGCGGCCGGAGGAAGCGTGCGTGAATTGCCGTCCGCAGGCCCGCATACCAGCCTGACGGCCGGGTGGGACAAGGAGGCCGGGCGTTAATCCAGAGAACGGCCCCCGGAAGCTGCCTGAGAACCGTTCTCCTCAAAAACATCGCAACTTGCGACCGCTACACAACGCTGCCTCTTTCACGCATAAGTAACAACGCGGGTCATACGGCAAAGCCCCCATGCGGTACGGGCCGCATGGGGGCGAATTTATATCACCGAGTGACACGGCGGGTTTACCCGCCGATGCGCGAATTGCCGACTGCAAGTCTGTTCATCACGAGGCCGGTGATGAGCTTCGGATAGAAATAGGTTGATTTCTGCGGCATCTTCTCGCCGGCGGCGGCCACGTCGCGAATTTCGGTGACGCGCGTCGGATTGAGGAGGAAAGCGCACTGATTTTCACCGCGGCGTACGGAGGCGATCGCCTCGTCGAAATCACGGGTATAGGAGAGGTTGATCTGTTTCGCCATGTTCTCCTTGTCGATGTCGA
>VOFD01000968.1_pt1 | contig 17360 bp, 34 predicted proteins | sample 5384101 | NCBI WGS metagenome assembly VOFD01 (sample SAMN12384723, study PRJNA508395) | human gut metagenome | isolation source: healthy gut C | host: Homo sapiens
TTGGCAGCGGAACTTTACTATTCGGAAGATGTAGCCTATCTGCTGAAACGCATAGAGGAGCGGACAGCATACATCCGCCCTGCATCGTTCTCTTTTGGCAGACAGCATTCCGACAATCAGCCTTATCAGGGATTAAGGGTTGGTGAGTTGTCCTCTCCTGCACTTATTGCCTATCTGCAAGAAAGGGGAATAAACATCGGACTTGCCAAAAGAGAATGCAGGGGAGCTTCGGTTTATGAATGCCGACAAACCCTATTTTGCCATCGGCTTCCCGAACATGGCAGGAGGCTATGAGGTACGCAACCGCTACTTCAAAGGCTGTGTCACTCCAAAGGACATCACCCATATCCGACAGCAGGGCGGACAACGATGTATGTGTTACCTGTTCGAGGGGTTCATGGATTACCTTTCATTCCTTACCATCCGAGTAGAAAACAATCCGCAACACCCGCGATTGGACACACAGGACTATGTCATACTGAACTCCGTTTCCAATCTTGCGAAAGCGGAAAGCTTATTGAAACCTACACCCAAATCGGCTGTTTCCTTGACAATGACACGGCAGGACGGAGCACCTGCAAGAAGCTGAAAAGAAGTTCGGGGAACGGATGCTTGACAAGTCAATGTACTAGCGTGATTATAAGGACTGGAACGACTATCTGTGCGGTAAGCCCTTGTCCCAATCGGCAGAGCCGATAAAGGAGAAAAGCAAGTCCAATCCGCAAGGCGGATGATGCAGCCACCGAAAAAAAGAAAGGGGGATTTCATCTGTAATATGCGTCCGCTCTCCCAAGGTATTTAGACAGAAATACCATAGCTTAATAGGGCGTTTTCTTCACGCATTACTCCGTAACGCTAAAAACACCCTATTGAGCCAAAGGGAAATCCCTTTGGAAACCCCTGTGCAAACGAGAGCAGAAGCCAAACTCGTTTGGATTATGCCGAGTGCTGCAATGGTTCATTTGCATAATAAACCCTGTGAGCCGATGCCACAGGCAGAGAGAAGAAACATAACGATAACCGCAAAAACAGTAATGATATGGGATATTTTTCATTGGACATTAAGAAGGCAAAGGGTACATCGGACACCACGCAGTCCGACCATATAGAGAGAAAGATAATACCTAAAAACGCAGACCCGACAAGAACGCATCTGAACAGGGTGCTTGTCGAATACCCTGATGGCGTTCACGGCAGGGATGGAGCGATTGCCCACAGGCTGAACACGGCAGGCATCAGACGGAAAATCACGCACGACCAAGTCCGTGTCGTTCGGGTGGTTTTGTCGGGTACGCACGAGGACATGATGAACATACAGGAAAAAAGGAAAGCTCGACGAATGGTGCAACGACAGTATCCAATGGCTGCAAGCCACATTCGGCAAAGACAATGTGGTTGCCGCACATCTGCACATGGACGAGAAGACTCCGCACATCCACGCAGCCGTTGTTCCTATCGTGACGGGTGAAAGGCGCAAAGCCAAGAAAGAACAGACGGACGGTAAGCGCAAGTACCGCAAGAAAACAAATTCCGTCCGTTTGTGTGCCGATGACCTGTTCAACCGCCAGACCCTGATTGCCTACCACGACAATTACGCAAGGGTGATGACGAAATACGGATTGCAACGTGGGGTACGGGGCTCGGAAGCACGGCACACCACCACCATGCAGTATTATCGGGACTTGAAAAAGAAAAATGAAACCCTTGAAACCGAAACCAGACTGTTACAGGAGAAGAAAGCCGAGGCGCAGGAGGAACTGAAACAGGTAAAAGCGGAAATCCGCACCGACAAGCTCAAAAAGCGCAGCCATCGATACGGCAACCGCCCTTGCGAGCAGTGTGGGTTCTCTTTTCGGAAGTGGAAGAATGAAATCGTTGGAACGCAGGAACGAGGACTTGCAAGACCGCATCCTTGAACTTGAAAGACGAAGCCCGACAACGGGAACGGCAACAAGCCGAACAGATACAGGAGATAAGAAACGCAATCTTGTACTTGAAAACGTAGGAAATTTTCAAATTGGATACAAGGATAGCATAGTGGTTCTCACGCTATAGCGTGGGCTGCTATTGTTACATCTGTATCCAAGGTTTCCTACGACCTTCAAGTAAAGAGTGTGGCATACAGTTCCACGCTTCGTGATTTTGGATAGTACTAATTATTAGATAGAGTAGATTATGAAGAAAACTATTGTAACCTTTTCGCTCTTCGCAGTTGCATTAATTTTGGCTTCTTGCACACCCTCCAATGAGGAAAAAGCAGAAAAATTGGTTAAAGAAACGCTCAAAGATTATCTTTACCACCCAGATTCTTATGAGCCAATATTACAGGATCAAAAACACTGCAGGATCTCCACCGGAGTAAACAAGATTGACCCAGGCGGTTTTTCCGGATGTTTCAGAGCTTCCAGCACATTGCCTATGGCATAGTGGTTGAGATAGCGCAGCGCTTTGGAATCTGTTTGTCCATAAGATGACCGGTGCGGAATTTTTTCAAGAAAAAGACCGCCTTTGATCATGGAAAGCGCGGCGCGGTGTGCTCGGGGGCAATTTTTTTTTATGATATTTCCGTAAGTTTTGCTGCCTGCATAAAGTGGAATTCCTTTCCAAAATAGATCACGTGCCCGGAAATCCTGTGGGAAATCGGGAAAATACCGTTTTTCTGTATGTTGACGATATTAATATAAAAAAATATTTTTGCAAAGGAATTTCAGGGAAAACGTAAGAAGCAAAAGCATAGGGGCAAAAACGCTCTTGGGTTTTAAAACAGCTGTGATATGATAAATACTATGCAAATGAGAAAGTATACAAAAATGATATCTGGGAAACTTTATCGGTATGCTGCCCCAGTCTATGCAGGACAGCAAAATCTACGGTGTGGAGATTGATAAGATTTCGGCGGGTATCGCACAGCAGCTTTATCAGAAAACCTCGATTGCGGCGCAGCCGTTTGAGGAAGCAAATATCCCCGACAGCTTTTTTGACGCTGTGATCGGCAACGTGCCGTTCGGTGATTTTAAGGTTAATGACAGGAGGTATAACAAGCATAACTTTTTAATCCACGACTACTTCTTTGCGAAGTCCTTAGACAAGCTCAGACCGGGCGGCGTGATGGCGCTCATCACGCTCTAATGGAATCAGCGGAGGAACCTTTGATAAAAAAATACGCCGTGCGGAAATATATCGCACAACGAGCCGACCTGCTCGGCGCGTATTCGCCTGCCCAATAACACCTTTAAGGGAAACGCCGGAACGGAGGTCGTTTCGGATATTTTGATATTACGAAGCGTGGAAGACAGACTTATTGACCTTGAGCCGGAATGGGTACACCTGAACACCGATGAAAACGGCGTGAAGATGAACGCCTACTTTGTCGATCATCCCGAAATGGTACTTGGCGAATGGAAAACCGTGTCCGGCAGATTCGGCGAGGAAGATACCGTTATCCCTTATGAAAACGCAGACCTGACCTTGCCGAGCTTTTTTGGACGAAGCCATTTCCAATATCCACGCAGAGATCACGGATTATGAAGTGGACGAGGAACTGACCGAAGAAGATAATTCGATTCCCGCCGATCCTGAAGTCCGCAACTTTTCCTATACGGTTGATGGACGATAAAATTTACTACCGTGAAAATTCACGAATGACGCCGGTGGAGTGTTCCGCTACGGCTGAAAACCGGATCAAGGGTATGATTGCCATACGGGACAGCGTTCGCAGCCTGATTGAAATGCAGACCTTGGATTATCCCGATTGGGAAGATCGAAAAGGAACAGCAAAAGTTAAACACGCTTTACGATAACGTTTTCCAAGAAGTACGGGCTGATCAACAGCCGAGCCAATGTATCCGTTTTTTCGCAGGACAGCTCCTTTTGCTCTCCTCTCCGCTTTGGAGATTTTGGACGATGAAGGGAGGCTCGAACGCAAGGCGGATATGTTTTCAAAACGGACCATCAAACCGCATACTCCCGTTACTTCGGTGGATACTGCAAGCGAGGCACTGGCGGTATCTATGGGCGAAAAAGCCTACGTTGATATGGAATATATGTGTTCCCTTGCAGGCAAACCGAGCAGGAAATCTATGAAGAACTGAAGGGCGTTATCTTCTTAAATCCGATGTACGGCTACGGAAACAGCACCGAGCTGAAATACCTGATGGCGGACGAATACCTCTCCGGCAATGTGCGAGAAGCTCGCTTGGGCGAAGAACGCAGAAGTCTACCCCGAAGATTATCAGATCAATGTAGCGGCGTTGGAAAAGGTACAGCCGAAAGACCTGACTGCCAGCGAGATTTTCGTGCAGCTCGGCACGACTTGGCTGCCCGAAGAAATCGCACAGCAGTTTATGTACGAGTTTTTAGATACGCCCGAGATATGCGAGATGGAATCAAAAGTCCATTACTCCAAGCTGACGGGGGAATGGAATGTAGAGGGCAAATCCTATGACCGCAGAAATATCAAAGCCTACAATACCTACGGCACAAAGCGAGTAAACGCCTACAAAATTATCGAAGATACGCTCAATATGAAAGATGTGCGTGTTTTCGACTATATCGAGGATGATGAGGGCAAAAAAGAAAGCTGTCCTCAATAAAAAGGAAACCGCTATTGCCCAGTCGAAGCAGGAGCTTATCAAGCAGGGCTTTCAGGATTGGGTATGGCGTGATCCCGCAAGACGGGAAAAGCTGGTACGGCTGTATAACGACAAATTCAACAGTATCCGCCCCCGTGAGTATGATGGGAGCCATATCATCTTCAGCGGTATGAATCCGGAAATCAAGCTGGGAACATCAGAAAAAATGCGGTTGCCCATATTCTTTACGGCGGCAATACGCTCTGGCGCACGCAGTCGGCGCAGGCAAAACCTTTGAAATGGCAGCCGCTGCGATGGAGTCCAAACGGCTCGGTCTGTGCAGCAAATCCCTGTTTGTAGTTCCGAATCACCTTACCGAGCAATGGGCGGCGGAGTTTTGCAACTCTATCCGGCGGCGAATATTTTGGTCGCTACCAAAAAGGATTTTGAGATGAAAAACCGCAAGCGCTTCTGCGGCAGGATTGCTACGGGAGATTACGACGCCATCATTATCGGGCATTCTCAATTTGAGAAAATCCCGATGAGCATTGAACGGCAGCGCGAGGCTGTCTTACAGCAGCAGCTTGACGATATTATCGAAGGGATTGCGGATAGGCAAAACGAAACCGTGGCGACCGTTTTTCGGTCAAGCAGCTTGAAAAGACAAAAAATCCCTGCAAACGAAGCTTGAAAAACTGAACGACCAATCGAGAAAGGATGATGTCGTTACCTTTGAGGAGCTTGGTGTAGACAGGCTTTTCATAGATGAAAGCCACTACTACAAGAATCTGTATCTTTACACAAAAATGCGGAATGTGGGCGGTATTGCTCAGACTGAAGCGCAGAAATCCTCCGACCTCTTTATGAAATGCCGCTACCTTGATGAGATTACTGGAGGGCGTGGCGTTATTTCGCAACAGGTACGCCGATCTCAAACAGTATGGTGGGAACTCTATACCATACAGAGGTATTTGCAGTACAAAACGCTGCAAGACCACGATTTACAGCACTTTGACGCTTGGGCGTCAAGCTTCGGCGAAACGGTAACGGCGGTGGAGCTTACGCCCGAAGGAACAGGATACAGAGCAAAAACCCGCTTTGCAAGGTTTAACAATCTCCCTGAGCTTATGGCAATGTTCAAGGAGGTGGCGGACATTAAAACGTCGGATATGCTGAATTTCCCGTGCCGGAAGTGGAGTATCACAACATCGCCGTAAAACCCTCACAGGTGCAGAAGGAAATGGTCGCTTCTCTCGGAGAACGGGCTGAAAAATCCGTGACGGCGGCGTAAATTCTCACGAGGACAATATGCTGAAGGTTACAAACGACGGGCGCAAGCTCGCCCTTGACCAGCGAATGATGAATCCGTTACTGCCCGATGAAGAAGGCAGTAAGGTCAACGCCTGCGTGGATAATATCTACCGCATTTGGGGGAAAAACATGCCGATCACGAAAGCGACGCAGCTTGTCTTTTGCGACCTCTCCACCCCAAAAGGCGCAGGCGAATTTTCCGTTTACACAGACATACGAAAAAGCTGATAGAGCGTGGCATTCCCGAAGCGGAAATCAAGATTTATCCACGAAGCGGATACCGAAGCCAAGAAGCAGGAGCTTTTCAAAAAGGTGCGCTGTGGAGAGGTGCGAATCCTGATGGGCAGTACACAGAAAATGGGCTCAGGGACAAATGTGCAGAATAAGCTCATTGCTTCCCACGACCTTGACTGCCCGTGGCGACCTGCCGATCTGGAGCAGCGAGCCGGAAGAACGGTGCGGCAGGGCAATGAAAATCCGAAGGTCGGTCTGTACCGATATGTTACGGAAGGCACTTTTGACGCATACTGCTGGCAGCTCGTTGAGGGCAAGCAGAAGTTCGCAAGTCAGATTATGACAAGCAAATCTCCCGTGCGTTCCTGTGAAGATGTGGACGCTACGGCCCTTTCCTATGCGGAAATTAAAATGCTCGCGGCGGATAATCCGCACATCAAGGAAAAAATGGACTTGGATATTCAGGTGCAGAAGCTGCGCCTTTTGAAGTCAAATTATCTCTCCGAAAAATATTGCTGGAGGACAAGATCATCAAATACTACCCGACAACAATCGCTCGGACGAAAGAGACGATTGCGGGGCTGGAAAAAGACATATCGCTTGCGGCAAAAGAACACCCGAAACCTCTTGATGATACCTTTGTTGGCATTGAGGTCAAGGGTGTTTCTTATTCCGAAAAAGCGGAAGGTGGTCAGAAAATCATCGATACCTGCAAGGAGATGACTTCACCTGATCCCGTTCCTCTCGGCAAGTACAGGGCTTTGATTTGGAGCTTTTCTTTGAGCCTTTTGAAAAGGCATATCAGGTAAAAATCAAAGGCAGCCTCTCCCGTTATATCTCTTTAGGTACGGACGCCATCGGCAATATTGCCCGAATCGACAATGCCATTGAGAAAATCCCCTGAACGGCTGGAAGTAAAAAAACAGGAGCTTGAAACTGTCGAGCAGCAGTTTGCGACTGCGAAAAAGGAAGCAGAAAAGCCGTTTGACAAGGAAGAAGAACTGACCGAAAAGACAAATCGGCTCAATGTAGGGCGATGATGTATCCGTTCCGAAGGAAAGGGCTTACGAACGATAACCCTTTGCGGTATGGGAACAGTCCCATACCGCTTTTACATAGCCGCTTGGTTTTAAGAAAAATCAGGCGGCTATATTTTTGTTTAAGGAGGTGTTCGCTTATGAGCGAAACAGACTACAACGCTTTGTTCTTTATGAAAAGATGAAAGCCGAACAGGACAAATACCGGGATTGGCTGCTTTCTCAGTCACCTAATGAAATCCTTTATCATACCTACGAATACACAATGCGGGAAGACATTGTGATGTGTATGAAGGAACTGGAGCTTTCACCGAAACAGGCAAAGGCTTTACTTCGTTCTCCCTGCCCGCTTGATGACGTTTACATAGAATTTAGGGACAGAGAGGTTGAGCATATGGATACCATCCGTGATTCCATTGAAACAAGGGCAAATGATGTACTTAAGCGGGATAAAAACAGAGAAAGCAGGTGAAAAAATGATTTGTAAATTAAAGACTGTCCGTGCGGATATGCTGGCGCTGCGGTGTCAGCTTGAAAGAGAATTGATCCGATATGTGCGAAGGTATCTTAATCAGCCGCAGGTGACAATCATCACAAATGATAAGCAGTTTATCTTTATGTGCGAGCTTTACGACTATGTGGAGAATACGGAATTTTCTCCTGAAATGGTCAGTTCCCTTATGAAAACAAAAAATGTATTGGAGTTGTCTTGGGACGAGTGGCTGACGGATTGTGAGGTGGAAGATATGACGGATTCTATTGAAAAAGTCGCAGATCTTTTAAGGAAAGGAAAGATTTGATATGCCGTATATTGCACCGAAGGTCATCGAACAGGCTCGGCAGATCGACCTTTTGACCTATCTGCGAAACTGTGAGCCGCACGAGCTGGTGCGGATTTCAGGCAACAATTATACCACCCGCACCCACGACAGCCTAAAGATTTCCAACGGCAAATGGATGTGGTGGTCTCATAGAATCGGCGGATATAACGCTCTTGACTATCTTGTAAAGGTCAGGGGCATTTCTTTTTGTGGAGGCGGTGGAAACCCTGATGGGAAAGTCGGCGGTTATGTCTGTGCTGACTGTTAGACCAAAGCAGGAAGAAAAGCCGAAAGTCCTGCTCCTGCCCGAAAAAAGCAAAACGACCGATAGGATCAGGGAGTATCTTTTTTAGCAGAGGAATTGACGGAGCAATCACCGATGAATGTATCAAAAAGGCGTTATCTTTGAAAGCTTGCCCTATCACAACATTGTTTTCGTTGGCTTTGACGAGAAGCAAAAACCGAAATACGCCGCTTTCCGTGCGACCAACAGCCGCCGCATTTTGGGCGACTGCTCCGGCAGCGACAAGCATTATTCTTTTCGGCTGGCAGACAGCGAAAGTAAGGAAGTACACCTGTTTGAATGTGCGATTGATCTGCTCTCCTATGCTACGCTCGCAAAACTTTCCGGCAGGGATTGGCACAAGGAAAACCTTGTTTCCCTTTGCGGGCGTCTATCTTCCGAAAGAGAAAATCGAGGAAAGCACGACACCCGCCGCCGTTGTCAAATACCTTGACGGCAGACCGGACATAGAAAAAATCCATATCCATTTTGACAACGACAATGCAGGCAGGAAAGCGACCGAAGCGCTAAAAGCAATCCTGCCGAAGAAATATGAAATCTTTGACGAGCCGCCGAAAAAAGGCAAGGATTACAACGATTATCTTTGCAAACAGTTAGGCATTTACAAATCAAAAGAAAGGAGCTATGAGCGTTGAATGTACGAATTTATCAGATCAATTTGAAGCGGGATACCAACAACATCGCCTTTATGAATTATGAGAGCCTGCCCAAATTTCAGGGCAGTTCGGAGATTGACAGCAGCATTTATGACAAGGTATTTGAGGGTGAGGTGGTCTGTAAATCCCTTGAAGATGTGTATCAGATGTTTAATTTGAATCACCCCTGCAGGATATAAAGCCCGTTCGCTTTCGGTGTCCGATGTGGTAGAAGTTATCGCAAAGGACGGTACAAGTCAATTTCATTTTTGCGACAGCTTCGGCTTTCAGCAGATTGACTTTGCGCCGGAAAAGACACAGATCAGCGACCGCTTTCTATCGCTTGTCGAGCAGGAAAAATCTCTGTGCTGCTTGTTCCGGTCGGTAAAGCTCCGGTCGTGAAAGAAATACCGAACATCTATGAAGCAATGAAAGGGCTGGTCGGCGGGGGCTTAGACGAGTATATGCCCTTTTTTGAAGATGACGCCGCTATCGTCTGCAACCGTGACGGGAAGCAGGAAAATCTACCGATGAATCGGGCGGTATATCAGCCGCCGAAGCGCACACAGATGAGTTACAGCGAACTGAAATCCTTTTTCGGGAAGCAGAAAACAAAGGACAGCACCTTACTGCACATATCGTTTTTACCGCCGATACCTTCAAAAACCGTACAGCGAGTTTGAACGGACTTACGAAGTAAGCTCGGACAACAAAGCGTTCCAGTCCCGTATGGGCGGCTATTCCATCTACGGTGCTTCTTTGGACGGTGTTGATCCGTGCCTGAGAATGGAGGGCTTGATGGCGGACGAAATGGGCGGTAAGGACGGTTGGAAAATAGAAAAATGCTATCTGCTGGATAGTGCAAGAGAGGTCGCCGACATCATTCACGGCGACTTTTTTATTGCCCGTTCCAATGTCGCCGATGAAAAGTACAGCAGCCTTACCGATGAGCAAATGCTGAAATACAAGCGGCTTTTTTCGGAAGCCGGAACGCTTTTTGCAGACAGACCACGGTATGAGGATTGAGCCTTTTACGCCCGACAGGTCGGAAAAGGAACGATAACTTTCAGCCGGATACGGGGCAGCCGGACAGGTCTGCGTTATCTTAGCGTTATCTTAGCGTTATCCGAGCAGACTGTTTATGGACAGGTTTGTCCAAAACAGTAAAAAGCTCGTTAGGGGCTGCCCCTAATACCCCAATACAGGAAAGGATTTTGACTATGCACGAATTTCTATTCTTTATGATAGGCTTCCTGCTCGGCGGCGTTATCGGTATTTCGATAATGTGCCTTATGCAGATCAATCGAATCCGCAGTTACTCTAATGACCGAAAGGAGGACAGTGAAAATGAGCAAACGAAATATTGAGAAGCATTTTCTGATGAATCGTCAGGAAGCTCAGGACTTGCAGAAGAAAGCAAAGAAAGCCTGCCTGACCGAAGCGGCGCTCATACGATTGCTGCTCCGTGGCTATGAGCCGAGAGAAAAACCGGACGAGAGATTTTTATGACGCTATGCGGGAGCTTTCCGCTATCGGCAACAACATCAATCAGCTCGTCATAAAAGCGAACGCACTCGGCTTTGTGGATTCGCAAATGCTAAAAACGAGGCGCTGAGGTGGCACAAATTTCAGGCGGCGATTGAGCGTGAGTTTCTGCGCCCTGAAAAAGCGGTCTGAAATGGCAGTAACTAAGCTTTGGAAGGTAAGCGTCCGGCTCGGTCAGGTACTTGACTATGCGACCAATCCCGAAAAGACCGCTAACCCTGAATATTCGCCCGAAGATTATCAGGCGCTCAAAGACGTGCTTGCCTATGCGAAGGACGAGGAAAAGACAGAACACAAATTTTTTTGCGACGGGATCAACTGTAATGTGGCGATGGCTCGTGACCAGTTCATTACCGTCAAGGAGCAGTTCGACAAGACGGATGGGATTCAGGCTTATCACGGTTATCTGAGCTTTCAAGGAAAATGAAGTTACGTCGGAGCAGGCGCAGCAGATCGGAATGGAATTTGCAACGAAGATGTGGGGTAAGCGGTTTCAGGTGGTCGTTACTACCCATCTGAACACGAAACATCTCCACTGCCATTTTGTCATCAACTCCGTTTCCTTTGCCGACGGAAAGCGTTTGCAAAACAAGGAAAAGTCTTGGTACTACTTCCGGCATATTGCTGACGAGATTTGCTTGGAGCATAAGCTGTCCATTGTAGAAAAGCCTGAGCTTCACCGCTCCCCCGCCTATCTCACGATGAAGGACAAGGCGGGTATGCCTACCCGATACAACAACGCAAAAAAGCGATTGATGAAGCGATTACGATAAGCCGCAACCTGCGGCAGTTTCAATATGAGCTTGGGATAATGGGGTATCACTCGAACTTCAGTCCCAACCGCAAGAATGCTACGATTACGCCGAAGGGAAGTGAAAAGCCGATACGCACTTATCGGCTCGGCGAGGAATACACCAAAGAGAAAAATCCTTGAACGGCTTATCGCCAATCGGGATAATATTGTGTTCAAGCCGTTTCAGCCGAAAAGCTATGTTGTCCGGCAATACCGTATTCCCCACAAGGGAACAGAAAATCCAAAAGGTCGGTGGGCTTTACGGCTTGTATCTCCACTACTGCTATCGGCTCGGCTATCTTCCGAAGTACAATCAGAAACAACAAAATCCCGCAAGGCTTCACTATCTTCTGAAAGACGATCTGATGAAGCTGGATACAATTACACAACAGGTTACGCTGCTCGGAAAGCACCACATCGGTACGGACGAGCAGCTATTTTCATATAAGCGCACGGTGGAGGCGGAAATCAAGTCTCTCACCGCCGACAGAACACATCTCGAAACGAAATACGAAAAGTAAATATATCAGATGAACGGCTGTCGGCGGCAAAGAAAAAAATCTCCGCTATCTCCGAGCGCCTGAAGGAGCTTCGCAAAGAAGTGAAACTTTGCGACGGCATTGCGGAAAGGTCGGGCATAATCGCCGACACCCTTTCGCAAGTCAAGGCGGAGGAAGAAAAATCTATCAGAAAGGAGTCCCGAAATTATGAACAACGGCGGTGACGCAGCAGAACAAATCGTCAGGCTTTCCCTTGAAGGATTTGAAGTGGCTGTTAAACTGACAGGCTCAGCGGCAAAAAATGTTGCCATCCTTTTAGCTTCCGTGCTAAAGCAGGAAATCAACCAGTCGAGCAAGACAAGAGGAAAAGCACGCCTCACCAATATGATTAAGTCCGGCAAGGAATTGAAAGTCTTTTTCCATACCGCAGGGCGATTTGAAAAAGTTTACCGAGCAGGCGAAAAAATACGGCGTTCTCTACTGCGTTTTGCGTGATAAAAACAGTAAGGGCGAAAATGTCCCCATAGATATTATTGCCCGTGCGGAGGACGCTTTTAAAATCCAACGAATTGTTGACCGCTTTGAACTTGGCAAGGTAGATAAGGCTTCCATTGTTGCCGAAGCGGAAAAAGATGTTGCAGACCGTGAAGCGGCTGCCAATGAAGTCCCCACAAAAACACGGGGCGAGCTTATTGTGGAGGAAGCGATGGGAAAGCCAATACAGAAAGAAGGAAATGCCCACCAAAACCCTTCAGTCGCAAAGACGGACAAAACCCTCCGTCCGAGCGAGACTCAGAAACGACAGGTACGCACACTGATAAGGGTATCGCAAAGGCGGCAGACAAAAAGCCTTCGGTCAGGGGAAAAGCTCGACCGCTATAAGGCGGCTGCCAAAGCGGAAAAGGAAGCAGAGCGTACTTCGCCGGATTTATCGAAAGAGAAGCCGAAAACGCCCGAAGCAAATCGGCAGACCGTTCACAGGCAGCCGAAAAAATCGAAAAAGCAGAAAGAGAGGTGAGCCTGAATGGATAATTTGAATGAACACCCGCAGATTATAGAGCTGCTTGATACCCTTGAAAAAACGGCTTAACCAAAGAAAAGACGGAGGTACAGTCGCTTGTGGGATATATCGGCGGTATGGAGAATACGCTCACTGAAATGCTCGGCGAGCTTCAGGATATGCGCCGTGAAATTAATCTGATCCACAACAGCTCCCTGAAAAGCAAATGCCAAAACCTTGTGCAGAAAACAGAGGATAAAATCCGGCAGGGCTTTTCCGTTGTAAAAAAGATGAAAAACAATCTGATAAAGTCCGCAGGAGACGCAATGAGAGCGTTTCGGGAAAAAGGCAGGGATACGCTTGCCCAGTCCGTTCGGGCGATGAAAATTCCCCGAAGCGCTGGATAAGCTGTCCGCTATGTTCGGCAGGCTGTCAAGGGAGATGGCGCAGGATACAAAGAAGCTCTCATCTATGCAGTCGGAGCTTCAAAGCGCAAAGGGGCATTTGAAAAATATGGGGCTGCTGTTCATCGGCAAATCAGCAAAGGAAGCGGCGCATACGAAAACAGACAAAGGCATTTTGTCAAAACTCAGCCGCTTGTTTGAGAAAGCGCAGCAGGGCTTTGCGTCTTTGGAGCAAAAGGCGATGGATACGGCAGACAAACTGAGAGTTTCCCGTGTGAGATCGTCCGTTAAGGAAAATCTCAATAAATATAAGGCGGCTGCGAAAGCGGAGCGCACGGAGGCTGCCGTTTCCAAAGAAGAAAACCGTACAGCGCAGACAGCCGGACAGAGCAATGTTTCAAAATCTCCGCAGAAATTGAATCAAGTGAAAGAGAGGTAACAGATATGACCAATGATTTTAAGACGAAGCGAAACAGCCTCGTAAAATCGCCGAGGCTTTCCCCGGAGGAATATAAGGAAAAAAAGAAGGCGGAAAAAGCCGCCGTTTATCAAATGCTTGATGACACTGCTTTGGAAGTGGTGCAGTCGCCCGAAAAATTCAGGGGCTACCTTGATGTGCAGAGCCGTATGGACAGGTACACGGCGAACAATGCGCTGCTGATGTATAAACAGTTCCCGCAGGCAAGTCAGGTTAAGGAATTTGACGATTGGGTATCGGAAGACGTGAAAATAAATAAGGGCGCTAAGACTTTTATTATTCTCGATCCTTACGAGTACACAAAGAAAGACGGGACAATCGGCATTGATTTCAATTTGAAAAGAGTGCTGGACGTTTCGCAGACAAACGGCAGGCGTCCGGCTGCGCCGGCGGCTGACCGTGATCCCCGAAAACTCGTGGCGGTTATGCTGGATACTGCGCCGATTGAAGTTGAGAGCGTTGACGAGCTGCCCTATCCCAATATGGGAGCGTTTTATAAAAAGGAACTCGGACACGCTGAGCTTTCTATGAACAGCGAAACATACAGCCGCAGGGATATGGGATTCTGGGCGGTCTGTATCGGATATATGCGTTTTGCAAAAAGTACGGCGTGGATACGCAGAAGACCCGTTTTGGGACACTTCAGCAGTATGCTTTTGCTTGGTGTTTGTTTTATCTGCACTATGAAGCGCCGGAGGGGAGAACAGAACTTTGCGATGGTTATGGAATGCTCAGAGCCGGTGCGATTGAGGACGAGGAGGACAAAGACCTTCTCCTCTTGATGAATCTGTTTGCGGATTGGAGATGATAATCCCGACCATATCGCTTTGAAGTATTACCGTTCCTATCATTCCGGTTCGGCAAAGACGTTGAAATCCATTACAGATAACCCTTTGCGGCAAGACTGGAAAAGTTCAACCTTGAAAGCCTTGGCTATTTTAACTACGGCGGACGAGCTTGACCTCCCTCTATGGGAGAAAAAGGTCGCTCTGTTCGCTTTGATACCGGACAACGATTCCAGCTTTAATCTTCTTGGTATCTATCCTTTACACACAGCTTTTTCCAGCAGTTGTTTTATGCTGCCGACCATATTCACAGGCTCGCTTCCCGTTCCCGTTCATTCCTGATGGACGAGTTTGCAAATGTGAGCCTGCCCGATGACTTTGACAAGATACTGTCGGTTATGCGTTCCCGAGTGTCGGTAAGTCATTATCTTGCAGAACTTGGCTCAGTTAAAAGCCTTGTTCGAAAGCAATGGGGAAAGTATTGTGGGCAACTGCGACGAGTTTCTGTATCTCGGCGGCAACGAGCAAAAGCACCCACAAATATGTGTCCGACTTTCGGTAAGGAAACCATTGATACCAACACTGGAAAGAGTACCGGTCAGAAGCGGCTCCATCTCAAATTATCAGATTTAGCGTCGAGAGCTTTAACCCCTGATGAGGTTCGTATGCTTGATAACGTTATGCGATTCTGTTCATTCGTGGGGGAGCTTCCGGTAATGCCGGATTTTATGTACGATATTTTGAAACACCTGGATGTGGCGCTGACCGTAGATGGAAAGCCGGCGGTGGGCAAGCACGGCGAGGACCAAAAGCACTCGACGATTGAGACTTGGCGGGTTGATCCGGAAGACAGTTCCCTGAAACGGAGGAAACAACCTATGAGCTTTTGTCCGACGAGGACTTTGAAACTATAAAAAATTTAAATGGAGGAAACTGCAATGAAGATTTTTAATCAGAACAAAAAAGAAAGGAAACCGGGAAGCTGCCGATGAACGGCAAGGTTAAGAGAGGCTTCCCGCTTTTACATTGCTGTGATTGCGGCGTTTACCCTTTTGACGGTATGGCGGTTACGGCTTTGCAGCCACAGGCGATCCGATTACGGTAGTCAATAACCTTTCTGACTTTATCTTCGGACTGATTCGTGCAATCGGTCTAATCCTGCTCTGGTTTTGGTATTGTTCAGATTGGTCTGTCCCTTAAATCCACGACCCGTCCCAGAGAGCTAACGGTTTTTTGACCCTTGCAGGCGGCGTTGTCATTACTTTTGCGAAAAAGAAATCCTTACCCTCATCACGGGCTGATGAGGAACTGATTGAAGACAAGATAACGGGAGCAGATCCGCTTTGCGGATTTACTCCCGTTATCCAATTATCTAAGGAGGTGGTCGAATGTCGGATAATTGGATTGTGCAAAACTTAGAGAATGCTTTGCGAACTTGGAACGATAAGCTGTCGGAAATATGGCAGCTCATCACCCAATCCCCAGAGCAGTTCAAAGGGCGGCACAATTTGAATGTAATCGTGGAAGAAAGAAGCCTACAAAAGCAACCCAGATATAGATATGGAACGCTCTAAAAACAATTACCATCTCATAGCACCACCAAAGTACACCTACAAGAAAGAGATTAACCGCATGGTAGCCGAAGCGGGGTGCAGGACAAGGAAAGACAGCGTGATGATGGTGGAAACGCTCATCACAGCTTCGCCAGAATTTATGAACCAGTTACCGCCCGAAGAACAAAAAGCGTATTTCCAGACGGCTCTTGACTTTATCTCGGAGCGTGTTGGAAAGCAGAATATCCTCTCCGCTGTCGTCCATATGGACGAGAAAACGCCCCATATGCACCTCTGTTTTGTGCCGATTACGCCAGACAATAAGCTGTCTGCCAAAACAATTTTAGGCAATCAAAAGAGCCTGTCGGAGTGGCAGACCGCCTACCATGAGCGGATGTCCTCACGTTGGAATCAGCTTGAGAGAGGTCAATCTTCGATGGAAACCAAGCGGAAACACGTCCCCACATGGCTCTATAAATTAGGCGGCAGGCTTGATAAAGCAGTATGGGGAAATCGTGTCTGCCCTGTCCGACATCAACGCCTTTAACGCAGGGAAAAAAGCGTGACAAGGCTCTGGAACTGGTTGCCGCATGGCTGCCCGACGTGGAGAAATTCTCTAAGGAAATCGGCAGACAGCAGGCGTATATCGACAGCTTAAAGGAGCAAATCGGGCAGGAATCAGACTATGCGGGGCGTATGCGTGATGAAAAGTACGAGCAGGAACTAAAGGTGCAGAAAGCGAACCAGAAGATATTTGAATTGCAGAGAACCAACGAGCAGATGGGGCGGCTGCTCTCAAAGATACCGCCCGAAGTGTTGGAAGAATTACAGAAAACAGGCAGAAACAAATCAAGAGAAAGGTAAAAAGTGAATGAAGAAACAGGATTTTAAGGTGTTAAAGACCAAAGACTTGTACCCGTTCCCCGACAATCCGTTTCATGTGGCAGAAGATGAAACACTGTCAGAGTTAGCGGAAAGCATCAAGGAATTTGGCATTGTCACGCCGATAATCACACGCCCGAAAGAGGACGGGAACGGCTATGAAGTGATTGCAGGACAGCGGCGTGTCCGTGCTTCTGAACTTGCAGGGATAAATACCGTGCCTGCATTTGTCCTGCCCTTAGACCGTGACCGAGCCATCATCACCCTTGTAGACAGTAATTTGCAGCGTGAGAATATCCTGCCATCGGAGCGGGCGTTTGCTTACAAGATGAAATCCGAAGCCATGAAGCGGCAGGGTTTCCGCACAGACTTAACCTCGTCACAAGTTGTGACGAAGTTGCGGACGGACGACAAGGTGGCACAGGGCTTCGGCGTGGGCAGGATGACCGTGCAGCGTTTTATCCGCCTGACGGAACTGATACCGCCGATTTTGCAGATGGTGGACGA
>VOFD01001198.1_pt1 | contig 17346 bp, 27 predicted proteins | sample 5384101 | NCBI WGS metagenome assembly VOFD01 (sample SAMN12384723, study PRJNA508395) | human gut metagenome | isolation source: healthy gut C | host: Homo sapiens
CTTTATTTAGTTAAATATAATTTATATATCATTATATCTTTTATCAGCTGATCAAAATTTTCAAACACAACTGTGTAAACATATTACCTTCTGACTCGGTACCATAATAAAAATGACCGTATGAAAACTTTTCATTTTCGCATACGATCATCTTTATACTTAACAAAATAATTTCTACTCACATGCACAACCTGTACAGACTTTCCAATTATATTTTATCTTTCCTTTTTTTCAACTGCTTAGTCAAAATCTATCTTAAATCTTACCCGTCAAAAAAGACCAGCACTTTCGCACTGGTCTTTTTTTCCTTCAACTTTATTTCTTGATTTCTTACTTCGTGATCTTCACGCTTGCCTTCTGGCCTTTTCCTTTCAGCAGTCGTTTGTAGCGTGTCAGTTTCTTCTTCGGTACTTTGATCTTACATTTTTTGTCAATACCTTTGAAGGCCTTGCTTCCGACTTTCTTCAGCTGTGTGGATTTGATCGTGATCTTTTTCAGTTTCTTTGCACCGTTAAATGCATTTGCACCGATCTTGTTTACGTTTTTGCCAATGATAACCTGCGTCAGTTTTTTGTTGTTCTTGAATGCATTCTTTGAGATCTCGGTTACTTTGAAGGTAACACCGTCAATTTTTACAGTTCCAGGAACGGTAAATTTCTTTTCTGTTGCTTTTCTCGGTTTCACCAGAGCAACGGTTCCGTTCTTTGCATCGGATTTTGTTACTTTGTAGAATCCTCTTCCAACCGGTTTGGTTGTTCCGACAGCAGGTACTTTCTGAGTATTCGGATTTGTGTTTGGCTTTTCTGTTCCAGGCTGTGTGTTTGGTGTTTCCGGCCGTTTATTCGTTTCGGTTTCTTTGCCCGTTTCAGTTTCTTTGCCAGTATCCGGCTCGCTTCCTGCCACTTTCAGATTCTGCTCTGCTTTTTTTCAGGCTGTCCAGTGCTTTGCGGACGTCTGCGGCACTTGCAGTCTTAGAAGCGGTCGGCCGCTTTTTCGCGCCAGTGCATTCTGGAATGCATTCCAGCTTGCATCACTGTAATCGCCTTTTGTTTTGTCTTTTACTTCTGCAATCTTGCTGTTCAGTACTGCTTTTTGCTTCTTCTAACTGTACATTTGTGGTCGGATCTTCCTCCCATTTTGCAAACAGTGTCAGATCTGCACTTACCGGTGATGTCGCTGTATATGCTACTGTGCAGTTTACATCGCTGTACCAGCCCTTAAATACATATCCGGCTCTGGTCGGATTCTGCGGCAGGCTCCAGCTTTCGCCGGTCGCTACTTTCAGAGACTCAATGCTATTTCCGCCTTTTTGTATCAAAAGCAACGGTGATTTTTTTCTGTGTTGTTGTGTTCTTAATTGCTTTTCCGTAAACTTCTACTTCGCAGATATGGTTTCCGCCATGTGCTGTTCCGCTTGTCAGAATACTTCCGCGTGTAAATACGGATATAACGTGCTTTCTGTTCTTTTGCTTCAAATGTCTTTCCTTCTGATGTTTCTGCATATTTTGCATCCGGATTTGCAAAGCTTTTTCATTGCTCAGCAGTCCGTATGCATACTTGGAATCTGAAACGTCGCTGTACAGCACGGTATCATTGCATCAAAAGTAGCATCTTCAGATGCAACTACGATCGTATCCTGGTAGGTACGTCCATCCGCAAAATAACGCCACATTTTTACCTGATCCAGCTTGAATACATCGCCAAGATCGATCTGGAAGTATACGCTGGTTCCTGCCAGTACATCACTTTCAATGCTGTCCAGTGTACAGGTAAAGGAGTTTGAACCTTTATCACCATCGATCATTTTTTCCGGACTACTTTTTTTGTTTGAAACATCCTGATCATTATCTGCACGTTTTACTGTGATGTTGGAAGCCTGCAGAGGGATTTTTCCGTTCCCATCCGGAACAATACCGGAATCTCCGCTGCTGTCTCCGCCAACTGCTGATCCTGCTTTTTCCAGTGCAGCCAGCTTAAGTGTTGCATCTTTTACTTCTGCCTGGCTTACCTGAAGATCAGTTCCGCCTCCAACAGTCAGAGTTCCATCTTTCAAATCTTTGATGTTTTCTCATATCTGCTTGCATCCAGTGTACCGTTGACATAAACTTTCAGACTGCCATTCTTTTTCACGGATACCTGCAATGTGTTTCCATGTTCCATCGTTTACAGCTTCTTTGGAAGTTACGGATACATCTCCAACTGTAAAGACTGCTTTTCCGTCTTTGTCAATGGAAAGGCTGTAAGCACCTTCCTGTTTCAGAATGTTCATGTTGTTTCCGGTTGTTTTACATAAGAAGATACTGCAAAATCAGCGGTTCCTGTAACAGCTGTTCCGTTCAGCTCATATGCTTTTGCAAGGCCAAGTATTGTCTTTCCTGCCAGTGCTTCGTCCGTTGTTTCCGTTACATCATTTGCATTCTTCAGATCTGTTTTTTGCTGATGCTTTCGCTACAACCTGATTTTCCTGATATACAACTTCTGTATTTACTGCCGCTGCATTGCCGGTTAAATCTTTTAATCCACTTACAGAAACCGTTACTTTGCTTCCTGCACTCAGAGTGGATGTAGTCAGCGTTACTTTTCTCTGATTTGCACTTACTTCTGCTTTTGTAACATTTGCTCCGGAAACGGTTGCAAGCAGGAGTACCGGTTACGCGCTCATCAAATGTCAGCTCAATCGTGTTGTCCGCAGTTGCTTTTGCAAGTGTCAGCTGAGGTGCTTTTTGTATCTTTTGCAGTAGAAAGAGACCAGATACGTGCCTCACCCGGCTGCAGTGTAACTGTGATCACATCGCCGTATTTTACTGTCTGATAGTCGGTCTGTGCATCGGTTGTCTTGTGATCCAGAATTGTTGTACGGTTGAGTGTCTTGCCTTTCAGACTTTCTGCCGCACCAACGTTTCGATCCAGTGTAAAAGCTCAGTGTCTTTACGGATGCACTTGGATTTCGCATGGAAATAATACCTTCTTCACCATCCCAGCAGGAGTATCCGTAGGTATTGCCCTTATCCGGTGTCGTACCGATCAGTTTCGCATTTTTCAAAATGTGATAATTTTTCTTAGCCCACTCCAGATATTCTGCATTGATATCCCATTTCTGACCTTCATCTATCATTTCCGGGCTGTAGTACAGCTCCCAGAATGCCGTTCCTCTGGTTCCCATCATATACAGATACGTTTTGAACTCATCATCTGTCATCTGGTTTGCCAGATTGGTTCCTGTTTTTCCATAGATTGGATCATGGTTGTAAATGTTTGCCAGTGGGAACTGGAACTCTCTTTCTTTTACAAAATCAAAATATCTGCCGTCACGGTAAGAAAGCGACTGATCTACCTGTCTGTTCTGTCCGACCTGAACACGTCCGATATCCTGGCTGTTCTGGATCCAGATAGAATTTGCCCACTGCAGATACCATGGACTTGGGTTTACATAACAGGTCAGGTTAAACCACAGATTGTCAATGCCGTTTTTCTCTGCATTGGTACGCGGCGTCTCAAACAGATCGATCCATGCTTCCCAGGTATCGGAAAAATAATACATACCATTTTTTCCGCCTGTCATATGTTTATGATTTGCATTTGTACATGGCTTTGTCGCAAATCCATCCAGTTTCCAGTAATTTACTTTATAAGCATCCTGCATCTGTAAGAAAAACTCAGTCAGTTTCGTCACATACCGTCTGTCACCGACATCAATATCATCGGTTACCGCATTGTATGCACCAAAACCTGCTTTTTCAATAATCTTGCCCATTGCGGCGTTATAGTTATAACCACCTCTAGGTCCTACCCATACACCAAATCCGGAGCCGAAGCTTTCTGCAAGATCAGAAGCAGGACGGAATCCGTTCGGGAACTTATTGTTAAACTCCCAGAACCCTGTCACATTATCCGTGGTACCGCGACGTGCCACATCATGAACAGTAGAAGTTGTATTCGAGTTGTTATAATTATTCCATCCGTCATCCACAACATACGAATCCATCGGTTCTACACCGGATTCAGAGAATCCCTTTTCCATTTTTTTTGAATGCAGATTCAATGTTGTCATCGTTAATGGTCATCATATTATCGTACCAGGAATTGTACTGCGTACGGAAATCGCTTCTTGTTGCAATGCTGTTGATATATTCATAAAAAGTCAGACTGAATGACATTCATATCCGTACTTCTTGCGGCACCCGCTACGGTCTGCCAGGTCACATATTTTCCGTCTGTGGTAAGCTGGTTATCTTCCTGCAGTTTTTCGAATGTCTTGCCGGAAAAATAACGCATATGTGCATTTTTATTGCTGTCGATCTCTGTTTCTGTCATCGGGAACTCACATCCAAGGAACATTCCCTGAATATAAACCGGCTGGCCAAGAGAAATGACATATCCACTCATACCGCCAACGCCTTCACCCATGATCGGATGTGTCCACACGGTATCATTTGCATTGACATTCAACGATTCCAGATCGATATAATCAATTCTTTGCTTTTTCTTTGTCACTTACTTCGATTTCCAGGAATTTACGCATGAAATGATCTCCGTCATCCATGGTAACTTTCATGGTAACATCCCAGTCTACACCGTTTTTTGGAAACGGTCTCAAACGGAATTCTACCATGACTCCGCCGTTCGTATCTACTTTTTTAACTTTGCTGCCTTCCAGAGTCATCTCGCTGGATCTGATCACGGCACTTGCATCTGCTGTACCGACTGCTTTGCTGTACATCTTTACTTCTGCCGCCGTTGCCCATGCCTGACCGTCCGTCTTTGGTGATACAGCAACCAGTTTTTACATAACGACCTTTTTTCGGTGCTGTCAGATTGATATAAATCGTTTCTCTGTCATTGTAAGTAAAATCACCTTCTGCCGCAAGGTTTGCATCACTTTCCAGATCTGTTTCACTGTTTCCCACATACAGTTTATATCCTTTGATATCGCCGTTTGTGGAACTGTCCTGACGTGGCTGATAAGAAAATGCGGCAATTTCCTGTTCGCTCTTCATATCAAAAGTCAGGGAATGTGGATATGGCTGATCCGGTGAATACTTGCTGTGCCAGATTGTAGATGCATCACCATCAATAACATTGGCTCCCGGACCGTCTTTTGCACCCACTTCATTATTGTACTGATCGCTTGCAGTAACTGTCCAGTTTGTGCGATCCAGCTCTCCGTCCAGTTTTGTTGTACCATCCTGGCGAAGTTTGATAATGAATTCTTCAGAACCCTGTGCCGGTGTAAACGTCAGATCTGCCCTCTTATTATCCAGTTCTGTCGTTGCCAGCTTGTTGTCTGAAGTAGAAAATTTACGCTCAGATATTCATTTCCGATCGTAACTTCTCCGTTTTTCACGGATACTTGTGCTTCTCCTGATGCCGCCTGAACGGTCGTTCCAATCCCCGTTGCTGGAATACCGGTCACTACCATGGCCGCACTCAAAGCAATTGACAACCATTGTTTTTCTTTCTTTTTCAAAATTTTCCTCCTTGTTTGTGCAATATGCATAATTTTATTCGTCTCCCCCCCGCTTTTTATAGTAACATTTAACATTCTTTCTGTCAATCGAATTTCCTTTTTTATTCATACCTTTCAATCTCTGTTTACTCTGCCTATAAAAAAAGAACCGTTTGCATAATTTTTTCATTGCAAACGGTTCCCGTAGAATATTACTTACTCATTTTTTAATTCAGGATATGAAAAATATTCAGTTAATATCCAAATCCGCTGTCACCTGATAGTAATCACAGGCATGTGCCGTATATCCGGTCACATTTGCCCGTGAGATCTGACTCATCTTTAAGAACGAGCAATATACAAAAGCATTGTCATCCAGAACCGTCTCTTTGCATCTCTACTGCAAGCTTGGCACGTTTGTCGGTGTCAAATTCCTGGCTGAGCTGCTCTTCCAACTGATCCAGTTTCTCATTTTTATAAGCTCCCTGATTTTTTCGTTGCATCGGAAGTTGCAAACACGGTAAACCAGTATTCCGGATCTCCGGTCGGAGCCTGCACATTTGCCATGGCAGAGACATCCCACGCCGCCGGATCCTGCACAACACTGTTGTTGTCAGCCGTACAGTTGATATCCACATCGATTCCGATATCTTTTAACGTAGCCTGTGCGGATTCTGCCAGAAGCGGAAGCTCCTGTCTGCTTGGATAGGTAAGCCATTTGATCTGAAGCTTCTGTCCGTCTTTCTCACGGATACCGTCTCCGTCTGTGTCCGTCCATCCGGCTTCTTCGAGAACTTTCTTTGCACCTTCTGCATCATACGTCTCTGTCGTTACTTTGTCTCCTCCAAAAGCAGAGCCTGCAGGGGAAGGTTCCATTTGCCGGATAGCCGTTTCCTTCCAGCAGATTTTCCACAAATCCTTCTTTGTCGATACCCATAGCGATCGCTTTTCGCACGGCCGGATCAGTACAGACGGAACCTTCGTTGAAATTCATTTTCAGGAAGAAACATCTGGATGTGGAAATCTGTGAAAAGGTAAAGTTATCGTTTTCGAACATCGGATAGCTTTCATATGCCATACCATAAGCTGCCTGTACCTCTCCTGAGAGCAGTGCATTTGCAAGGGTATTTCCATCCGTGATGGTCTTGATTGTCAGTTCATCAATATGCGGTGTTCCATTCCAGTAATTTTCATTTTTTACCAGTGTCAGATGATCACCTGACTGACAGTCGGTTGCAATGTATGGACCTGTTCCTGCCACGATACCATCATCAAATCCCGCATCCACATCGATGATACAGCCATATGGATCTCCAAGGTAATTCAAAAGTGCCGGCTTTGGCTCGGATGTGTGGATCGTAAGCACCTGACCGTCTGCTTCCATCGAATCAATCTTTGTATCAGGCGCCGCACGGTCATGGTTTGCCAGCAGATGCTCCAGACATTGTTTCACTGCCTCGGCATCCATAGCTCTGCCACTTGAAAACGTCACATGATCCTGAAGTGTGATCTTCCAGGTAAGCGGATCGGTATTTTCCCACTCTTTTGCCAGCCACGGCTCCAGCTCCATATCGTCTGAATATTTTACCAGTGTCTCTCCGATTCCATAGCGGATGCATGCCCATCCGGGTAAAATTGTGCGGATTGACATCCAGTTCTTCATTGGAAGGATTGAAAGTTGTATCCCCGATCACCAGCGTTTTTTTCTCAGAACCGTCTGTGGCGCCGCAGATGTATCCGACTCAGCTGCCGTACTTGTCCCGCTTTCCGTTTTGTCATTCTTGCTTCCGCGACCCGTACAGTCCCAGGCTGAGTGTCACGGTAAGAAACAATGCCATTATTTTTTCATGTTCTTTTTCATGCGTTTTTCCTCTTTTCTCTGATTTTCTTTCTGTTCTGATGCCATACAAATAATTCTATTTGCCTTTCGCATCCTGTTATATCTGCAAATTACTCTGTTGCAAAAGTACCTCTCACATTTTGTCATCACAGCACACTGTCCAGCAACATACGCGTGTATTCGTGTTTCGGAAAATGCAAGCACTTCTTCTGTTTTCCCCTGTTCTACGATCTTTCCCTGATACATGACCAGCACACGGTCACAGAAATTCTGCACCAGTGCAATATCATGGCAGATAAACAGATACGACATCTGACGTTCTTCCTGCAGAGCATCTAAAAAGCTGCAGAATCTCTGCCTGAACGGTGACATCAAGTGCGGACGTCGCTTCATCTAAAATCAGCAGTCTGGGCTTTATTGCAATCGCTCTTGCAATCGCGCCCTCTGACACTGCCCGCCACTGACTTCATGTGGATAACGTTTCATAAAATCTTCCGGCAGTCCGCACTGCTTAAAAAGCTCTTTTACAATTTCCATAGCTTCTTTCTTTGGCATACCGACATTTCTCAGGCTCTCTGCCACAGCATCTCCAAGGCGGCATCTCGGATCAAAGCTTTCGGTCGGCGTCTGAAAAACCATCTGCATTTTCCGGTAAATGTTTTTCATTTTGTTTCTTTTATAGTGGGTGATGTCTTCTCCATCGAGCAGAATCTTTCCATCGGTACTGTCAAGAAGCCTGGTGATCATATTTACAACCGTCGTCTTTCCGCTTCCGCTCTCCCCGATGATCGCCAGCTTTTCTCCCGGAAACAATTCAAAACTGACATCATCCACCGCCTTATATTCATCCTCTTTTTCCATCTGAAAAACTTTTAGTCAGATGCGAAATCTGTAATAATGGCTCCATGTTTCACCTCCGAAGAACAGGAATCGGCGCAAGTAATCGCTTTGTATAATCCGACTGCGGATGACTCAGTACCTCCTGCGTCTTTCCGTATTCTTCCATTTTTCCATCTTTCAGAACCAGCATGGAGTCCGCCATCGCACGGATCACTCCGATGTTGTGCGTAACGATAAGGATCGTTGTCCCATACTGTTCTCGGATCATTTTCATCTGCTCTACGACCTGTTTCTGAATCGAAACATCCAGTGCCGAAGTCGGCTCATCCGCAAGCAGGATCTTCGGTTTTAAGAGCATCGGCGCCGCAACGCCAACACGCCGGCGCATGCCACCCGACAGCTCAAACGGATAACTTTTCAGGATTCTTTTTGGATCCTGAAATCCGAATTTTGCAAGCATTTCCGGCGCTTCATCCTCAAATTCGGCTTTTTTATTTTTCGGTGCTCTTTCATTTCTTCCAGCAAATGCTCCCCGACGGTTCGGATCGGGCAGAAAGAACTTCCGGCATTCTGGAAGATCATGCCAATTTCGCTCCCGCAGATTTTACGTAGTTCTTTTGCATTTAAATCCAGAAGATTTTTTTCTTCGTACCAGATCTTTCCGCCTGTGACGCTTCCATTCTTTCCAAGCAATCCGATTCTTCGCCTTAATCAATATGGATTTGCCGCTTCCGCTCTCCCCTGCGATCCCTAAGATTTCACCTTTTTCTGCCGAAAAGCTGACCTTTTTGATTAGCGGACTGCCATTGTAACAGATATCGACGTTTTCATAGCAAATGATTCCTGACATATCTACCTCTCATTTCTTGGATCCAACAGATCCCTTACCGTATCGCCAAGCAGGTTGAAAACCATGACTGAAAGAAAAATGGCAATTCCCGGTGCAAAGGTTACCCAAGGATGTGTCGTCAGCAGATTTCTGGTATCACTCATCATGCTTCCCCACTCCGCAACCGGCGGTTTTGCACCAAGTCCCAGAAACGACAGGCCTGCAAGCTCCATCATCATCGTTCCGATATCCAGCATGGCAGTCACAAGGATCGGTCCCTGTGATATTCGGCAGAATATGTTTCAAAATCAGTTTTCCTGTACTGCATCCAGATAAGATTGCCGCCCGCATATAGAGGCTTTCTTTCTGTGCCAATGTCTGACTTCTGGCAATCCTTGCATATTTCGGCCAGCTGATCGCCCCAAGGGCTATAACCGCATTCTGTACGCCGCCTCCCATCACGGCTGCAACTGCCAGGGCAAAAACCAGACCGGGAAATGCAAGGAAAATGTCGGATATCCGCATCAGAATCGTATCCAGTTTCTTTCCGTTCCATCCACAGATGATCCCGACGATCGTTCCGATCACCGTGATCCCGACAACCAGAAGCAAAGTCGAATAGATACTGGTCTTGCTTCCGACGATGACTCTGGATAACATATCCCTCCCATAACGATCTGTTCCGAACGGATGTGCCAGTGACGGACTTGCTTTTGCGATACTAAGATTCTGCTCATAAGGATCATATGGGCATAAGTGTTCGCTGAAATAAGAACCGACAACCAGAAGCAGTGCCAGCGTGGCAAAAATAAAAAAATCGCTTTTTCAGATGATTTTTCTGCTTCTTCGGTTTTCTTCGTGCTGATTTATCCATTTTGATTCACCCCCAGACGGATTCTCGGATCCAGGCAGTGGTATAAGAGATCCGTGATCAGATTGACTATGACATAGATCAGTGCCATCCATACGACATATGCCTGAATCACCGGGTAATCGCGTGTCGTGATCGCATCCACTGCCAGCTTTCCGACCCCATCCCACATAAAAATACTCTCAATGATTGCTGTACCGCCAAGCAAACTTCCAATGGATAATGCAAGCAATGTAATGATTGTAAGCATGGCTGATTTTATGACGTTTTTCCATAAGATCACGCTCTCCCTAATACCTCTCGCCCTGGCTCCCTGAACATAATCTTTGTTCAGCTCCTCCAGAACGGCTGCACGAACCTGCCGCATATACTTTGCAGACATGGAAATTGCCAGCGTCAGCATCGGCATCAGTGCACTTCTGATATTTACACCGCTTGCGATGACCGGCAGAAGATTCAGTTTGATCGACAGCAAATGCATCAGAAGCATCGCCAAAAAAATTCGGCATCGCATTACCGATAAAGCTGAAAAACCGCAAAAGCAGATCCACCCACTTATCCTGACAGACTGCCGCCAGAACACCAAGCGGGATGGAGATCACAACCGTTGCCAAAATCGACATGACCGTAAGAAGCAGCGTTGCCGGAAGTTTGGATACAAATTCATCAAACACCTTTTTCCCGGACACATAGCTTGTCCCCATATCACCATGCAAAAATCCATTCAGCCAGCTTACATACTGAATCAGAAACGGCTGATCCAAGCCAAGTTCTGCTTTCTTTGCATCAATGATCTCCTGCGACACCGCCGTGCCGCGGTTTTCATACATCTCCGTGACAGCATCGCTTCCCGCCACCCGCATCATGGCAAAAGACAAAAAAGTAATCCCTATAAGAATAGGAATCAACTGCAAAAATCGTTGTATGATATATTTTCTCATTACATTACCATCCTGTATACCATTGTCACCGATCGAGCTGTCACACTCGCACCGGGAACACTCTGACTTTTATAACGAAATACAAACCGCACTGTTATTGTATCCCCCCCGCAGGCTTCTTTCTTTTTTATTTTTATGATAGGATACTACCTGATAAAATAATGAAAGGAACCTTGAATATGGATATCTCAAACATGAATAATATAGAATCACGTGTCCAGAGTTACTGGACAAAACGGGCACACAACTTCAATATCGTGCGAAAAAATGAATTAAACAGCAAAGCATTTCCGAACGCTGGAGAGAAGAAATCGTTCATTTTTCTGCCGGAGGGCAAAGTGCTGCAGATCCTGGATGTCGGCACCGGAACCGGATATTTTGCCATCCTGCTTTCTCAGAGCGGACATCAGGTGACCGGGATCGACCTCACCGATGCCATGCTGAAGGAAGCCCGTGATAACGCCGCACTCTATCAGGTCCATCCCACGTTTCAGCAAATGGATGCCCAGAAGCTTGCGTTTTTGGATCAGTCTTTTGACGTTGTCATCTCACGCAACCTGACCTGGACGCCGCCGGATCCGGAATCTGCATACAGAGAATGGATGCGCGTGCTGAAAAAGGGCGGCATCCTTCTGAATTTTGATGCTGACTATGCATCTAATGTCCGAAATCAAAATACTTCCGCTTCTCATATATCCGATACTGAAGTGTATGGTCACTGTGGTGTCACACCGGAATTGGAACAGGAAAATGCATCCATCACCCTTTCCATGCCAATGAGCCGGAAACAGCGTCCTTACTGGGATCAGGAATTTCTGGAAAACATCGGCTTTTCCAGATCCGGATACGACCTTTCCGTCGGTCAGAATATCTTAAAAAGAGCACGACCTGAAAGATGCTCCTATGTTCCTTGTATGGGGTGTGCGGGGATTATTTTACCGCACAGACCATAAACACAGGTGTAGACTGGTAATTGATCTTCTCTGCATCGCTGAGCACTCGCTCTCCGATTGTCTCATCTGCCCAGCAGTCAAATCAATTTTCTTCAAGATATCCAAATCCCATTTCGGACGCTTCAGCGGGCTTAACGGAACTTGCTTTTGCAATGTTCTCCATCCACGCAATGTCCGTTCCTTCATAATAATCTTCTACCTGTTCCTCTTTTGCCCGTTGCCTGTCCTGCTCATATCCGAGTTTTAATTTATCATCATAAAGATATGCATACCAGTTCGCATCAAAATTCAGGATCTTCCCTCCTGGTTTCAGCACCCGCTGCCACTCCCGGTATGCACGCTTCGGATGTTCCAGATTCCAGGTTACATTTCTCGTCACGATATAATCAAACGTCTCCTTTGGAAATTCTAGATTCTGAGCATCCATTCTCTTAAAACTAATCTGATCCGCCAGATCCGCCGCATTGGATTTCGCTTCCTGCAAAGCATCTGCTCCGTATAATCTACCGCCGTTACCTGATATCCCTCTTCCGCTAAAAGGATCGCAAAAAATCCAGGTCCCGTTCCGATATCCAGAATCTGCACCTGATCTTTTTCCTTTTTCGGCAGCTGCTCCAGTAGCACCTCTTTCCATTTTTCCTTCTGCTCACTGTGCAGCTCTTCCTGATTTACTCTGGAATAACCATCCGCACGGTTGTTCCAGTAACTTCTGATTTCCTCCAGAAGTTTTTTGTTTTCCATAAAGCATCCCCCTATCAAATAAATGATGCCTGTACATTCTATAATAAGCCATAACTGTTTCAAGAATGCCTCTGGCATTCTTGTTGCGAGGTGCACATCATGCATTGCATGACATATTCTTCTGTGCAGGCACAATCGCAATGTCAAGCGGATATTCGCAATCCGCTTCGCTACTTGCTCATAACCGAATAACTACTCCGCAGTTTATCAGAAGGAGCTTGCACTCATCCTGATACAAGCAAGTCCCCACCCACTGCTTATTGCTTTTCGCAATTGAAGCAGGTGACTTACTTGATTCGGTTAAACTTTTGACACTGACATCATTATATTGATTTTGTATACTTCATACAAGCCTCCGGGGGGTTGTTTTCTGCCTTGATTTTCTCTCCTTTTTCTTTTATAATACTCTTATCATTTCTTTTTTCTAAATCGTGATTTCGTAAATCTGGATTTAGCAATCTTCTCATCTGCAAACAAGCTTAGGTATAACCATAGCAGAAGAAAGCAAACTCAGCAAATTCAAGAAAGGATGTGTTAGGATGCCATTACCACAGCATGAAGATTACACTACCGAAGATATTTATCATTTGCCTGAAGGGACCCGAGCTGAGCTGATAGATGGTCAGATTTATTACATGGCACCGCCAACCAGAACTCATCAGAAACTTCTTTTTCAATCAGTCGTACCATTGCCGATTATATCGATTCAAAAAAGGAATCTGTGAGGTTGATATTGCTCCATTTGCAGTATTTCTGAATGAAGATAACCGAAATTATGTAGAGCCGGATATCAGCGTTATCTGTGACACAGAAAAACTCTCAGAAAAAGGCTGCACCGGTGCTCCAGACTGGATCATTGAAATTGTTTCACCCGGCAGTCGGAAAATGGACTATTTCACCAAACTTTTCAAATATCGCACTGCAGGCGTTCGAGAATACTGGATTGTGGATCCGGGCAAAAATCTGATTCTGGTTTACAATTTTGACACCAGCGATTCCGAACAATATACTTTTGCCGATACAGTCAAAGCCGTTTACGAAGACCTGTATATTGACTTTGCTAATCTTAAATAGAAAGTTGTGACGGAGGTTTGTGTAAATGTGCAAATGAACGCCATAGAAATGATTTTATAAAATATATAACACCATGATGATTCGAAAACAATCTCCTGACACGTGCGCGTTTCCTGTTCGGTTCGCTCGCCGGTTAGCCGCCCTTCGCCTAAACTCGCCTCTTCGAGGCTCAAACAGCGGCTCCTTGGGGCGGCAAAGCATCGCAAACCTCACAACGGAAGCCTTGCTACCGTCAGAGCGATTTGTTTTCGAATTCATCATGGCTGTATTATTTTACGCACCATGTTTTACAATGCAGTTCGTCTGCACATTGCTAAAAGCTCCTGGCTTGCCGGGGATCGCTTAAGCGGAACAGTCTTTTCAGGCCAAATTACAAAACACGAAAAAACAGAGACACTGTAACGGTAGTAAATTTCCGTCACTGTGCCTCTGTCTTTTTTGTTTTGTACACAAGAAAGTTGATGCGGAAGGCTTTGGTTCTAAAACCTGTTTGCGTACACTGGCGGTGTGGAAGGCTGTTTCCTGCCAGCGTGTAAAATATGATATGAAGTATTTTTAAAAACTATAGCCGTTCAAAAATGTACAGCAATGTGCAAAATGAACAATTCCCAAGAAGGCACTTTTACGTGCCCTTCGGGGAATTCGTTCATTTGCACATGCAATACTATTCTTTGCAAACACTATTTTAAAATGTGCGGCATTTCCATTCCTTACACCTGCCGGGAAACCAACGGTCAATTTTTATTTATCTTCCGAATCTTCAGTCCTGCCTTCTGCAAAGCATCTTCTGATAGCTCTTTGCTTTTCCTTTCGGCACTTTGACATAAACTGCTTTTTTTACATTCTGGAATGCATTTTTGCCGATCTTTTTTAATTTTTTACTCTTCACGACGATATTCTTCAGGTTTTTGCATCCCTTAAAAGCATTTTTTCCAATGGTATTTATGTTCTTTCCGATGGTTAATGTTTGTACTTTTTTCTGATTCTGAAGAGCTCCGTCTGCGATTTTGGTTACTTTATAAGTTTTTTCTTTGATTTTCACCGTATCAGAGATTTTCAGATTTCGTACTTTCTTGCCTTTTGCTGTGGTCTTATGGATTTCCACGGTATTTTTGCTCAGGACTTTGTAAATGTAGCTGTCATACTTTTTATCTCCGCGGACAATACTTCCCTGTTTGATGTCTGCCGCCACCTTCGTTTCCGGTCGCTCACTCTTCTTTGTCTCCTGCGGTGCTTTTGTTTCGGTCTGATGCTGGCTTTCTGTCTCGGATTCTTTCGTTGTTTCTCTCTGAGATTCGGTTTCCGTCTCTGTTTCTGTCTCCTGTGATTTATTTTTATCTACAATGCTGAGCCATGATAATAAAGGATCTCCGCCGGATACTTTGTCCACGCTGATCTCGATAATGGCATCTTCTGAAAGTTCAAACCGGTCGAGAAAATACTGCTCTTATCTCCGTTTTTGGTTTTCATATCTGTGGAAGCGAGAAGCTGTTTTGTCTCCTCGTTTTCGCTGTTTTTCAGAAGATTAATCTTTAATTTCGCATGACGTGTTTCCGTCCACCATTCACATACTCCGGCATTTGCCTGATAAGTTCCGGCCGGAAGGATAAAGCGATATACGATGGATTCGCCAGATCTTGCCCAGTAACCGCCTTCAAAAATTCCTTTTTTGTTGTATTTACCCGGATCATTGACAAGACCCCAGGCTCCGTCAAATTTCTGATCGCCAACTTTGTTTTTCAGGCGAACACCGACTTTTTCAAAGCCCCTGACATATTCGGAATCCGGATTCTGGCAGTCCACGAAATACACTGTTTTCTTCTGGTACCAGTTTGCCTGGATGCTTTCTTTTATCTTTGCTTCCGTCTTCCAGTTTAATATCTGCTTCGAATCTTCCAAGTCCGACTGCATCGGAATTTACCGTTTTTACTGCATTCCAAGTAACTTCTGCCTGTTTTTCGCTTCCGTCCCCTGTCTTCAGTGTAATTTTTCTGTTTTTAAATGCATCCAGTTTTTCTTCCTGCCCGATCATCTGGTTTTCATCCGGCTGATCTTCTTTTTCAGTTCAAAGCCGGTATTCCAGGACAGATTCTCAACACTCCACGCTCTGCGGTTTGGGATTGTCATCTGATACTGATAACCAAAATCAACCGGAAGCAGAATATATCTGAGTCTGACAGATTTTCTTTGCTCCAGCGATCTCCAAGATACACAAACTTTCCTTTGGTCGCATCTACTGCAAAAATGCAGGTACTCTGAGTGCGGAACGTGCTATCCTTTTTCTTCTCCGTTACATGGATTCCCCATATCTTTCCACGGACCAAGCGGCGTATCCGCTTCATAATATTTTGCTTCGTTCGGTGCCCAGCCGGTACAGCCGGATGTCATCAGATAATATTTACCCTGATATTTGAACATTGCCGGAGCTTCTCTAGAAGTATTTACAAAGTTTCTGGAATAATCGGTTCCTTCAACTGCATTTTCTCGTACTGCAAGATCCATATAATCGTCACTGAATTTTGAGATGTAGAGGCTGGCATTTTCTTCACTTGCATAGAGAATATAGGCACTGCCATCTTCATCCTGGAACACATTCATATCGCGTGCCATTCCCTTTTCTTTTCCGGTATAGTCATCTGAACAGTGCAGTCTGGATGCTTTCACAAAACGGAACGGACCCTCCGGTGAATCTGAAACTGCTACTCCTGCCATGGCTTTTGCATAAGAACTGCCGGAATTTTCCGTCATCCGTCCGCATGGAACCACAGGACATATTTCTTTGTTTTTGCATTATACAGAACCTTCGGACGTTCCATGATAGCTTTTTTATGCCGCAGATGTTTAAATATTTCCTGCTGTGCCTCTTCATCCAGATCACCGTAAAGACTGCCAAAATATGGATCTTCTGTAAACTGATCTATCCGCTCATCATTTTCATGACCAGACCTTTATCTTCCCAGTGATACAAATCTTTTGAAGTATACAGATGCACTCCGACACTGTAATATCCCTGACTTCGATCCTCTCCATACCAGTAATACGTGTCACCCCATTTGGTGATCTGACCGCCATAGCCTCGATCAGTTCTCCGTTTGTCGCATACATTTTTCTGCCTTCGGTACCGGAGAAATCTGTTTTGTTTCCACGATTGTTTCCAGTTCCCGGACTGTTTTTCAATCTCTTCCTGTACGGCATAACCGCTATCCAGAAGTTCTTTTCCTTTCTCCAGTGCCCCCTTCAGATCTTTCAGGCTGGCATCTGGATTTCTTTGCCGTGAGGCTTTCTGCCTTTTTCACCAGTTCTTCCAGTCTGGCAGTGTCTCTTACAAAACCTTCTTTGCGTGCAATTTTAATCTCTGCGGCCGATACATAAAAAGAGAATCTTCGTTTCCGCTGTTGCTTGACGCTTCCACTGCTGTCAGGCGGATTGCTTTTATCTCTTTCTGTGCATCAAACGTTGCCGACTTTTCACTTTTGTCATCTGCCCAGTTTCCTTCGGCAATCTGCGTAAAGGTTTCCCCGTCACTGCTGACGCCGATCTGATATTTTTGTGATCGTTCCGTTTTTGTCTTTATCCTGTCTTGGCAGATAAGAAATCTGTGCGATGCCTGTCACCGGCTCTTTCAATGAAAGTGTGATTGACAGTGGAAGATCGTGCCGGTTGCTCCAGTTGCTGTGCCAGATGGTATTTGCATCTCCGTCAATCGCCTTCACCGGTTCGTTTCGGACTGGTAATCATCCGCTGTGATCTTAATCTGGTTTGATGAAATAAATTCCGGCTCAGGCTGCCGCACTCTTGTCCGTGTTCCCGG
>VOFD01002323.1_pt1 | contig 17325 bp, 21 predicted proteins | sample 5384101 | NCBI WGS metagenome assembly VOFD01 (sample SAMN12384723, study PRJNA508395) | human gut metagenome | isolation source: healthy gut C | host: Homo sapiens
AGGCCGGCTTATGGAACGGTTATCTCTTCCGGTTAAGGTACAGGAGGAGATGAAGCCGGCAGAACTGATCCATACGCCTGCTGGAGAAGATGTATTTGATCTGGGGCAGGAGATCGCAGGGATCTTCCGGCTGCGTGTACATGAGCCGGCGGGGACAACTATCAGGATTCAGACGGGAGAGGTGCTTCAGGACGGATGTTTCTATAACGAGAATTTAAGAACTGCACTTTCGGAGTACATTTATGTTTCTGATGGTACAGAAAAGGTGATCACTCCCCATTTTACATATTATGGTTATCGATATGTGAAAGTGACCGGGGTTAGGGACCTTTCGTGTGAGGATTTTACGGCGCTTGTTCTTTACAGTGATTATGAGAGCATCGGGACAATTGAGACAGGGAATGATCTTGTGAACAAATTAATCTCCAATATCGAATGGGGAATGAAAGGGAACTTTCTGGATGTGCCTACAGACTGTCCCCAAAGAGATGAGAGGATGGGCTGGACAGGAGATACACAGGTATTTTCCGCGACTGCAAGCTATCTGGCTGATACCTATGCGTTTTACCGAAAATATTTATACGACCTGTATCAGGAACAGCTTCTGGCGGGCGGAATGGTTCCAGAGATTGTCCCCACATTCGGACCGACAAAATGTTCCTGCGCATGGGGAGACGCCGCATGTATCATCCCCTGGAACGTATATTTGTTCAGCGGGGACAAAACAATCCTGGAAAGCCAGATTGAGAGCATGAAGGCATGGGTTGATTATATTCGCAGGATTGACGGAGACCATCATGGATGGAGACAGGTTTTCCATTATGGGGACTGGCTTGCTCTTGACCGTACAGGCGCCGCCGCGAACAGTGTGTATGGAGCGACTGATGAAGCATACATTGCAGACATCTACTACGCGGCAAGTGCACAGATTGTTGCAAAAGCAGCAGAGGTGCTTGGACTGGAAGAAACGAGACAGGAATATCAGAAAATCGCAGACCGTCAGTGGCAGGTCGTGAAAGAAGAATATTTTACTGCTACAGGCAGATGTGCGGTGAAGACGCAGACAGGGCTTATTCTTGCACTGAAATATCATCTGTCTGAAAATGAAGAGCTGACAAAGGGAGATGCTGAAAAAAACTTCTTCGGGATAATAAAAATAAATTAAATACCGGGTTTGTAGGAACACCGCTTTTGTGCAATGTCCTGACTGATCATGGAATGACAGACGCGGCATACCGGCTGCTTCTGAATAAGGAATACCCGGGCTGGCTCCATGAAGTGAAGCTGGGAGCAACGACGGTGTGGGAACGTTGGAATTCACTGGATGAGAGCGGACATGTCTCCAGCACGGGGATGAACAGTCTGAATCATTATTCGTACGGAGCTATATTGGAGTGGATCTTCCGCCATGCAGCTGGAATTGATGTGATGGAACAGAGCCCGGGAGGCAAGGTGATGCGAATCAGTCCAAAAGTAAATAGCGAACTGAAATATGTAAAAGCTGTTTATGATTCGGCAACCGGATGCTATCAGTGCGGCTGGGAGATATTAGAGGGGAATAAAATCACCATCACTGTTACAGTTCCGTTTGGAGGCAAGGCAGAAGTGGTTCTCCCTTATGCACCAGAATGCATATATGAGGATATAGAAAATCCATTATTTGAAGCTGTGGAAAACGGAATTTGCCATGTGAAAGCCGGAGAATATGAAGTTGTATATGAAGCATCAGAACCATTAAAAAAGAGATATAGCATAGACTCGACAATGGAAGAACTGCTGAACCATCCGGATATCCGCGCGTTTCTTTCTCAAATGGTGGAAGTAGATATGATCCCCGATATTGCATATGGGCTTTCGCTTAGAGATGTCGCGAAAACATTCGCAGGAGAAATCAAACCAGACGAGGCACAAATGTTGGATAAAGCACTGGCAAAATTCTAATCAGGAGGGTTGCTATGGAGCTTATAAGGCTTAAAGTAAACAGTCAATACAGACCATGCGTGGACGAAGCACGTTATTTTTCATGGGTGATCACCAGTAGCAAAAAAAGAATGTGATGCAGACATCTTATCATATTACAGTGACAGGTCCGGGAGAAGTAGTGTGGGATTCCGGGGTGGTAGAAAGTGATAAAAGTACTTTTGTAGAGTACAACGGAAAACCATTAAAAAGTCTCAGTGACTACAACTGGACAGTGGAAGTGACAGTTAATAACGGAGAAAAAAGGCGGCGGCATCCTCATCCTTTGAGACAGGATTTATGAAGAAAGAATGGACGGCCGAGCGGGTGAAATCTCCGTTTCCGATGAAAAAGGTAAAACCCGGAACCGGCGGGCAGAACCCGGCAGAATATTTTCGCAAAGAATTTGATGCACGAGACGGTGTAAAACGGGCACGCGTCTATGCCACATGCCACGGAGCATATCAGCTCAGCGTGAACGGAATACGTCCGGACGACAGAGAGTTTGCTCCGGAATTTACCGTCTATTCTAAATATCTGTGCTACCAGACTTATGATGTGACTCCGTTTTTGAGAGAGGGAGGAAATGTCATAGGAATGCTGGTGGGGGACGGCTGGTATGACAGCGCGAACTTTAAACCGAGAAGCAGGAAGTTTAAAGCCGAACATTCTGTGTTATTTCAGATAAAGATTGATTATGAAGACGGAACGAGTGAAATGGTTGTGTCCGATGATGCGGTGAAAGTTTCGGAAAGTCCGGTCCGGTCTTCCGATCTGTTTGCAGGTGAACTCTATGACGCACGGATGGAACAGGAAAACTGGAACTGTTGCGGATTCGATGACAGCAGCTGGAAAGCAGGTATCCCATGCAAAAAAAAATCTTACGCCAACCTGGTAGCTCAGTACGGGGAACCGGTGCGCCCGGTAAAAAAGAAGTGCCGGCAGTAGGAATGACAGTCAGCCCGAAAGGCGAGACGATCATTGACTTTGGACAGAACTTGGCAGGTGTTCTGCGGGTAAAAAGCAAACTGCCGGCCGGAACAAAAATGGTATTAGATCATTTTGAAACTCTTGATCAATATGGAAACTATTTCAACAATATTTTCATGTCAGAGAAAACAGGGCACAAGCAAAGTGATATTTATATCTCAAACGGGAAATTCACAGAATACATACCGCATTTTACATATCATGGATTCCGCTATGTGAGAGTGACATGCGATCAGCCGGTGAGCCCGGAGGATTTCACAGCGATTGTCCTGTCTTCTGACAATGAGGATCTGGGAACTTTTGAGACATCCAACGAAGATATAAACCGGCTTTACGAAAATACAAGATGGTCTCAGCGGTCGAATCTGTTTTCAATCCCCACGGACTGCCCGCAGAGAGAAAAAGGCGGATGGACCGGAGATATCCAGATTTATGCAAGAACAGCCATGCTCAACGAAAATGTAACCCCGTTTCTGACAAGATGGCTGCGTAATATGACCTGCAGTCAGCAGAAAAATGGGGCGATCCCCAATGTGATCCCCCTTACCGGAATCTATGAATTACTGGAGAAACTGAATCGGATCGTATATCGCAATTTTGAACCGGTGGGAGAAGCAGGATGGGGAGATGCCGCCTGTATCGTACCGTGGAGCATGTATCAGCTTACAGGAAATATCAGGATACTGAGAGAACAGTATGACACAATGAAAAAGTGGTGCGACTATATCATCAACACTGCAAAGAAGCGTAGAGGCAAGATGAAACATCCAAAAGAAATTGACCAGTATCTGTGGAATACAGGACATCAGTACGGGGAGTGGCTCATACCGAGCCAGACAGTAAACGGAGCAGACCAAAGCGCTGCAAAACCTGTCAATACTTCTGCATACTGCGCGCCAATCTTTTGATGGAATTCCTGCCGAATCATGGCAGATACGGCAGCACTCCTCGGGCATACATCAGACGAATTATACTATGATGACATTGCGTCCAGAATGAAATCTGCCATTCAAAAAGGACTGATCGATGATGATGGGAAGATGCCTCTTGATTTTATGGGCAGTTATGTGCTGGCAATCGCATTTGATCTTGCTCCTGAAAGGAAGAAAAAAGTATCGCCGGACATTTGATCCGCAAGATAGAAGAAAACGGGGATTGTCTGGATACAGGGTTCCTGACGACGCCGTATCTGCTGGATGCACTCTGTAAGATCGGCAGGATGGACAAGGCATATAAAATCCTGCTCCAGACAAAGTGCCCGTCATGGCTTTATGAGGTGAAGCAGGGGAGCGACAACAATCTGGGAAAATTACATTTCTTACAAGGAGGACGGGTCTCCGGTTATGACAAGCCTGAACCACTATGCCTTTGGATGCGTGGACGACTGGATGTTCCGGAAGATAAGCGGCATTGATATGGCTGCTCCCGGATTTAAGGAGATTGTAATCGCACCGGAGCCGGACAATGCGTTTACCAGTGTAAAACGTACTTATATAAGTGAGTATGGGGAAATCGCAGTCAGGTGGAGTATGGACGAAGGGAAATTTAAGCTGAAAGTAAAAATCCCCTGCAACACGACTGCCGTTGTAAAGATGCCGGATGGCAGATTATACAAGGTAGGAAGCGGAATGTATCAGTTTGAATAAAGAATCAAAGAAAACAAAATGACAGTATTTGCGAGAACTGACCGATAAATACAGACGGTCAGTTCTCTTAATATGAAAGTTGAAAATAATAAGGAGTTAAGGATTATGAAAAAGAAAATATTGAAGATCACCTTAAGTATCGTTTTAATTCTGATTCTGGCTGTGGGAATCGGCCTGACATATTTAGTAGGAGCAGTAGGCGGTGGAGGACCGTTTGATTTTGTCTGGAAGAATAAGCTGAAAAAATGCCGGGAAACGCAGAAAAATACAGTCTGGAAAATATAGAACCGTTAGAAAACAGCCCTCTTGGAGGGAAGCGCATCTGCTACCTTGGATCATCTGTAACATTAGGTCTGTACTCAATGGATGTTTCTTTTGCAGATTATATCTCTTACAGAAATGGCTGTGAGTATGTAAAAGAAGCTGTCAGCGGTACTACTTTAGTAGATAACGGAAAGACGTCTTATATCCAAAGGATGAAAAATAATATCGGTACAGATGAGAAATTCGATGCGTTTGTCTGCCAGCTTTCCACGAATGACGCGTCGAAGGAAATGCCGATGGGAGAACTTAGCAGTTCAGAAAATCTGGAGGATTTTGATACACAGACGATAACAGGAGCAATGGAATATATCATTGTATATGCAAAGCAGACATGGAATTGTCCCGTGATCTTTTATACCGGAACAAAATATGACAGTAAACAGTATCAGCAGATGGTAGATGTATTGTTTGAGCTTCAGGATAAATATGGAATAGGCGTGATCGACCTTTGGAATGACGAGGAGATGAATGACGTTTCTGAAAAAGAATATGAAGTTTATATGGCAGATCCGGTTCATCCGACGCAGGCAGGATATCTGGAATGGTGGACGCCTAAGATGGAAGAATACTTATATCAGTTTTTGGAAAGATGATGATTATATTAAGTTTCGTCGGTAAACTACTTATATATCGTTGGTGATTTGCCCTTTGGAATTATTTATAATTGAGTCAAACAATGAAAGGACGGATAACGAAATGGAAAATTCAGTTACAAAAAAGAGAAAAAATCAGTTATGGTTTGTATTTTATGGGACAGAATGTATTCTATGGACTGGTAGGATATATGACTACATATTTTACAGATATCGGCATAACGGCAGCATTGGTTGCGATCGTGGCGCTTATCACGAAAGTGTGGGATGCCATCAACGATCCGATCTTCGGTATGATCATGGATAAGGTGAATTTTAAGAAAGGGAAATTCCTACCGTGGCTTCGAATATCTGTCATAGCGATTCCGGTGGCAACTATTCTTCTTTTTTTACAATACCTACCGGGATTTCCATGATGGCTAAAATCATATGGGCAACACTTGCTTATATGTTATGGGATACAGCCTATACCCTTTGCGATGTACCGATTTTTGGTATTGTTACCACGATGACAATAGACCAGAAGGAACGTGTTTCACTAAACAGCATAGGAAGAATGTTTGCTATTTTTGCAGGTATTGTTACAGGAATTGTCCTGCCGTTGGTACGGCAGCGGTTAGGCGGCTGGTCAACAACAGTAATTGTGTTATCTCTTTTGTCATGTGTTATGATGATTCCGATTTGTCTGTTCGCAAGGGAGAGAGTAATTGAAAAAGAAAGAGTCCTGAATGACGGGGCAGAAGAAAGTTATACATTGCGAGATATGGTAGAATGTCTGCGGAAGAACAAATATTTATTGCTTTTTCTTTGCGGCTCCGCTCATCAGCAGCCTGCTTAATGTTGGTGCAAATTGGGGCTTATACGTTGCCCGGTACTGCCTTGGCGGTGAAGAAGCTGCTTCATATGTTTCAATGGCAGTGATTATTCCGACCTTAATCGGTGCGTTTATGGCAGTAGAATTATGCAAGAAATATGATAAATTTAAAGTCTTCTATATTTCATATGTTTTCGCTTTACTTTTGGGAATCGTAAGATTCATTGCTGGGTATGAGAATATGATGGTGTATGTGATTTTAAATGCCTTAGGAGGAATTCCGCTGGGAATAGCAGTTATACTGCAGTATCAGTTTACGCCGGACTGCTACGAGTATGGACAGTACAAGACAGGATTAAAAATGCGTGGTGTAACGTTTGCGGCGCAGACATTTTTACAAAATTAAATGGAGCGATCACAACAGCAGTCAGTGTGTTTGCGTTAACTTTAATCGGCTTCCGAGAGGGAGAAGGCGTTGTTCAGGCGGCAGGATTTGCCGATAAATTATGGACATTCAGCTGTCTTGGCAGCATTATCGGGGGTATTTGCACTCTGCTTATACTTCGTCTTTACAAGCTTAATGACCATGATGTCCAGCTGATGGCAAAATGCAACAATGGTGAGATCAGCCGTGAAGAGGCAGAGGCACAGATGATCAATCAGTATTAAGAAAAGAATGGAGAACTTTTGCGATGGACAGAATAAAGGAACTGATTTCAAAAATGACGCTGGAAGAGAAGGCAAGTCTCTGCTCGGGCGCTGATAACTGGCATACGAAAGAAATCAAACGACTGAACATTCCGTCAGTTATGATGGTGGACGGCCCTCACGGACTGAGAAAGCAGGAAGGGGAAACGGATCATCTGGGATTGAATGAAAGTGTGAAGGCCGTTTGTTTCCCGGCAGCCTGTGCAACAGCCTCCAGCTTTGATGTTGACCTGATGGAACGGATGGGAGAGACGCTGGGAGCGGAGTGTCAGGCCGAGAATGTAAGCATACTGCTTGGCCCGGCGGTGAATATTAAAAAGGAGCCCGTTATGCGGGCGGAACTTTGAGTATCTGTCGGAGGATCCATATCTGGCAGGTAGGATGGCATCGGCATATATCCGCGGAGTACAGAGTCAGGGCGTGGGGACAAGCATTAAGCACTTTGCACTGAATAACCAGGAAACACTCCGTATGACGATATCTTCCGAAGTGTCAGAACGTGCGCTCAGGGAAATCTACCTGCCTGCGTTTGAGGAAGCGGTGAAAGAATCAGCTCCAAGAACCGTCATGTGTAGCTACAACAAAATAAATGGAGAATATGCTTCGGAAAACAGATATCTTCTGACAGATATCCTGAGAAAAGAATGGGGATACAAAGGCTGCGTCGTTAGTGACTGGGGCGCTGTAAATAACCGTGTGAAAGGACTGCAGGCCGGACTGGATCTGGAGATGCCTTATTCCGGAGGATACAATGACAGACAGATTGTGAAAGCAGTACAGGAGGGAAGACTGGACGAAGCTGTGCTGGATGAAGCGGTGGAGCGGGTATTGAATGTTGTATTTGCCGGTGAAGAGCAGCATCGTCCGGAAGTTATATCTGATAAGGAAACAGATCATAAAAAGCAGCTGATATTGAGACGGAATGTGCGGTCCTGCTGGAAAATAACGGTATACTTCCGCTGAATACAGACAGAAAGGTTGCCTATATAGGGGAATTTGCCGAAAAGCCGCGGTATCAGGGCGGCGGCTCCAGCCATATCAATCCGTTCAGGGTTGTTTCGGCATTGGATGCTGCCAGAGAAAAAGGGCGTAGCGTGACTTATGCAAAAGGATTTTCTATGGAAAATGACGCGATGACGGAACAAGAGCTGGAAAAAGCGCTTTCGGACTGCTGCAGAAGCAGACGTCGCGGTAATCTTTGCCGGGCTGCCTGAGATATTTGAGTCGGAAGGGTATGACAGAACATCCATGAAGCTGCCCAAATGCCAGGACCGGCTGATCGAAGAAGTGTTGAAAGTACAGCCTAATGTTGTAGTAGTACTCCACAATGGAAGTCCGGTAGAACTGCCATGGGCAGACCGGGTAAGCGCGATCCTTGAAATGTATCTAGGAGGTCAGGGCGTTGGCGAAGCCTGCGACTGGCTGTTATTCGGGGAAGCGAATCCGTCCGGCAGGCTGGCAGAGACATTCCCGTACCGGCTGGAAGATAATCCGAGCTTCCTTCATTTCCCGGGAAATGAAAAGCGGGTGTTATATGGCGAGGATATCTTTGTCGGATATCGTTATTATGATACAAAGAAAGTTCCGGTGCGGTATGCATTCGGACATGGGCTGTCTTACACGGAATTTACTTATGGGGATCTGACTTTGTCATCGGCTCAAATGACGGATGAGGATATACTGACAGTTTCTCTCAAGGTGAAAAATTCAGGAAAGACAGAAGGAAAAGAAGTCGTACAGTTGTATGTAGCTGACCTGTGCGGCACACCGGAGAGACCGGTCAAGGAATTGAAAGGATTTGCCAAAGTTCATCTCCTGCCGGGAGAGGAGAAAACGGTATCGATGGAAATTTCGGCGAGGAATCTTTCCTATTATGAAGAACGTCTCGGGGACTGGTATGCGCCATCCGGAACATATCGGATCCTGATCGGCCATGCTTCTGATGACATCCGATTACATGCGGATATTGTGTTTAAAACAAAGAAAAACTGCCTCTTCGCGTAGATTTCACAACAACGTTCGGAGAATTATTGGATCATACGAAAACCGCTCCCGTTATTACGGAACTGCTGGCGCCTTTGGCAGCAGCGGCCGCATCAGCAGAAGGGATGAGTGACGAATACAAGAAGCTGGGAGAGCAAGTTATCCGGGAAATGCCGCTGAAATTTCTGCTGGGGCAGATGCCGGGAGAGCAGGTGGAACAGCTGATCGGGCAGCTGAATTGTTTACTTGCACAATAGGATAATTGAGGACGAGGTAGACATTATGTGTTCCGAGGACGGAGACGACACATGTGGAGACGGTTGTCTTATCTTTCCAAGGGCGCTAAAGGTCCGGTGGACCTTTGCTCAGCGCGGACCGAAGTGGAACGGAGACTGGTCGACAGCAGAAAAGTGAAGGTGGACTTCTCTCTGGAGAATATGGATTTATCTGAATTTAAGGGAAAAGCAACTTATGAGCAGATAAAGGCATATGTACTTGAAAAGACAGGACTGAAGGTTTCTTCGTTGTATATTGCGCAGATTAAGAAGAAATGTGGATTGGATGTGGGAGAGAATTTTAATCTGCCTAAGTCAGAGAATGCGAGACAGCCACAATGTACACCGGAGAAGGAAGAAGCGATTATGCAGGCGTTTAAGCATTTTGGAATTGTATAGATTGTGGATAAGTAGCATCATGTGTTAAAAATATAGTGAAGTATGGAAAAAAGGACATTCCGGAACTGTAGATTTTACAGGTAAGGGGATGTCCTTTTTACTGATATGGAAGTGTTCAAGGGACAAGGTAATGATACTGAAGTATTAAGGCTGACTGCTTTTGGAGAAGTTTAGCCTGTAAAAGATATCAGCGGTATTTCGATTGTATGAAAGCTATTGTAAAAAATAACACAACATGACATAATCGGATTGACTAAGTAACACAAATATTTATAATATAGACAAAACGAAAATGACATGAACGGAGGACAGGATAATGGAGAAAACTGTAACACTCGAAGAGGCATTAAAAAGAATTGAGGAGTTGGAAAAAGAGAATGCAGAACTTCGGGAGGAATTGGAGTATTACAGAAATCGTAAGTTAAGCGGTCGTCAGAAACATAACGCCAAATGGATGGCAATTTATAATGATTTTGTTGTTGGGTATGAGAGCGGCATGACAATTGTAGAAATTGCGAAGAGGAACAATGTCAGTGAGCGGACGATTTATAGGTATAAAGCGTATTATGACAAAATGAAAGAAAAAAGAAGAATAGACCATTTTACCGACGTCAGTAAAATGGTTCAATGTGGGAGGAGAAAGTTTAGTATGGAAAAGAAAATGATTAACTGAAATAATAGAACAATAATAACAAATCGGACATATTGCTGATGTCGGCACTATGTTCATATGAGAATTGCGGTCACAGTTTGTGACCGCAAAACAAGGAAGAAAATATATGGCAGAAGATAAAAAGAAAGAAATTGCAGTAATTGAAATTACAGAAGAATACATGAAGGATCGGCTTTATGAATTCAGAGGGAAAAAAGTTATGCTTGATTCAGACTTGGCAGAAATTTATGGGTATGAAACCAAAAATTTTAAAAGGCAGGTTAAGAATAACATTGCCAATTTGAAGGCGATGATTTTATGTTTGAATTGAATGATGAAGAAGTGGAAAATCTTTCAAGGTGCAAAAATTTCACCTTGAACATGGGAAGAGGTTCAAATATAAAATACAAACCTTATTCAGGTTGATGGCTATAGCCTTGATGCACAGAAGGACAAGCTTAGGAAATATGCAGAATTTCAGGAGATGGAGATTGTAGGAGAATATTCCGATGAAGGGCATTTCGGTAAGAATATAAAAGGTCGTCAGGAATTTATGCAGATGTTGAATGCTATTGAAGATGGCAAGGACGGAGTTGATTTCGTCCTTGTATTTAAATTATCCCGATTTGGCAGAAATGCGGCGGATGTACTTAGCTCTTTACAGCTTATGCAGGATTATGGTGTGAACCTAATCTGCGTGGAAGAGGGAATTGACAGCTCAAAAAGAAGCCGGTAAACTGCTTATATCTATCATTGCGGCAGTAGCAGAGCTGGGGCGGGAAAATATCAGAGTGCAGACAATGGCTGGGCGTGAGCAGAAAGCCAGAGAAGCCCGGAAGAAAGGATAAGATGGAAACGCAGCGATGGTTTCCGTCTTATTTTTTGAATTCAAAGCGCTGAAAGACTGGATTTTAAATGGAGAAAATAAAAAGTGACAGAAAACTTTTTCGTAAATTGCGAAAATTACGAAAAAATTTCGTTGCGCACATGGGAGGATAGTACTATAATGGAAGTATTGACGGGCACCAGAGAAGGAGAATGGTTATGGGAAAAAACGCAGCGGAAGGTAACAGGAAAAAGGGAAAAATTGCGGAGGAGATCCGCAAAAGAATCGGCAGAAGCGTGTTGATCGCGTATATTGTCGTGGAAGTTATCATTGTGATTATCATGGGACAGACGGTTTATTACAATAAACAAGCGCAGCTCACCCTGGAGTCGGAATCAGCGTCCAACAGTCTGGCGGGATTTTTTGAAAAATACGAGAGAGTGACACAGACGTTGGCGTTAAATCCGCAGATTCAGTCGGTTTTATCGGAGACAAAGGCGGGAGATAATATTTTAAGCGCAAAAGCGATGGGAGATGTGGAAAAATATCTCGTCGATGCTGCAGGAGCGGACAGCGAGAATGTGATGGCGGTGTGGATTGCGGATCTGGATGCGAGCGTCATTACGCAGTCGGACGGATACACTTCCCCGGACGGCTGGGACATTACAGGGCGTGCATGGTATTCCTGCATTGAGACCGGGAAAACAGTCCTGACCGAACCGTACATAGATTCCAGCACCGGAGAGATTATTCTGAGTGCGGCAACGCCGGTATACGATGAAGGCGGCAATGTGCTTGGCGCTGCGGGAATGGATATTTCGCTGGATCATGTGACAGAGGTATTGAGCGGTTATACAATCGGAAGCAACGGATACGTCTGGCTGGTGTCCTCGGACGGAATGCTCATCTATCATCCGAATGCGGAACTGGTGCAGCAGAACATTGCAGACGTGAATGTTTCTGCCAATGTGGTCAATGCGATCATGAATCAGACGACGGAGTTTTTGAAATACAAAGCGGACGGTACCACAAAATACGGTTCCGTACAGCTGGTAGGAGAAACAGGATATCTTGTGGTCAGCAATATGCCGTTCTTAGAATACTATCAGATGCTGTTTGCAACAATCGGTGTGCTTCTCGTAATTTTTGCACTGGGGATTATTCTGGTAATGCGCAGTATCGACAAGAGCGCATATGCTTTATCAAAACCAATAGCAGAATTAAATGAGACGGCAAGCAGGCTGGCAGAGGGAGATCTGGATGTTGAACTGAACGTCACGGCAGAGAACGAGATCGGAGAACTGGCAGAATCGATCGGGGCAACGGTCGCACGCCTGAAAGAATATATCGCTTACTTAAAGGAAGCATCCGGCGCACTGGATCAGATTGCAGATGGAAAGCTGGAGATTCATCTCGAACAGGAATATGTTGGAGAATTTCGTCAATTAAAGGAAGCACTTCTGCACATCTCAAGTTCGATGAATGATGTCATGAAAAATATCAGTGCAAGTTCCCAGACCGTTACTTCCAGTGCCGGCGATCTGGCAAATGCGGCTCAGCAGCTGGCAGAGGGAAGCAGCACGCAGGCGGCAGCAGTGGAGGAGCTGGTCGCAACGGCAACATCCGTGGCGGAGCAGGTGGAAGAGAGCAAGAAAGACGCCCTGCAATCCGCGGAAGAGACCCAAAAAGTAACGGCTATGATGGAACAGAGCCAGGATAAGATGCAGGAGATGATGGAAGCGGTACAGAAGATCCACGAGACCTCCAAGCAGGTGGTTGGAATTATTGCGACCATTGAGGAAATTGCAGACCAGACCAACCTGCTGTCTTTAAATGCATCCATAGAGGCGGCGCGTGCGGGCGAGGCTGGAAAAGGCTTTGCGGTTGTGGCGGATGAGATCGGAAAGCTTGCGCAGGAAAGCTCAAAAGCGGCAAATATGACACGGGAACTGATTGGTGTCTCGATGGAAGAGATCAATAAAGGCAATCAGATTGCAGATCATGTGATGGATTCGTTAAAGACGGCAGTGGATGCAGTGGACAACGTTAATGGAATGATCCAGAAAACGGCGGGAAATGCGGCGGATCAGGCACAGAGCATGGAGCAGATCCGCGTGGGAATCGAGGAGATCTCGCAGGGAGTACAGGACAATTCGGCGATTGCCGAGGAGAGCTCCGCAACCTCCGAAGAACTTGCATCCCAGGCGACACTGCTTAATGAACTGGTGCAGCATTTTGAACTGCAGCCATAAAAACACCGAATCCCTTTTGCTGACATTATTTTCCTAAAGTGGTAAAATAACACAAAAGCAGCAAAGGAAGTGTGACAGATGAAGATCAAGTTTGCACAGACAATCAGAAATTATGACCGGAAGAATCTTGGGAAGGATCTGACCGCCGGACTCATTATCATGGCGGTCTCGATTCCGATCTCCATGGGATACGCGCAGATTGCGGGACTTCCGACAGTATACGGACTGTACGGCTCGGTGTTCCCGATTCTTCTGTTCGCGCTGTTCTCGACATCACCGCAGTTTATTTTTGGCGTGGACGCCGCGCCTGCCGCGCTGATCGGAGCGGCGCTTTTAGATCTGCATATCGAGAGCGGATCGAAGGAGGCGCTGGCGGCAGTGCCGGTGCTGACCGCGTTTGTGGCGTTGTGGCTTTTCGCGTTTTACGTGATGCGGGCGGGAAAGCTGGTCAACTATATCTCGGCGCCGGTGATGGGCGGCTTTATTACCGGCATCTGCACGACCATCGTCCTGATGCAGGTGCCGAAGCTTCTGGGGGGTACCGCGGGGACGGGAGAATTCTTTGAGCTTGCGGAGCATATCGCGGAGACGGTGGGAGAGATCAATCTGCCGTCCCTGGCACTTGGCGTGGCTGCGCTTGTGATACTGCTGATTGCAAAAAAGGTCATCCCGAAATTCCCGATGGCGGTGCTTTTGATGGCAGCGGGTGCTCTGATGACAAAGTATCTGCCCCTGCGCGCCTGGGGCATCAAGACGCTGGATGCCATGGAGCCGGGACTTCCGGTCTGGAGCCTGCCGGATTTTACGGCGGTGCCGGTAAGGGAGGCGGTTACGATCAGCCTGTCGGTGGCGGTCGTCATCATGGCGGAGACGCTGCTCGCAGAAAATAATTTTGCGCAGAAAAACGGATACCGGATCAACGATAATCAGGAGATCCTGGCATTTGCGATGGGCAATCTTGCCGCGGCGCTGACCGGATGCTGCCCGATCAACGGCTCGGTCTCCCGGACGGCGATGGGAGAGCAGTATCAGGCAAAGACACAGCTGACCGGGATTGTGGCGGGACTTTCAATGATCGTGCTCCTGCTTGGCGGTACCGGGTTTATCGGCTATCTTCCGGTGCCGGTGCTGACGGCAATCGTGATCTCCGCTCTGCTTGGCGCGACGGAGTTTGAGCTGGCGGTCCGGCTGTGGAAAGTCAGCCGCACGGAATGTCTGATCTTTGCCGGCGCATTCTTCGGAGTGCTGATGCTCGGGACGATCAACGGCGTACTGATCGGCATCATCCTCTCGTTTTCCGAGATGATTATCCGCACGGCAAAGCCGGCACGCTGTTTTCTGGGAATTCAGCCGGGACACCGGCATTTCCGTGATCTGAAAGAGGGCAGCCAGATCCATGCGGTTGAGGGAGTGTTAATCTACCGGTTCAGCAGCAATCTGTTTTTGCCAACATACAGGTATTAAAACAGGATATTGAAGATCACGTGACCGATCAGACGAGAGCGGTCATTCTGGATGCGAGCGGTTGGCAGTATGGACATCACGGCGGCGGACGGACTGGGAATACTGTATCAGTCGCTGAAAGAAAAAGGCATCCGCTTTTACATGACAGAACACATCGCCGATTTAAACGAACAGCTCCGGAAACTGGGGCTTGGCTACATGATCGAAGAAGGAAGCGTGCGCAGAACGATCCACATTGCGTTAAAAGATATGGGAATCAAGCGCCCGTATCCGCTGGAGGGCGGTGTGGACAATGACGACCGCAGTGCTTCGAGAAAGCGCGCGGACAACCGCGTGCAGGAATTTGTCTGGGCGTTCGGCGCGGAGACGGAGGAACAGATTGAAAAACAGATTCTTTTGCAGATTGAACAGCTAAAAGAAAGCGGGGATGTGGAAAATCTGCTGCATGGCAGATGGTCACACATGGAAGCAATGGATGAAGACGAGTGGCTGGAACATCTGGAAGAACACTTAAAGGAGATTGTGAACATCTCCGGAAAGGATGAGAAGACACTCGCAAGACGTCTGGAGGAACACCGCAGGGAGGTGCATGACCGCATTGCAACAGAGCATCCGGAGCTTGCGGAGCGCTTCAAGGAGCGCAGACATGTGCTGGATGAGCACTTAAAGAAGAGAAGACCGGAGGTCTATGAGCTTGTGGTGAGTCTGCGCGAAAAGGAAGAGACAGATTTAAAATAAAGAAACAACACCGTTATTTAACAGGGTGCCGGAGAGCGCAATCAGCCTCTCAAGCGGCACTCTTTTTTGTCTGCCACCCACTGCCGGTAAATATTGACGGAGGTGACGCATAAAAACGTGTTGATGATATTCTGCTCCTCCCTGGAAAATGCGGCGTAGGGATTATGCCTCGTGCGGTTGTGAATCATGGTGTTTAAGAATAATTTATCGGCGAATTCGCGGTAGCCCGGCGCACATAAAAGGCGCTCGGCGTACGGCTCCTGTCTGGCGGTAAACTCGAAAAAGACGCGGTTTACTTCCGTAAAAGGCGCATCGATCGGGAGCTGGTCGATGGCATGGTAATACTCTTCGGTGATCTGCCCAAGGAGATCTTCAAACAGAGCCTCGATGCAGGTATAGTGCAGATAGAACGTTTTCCGGTGGATGTGTGCCCGCTCGGTAAGTTCCTTGACGGTAATGTCCGCGGCATCCATTTCACAGATCATCTCCTTGATGGCTGTCTGGATGGCATCCTGTGTTTTCTGTACCCGAAGATCGGTAGCGTTGGATTCTGCCATGGTAAGTCCTCCTGTTACTGTCCAGATTTTAAAAAGTGTGGCATAAGCGCCACGATCGAAAAATGTGGCAATGGTAAAATGACCATGTGGACATTATACTGATTTTAGCGGCAGAAATCAACAGATGGAAAAGGAGCGCCAATGGTAAGAATTCAGATTGCAAACCAAACAGGAACGGCAGAAGCGCTTCTAAACGATACGGTTGCGGCGAGAGATTTTGCAAGGAGACTGCCCTGTACGCTCGTGGCAGTGCCGGTGGAAGATGGCTATGAGGCGGTTACGGCAAAGGGCTGCTACGATCCGATGGAGAGCGTGGATCATTTTGCATCGGGAGACCTTGTATGGAGCGGCGGAAAGCTGCTGTTCTGCGCGAGGGAGAGAGCGGTACGGCGCCCGGGCGGAATCATGGTGATCGGCCATATGAAAGCCGGGGGAGCCAGCTGGCAGAAGCTGATGGGAGAAAAACTGAGTCTTGCCGTAATCCATGAGACAAGCCGGAAAGGGGAATGATAACATGAAGATTTTGACACTTTACTATTCTTATGGAGGAAATACAAAGCGGATTGCAGGGCGCATCCAGAAAGCAGTGGGCGGCGACATTGCCTGCATTGAGACTGTGACACCGTATGAGGGAGATTACAACTCGGTAGTCGATCAGGGACAGCGCGAGGTAAACCGGGGATTCTGCCCGAGGATCAAGCTGCTTGCCGTCAATGTGCAGGATTATGATGTGATTGTGCTGGGAACTCCGGTGTGGTGGTACACGTTTGCACCGGCGGTGCACACCTTTCTGACACAGCAGGATCTTTCCGGCAAGACCGTTTATCCGTTTGCGACGAACGGCGGCTGGATCGGACATACCTTTGCGGATATCGAAAAAGAGCTGCAAGGGAGCGGGGGTAAAAGAAGGCATGAACATCCGCTTTGACGAGGATGTGCTTCGCACTTCCGAGGCAGAGATCGATGCGTGGATACAAAAGATCGCAAAATAACCCGATGCGCAGAGCATAAAGAAACAGGTATTTTTATTTCATAGGAAATACAGTGACACATTCATGTGTGAAAGTGAAACTTTCCTATGAAATAAAAAAACGCTCCGCGAGGATGCGCAGCTCGCGGTAAGGAAAATATCGCTTTGCGAACCG
>VOFD01001462.1_pt1 | contig 17296 bp, 33 predicted proteins | sample 5384101 | NCBI WGS metagenome assembly VOFD01 (sample SAMN12384723, study PRJNA508395) | human gut metagenome | isolation source: healthy gut C | host: Homo sapiens
CTTGACCTTCTGCATCATCTCCTCCGTCTCCACCACCACCTGGGTGGTTCCATAAAAATCCCGCAGGACCAAAAAGCGAAATTCGCGCCCACTTCCCGGACATTTTCCAGCCAACCGGCCAGGGTGACCACTTTTCCGGCGTCGGAAAGGCGCAACTCGCCGCAATTGTGTGTTCTGGATTGGAACATAGCAGATTCCTTCCTCTCATAGAAACCGGCTCAGGCCAGAGCCGAAATTTATCTTATTTTCTCACAAATCATGAGGATTGTCAATTGTTTGCACATGGAGAACAGGGGAATCAACTTTGTGTATAAATATCCGCGATATACAGTCTGCCTTTTGAGTGGGTTCTAAATTTAGTCGTATCACACCCCAGACCGTTACAAAGTCCAGCCAAAAATTAGACGAAAACGACATATAACCATCACCGTGGGCCTTTGCTGAAATTTCTTTCACAAAATTGATTTCCGTGCATGGAGAACACGTCAATGAGGCGCCCCAAAAGGTGCATTCACCTTCCAGGCGTAGGGCCCGGCTGTTCTCCGTGTTTCAGCTCAAACGCCTGCTCCTGCCCTCGTCTGCCGGTACAGCGCCTGCAGGGCAAAGACCCGGTTTGTGGTTTCCCCAGTGTCCCGGCGGCCCTCCAGGGCCAGGGCCTCGTCCTCCAGGACCCAGCTCAGGGCAATCTCCTGGTCTGCCCTGGCCTCATTCAGGTAGCAGATGTGGACCTTGGACAGCGCGTGATCCCTGTGCCACTGGGTGGGCAGCAGGTCCTCCATCCAGTTGAGATACTTGGTGTTGGACAGGTGCCCGTTGCAATCCAGCTCCAGTAACGCACCCGGCGGGCTCCTGGTTGTCGTAGACCCGGGGGGCAATGCCCATGGGGTTCGCCAGCTCGCCGCCCCGGAGGCCCCTGGCACCTGAATGCCCGCTGCCGCTGGGCAGCACCATGGCCCGGGTGTTCACATCCATCAGCAGCCACAGCGCCACCGCCCGGAACAGCTCCTCCCCCTGGGGCGTCCGGCCCACCATATACCGGGGATAGGCCGTCCGGCTGGGGGCCCCGGCCAGGTCTCCGCCAGCACTGTCTCCCCGATTCCCGGCAGGCGGTGAATCTCAATGGTCTGGCGGACGATGGCCCAGAACAGCCCCCGGGGATCCAGCTGCTCCCGGCCCACGCCCAGAAGGGCCGCATGGTCCCCTGCCGTCTCCTGCATCACCTCCAGCAGGGAGGCCGGGCGCATCCGGCCCCACCGGTCCACATGGTGGCGTCCACCAGGGTCTTTCTCGTAAAAATCATATTGTTATCCATTTGAACCTGCTCCTTTCAGGCAAAACCGCCTGGCCATGGGGTCAGAATACCACCACCGTGGTATCATACGGTATCTCGTCATAAATATAGCTGCAATCTTCATCATACATCCGGACGCAGCCGTGGGAAGAGGGGTGCCCATGGTCCCGTCCAGGAGGACTCATCGCTGGACCGATAGGGGCCGGGAATGGAAGGCCTGCCCACCCCAGAAGCCGGTGATGTGGTACACCCGGTAGTAATCGTCAATGTACTGACCGTCAATGGTATCGGAGAACCGCCAACGGTAGGTTTTGTAAATCACGGAGAAGACGCCGGTCACTGTGGGTGTCAGGTTGGTCCCCGTGGAGCAGGGACTGGAACGGATCAGCTTCCAATTTCCTTTGCTCCCCTGGAAAATATTCACCCGCTGGGTCTTCAGGCTGATCCAAAGGAGGTAGCCGGTGGGGCTGGAGTAGCCCTTTTGGTTCACAAATCCCTCCTTGGTGGCGGTGGAATAGTCCTCCCCTTGGGTGTAATCGGTTCGGGGAGACCAGGTAATCGTCCCAGTTTACCCATCCCACGGTGCCGTCTGCCAGCCGCACCTGTCCCGGTGCGCCGGGGTCCTGAGTAATACAGGTGGGTCAGGGCCGTCCCCTGGGGCAGGTATTGCAGAATGTAGCTCATGCTCCGGTCCCCTACAGGGGAGTCCGGCGGAGGACCTCCGCCTCAATGTTCACCCCCTGGACCGTCTCGGGGCCGTCTCATAGTCCCAGCGTTCCCGATCTACCTTCACCGTATACTGGGCCCGGACCGTTTCTCCCCCGCAGGTGAGGACCACCGTAAACACCGGGTCCTGCTCCGGCCGCTGGGCCCGGTCAAGGTCTTGGTGCAGGTGGCGGTTGCCCCTTCCCGCAGAGTGAAGCTGCTGCTGCCTCCCAGCAGCTTTCCATTCAGGAACCACACCACCTGGCAGGTGCGCGCCCCGTCGGTGCAGCCGTAGCCGGCGGTGAAGTTCGTAAACTTTGCCGTGAGGACCGCTTTGGGGCTGCTTGCAGAGATGGAGGCGGTGCCGGTCACCTGGACCTGCAGGCCCTCCAGGCCCCAGTCCACCTGATCCACCAGCTCCCCGTAGGCCAGCTCCACCACGCAGTGGCGGCCCTGCACCACCACGCTTCCGGCATAGCCGGAGCCTGTGAGCCGGGTCCGCTCCATGGGCAGGAGCACCTCCCCGGCCTGGCCCCGGACCTCTACGGTAGCCCCGGCGGCAGTCGCCGTCAGGCGGTCCACCTCCCCGGAGAAGACCGCGCCGCTGCAGTGGACCGACGCCGTTTCATAATCCCCCGAGAGGACCCCGGGGCCGAACACCTCCAGCCGGACTGCGTCCAGCGCCACCTCAGCGCCGGACCCGGCGCTCACCAGCAGGGGGAAGGTTCCTCACCCGTCGCCGTGAGGCAGGAGGCCACGGACACCTCCCCGGCGGATACCGCCTCCAGGGTCAGCTCTGTGCCGGTGGCGCACCGGAGAATCAGCCGGTCTGTCACCTGGATTCCCGTCACGGTTTGGCTTCCCCGACAGGCCCGCCCCCAGCACCAGGCTGCCCTCCAGGCGGTAGCCCTGGGGGGCAGAGGCTCCGTGCCCCGGTAGAGGACGAAGCCGGTCTCCGGCAGCTCCTGGGTATCGTCGCAAATCTGGTCCAGTAGTTTATAGAAGAGGGCGGCCACCTCCTGGCGGGAAATTGGGTCCCGGGGCTTCAGGTAGCCGGTGTCATAGCCGGTGACGCAGCCCACCTCCGCCAGGGCGCTGACGGAATCGCGGGCATAGGGCTGGACCTTTTCCCCATCCCGGAACCGGGTATAGGCCCGCCGGTTCTGGGGGTACAGCCCAAAGGCCCGGGCCAGCACCGTGAAGGCCTCCTGCCGGGTGATGGACCGCATGGGGCCATCTGGGTGGCGGAGACGCCGTTGAAAAATCCCCAGGCTCACCGCCGCGCTCAGCTCCCGGTTGTACCAGGCCGCCGGGTCCAGGTCCCGGTAGGGGGACAGGTCCCCCCTGCTCCTTGGCCCCCAGGAGCCGCACCAGCATGGCGGCCATCTCCCGCCCGGGTGGTTCGCCCTGTGGGGTCCAGGTTGTAGTCCCCCGGCCCTGGAGGATGCCGTTGCGCACCGCAAACATCAGCGGCTCCCTGGCCCAGTTGTCCGGGAAGGTGTACCCTTCCAGAGGGTCCGGTACCGTGGGCTCCGGTTCCGTAGGTTCAGGCGCCCCTGTAGGCTCCTCCGTTGCCTCTGGCTCCGTCTCTTCCTGAGGAGGGCAGTGTCCTCCGTCACTTCCAGGGCGTCTGTGGGGCCCTCTGGGGCCCCTGTGGGGTCTGTCCCTTCCTCTGGGGCCGCTGCCTCCGCCGGGGCCAAGGTCTCCCCCCCCTCCGGCGCCGCCTCCGCCCAGGCCCCGGGAATCACAGCCTGGAGAGCCAGGCACGCCAGCAGCAGGATGCTGAGAATCCGATATTTCCTATGTTTCATGTTCATTCTCCTTTCGCCTCTTGAAAAAAGAACCGCCGCTTCTTCCGTCCGACCCTGGGACTGAAGGAATCTACCCAGGTTTCGGCAAACCCTGGCAAGATCGAGTTGATAAACCTCCGGTACAATTTGCACAAATTTTCTGTACAGCCCTAGGGCTTCCCGGTAAAGCTCCTCCGCCTCTTCGCGCCCCTCTGTGCTGGCTGACAGCAAATTCGCCAGATTGTTGCATGTCGTCGCTACATCCGGCTCATACACACTCGGGTTGGTCGCTGACAGCTTCCGCCGCAGCCCAGGGACTCCCGGTACAGCTCCTCCGCCTCTTTTTTCGCCCTTCTGGGCTGGCTGCCAGCAAAATCGCCAGATTGTTGCATGTCATCGCTACATCCGGCTCGTACACACTCGGGTTGGTCGCTGACAGGTTCCGGTACAGCTTCAGAGCTTCCCTGTACAGCTTCTCCGCCTCTCTTCTCGCCCTCTGTGTGCTGTCTGACAGAAAATTCGCCAGATTGTTGCATATCATCGCACATACGGCTCGTACACACTCGGGTTGGTCGCTGACAGCTTCCGGTACAGCTTCAGCGCTTCCCGAACAGCTCCTCCGCCTCTTTTCGCCCTTCTGCGCTGGCCTTTAGCAAATTCGCCAGATTTGCATGTCGTCGCTACATCCGGCTCGTACACACCGGGTTGGTCGCTGACAGGTTCCTGCACAGCTTCAGCGCTTCCCGAACAGCTCCTCCGCCTCTTTTCCGCCCTTCTGGACTGCCTGCCAGCAAAACCGCCAGATTGTTGCATGTCATCGCTACATCCGGCTCATACACACTCGGGTTGGTCGCTGACAGCTTCCGGTACAGCTTCAGGGACTCCCGGCACAGTGCTTCTGCCTGTGCCCGTAGGTTTTGCTCACGGCATCGCAATCCTAAACTATGTAAAATTGGCGCCTTCTCATCTCCAGGCTCCCCATTCTGAGCCAGAAGACATGCATGCTCTCCCACTGTCTGCAGCGTTTCCCGCCACAGGTACTGCTCCCCCTCCGGAGAGTCCTTCATACCACCGGTTCCACGCCTTCAGCAGGGGGCCGCAGGCTGCAAAAGCTGACCCCTGCCGTCTCAAAGGCCACCTGACGGATCACCGGGGACAGGAAAACCCGGTCTTCTGCCTGCTCCACCCAGTGGCGCTTCACCAGCCGGTTGAGGCCGTTCCGGTTGGGCAGGCCGCACCATAGACACAGGTTCCCCGGCGCAATGCCCCTGAGGGCCCAGGAGGGAGAGGTTGGCCAGAAGCTTCCGCTCCTCCTGGGGTAGCTCCGCCGCGTTCAGCACGGCGCACAGCACCTGGAAGGCATTTTCCCCCCTTCATCGGTTTGCCATCCTTCACCAGCTGCACCTGGAGTCCCCCGCCTGCCGGAGGCCCTGCTTCAGCCGATCCAGCAGCTGCCCCGTGGTGAAAGCCGTCGGCCTCCTTCTGGGCCGCCAGGAGAATCACCGCCGTGGTGTGCCCCTCCACCTGGCGGACCAGCTCCAGGACCTCCTCTTCCCGGTCGCCCTTCCTCAGGCTTGCGTGGCGGAGAAACAGCCGGTAGGCGTCCTCTTCCTCCAACGCCTCCAGGTCCACCTGGGCAAAGTGGGGGCGGAAGTCCTGCCGGGTGGTGAGGACCACCTGGGCTCCCAGGCTTTCCAGGTCCGCCAGACCGTCATCCCCGGCCACGTCAAAGTTGTCAATCACCAGGAGGGTATCCCGGCTGCACAGCTGCCGGAGCCGCAGGAGCTTCCGCCGGTAATACGCCGCCGCCCTGGCCCCTCCATCCTCGGGGGGACAAGCCGGCAAACTCCGGGTCGTCCAATACCGTCATGTCCAGGAGCAGCCGCTGCAGGCCGGAGGCCTCCACCGGGTCCTCCGCCTTGGGCTCCCCAGGGTAGTAGAACATCCGCACCACGGTTTCCCGGCCTCCGCCTGGTCCCGGGCATATTGGGCCGCCAGCTCGCTCTTTCCAATGCCCCCACGCCGGACAGGAACACCAAATCAGAGGTCCGGGCTTCTCCGCCAGCTCCTGCTTCCTGGTTTCCCGCCCCAGGAAGTCTTCAGCCGGCAAAACATCCCCCCCAGGAGGCCGGCTTCAGCCGGGCGGAAGGCTTGGACGCCGCTCCGCCTGGGTCCGGCCGTTTCGCCGGTTCTGGCTCCCCTTTACCCTCCGCCAGCATGGACAGGATGGTGCAAACGCAGCTGTGGTCCCCTTTGGGGGTACCAGATGGGGCGAATTTTCAGCCGCAACAGCTCTCCTTCTCGTTCCTGCTGCCGTTCAGGCAGTTGCGGCCACTCTACAACGGCATAGTGATGGATTCTTCGGTTTTCTCCTGACAGCTGGAGCATCCGCTCTACCAGGTAGTCCTTCTCCAGGCTGCACCCCAAAAAGAGCAGCGTTTCATGTTGCCACAAACGGCGCAGCACCGCCGGGTTCACTGCATTCTCGTCCTGGGGTAATGCTTCTCATATTGCCACTGGGCCAGCACAATGCTGTCCGGGTTGTCATATGTGCCGTGCAGCTTTAAAAAGAAAGGGTTGCCCTCTTCGCTCCAGCTCTTCAAACTCGCCTGCGCTTTGCAGGGTTGTGGGTAAATGACTTTTTCCCCCGCTTCCGGAGCAAACCGTTCCAACACCGTGTCATAATTGGTGGTCACATAAGACCGGACTCCCATGCTCTGCAGCAGCCTCACATAGTTTCGGGCTGGATCTATCTCTTTCATTTGACTTGGACGAAAATGCCGCTGCACAGCTTCCTCAATCCCGCTTTGCAAATCCTTGTCAAGCGCTTCTGCCAGCGGTAAAAACGCTTGCTCGTCCAGCATCTTGCACAGCCCCTCTCGCTCAGAGGGAGATGCATACCGTTCAATAACATTTCGCAAAAACCGGGCCACGTCGGATAGCCAAAATTCACCGACATACCTGCCCCAATGAAGGGCAAAAACCGCGTCTTTTTCAACTCCTGAACATCATCTGCACACTCCCGCTCTTCCCAAAACTGCCACAATTCCTGCTCTGTCATGCCATTCCCTCCCCCGCTGTCCCTCATCCCGTTGGCTCTTCCGGGCTTTTCCTGTCCATTATATCAGCCTAACTCCTATCTGTCCACTTTTTTCCCACAGGATTTGACCGAATTGCAGCCCTGTATAATCCCCCTGCCCGGGGAACATCCTAGGGAAGAGGTGATTGTTATGGCAAAGCAAGGCATGGCCCGTCCGGACTGGACGAAGCGGCCCCGAAACAGCGCCGCCGGTGCCGGAGATTCAGGGGAAGGCCAAAACTACCAAAACCCCAGCCCGCCCCATCATCGCCGGAACCTCCGGCCCCCAGCAGAAAGTCTACCACAGCGCCCCCACAGCGAGCGACCCATCTCTCCCGCCCACGGCATCATAGACACAGACCTGTCCCGGGACAACCTGGAAAACGACATCCCCGCAGCAGACCTGGAAGATCTCTAGCACAAGCTCCCCACAGAACACCGGCAGCCCCGTTCCCAGTCCACCACGATGGCGCAGGCGCCACACAACCACCCCGCCTGCGCCATCGTATATTTTATAGATATAAAAAAACCCGTCCAGGGCCGAAACATGCATGTTCCGGCCCTGGGCGGGTAAATCGTCCTGTGAAAGGGGTAATCAGTAACAGAGCCCCTTTTCCTCCAGGGTCTGAATCACACCCTTAAGCTGCTGGGCGGAGGCGTGGAGGGCGGAAAGCTCGTCCTCGCTCAGGGGGATCTCCAGGACAGCCTCCACGCCGTCCTTGCCGACCACAGAGGGAACGCTGAGGGCCAGGCCACACAGGCCGTATGCGCCCCGGAAGACGGTGGACACAGGCAGAACTGCCTTTTCATCTTTCACAATGCATTCAGCAATGCGGGCCACGGCCATGGCAATGCCGTAATAGGTGGCACCTTTCCGGGAAATAATCTCATAGGCGCTGTCCCGTACTTCCTTGTAGATTTTTTGCATGGCCTCCTGGCTGTAAGCCTGACCACGGAGCTGGCAGAAGTGGTCCAGATCAATACCGGAGATATTGGCCCCGCTCCACACCGCCAGCTCGCTGTCCCCGTGTTCCCCGATGATCATGGCATGCACATTCCGGCTGTCCACCTTCAAAAGGCGGCTCAGCAAATATTTGAGCCGGGCTGTATCCAAAACCGTACCGGAGCCAATGACTCGGTGGATTGGGTAGCCGGAGATCCGCTGCGCCTCATAGGTGAGAATATCCACGGGATTGATACGATCATGAGGATGCCCTCAAAAGAAGTGGCAGTAATCTGCGGAATGATAGACTGAAGGATTTTCACATTCCGTTCAATCAGGTCCAGACGGGTTTCGCCCGGCTTCTGGTTGGCCCCGGCGGTGATAATCGTAAGGGCGCTGTCAGCCAGGTCCGCATAGGTGCCGGCGTAAATGTCCATTTCAGAGGCATAGGGCAAACCATGGCTCAAATCCATGGCCTCGCCCTCAGCCTTGGCCTGGTTGGCATCGATGAGTACCATCTCGGAGAACAGGCTTTTTCTGCATCAGGCTGAACGCGATGGAGGCCCCTACAAAAACCGCAGCCTACCACGGCAACTTTCCTGGGATTTAACATATGGATCATCCTTTCTGATTATTTCATTCGGAAGTGAGCAGAAACTTCTTTGTCTATATTGTACGAGGATCTCCAAGAGAAATCAACCAGGAAACCCGCCGAAAAAACCTTTGGTTTCCAGCTCTGTTTTGTGCTCCCTGTCCATTGCATGGAGGCGCGCCGCATGCTGCGGCGCGCCCTGGGGGGAAGCTTCTTACTTCAGGCTCTGCTCATAGGCCTCGACCATTTTCTTGACCATCTGGCCACCCACAGAACCGGCCTCGCGGCTGGTGCGGTCGCCGTTGTAGCCTTCCTTCAGGTTCACACCGACTTCGCTGGCGGCTTCCATCTTAAACTTGTCCATAGCGGCACGGGCTTCCGGAATGTTGATCTGGTTGTTGTTCTTCATAATCTCTGCATCTCCTTTTTCATTTTCGGGTCGGAATATGTCCGAAGTGGTCAAATTCGTTCCGCAAGCCTAGTTTCACCCGATGTGTCTGGGATATGCGGGTCAGTTTTCGGAAATGCGCGAAAATTCTGGCATCAAAAACACGGGATCGGATGTGGGCCCGATCTCCACACCAAAGATGAATCCGTAAAGATGTGCACTGCTTTCCCACCAGAGCCTTAAACACCGCCTCTTCGCTGCTATAGCACCTATAAAAAGGCGCCAGTAATCACTCCTGCCGCCGTGGCAATCTGGCCAAGTGATGCAAATTAGAAGCCCTTTTTCCAGAAATTCCACCTTTGCTGCCTGAAGAATCAGCTTCCAAGCAGGCAGTTCCCCTTCCGCGATGCTATTATACATGGCTGCCGCATTACATGCTACCTCATTCCCCGAGCAAGGGTCAGCCTCAAACGATTTTTGCAAAACTGTGCATCACTACGGGAGGCAAAACAACAAATACCCAAACATGTTCTCACCCCCGTTTACCTGACACATACTTAGAAATTTTACCTGAGCAAATTGCTTGACTCATCCGGTAAAAGGTGGTAGAATGACCCCAGGTTCACCAAGCAGACCTGTAAATAATTTGCCGCTATGGTGGAATAGGCAGACACAGCAGACTTAAAATCTGCCAGAGGCGACTCTGTACCGGTTCAAGTCCGGTTAGCGGCACCACCTATTATAACTGGGAATATTCTTCGCCTGCGCGTTCCCAGATAAAGTGGGCCTGTTGCAAAAAATGATATGCTCCCCATAGAGTAGACACTCGAAAAACAAAAATTTCGAGACTGCACTATGGGGAGCATATCATTTTTGCAACAGGCTCCTGGTTATTTCAGCAGGCAGGACGCAAAGGGGGCAAGGCAAGCGGCGTACCGCCGCCCCCGACCTGCGTCCTGCCTGCTGAATGTAGCCAAGGTGCGGTTAAGCCGCCCCCTGTAATAGATTTCTACCAGTGACCAAAATCTATTTTGCGCATAACTCTTGACACTACCGGCTCCCTCCTGCAAACCGCCGATGGGGATCAAAACTTAAAACAGGCGCACGAAATCATCTGCCCCGATCAAACGGTTTTTTCTTTCCCCGTCCGGGGCAGAGCAGATAGCTTAAAATTCGTTATACTTGCTGCTCCATTCGTTTCACATAACAGATGTAGTAAAAATTAAGCAGCGCGAAGGATCAAAAAGAACGGATCTATTTCAACTGTTCATATCTTCCTCGCCTTTGCTCTGACTTTGCCACCACAATGCTATTCTGTTTTTATCATCCGATATCCCACCCCAATGTGAGTCTGGATATACTGCGCAGAATCCGGGGTTGGCTCCAGTTTTTTCTCAGCGTTGCCATAAAGACGCGAAGGGAAGCAATATCATTATCCCAGCTCCTCCCCAGATGTTTTGGGTGATAAAGGTGTGCGTTAACACCTTGCCCACATTCTTGGACAGCAGGCACAGCAGCTTATATTCAATCGGCGTCAGATGCAGCTCCTGCCCATCCAGATATGCGCATCCACCGGCATAGTCTACCTTCAGTTTTCCGTTGACAAAAACAGAACTTGCCGCCAGTATCTCCGCTGTCATATAGGATAGCCTTCTTTGCGTGACCCGAAGTCGCGCCAGTAGTTCTTCCACAGAAAAAGGCTTGGTCAGGTAATCGTCAGCGCCGGCATCCAACGCCTCGATCTTATCGTTATCCTCGCTGCGGGCGCTGATAACGATAATCGGCAGATTTGACCACGAACGGATATTTTTGGATTACCTGCACGCCGTCCATATCCGGCAGTCCGAGATCAAGCAGGATAATATCCGGATTATGGGAGGAGGCCTTCAAAATTGCAGTTCCGCCATTTGCCGCGACCAAATAGCGATAATCATTGGTTTTTAATGTCGTTGTAATCAGATTGCGTACCGGAGGATCATCCTCCACAACCAATATTAAAGGTTTATTCATGCAGTTCAACCTCCCCTGCTGGTAATGTAAATGTAAAGACGGTTCCTTTCGGGTCACGATCAGTCATCCAGATGGTTCCTCCGTGCGCACTGACAATGGATTTGCACAGCGAAAGACCCAGGCCGAGACTTCTTCGGCTGTCTGCAATTTTATTGGCCCCGCTGTAAAACATATCAAAAATATGCGGCTTTTGGTCATCGGGAATGCCCGGACCATCGTCAGAAACAGAAACAAGGACTTGCTGTGACGCGTTGTTCTTCTCAGTATGAACCTCAATCACTGACCCAGCCGGTGTATACTTGATGGCGTTATCCAGCAAATTGATAATAACCTGGACAATCAGTTTAGCATCAATGCTTGCGAGGATCAACTCCTCAGAGGAGCTGACATGGATGATATGTTCCTTACTTTTGCGGTTGATATGCCGCAGAGCCTCGGCAACCACCTCGTCCATCAGTTCCACAGACTGCGTCAGATGAACCTGTCCGCCCTCGATTCTGGTAATCGCCAGCAAATTCTCTACCAAATTGATTAACCACATGGAATCTTCATAAATATCCGTAAACGTTCGCTTTTCTTGTGTCATCGTCCATTTTTTGATAGTTGGCCAGCAGGTTGTCGGCGTTTCCGGAAATGGACGTAAGCGGTGTACGCAGATCATGGGAAATGGCACGAAGAAGGTTTGCGCGAAGTTGCTCATTTTTAGCCATAATAGCAGCTTCTTCTTTTTCACGGGCATTTTTTAATGTTCTCTAATGCCAGAGCGCATTCGCCAAGAATCGACAGCAGGACGCTGTTTTCAAAAGAATCTAGTGGGACGTCATTCATTGCGACTCCTACAACGCCGTAAACCTGTTGATTGACCCGAATGGCTAGGTACAGACATTTGGCGCTGGATAAGGTGTCGGTGGTGGCTCCGGCGTGCTTGTTGTTCCGCAGCACCCATGCCGCGACCGCTTTTTCGTTTTCGGAAACCAATTCGCACTGATTACTGTCAGGCGTCCGGAAAATACTGGGAGCGTCCAGTTCCTGTCCATTTGCCAAGTAGACCACAATATCTTTTTGCAGCAATTTCAGGAGCTGTCCCGCAGTCGCTTTTACGACGGCCTGCTCCTCCTGTTTCCCGTTGGAGAAGTTGATTCGTTTCAAACAAAATCTTTGTCCGATAGGCCGAATTGGCAGATTGTTTTGCGTTATTTTTCAGACGTGTGGCAAGCGACCCGGTCAATAATGCCACCATGAACATGATTGGGAAAGTCACCAGGTAATTCGGATTGTTGAAGCGAAAGGTGAAGCGCGGTACGGTAAAGAAGAAATTAAACACCAGCACGCTTACAACAGACGCTATCGCCCCGCAAAAGCGGCTCGTTGTGATGACAGAGATGACCAAAACGCCGAAAATATATACGGACACAATGTTGGCCTCAGAAAAGCCCATCGTGTAAAACACATATCCGACTAAGGTGGAAGCCAGCAGGACGAGAATGCTCTTTGCCAGATCACGAACCGGCACAGCGGTTACATGAAACCTGTGATTCCTGCGCTTCTGGCAGACAGCCCCGGAACTCGCATCCGGGATTACATGAATATCCAGATTGGGCGCATTGGCAATCAGGCGTTCCGTCAGCGTCGGCTTGCTGAATATGCTTTTTCTCGTGGCCGTACTCCGCCCGATCACAATTTTGGAGACACCGGAAAGCCTTGCAAATTCCGCAATCTGATAAGGAACATCCTCGCCGTAAACGGTCTCTATATGTGCGCCAAGCTGCCCTGCCAATCGGATATTATCCCGCAGGCGTTTCTTGTCATCTTCATTCATTTCAGTAGTGGCGGGTGTTTCTACGAAAAGAGCCGTAAAGTTTCCACGGAACGCCCGTGCCATTCTCGCAGCGGTACGGATGATCTTCGCGTTGGATGGAGAGGACGAGAGGCACACCAGAATATGCTCATCAGTGTGGTAATCGCCCCGGACTCTGGATTCTAGCGCTCTCCGTCAGCAGGTTGACCCGATCCGCACAGCGGCGTAAGGCGATCTCCCGCAAAGCAGTTAGATTTTCAACTGTAAAAAAGTTGACGGCCGCCCGCTCTGCCTGATCCCCTGATAGATATTTCCGCTTGCCATGCGCTCCAGCAGGTCGGCCGGTTCGATATCCACCAGTTCTACCTGATCCGCCTGGTCAAATACAGAATCCGGAATACGTTCCCGCACCAAAAATGCCGGTAATGGAAGCAACGGTGTCGTTCAGGCTCTCAATATGCTGGACATTGATAGTGGTATAAACATCGATCCCGGCGTTCAAAAGTTCCTGCACATCCTGATAACGCTTGGCATGACGGCTTCCCGACCATTTGGTATGGGCCAGTTCATCTACCAGGATCAGTTCGGTTTCCGTTTCAGCGCACTGTCAATATCGAACTCCCGGAGGATCATCTCCCATAAAGCACCTGCTTTACAGGGAGCTGTTCGAGGCCATCCAAGAGAGCCGATGTCTGCGGTCTGGAATGAGGTTCTATATATCCGGCAACCACCTCGGTTCCATTTCGCTTTTGCCTGATGCGCTGCCTGCAGCATGGCATAGGTTTTTCCTACGCCGGCAGCATAACCAAAGAAGATCTTCAGCTTGCCCCTTTTTTTTTTACTTTCTGTATCATTTCGGATTGCTCTTAGAAGCTGATCCGGGTTTTGCCTTGGTATTTCCATTTGCACTCCTCCTTGCCTTCATATTATACCATGAAGCGTCAGCGGAATGGTATCATTGCGCATCCAAAGCCGGTTGCCGGGCTGGCGCAGCCAGAACGGCGAGACGCTGCGCAAAATCGGTATAATAGCCGTCACGCGGCTATTATACCACGCTGTGCCGACAATTCCTATTTTCCCGGTGTGGGCGCGGGGAACTGAGCTTCCAGGCATTCCACAAAACAACCGGCGAAAGCGGATGCAGTTTCACCAATCCATAGCACCTTCTGACTGATATGTCCGTCTGCGATCGGTTCAATGGGCAGCCCTCCATATTTCATCATGACAGGCGTGTAATTCAGAGAAACCATTTTGGAATTATACTGCATGTGAGCAGGAATTTCAGCATTTTCCGGCAAAAAAATCACATCAAACTTGCCAGCGGAGAGACCATTCAGCAATTCTTCCTCTGCTCCATAAGAAATGCGAACAGGTACCTCCGGGTACAATTTGGAATATTGCTCAAGGATACTGGTAATACTGTCCGCAGCCGTTGGATTGCAAAATCCGAGACACAGGGCATTCTCGCCGGATGAAAGCTGCAATTCCTGCCTATGGCGGTTCGATTCAAGAAAGCAATCCAACTTTCCCATCAGAAACCAGCCAAAAGCAAACATGACGGACACTGTCACAAGCAATAGCACATCCTGCATCGTCTCACCCCCAATCTGAAATGAGGGCCTTTAAATACGGAAGCATTTCTGAATTTCTCTGTTTCGGCCCAGTACCAACATCGTACTCTTAGATTCCAGCATCATATCAGGCGTAATTGAAAGCTCCAGCTTTCCGTTCTTTTCTTGATCCCCATAATGTTAATCTTGTATTTCTTCCGAATATCAATCTGTCCAATGGTTCGGCCTGCCCAATCCTTCGGAACCGGTATTTCAAAGATAGCGTGTTCCTCGTCCAGCTCTATGTAATCTAAAATGTGGTCAGCGCTGTAACGGATGGCTGTCCATTTGGCAAGTTGCTTTTCAGGGTAAACCACCTCATCTGCACCGTTGCGCAGAAGGAACTTTGCCTGCACGTCTCTGGCCGCCCTGGATACCACCATTTTTGCGCCAAGCTCTTTGAGCAGAGAGGTGGTTTCAGAGAACTTTGAAAATCATTTCCAATGGCCACAATGCAGACGTCGTAATTTCTGATTCCCAGAGATTCCAGAAAAGCTGCGTTTGTGCTGTCACCGATCTGCGCATTTGTTACATAGGGCAGTACTGCATCTACCCGCTCCTCCACATGGTCTACCGCCATAACCTGATGTTTCAGTTCATTCAAGTGTATGGCAATATGCCGGCCAAATCGTCCTAACCCAATTAAAAGTATAGATTTCATCGTATCGCCTCCTCCTTTATCCAACCGTTATCTTTTCCAGAGGGAGTTTTGCCACCTGCTTTTGTGTGCCGGACAATGCGGCAAAAATCAATGTCAGCCCCCGACTCTGCCGAAGAACATGAGCAGAATCAAAATCACTCTGGACAATATGCCAAGACCGGGTGTGATTCCCAAAGATAAGCCAACCGTGCCTACCGCAGAGGCGGTTTCGAACAGACAGGTAAGCAGGGAAAGTCCCTCCGCCATACTGATCGCCAGCCCGCCAAAAAAGAACAACGCAATGTATAGAACCCCAATCGTGGCAGCGTTTTTGACCACATCGTCCTCGATTCTCCGTCCAAAAAAATGGGTATCTTCTTTTCTGCGGAAGGTGGAGAGCGCCGTAGCAAACAGCACCGCAATGGTGGTGGTTTTCATGCCGCCTGCGGTAGAGCCGGGGCTACCGCCAATCAGCATCAGCAGGATGATGATGGCTTGCCCTGATTCTCGCAGGGATGTCAAATCTACTGTATTGAATCCTGCTGTTCGTGGTGTTACGGACTGAAAAAGGGAGCACAAGATACGCTTACCCGGCTCCAAAGCGGAAAATTCAAAAAGAAAAAGTAAATCGCCGGGACAATCAGTAAAACGGCTGTGGTACAGAGAATTACCTTGCTTTGCATCCGGTATTTTTGCCAGTGCAATCGGTTTGCCCGAAGATCGTCCCAGGTCAGAAAGCCAATCCCGCCAATGATAATCAAAGACATGATGGTCAGATTTACAACAGGCTCCGATGCATAACCGGTCAAAGAGGAAAAAGCTTCCGTTGTCCCCATTAGGTCAAAACCGGCATTGCAAAAGGCAGATACAGAATGAAACAGCGCTACCCAAAGACCCTTTACGCCAAAGTCCTGGCAAAACACAGGCGCCATGATGATCGTTCCCAACAGCTCGATTGCCAGCGTTGTCCTGATCATGAAATTCGTCAGCCGTACAATCCCGCCTACCTTTGGCGCAGCAATGGCTTCCTGCATGGTGCTGCGCTGCATTAAAGAAATTTTCCTGCCGGAGATCATGGCAAAGGAGGCCGCCACGGTTATCACGCCCAGTCCTCCGATTTGGATTAAAAACAAAATCACAACCTGACCAAAGAATGACCAGTAGGTTGCGGTATCATGCAGGACAAGTCCTGTGACGCAAACAGCCGAGGTGGATGTAAACAAAGCATCCGCAAACGGCGTTGCTGTTCCCGCACGGGTGGAAACCGGCAGCATCAAAAAACGGTTCCCAGAAGAATCACGCCCAAGAAGCCAAGTATAATGATCTGAAACGATGTCAGCTTTTTTTTCTTCTTATGCGGCAGAAAAACGCGCTCATTCATACGGTACTCCTTTACACTTCCTTATCTGGTCTTTATCATACGCCTCATCTGATAAAGAAGGTAAAAGGATATTGATATCCGCATTAAGACGGCATAAAGACGCCGGTTTCCTATGCTTCTTTGCGCTTTTTGCTAAATAGTCAATCAAGCCGCGTCTTGTTAAAATACCGCACAGCGCCTTTCTGCTGTCTACAATCGGAACATAGTTTTGGTTTAATGCCGCAGACACCACCTGTTCCAGTTCTGCGTCCATGGGCATGGGGACAATAATCCCGGCAAACAATATCTGCAACCCTGTACTGTTCCAGCGTTTTCAGTTCCGTTGTGTGAATCTTCAGGAGGTGGCGGAGGAAATCTCCCTCCGTCACGCTTCCAATATATTGCTCCTGTTCGTTCAGCACAGGAACCGCTGTATAGCCATGAACGGTAAATCGCTCCAGCCCTTGCCTTATCGTGTCCGTTTCATGGAGAAACACGGTTAAAACTTTCGGAATCATAATGGCGGCTATGTTCATCTCATTCCTCCCAAATGCCATCCAGCATCAGGTTCACCTTAAGGACATTTACTGTTTCTTCCCCAAACACGCCGAGGAACCGTCCACCGGTGCATTTTTTCGATGATTGTCCGCACTTCATCTTCGGTCATATCATTTGCCTTTGCAATGCGTGCTACCTGATATTCCGCTGCTGCCGGAAATATGGGGATCAAGCCCACTGCCGGAACAGGTGACAAGGTCCACCGGAACAGCTGTTTCATCCATATCCGGGTCGGCAGCCCGGAGCTTTTCCACCCGCTCTGCAACCAGCTCCTCATATTCCTCGCTGGCGGGGGAAAGATTGGATGGAGCCGCATACATCAGAGTATTGCCGTCCTCGTCCTGATAAGTGGAAACATCAATATTCATAATGCGCCCCCACATATGGGCTTCATCTGTATATTGCTGCCCCAGCAACTCACAGCCATATTTTTTTCCCGTCTACTTCAATGATGCTTCCGTTTGCATTATCCGGAAAAGTAATTGCGCCAGTCCTGTAACAGCACCAGTATAGAGAATGCCGCACACAACCG
>VOFD01001394.1_pt1 | contig 17285 bp, 29 predicted proteins | sample 5384101 | NCBI WGS metagenome assembly VOFD01 (sample SAMN12384723, study PRJNA508395) | human gut metagenome | isolation source: healthy gut C | host: Homo sapiens
CTTGCAAGTGTCGGGCATATCTTGTCCGGGTACGCATAAGCCTGATTGAAGTTCGACCCTTTGCCGAACAACCTTTCATTCGCATCACCTTGGTTGCTGTCACCATCCTTGCGGTTATCCCACAAAAGGCGCATCACCTTTGAATTGATTTCACGCCCTGAATAGTCGGCGACTTCACCAAACATTATTGGCGGCTCGTTGAAATCAAGGTTTAATTTCGGCACTTCGTTGAAAAGGTCTTGCATCACCAAGAACGGGGCGGCAAGGTCTTTCCGCAAACAGACAAAGAACACACGTTCACGCCTTTGCGGAACACCCATTGGCAATAATACCCGGCATCCTCGAAGCCCTCATATATCCGCCTTACATAGTCCTTGGCTTCACCAAGCAACAACCCCTTGACATTTTCGGCAACAACGACCTTTGGTTGCAGCTTCTTTGCAAGGTCTATGAAGTCGAAAAACAAGGTGTCAAGCACTTGCGCCGCCTGACCCTCTCGAAAGTGCTTCATCTTGCCCCATGCTTCTTCACGGCTTCCGGCGACCGAAAACGGGGAACAAGGTGGCGACCCGTCCAACACGTCAACGTTGTACAATTCGGGCGGCAAGTCCTGTCTGTCCTTGAATGTCTGTATCGGTTCAAGGAAAGGAAACTTGGGGTTGTGATTCTGACAATATGCGTACATCATACGGTGGTCTATTTCATTGCACCCGATTACATCAAACCCGGCAAGTTTGTAACCCATCGAACTGCCCCCCACAAGCGAAACATGAAAAGACCACCCCTTTATCCTTGGTAAAGCGGGCATCTTTCAAAGTCCAACGGTAATCGAATTTATGCGTTTTCATTAGTTTTATTCAATATATTGTTTACTCTTGTTGCCAATTCACGGAATTGTGGGTTATACTTGAAATCATCATCGTACTTCTTCAACAAGTGAAGCATCGAAGAATGGTCACGGTGAACGTATTTCGCAATCTGTATCAACTTCATTTTGCGCTTGCGGCAATGATGCACGAATATCATCCGGGCAAATACTCCCTCACGCTTGCGCGACTTGGTGATATACTGATTGAAACGTAACCCGGTCACTTCGTGGATTGCGTTTTGAATGCGCATGACTGCTTTGTATTCATCATTTAGAATGATTATGTTTGATTCAAACAATACGTCCTTGCCCGTGCGGTTGGCGAAATCAAATTCTATTGAAGCCCCGGTTGAAGTAGTCCAATTATCCATCATGTAGATTGCATCACACGAATGCAACAATTCAATGTCCTTGCATAAGTGCTTTATCCATTCTTCATGGGCTGCAAGACCATTCTTCAAAGGGTTTATCACTTCAAAGCCAAGTTCCGTCAATAAGGCTTCCGCATCTTCAAACCTTTGTTCGGCTTCCTTATAAGGCAAGCCGCTTATCTTTCCTGATATGTATATCCTCATGGCTGCAAGTTCTTTTGGTTGTTGTGCAAAAACTTATTCACGAAATACACTTGACCTTTGCCCGTTACTTTGGTCGTGTTGGAAATAAGGGTGTCGCCGTTGGGCTTCTGAATGGTCGTTTTCTTGATTTCAAACAAGCCCATTTCCATTGCCTTTTGGGTCGGTTGGTTGTACCTTTCACCGTATTGGCACAAATAGCCGTTATCACGCATCCATTGGAAAAGCCGCTTTTCGCCCGTCTGAACCCCGTTTTGGCATATTATCTTGGCAAGTTCGCCGATAAGCACGGATTGTTTCGCGGTTTCAACCGCTTGTGAGAATAGGACACGGGGCGCATCGGCTTCAATCTGCTTTTGCTGCCGCTCGATTTGTTCCGCCTGTGCCGCTGCAAGGCGTAATGCTTCCGCGAATGATTGAGGTATCGCCGGGGTGGTGGTCGGTTGCATTGCTTGCCTGACAACCTTTTCCATTGCGTTGAATTGCTCAATGAATGCAACCTTGAATTGCATTGCTTTTGCACCCGTCAAGCCCATTGCAAGCAATGAAAAGCCGTCACGGGTCATTAAGAACATCGGTTGTTGCTTGCCTTGTGTGTCACAATAACTTGATTCACAAAACCATTTGTGGTGGGCGCAATTTTGAGCCGACCCCATAAGGTTGCGAATCGCCCGGATTATGTTCTTATGTTCCTTGTTGAACACTTGCGCGACTTTCAAAGAATCGGTCACGGGTGTTCCCTTTTCGGTCTTATAGACCGCATCTTGTTGAATGATAATACCGTCCATTTTATAAAGTTGTTAGTTAATTGTTCCGCATCATCATCAAAGAAACCTTGGTTTTCATCCAAGAAAGCGTCCAACGCATCATCACAATATAAGCCCTCGCAAAGACTATCGCAACGGTGGTCGATTTCGCCGCTTTTCCACGGGCAATAATCACATAAATCATCACCCAATGCCTGTTTCAATTCTTCATTTGCCATCTGCTTCAAGTTCTATTTTTGCAATCGCTTTAAGTTCTTGAAGTCGCTTTTTCAAGACTTCAACTTGTTCATCCATCACCTGAATGGCAATTTCGGGCGAAATGTTGAAAATGCGCATTGATGAACATATACCGTCAGGAACACCCAATTGCATTCCCTTTCCATATTTGCCGAAACTTGTTTCATTTTCAGCAATGGGGCGCGGGTCTTTCGCCGCACGTTCACGCGCTTTTTCGACTTCCTCGCACATATCGGACTTGATTTTTCCGATTTCTTCAATCTGTTGGTGGCAATTGTAAATTTGCCTTGCTGTTTCTTTCGTAATCATAGCTGTTAAATTTTACGTCTGTCTTTTCCTTTGATTTCAAAATAATTGCACATTTCACGAAGTCGGCTTGCCACACGGTCGCCATACCTGTTTGAAAGTGCTTCACCGTTGATTTTAAGATTTGAGGTGATAAGGGTTAATTCGTCGGTCTTGTCGCCCCGGTATTCAAGCACGTTCCGCAACACGTCAAGACGGTTGCCCATGTACATTGATTCTTGCGGCTCGCTGCCTAAATCCTGAATGCCAAGAATGCCTTGCGATTTGTACCTTTGAATGTTCCCATCCTCAATGAACTTGTCGCATATCTCATCAGCCCGGAACGTCACCCACCACAAAGGGCGTGTCGTGTTGTTGTCTTTCTCCATTGACACCCGGAAACCCCATGCGGCACTATATGCAAGCATGATTTCAAGACACCATGACTTGCCCGAACCCGTGTTTCCGGCAATGTAGATACCGCGTTTCAAATGCCCCGGAACAACTTGCCTTGTGTCAGGGTCAAGACATTGCATTGACGTGTCGCAATGACACCATTTGATGAAGTTTTCGTAAGTGAAGCGGTTTTCATCGTCAATCACGAACTTTGGATTCCGGCTTTTGCCGATTGCTTCAACAATCTTCAATGCTTCTTCGACATCATATTGCAAGTATTGGTAACGGGTAATGCCGACAAACAACCCACGTTGCTTCACGGCTTCCAAAATGCGACCGACACTTGGCATCTGCACTTTCACGGTCTTTTGCTTGCCGTCCTTGTCTGTTATGGTTTCTTTTACGTCCATTCGTCATTGCACTTTTTGGTTACACTTGCTTTTCTTGCCGGGCGCATATTGTCACGCTTTGACCATGTGACAACCGCCATCCGCCAATCTTTCATCTTATTTTTGCCAATCATCCAATCTTTGCTTTGATAGAACGCAATGAATGCTTCCGCATCAACCGAATATCCCTTTTCTTGAATGTAGGATTGTACTTCTTCAATAGTAGGGGGGCAAAACCGTTTGACGGTTTTTGCTTTTTCCCTCTCTATATTATTAGATTCTTTACTTTCCTTTTCTTTACTTTTCTTTTCTTTGGATATATCTTGCATTGCATTTGCATCCGTTTTGCATTGCGTTTGCTGATTTTGCATTGATTGCCAACGCTTTATGGCGGCAAGTTTTCTTGATTCCGAAATGGTTTTGCGCTTTTCAAGACGTGCATTTACTGACTTTGACCAAAACTTTTCGCCATCATTTTGGAACAAATCGAAGTCTTGCACTACACTTTCAACAACCTTGCTTTCCACGTGCAATGCAAATGCAATGCTTTTGCACGACTTCAAGGGCAAGAACCCGTCTTGTTCATATAGTTGCTCGACAATGCACCAAAATACACCGATACCCGCCGCACCGTGTTCAATCAACACGTCTTGCAATTTTGGGTCATTCCGGGCATTGTAATCATGTTGGAAATAATACACTTCTTTCATCGCTTGACGTGTTTTTGTGATTCACCGATACCGAACAACGCAAAATCATACCTGCAAGGGTCTTTGGGGTCGAAAACCGCCAAATTGCGGGTCAATTCCTCAACGGTCTTGCGGTCGTTGCCTTGCCGTGTAATCAAGCCCAATTCACGCCCCACACGGGCGACATGAACATCAAGGGGCATCATCAGCTTGTCGGGGGTCAATTCGTGCCAAATGCCCAAATCAACAATGCCATCTTGTCGGCATAACCAACGCAACATCAGATTCAAGCGTTTGCAAGCCGAACCGCCCTTGTGTCTGTTGGGTGTCGGGTTGGAAAGGTGCTTTGAGTATTTACCGCCATTGGCTTTTGCAAACATTTCACGCAATGTTTCAAAACCTTTCCAAACATTGCAACCGCTTTGGATGAACACATATTCAAACGAATAACTTTCAATGAATATGGAATGCAACCCCTTGCACATATACGCCAAATCACGTCCAAAGAACGTGCGGTGAATGCTGCATTCGGGGTCTATTTGTTCCCATTTGTGTTGCATCACGAAATCATAAGGCTTGCCATCCATAATGTCAAAAAGCATCTTCCGGCAACCGTTCATTATCTGTTTCCTATTACCCCAAGCGATTGTTGAAGCAAGGAATGCGGCGATTTCAATATCTTGTTTGGTCTTGCCCAAGAAGCAACGCGGAAACAACACCGGGTCATTATCCATGAATGCCGTTGTGTTGTACCTTGCCACAAGGGATTCCAATGTTATTTTCAAATCCTTATTCATTGTTGCGACAATTAAAGCCCCCGACCCGACAAAGCAAGCCGGGGGCATTCGGTTAAACTTCAATGATTGCGATTTCCGGCGCAATCTCCCTTATTTGCTCCAATTGTTCATCAATCACCTTGTCACGCAAATCTTCAAGCGTTGCTTGTGCGCCCGGCGACAACAAGACAAAGGCGACTTCACGCCCGTTCACCTGTGCGAATGTTTCCACCTCTATTGTTTCGGGCGGCATACCCTTGAAGATGGGCATTTGGATGGTGAACGAATCGGGCAAGTTGGAACTTACCATTTGGGCGAAATTGTCCGTGCGGTTGCCGTTTTCCTTGACCGCCCTTTCAATCTTGTTGTTCACATCGGCGATGAAGTTCATCAGGCTTGACACCAACTTCATGTTTTCGTTGCGGTCGGCAAAGAATGCCCGGTTCATCTTGATAAACAAGCCAAGTTCCGTTGGTGTCCACACCTTGTTGGCGTTAATGCCAAATTCAATGAACTTGGGGTTGTAACTCAATTTGCCCGTGATTTCGCCACGCCTGTATTCGTCCGCTTCATTCGTAATCAAGGTGATTTCGATTGTGTCACGGTTCACAAGAATGTGGCAATCCTTTTGTTCAAATTGCCCGGCGTTGATTTCTTTTTGAGGTATTCAACGACCGCCCCGATTACGCCTTTCAAGTTGGTTTTGACGGGGGCTTTGGGTTCAAGTTCTTTGGGTGCTGCACCCTCACGAATGACAAGTTCCGCTTTGCTCATTCCGGGCGCAAGGTTGATTTGCAATTTTTCGTTGTCCATAATTCAAAAATTTAGATGTTAATTGTCCGTTCCTGTTGGTTGATTGAGGTTGCGAACCACGCCAAAGATGGTCGGTTGCAGTTCATCGGCGGTCGCCGGGCGGCTCTCAACCAATTTGCCGTCCTTGTTGTAGTACCCGGTTTCCTTTGTTTCTTGGTCGGTGAACCTGTAACATATTTCGGTCACATATTCCGCCTTTGCCTTGATATTGGAAACCATCTGTTTGCGCTGTTCCTGCAAGGGCTTCAACTTGCCCTTGAAAATCTCCATCGCTTCTTTCTTCTCGTTTTCAAGTTCTTCAATCTCAATCGACACGTTGGCAAGTTTTTCTTTATGCCCTTGCAATTCTTCCGGGCTGTATGGCTTCATGTAGCCCTTTTGTTCGCAACCATCGCAATTGTCTTTCAAGAATGCTTCACGTTGAATCGGGTTCTTGTATTCTTGCCCAAGTTCTTTATCCATATCTTATCCGTTTTACTATGAAACACCTGTCATTTGAAAAGGAACACTTCGTTGTACAAGTCGGCGAACATTTCACCGAATTGGCGGGCGCGATTTGCGGTCTTGAAGCAAAGCCGAGAACCGATACCCGCACTCGTAAGCGTAGCCGTATCATGCGTAAGCGCATACACGAACCCCGCAGCATCCCGGTCATATACAAACCAAGGGTAATACTTGTATTGGTTGGTGTTGCTGAAATCCGGCACGAAATCATCCGCCTTGTTCCATGCTTCCGCAATGGTGAACAACTTGTTCAATGCGGCAAGTGCTTTGAAGTGTCGCGGGTTCATTTCATCAACCAAGTGGGCAACGCCGGACAAATCCAAGCAATTGTTCGATTGCAGCTTCTTTGTTACGTTAAAATCCGCATTCGGCTTGCCGCCAAGATACTTCCGGGCTTCCTCATAGTTGGTCACAAGCTCGTTGATTTCCTTATCCTCGATTTCATCAAGGGTGAAATCAAACGGGGTCAAATACCCCTCATCGCCCGAATCCAAATCTTCGTTGTTGTCCTCAATGTAACCGTCCATCACATCAACGGCTTCAACCTTTGAATCAAACTTTCCAATGGCTTTTTCAATGCCTTTTTGTCTTAAAAGAAACTTCTTCATACTCTGAAAATTAAAATGGTGATTTATTGAAATTTGAAATTGTCATTCCACTTTCCGCAATGTGGATGGTCTTGCCCGTTGCTTCTTCAATTCCTTGCTTGAACTCCTTTGCATTCGCATTGCCATCCGAAAGGTGTATCAAGACAATGTTGTTCACGCCTGACAAGTCGTTTGCAAGCAATGTTTCCCGGCAAGTGTCAAAGCTGCAATGGCTTTTCATAGTCCTTGCCCGTAACGCCATCGGCAATTTGCCCGCTTCAACATTGGCATCCAATATGTCTTGACGGTAATTGCATTCAATCAAGATGTTGTTCAACCCCTGAAAGGTGTAATGCAAGTAATATGTATCAGTCGCGAACAAGACCAAGCCGCATTCATTGTGGTAAATCAAGAATCCGAAAGGCTCTTTGGCATCATGTTGGGTTGCGAATGGCTGAACCTTGAAATTGCCGATTTTGTACATTTTCAATTCATCCATCACCCGGACAAGCCGGGTTTGCGGCAAATGCAATGCGTCTTTCGTACCTTGTGACATATAGCACGGAATTTGCGCTTCAAGGCACTTTCCGGCGTGTTTGGCGTGGTCGCCATGCTCGTGTGATATGATTACACCAGCAATGCGGGAAATGCCGAAATTGACCGCCTTTTGCACGTCCTTGAACGGAATGCCGCATTCTATCATCAAGCAATCATCGCCATTGTCAAGCAAGTAACAATTGCCCTTTGAACTTGAACCCAAAATTTTCAATTCCATAGCCTTTCGGATTTTGATTGTTTGTTAGAAACCGGGTTGGGGTTGCGGTGTCGGTGATTGTGCCGTTTCCTCTTTCGCGGGTGCGGGCTTTGCATCATCCACAACCTTGATTTCGCCCGTTTCCGGGTCAATTATTGTCGCCGTGGTCTTGTCGCTTCCTTGCGCCAAATCAACCCCGATTTGCACCTTGTTGGCATTGTCGTGTTTTTCGGCTTCAACTTCCGCCCCGACTTCCTGATAATCGACATCGACAATATCTTGGTATTCCTCAACGGTACGCATACCCATTGACAGTTCCGGGGCATAAGCACTTGTCCAGAATGAAGCCGCACGATACATTAGCATCTGTTTGGTCATGGTCTGCCATTTTGAACCGTTCTTTGTAAACCAACCCTCTTGGATTGCAAGGCGGATTGACACGGGCGAACTTTCCAAGACTTCTTCCGAACCCTTTGCACTCGTATAGGCGACACACTCAATGTCCATCATCTTGCGACCGTCAAATTGCTTGGTCGTGGCTTCATTCTTGTAATAGCCCCGTCCGTTCTGACCGTTCACCCATACTTTCGTGTATTCGACATAATCAACCATGCCAAGCATACCTTTTTCGGTGAAGCGGTATTTCAAGGGCTTGAAGCGTCCGCAAGTGTTCACGGTGGCGACAAGGAATTTTGAAGACCAAGACGGCTTGCCGTATATCGGCACCATGTTTTGCATGACCATCAAGGGGCTTGCGCCGATACGTTGGGCAATCTCAATGGCAATCATGCAATTTGCCATCGCCTTTTCGATTGGGTTTTTGTCCGTCACCTTGTACATATCCGGCACAAGTTCCGAATTGGCAAACATCCTGCACACACGTTGCATTGTTTCAAATTGCACCGGGTCAAAGAAGTTGAACCCGACTTGCACGGGGGCGGCAACCGTCAATGCTTGCCCCTGCTTTTCTGTTTTCTGAATTTCGTTCATATCTGTTCAATTTACTTGTTGATGAATAGTGTTAGACCTACCCCCCCGAATTTTTCAATAAGTTCTTTCAAGGCGGCTTCTTTTACTCCTGCCGTAATAAGTTCCTTGCCTTTTTCCTGCAACGCTAATGCGGCGATTGATTCAACGACCTTTCCGCCATGCCCCATGACCGCCACAATCTGTTTTGTGCCATCCTCACTTTCCACGGATTCGGACGCAAGGATTATAAGACCGCGCTTTACACCATCCTTTTCACTTGTCATTTCTGACATCATACGTGCGAATGTTTCCACCTGTGAAATAAATTCGCCTTTCTCAATTTTCTTTTCCATTGTTGCTTATTTATTTGATTGTTAAAAAGTTGTCTTTATTGACAACAAGGTTGATAATCTGACTTTCTGTTTCGATAATGTCATTGACCGATTCCCGGTTATCAATGAATATCGGGGCGCAAACGCCATAGAACTTGCACAACGTGTTGATTATGTCAAGCCCGGCATTCATTTGCCCGGCGGTGTTCGCGCTTGGGTAAGGAACACCATCAATCAACGGAATGCACGTTTCAACGGCATTGTTATCAAGGGTGTAATCGAACAAACGGAAAGACACGTGTTTGAACATCCCCGTTTATGCGGTTTTCGCATTCGTCAATCTTGGTTTTGGTGAATTGCTCAACCGTGTATTCCTCTTTTTCGGCATCGGCGATTTTTTGGGCAAGGTCTTTGCCTTTCTTTTCAAGGTCTTTGATTTCATCTTCGTAACGCTTGATTGTGTCACGGTTGGCAAGCCGCTTTTTGAGGTCGTCACGGGTCTTGTTCAACTCTGATTTCCGTTCTTGGGCTTTGCTCGTATCGGCGGAATTTGTTTGTTCCGTTTTGATGGTCGCTTCAATTTCCTTGATTTTCGCTTGTTTTTCGACCCATTCCGGGATTGATTCAGGTTCAACGGCGGCGGCATCAACAAGCGGCAAAGACACAAATTCGGCTTTCAATGCGTCAATGGCTGCTTGGATGGAAACAACACTTGCGTTGGATGTTTCAATGTCCTTTTTCACATCCTCGATTTCCTTTTCAAGTTCCTTGATTCTTTCGCCAATTCCCTTTCCCTTGGCGGTTATCTCATTGCATTTGTCGGCTTGTGCCTTTGTGAAAACATCCCTTGCCTGTTCTATCATCGCGGCGGGCAATTCCTGCTTGCAATGGGGGCAAGTTGTTTCGCCCTCATAGACCTTGCCGTTTTCATCAAACCAACGCTTGCGCAAGGTGTCTTGTTCCAACCTCAATTTTTCAATCTCCTTTTCAAGCCGTTCTTGCTCCTTTTGTGAAGAAGATAATTCGCGCTTTGTGGTCGCCAATTCCTTTTCCTTTGCCTTGATATTGCTTTCCAGTTCACGGCGGCGGGCATTGGCTTCAAATGCGGCTTCCTGTGCTTCCTGCTTTGCCTTGAAAATGATTTGTTGGCATTCTGATTTCAAGGTGTTCACCGCCTTTTGCTTTTCCTGTTCCGCTTCATATTCCTTGCGGATTGCGGCGGTGGCATCACTGATTGCCTTGTCAATATCCTTAATTTCATCGTCAATGACTTGGATTTGCACTTCAAGGGCGTTGAAATCCTCATTTTCGGGCATCATCTTATAAGTTTGGTCAATCCTTGGTTGGACTTGCGCCAAATCGTCTTTCAAACGCTTCTTTCGTGCCGAAATTTCGGCTTTGAAGTCCGAAAGTGATTTGCCGCTTATCTTGTCAAGCAAAAGGGCAAATTCGGGCTTCTTTGAAGCGATTTCGGCATCCGTGATTGTTCCCGCAAGCTGAAAAAGTTGTTCCCTTTGCAGCTTCCACGGCATATTGACAAAAAATGCCGGGTTGGTTATCATCTTGAACACGGATGAATCAATGATTGCTTCAATCCTCTTTGAGTATTCACCGACATTGACGGGGGTATCATTCCACCAACATTCGGTGTGGTTGCCCTTGAACACTCTTTCGACTTGCCCACGGGGTTTTACCCAATCTTCGATATAGGCACGTTTCAAGCTGATTTCCTCGCCATCAACGGTAATGACACCCGAAACGCTGCATTCCACATTGTGCAATTCCTTGCCATCAATGCGTGTCTTGATTTCATAATCCTTTCGGTCTTTTGAATCCTTGCCGAAAAGAAGCCAAATGAAAGCATCGAAATGCCTTGACTTGCCCAATCCGTTGCCGCCTGATATTGTGGTGACATCCGGGTTGAAATTCGTTGTCCGTTCCTTTTCACCTTTGAAGTTGCAAAGGGTCAAAGATTTTAATGTTACTTGTTTCATTGTTGCGTATTATTTATTGTTGTTGTATAGTTCCAAAGCAAGGTCGGCATCGACAACGATTATTCGCCCGTTTTGCCTGATTGCCCGGTCTATCCGTCCGCTTGCCTTGATTCTGTTTGCCGTTGTCATGCTGCAATTGAACACTTGGGCAATCCCGGCGATACCATAGACATACCGTTTTTCGGGCGCGGTCGGGGCTTGTGGCGTTGCCTTGTCCGTTTGTGCGGATTCTATCAACTCCATCAATTCACCAACCGTCAAGTCGATAATCCTTGTATTTGGGTCAATTCTTATCATATATCATCATCCATTTCAGGCAATAGCCCTTTTGATTCCCAATACTTCGCAAGCCTGTATGCGATATACCCGAAAAGGGCGGCAATCGACTTGCTGATAAAGAAGTCCTTAAACCATGTGTCTTGGTTTATCGGTTCGGATGTTGCGCATATCAACGCAAGGACACCGAACAACCCGACAATGGCGATTCTGACTTGTTTTTTTGTTTCTTCTTTCATTGTTGCGAAATTTTTAGTTGTTAAAATTCGACCGTTGCAAAGTCATCTTCAAACTTTCTTCTTGACCTTACCACCCGAACCGTCCGGCAAGTGTTCCTTGTGCGCACCCTGATTGCCACATTGTCGAAATTGAAGATTTGCGGCATCAATAAGGCGACAAGCGTTGTTGCGATAACCTTGCGTTTCAAGGGTGACAAGTCAAAGGAAATGTGGAATTTCGTGCAAAACCACCATGCGGATAACTCATTGACTTTGGAACACCCGGTTTTCTCGTATATGTTCCGGGCATGATTTTCCACCGTCCGTTCCGAAATGAAAAGGCGTTCCGCAATGTCTTTCTTGCTTGCGCCCCATGCGAATAACTCCGCAATTTCGGCTTCACGCTTGGTCAGGCTTTTTGCTTCCATACTACATTCCCCAAACATCCTTAATCCCATATTCGGCAAACACGGCTTCGATTGCTCTTGCTTCCGAAACTTTGGGTTCGACCTCACCTTTCAATCTGTTTAAGAATGCCATTCGGGTATTGATGTTCAAAGCCGCCATCAATTTTGCCCGGCATTCGGAAATGTCGCCGTTCTTGACTTGCGACCATCCTTTGTTGAATGAAAATTGTTCTTTACTCATATATGTTTGAAATTAAATGTGTTTCAAAACCGCAACTTTTCGGGTTTGCTTTTGGCATTCCGCGAAAAATGACGTAATTTTGCTATTTGCAAACGCTCCTTAATGCTTTACCTTTGCATTGTGGAACTTTACACCTGCAAAGATACGGCATATTGTGTGTAAAACCAAACTTTTTCACACAAAATTGCGTGTTAATTTTGAAGTTGTTTTGTAAGTTATTGATTATGAATGATTTGAATATAAAAGAAATTCGTGAAAAATTGGGTGTGTCGCAAGAAACCCTTGCGGAAATGGTCGGCGTACACCCTCGAACCATTCAAAATTGGGAATCTGGCACGAAAATTCCAAAATCAAAACACGCAATTTTGCGTGACTTGGTATTGAAACCGCAAAATTACGCTGGGGGTGAACAACAAAACGTCAATGGCGACAACATCAATGGCAACAACGTAACGGTTCACAAGACCGACACCGATAAATTGTTGGAAATCCTTGCAAGCAAAGAACAATCTTTGGCAAAGGCGCAAGAACACATTGACAAGCTGTTGGAAATAATAGGGAACTTAACGAAAGGGCAATGATATGGAAACGATAAGAATCAAGGTCAATAACTATTATGGCAACCCGTCTTATTATTCGGTCATGCCGCAAGAAATCTTTGATGCACTTGAATTGGCAAGCCTGCAAGGTGAAGAATATACGACCGTGAATAAAGACCAATTCGATAAAATGATTGTTGATTATAAAAAGAAAATGGAAAACTTATGAAAAGGATATTTGTATGTATGTGTCTTTTCTTGTCTGCAATAATCGTCAATGGGCAAGAAAAGTATGCGGGTTGCGTTATTGAACAAACAACGCCGGGGGCTAATAATATGGTATGGGAAAATGATAGTATCAAGTTCACATTTTCACCGACAAATTTGTTTTGGACTATCAAAATAGAGAATAAGACCAAAGCCAATGTCGAATGTGATTGGGATAAAACTTTGTTCATCCGAAACAAGAAAAGTTCGGGGATTGTATTTGACAATACAATAAGGATGCAAAAGGATGCACCCAAAGGAACAAGCGTAATTGCATCAAGAACGGAAATATCAAAAAGTATATTCCCATTAGAAAATTGGTGGGAAAGCGGTGCTTACCCTGTATTCAAGAAAAAGAGCATCAAAAAAAAGAGGGTGATATGATAGTGCGGTTGATATTTCCCATTAAATATGGTGATTCCGTGCGTGAATATGAATTTTCTTTTAGGGTGTATGTTCCGCAAAAAAAGTAACCATGAAAAAGAGCATCAACCCACAAGCATTGGCAATCCAACGCCGTTTCTTTGAAGCATTGGACTTGGCTATCTCGTTAGGCAAGATAACCGGGTTGAAAGGCTTTTGCGATGAACACAAGTTGAATCGCACCAAGTATTCACGCATAAAAAACACCCTTGACAAGCCTTTGGATGAAACGACTTACAAGATGATTGATTTGGATGCGCTTTCAGCCATTTGCACGGACTTTGGCGTTTCGGCTGAATGGTTGTTGCTTGGTCGGGGTAAAATGCTTAAATCGGACAAATAATGCACATTCAGAAAGGCATAAAATTCTTGCTTCACAAGCGCAAGGCGGGTGACACGCAAAACCTATCCATCCGAATGCGTGTGACATTGCGGGGGCAAAGACCGCTTGATTTCCCAACCGGGCATAACATAGACTTGAAAGATTGGGATGCGGACAACCAATGTGCCTTGAAATCGGCAATCGGTGCGGCTGACATCAACCGCACCATTGACGAATGGAAAGCGATAATGAATGAAGTGTTCGCAAGATATGAATTGCTTGAAAAGCGTGTTCCGACATTGGGTGAAATTAAGGATTTGTTCAATGATATGGTTGGGCGCAAGACCAAGACAAATGAAAGCCTTGCAGACCCGAACTTGGATTTGTTTCAAGTGTTCGACTTGTTCACCGAAACAATGGGGATGCAAAACCAATGGACTAAATCGACATTTGAGAAATTCGCGGCAATCAAAAGCCATCTTCACGATTTCGACCCGAACTTATCATTTCCGGGCATAAATGAATCGAAGATGCAAGCATACCTTTCTTATTTAGAAAAGAAAGGATTGCGGAACACGACCATTGCCAAGAACCTTGCCTTTGTCCGTTGGTTTTTGCGTTGGGCGCACAAAAAAGGGTATTACAATGGTGATATGCAAGACACGTTCAAACCGAAGTTGAAAGGCACGGACGGCAATTCAAAGGAAATAATATACTTGACCCAAGACGAAATCAAAATCTTGGAAAACCACCAGTTCTTGCCCATGCAAGCCGCGCTTGAACGTGTCCGGGATGTGTTCTTGTTTTGCTGCTTCACGGGATTGCGGTATTCGGATGTTGCGAAATTGAAGCGGTCGGACATCAAAGACGGCTTCATTGTCGTTGTGACCAAAAAGACGGTGGACGGATTGCGCATTGAACTGAACAAGCATTCGCAAGCCATTCTTGACAAATACAAGGACATGAAATTTCCAAAGGATTTGGCGTTGCCCATCATATCGAATGTGAAGATGAATGCCCGCTTGAAGATTCTTGGGCAAGTGTGCGGCATTGATGAACCGACACGCATTGTCTATTTTCAAGGCGGTGTCCGACATGAAGAAGTGTTCCCCAAATGGGCTTTACTGACCACACATTGCGGACGGCGCACGTTTGTTGTCACCGCCTTGCAACTTGGCATTCCAAGTGAAGTGATTATGAAATGGACGGGTCACAATGACTTTTCGGCAATGAAACCTTACGTCAAGATAGTAGATGAATTGAAAGCAAAGGCAATGTCAAGGTTTGACGGTCTGTAATGTACACGAATTGCCCGGCTTTGCCGCGTACACGATTTTGTACACGATTTTTGGGCATTTTCATGGGATTGTGTGGTATTGTAGAATATCACCATTTTGGGCGAACAAGAAAATTCATTTAAGCGACAAGGATTTTGGCATTGTATAACAGGTCATGCTGGTCTATTCCATCCGTGACGTGCTGACGGAAAATATGATGGAGATTTTTAACTCGGACCAGCGGGAAACGTACTGCCTTTCCCCTGTCACCCGTATGCTGCTGTCTCCCGAAACGGACAGGCTATTTAGCATGGATGACTTTCCCGAACGCTTCGCCCGGTGGTTCGGGAAGTTTACAGAATATATTGAACGACATTTTTAACTGAAAGAAAATGAATGAACTGACAACCAGATTGCAGGAAATCATGGTGCCGAAAGCGGCACTCATCGCTTATGCGTATGATTCCAATACTTACAGAACCAATGACAAATACCATCTTGAACTGCGTCCCATCAGTCCCGACGGGCGTATGGGAGCTGCCGTTCCCGTCAGCCACGAATTTATCGAGGCTTTGTCGGACAACTATTCCGCTGATATATGCCGGATTCCGTACGGGAGGATTCCGCCGAACCTGCTGGAGTGCAATTCCCGGAAAGGGCATGAGAAGTATGTCTGGTACAATCCTCCGAGAAGGCACCGGATGTTTTTCACTGGAGGTCTGAACATCGCTGACGGGGAGTTCAATCTTCCGGGAGTTGTCTACAAGGTGGAAAAGGAACAGATGGATATCTACGCATTCAAGGGGGACAGGCCGGAAGAAAGGACGGAGCTTTACCGGGCACCGTTCTTCAACGTCACACAAAGCAAGGTCTGCCTGGGCAGCACCTCGCTGGACGTTCCGCAGAACCCGACCTATGGCGATTGGCTGGCATATTGGGAAAAGCGTTTCTGGACAAGCGAGTTTTCCCATTTGGGAGGGAAAGTCAACCCAACCAGGAGCAACCTGGTCATCGTCACCGAGAATGCCCGCAACGCTCCCTTCAACGAAGAGGAGCTGCAACCGTTAAATATCAAATTGAAAGATTTATTGTCATGAAGAAGAAAAAAATACATTATACCGAGAATTACCTGCTTTCTCCGCACCACCCGGTCAGCGTCATCGTCATCGTCATCACCTCATTGGCCCGTATGGACAGGGGCCTTGCAGGCATTGGGGCATCCGGGGCTTTATGTTACCGTTTACGACCCTGATGCCGTGTCCGAATCCAACATCGGACGCCAGTTGTTTTCCGAGCCGGAAATCGGTCTGAATAAGGCAGTCGCGCTCGTCACCCGGATCAACCGTTTTTTCGGCACGGCATGGACAGCGGAACCCCGCCGTTATCCGATGCCTGAAACAGGGAAGAGAAAGAACCGTACGGCGAATATCATCATCACCTGTACCGATAATGTACGTTCCAGGCTTACGCTCTGGCGGTTTCTGAAACCTTTCAGGGACAGTGTCCATATCAATGAGGCCACTCCGATTTACTGGATGGATTTCGGCAATGCCCGCACCACCGGGCAGGTACTGGTCGGTACCGTGCGCAACAAGATTTACCAACCCGCTTCGGAACAGTACCAACCTACACCGCACCTGAATGTCATTACTGAAGAGGTCAGCTATTCCACGATTGACGAGAAGGACTCCGGCCCGAGCTGTTCGCTGGCGGAAGCCCTGGAAAAGCAGGACCTTTTTATTAATTCCATGCTGGCACAGGCCGGTTGCGCATTGCTGTGGAAGATGATCCGGGAAGGACGTACATTCTATCGGGGGTTCTATCTCAATCTGGACACGATGCGCATGAATGCCGTCCCGGTTTGAGTACTGGGTCCTTTGGCATAATAAGAGAGCCGTATCAACATGCTGTTTTTGAGCAATGATACGGCTCTCTTGAATGAAGCATCCACGTCTGAAACTGTTTTGAATTTATCGCCTGGAGTATACGTGAAAACGGCTGTCCAGGACAAGGAAAGTTTTTGTAGAAATTCAAAACGGTCTCTCTCTATCTATATATCTTCACTCTTACAAATCGCATCCAGTCTGTGACTAACCCTTGTCAGGTCGTACTTCCGAAGCAAGGTAAAGTGTCCGCCCGTTGTCATCCACACAGTAATAAGGTATTTTCCCTTTTTCCCGGTAGCGTGCCAAGGTCCGTTGCGACACGCCAAGCAGTTCCGCCAAGTCCACATTGTCCAGAAACTGGTCTCCGTCCAGGCAGTCCCGTTGCCGGTTCATGCGTTCCAGCTTCTTTTCGATACGCGCAAATCCTTCCGCCATCGTATTAATCATCTTTTCCAGCAGTTCATCGTCTATATAAGGCATAGTTATTCCTCCATGTT
>VOFD01001175.1_pt1 | contig 17278 bp, 26 predicted proteins | sample 5384101 | NCBI WGS metagenome assembly VOFD01 (sample SAMN12384723, study PRJNA508395) | human gut metagenome | isolation source: healthy gut C | host: Homo sapiens
AGACGGAAATGGAGCCAATGAAAGGCACAGCAGGAAGGCTTCCATCCGTATTGGTGGCGGCAGGGTGCCATCAGGATATATTCTCCCTTAGAAACCGTATATTTTCCAAATTCGTCGGCGATGTAGAGAACGCCCTCATCGATAATCATTAATTCATATTCATGCAATGCCCGGCTGTAGTGAATCCAATCCGGAGACATCGTCGCTTCTTTGCCAAGCCATAAAAAATCAAGTGCTGTCCGGCTGGGAATCTGAAACATAAGTATCCCCCTTTCTTTTTATTTACGAATGATTGTAACTATTCAGCTTCCTTCCACACATTCATTATAGCGGAAAGCAAATTTGTGTCAAGTTTTGGCGTTTTATCTTGAAAAGAAAACATTAATATGTTATAATCTCCCTATAAATAAAATGTGAATGGAGAATAAAATGAGCGGAATCGTTTGGGTGATAACGGCAAGCATTGTTTTTATATGCATTGCTTGTTGCTATTTTTATAAATTGACAAAATTGCAGGAAGAGACGCGGGAAGCATATCTTAAATTCGATAGTTACCGCATGGAAAAATGGAATATGGTGAAAAGGCTTGCGGAGTATGTGGAGAGTTATCATGAAGAGGAAAAGACTTTTGCGGAAGCCCATGTTGTTTTGGATCAAGATTATATGGTAATGGGAGAAGAAGAGAAGAGTGTTTTGTACCATAAGATGGAGGAAATTCTTGGAAATCTCATCGAGGAGATCAAAAACATGGTAATCTTCAATGTGAAGAGAAGATTCGAAATATCTGCTTGAAATTAAAAGATGAGTCATACCGCTATCATGAAGCAGAAGCAGAATATAACAGCTGTGTGAACCGATATAACGGGCAGATTGAAAAAGTACCGGATAAGTATGTTGCCGGGATATTTGGATTGAAAAACAAAAAAAATTATAATGAAGAGGTGCTTGAATGAAAAAAACATTGTGTAAGATATGGTTATGTAATAAGCTTAATCCTGCTTGTTTTTATGACAATCTTTTTCAGTGTGCGTTCATATCATTTGGGGAAAATATGAAGGGGCGTTCAGCCAGTCAGAAGTAACGGTTCTCAATGATGTTTGGACAAAGACGCCGGATGTTAGTGAATCCGGGGATAAGGATTCTTATCTGGTATATTCCTATACGACAAAAAATGAAGAGCCTCGTCACCAGGTTCTTGCTATCGAAAGTTATTGGATGATGATGGAAGTATTTGTCGGCGAAAATAAAGTATTCGAGTGTAAAGATGACAACCGTAACAGAGGAATTATCGTGCGTTGGATCGACCTTCCGGATGACGTTGCCGGAAAAACGATACGCATTCGTACATTAAATGATGAAAAGGCATTGATTTGAAATTAATTGGAACATGCTGTCTGGGGCAGAAAGATGCGATATTAACACGTATGCTTCTTAGAAATGGGTACGTTGTGATATTTGCCATCATTACATTTTTGACATCGGTTACTTTGTTTTTTACATTGATTCTTTTTCGCAGGAAAATACCGGCTGTATTAGTGTCTGCATTTACGAATTTAGGCCTGTTTATCCTGACGGCAGGAGTATGGATCGTTGTAAATTCCAGACTGCTGCAGTTTTTTACCGGTCAGGCTATTGTGATTGCACTGGTGTATTTTCTTAGCCTGTATCTGATGCCGGTATTCTGCCTGATGTTTATGAAAGAAATGCTCAGCAAGAACTATCCGGTGCTTGGATATCTGGCATTTGGCTTTGAATTGCTTCTTGTCGTGTCCGTGTTTATTAATAAAACCATAGGTATTCCAATGTACCGCCTGGTGTATGCAGAGCATGCGCTGGTTCTTGTTTCCATCGGGGTTGTCATAAAATATGCGATTCAGGAATTGCAGATGTATCAAAAAAAATGATGCGGACGCTGGTAAAAGGGATTGGACTTCTCTTTGTATTTTTCCTTTATTGCGATTGTCGAATTTCACATTGACCATGCTCAGGATATGCCATCTGGTTTTGTTTGGGTATGCTCATTTTTATCGTTGTAATGTGGCGAGTGGGAATTTCCGGGTTGTTTTATCGTCTTGAAATGGATCGCCAAATAGCAGAAAATGAAAAGACAGAACAGTTTGATCCACTTTCCGGGATGGAAAATGGGGAAGCGTTCCAAAGATTCCGAAATGCCGAGGAGGCATCCGGGGAACTGACTTATGTTCGATTTGTAATTGAAAATGATATAGACTACGTGCAAAAGGAAGCATGGAGATATGAGCAGCTGTTTTTTGATGTGTCGGATTCCATTCAAACGATATTTGGATCTCGTGGAAAATGTTATCGTCTCAATGACAGGGAATTTATGGTTGTTCTTAAATATGTTAAAACTGTTCAGGTAGAAGAGTGCCTGAAAAATATAGAAGCCATCATACATAACAAAAACCGTCATAGAAGAGAGCCGGTCAAAATTCGTTATGCATTTGCGCAGATGCCGCAGGAATGCGACGAAGAGATCGAATTGTATGATCTGGTAGAAGAAAGAGTGCATATATAAAGGGAAGGATTCCTGCCCCGAAAAAAGAGATTCCGAAAACGGAATCTCTTTTTTTTAAGTAACTATTTGATATTATTATAAAGGTTTCGCAAATAGCGATTTGAACAAGTGACATCATAGTATAAGTAAAGGGAAAAGTCAATACTGGGAGAACAAGAACTAATAACTATAAATTATTAAATAAAAAACATTATTAAACGAAGTTAAAGAAGAGTTTTGATTTATTTAATAAAGTGCCTATGGACGAAATGCGAAAATCATGTTATACTAAGGCAGTGAATAAAAACGAAGGAATGTAACGATTGCGTTGCAAAGAAAATAAGAGGGCGTCAGATATGAAAAACGATCAATTAGATGCAATTGATAAAAAGATATTGACAATTTTACAAAAGATGCTAGAACACCTGTAAAGGATATTGCGCAGGAAGTTTTCCTGACCGCACCTGCCGTGTCTGCGAGGATCAATCACCTCGTGAAGCAGAATTATATCACCGGATTTCATGCCAGTCTGAATCCGGAACTGCTGGGATATCACATTAAAGCATTCATTAATCTTGAAGTTGCGCCGAAAGATAAAAAGGAATTTTATCCTTATATTGAAAATTGGCCGAATGTCGTTGAGTGTAATTGTGTGACAGGTGATTATTCGATGCTTTTGGAAGTGCAGTTTAGGAGCACGGACGAGCTTGACCAGTTTATCGGAGAACTGCAGGTGTATGGAAGAACGAAGACACTGATTGTGTTCTCTACATCAGTAGAACACCGTGAGGTGGCAGTACAGTAACGTTGAGTTGAAGAGAAAGAAGGATACAGTATTATGAATATTTCGATGTTGAAAGGGAAAATTCATCGTGCAACAGTAGTACAGGCAGAATTAAATTATGTAGGAAGTATTACGGTAGATCCCGTTTTGATGGAGGCTGCCGGTATTTTGGAATATGAAAAGTACAGATTGTCGACGTGGAAAATGGAAGCCGTTTTGAGACGTACACGATCGCGGGCGAAGAAAACTCCGGCATGATCTGCCTCAATGGGGCAGCAGCGCGCATGGTGCAGGTCGGCGACCATATCATTTTGATGGCATACGCGGATATGACTCCGGAAGAAGCAAAGACGCACAAGCCGAAAGTCGTTTTTGTGGATGACGACAATAAGATCAAACAGATCTCGATGTATGAAAAACACGGACAATTGATGTAGACAGGAGGCCGTTATGTTAAAAGGAAAAACGGTGGTTCTCGGCGTGACCGGAAGTATCGCTGCTTACAAAATGGCAAATCTTACCAGCATGCTGACAAAACTACACTGTGATGTGCATGTAATTATGACAAAAAATGCGACCAATATTATCAATCCGATCACATTTGAGACGCTGACGGCGCACAAATGTCTCGTGGATACATTTGACCGCAATTTCAATTACAATATCGAGCATGTGGCACTCGGCGAAAAAGCCGATGTGGTTCTTGTGGCACCGGCATCTGCCAATGTTATCGGAAAAATGGCAGCAGGAATTGCAGATGATATGCTTACGACGACGATTCTTGCCTGCAAATGCAAGAAAATCGTGGCACCGGCGATGAATACCAATATGTACGAAAATCCGATCGTACAGGCGAATTTGAAGAAATTAAAGGAATTTGGCATGGAAGTGATTGAGCCGGCATCCGGTATGCTTGCGTGCCGTGTGGAAGGCAAAAGGAAAACTTCCTTCCGAAGATGTCCTTTTGGAATATATATTGCGTGAAATCCAGTTTGAGAAAGATATGACAGGCAAGAAAGTGCTTGTGACAGCAGGTGCGACGCAGGAAGCAATCGACCCGGTGCGTTATATCACCAATCATTCCACGGGAAAGATGGGATACGCGCTGGCAAAAAATTGCCATGCTGAGAGGCGCGGACGTGAAGCTGGTAACAGCTCCGACGAATCTCCCGGCACCGTTGTTTGTCGATGTCGTGCCTGTCGTAAGTGCGCAGGAAATGTTTGATGCGGTCAAAGAACGTGCGCCGCAGACGGACATTATTATCAAAGCGGCAGCAGTTGCAGATTATACGCCGGTTTCCGTAAGTGATGAGAAGATCAAGAAAAACGACGGTGACCTGTCGCTGCCAATGAAACGGACGACAGATATCCTCGCATATCTTGGAGAACACCGCAAGCCGGGGCAGTTTATCTGCGGATTTTCGATGGAAACAGAAAATCTGGTGGAAAAATTCGAAAAAGAAACTGCAGAAAAAAAAAGCGGATCTGATCGTTGCCAATAACTTGCGCGACGAGGGCGCGGGATTTGGAACCGATACCAATGTGGTTACCCTTGTGATGGAAGAAGGAATCGTAGAACTTCCATGCATGTCGAAAGAACAAGTGGCAGAGGCGGTATTGGATGCCATCCAGAATGCATAAGACATTATAAAATAGAGGATAAAGGGAAAACGGGCGGCCTTGCGGCTGCCCGTTTTCGTGAGAAAAGTAATATAAAGTTATTATGCTTTACAAAGCTTAATCTGGACGTCGTGTGTCAGTACATCGGTGTAGCTGAAAGATACTGTCTGAAATGTATCTTCAAATCCATTTTTAACGGAAATCAAAAATATACTGGGATACGTATCCGTAATGATTCCCTCTGTAACATCTACGCGGTGTCTGCCAAGGTTGGAACGAATCACCACTTTGCTACCGATGTGTTTACTTACGGCTCTTCTTACAGAACCTACATCTGCCTTAATCATAATCAACCGGCCTTTCCCCTGCTTGCACAGGAACTCTTTAATCAATAAATATCCCAAGTGTATAACCACGATATATAGAAATACATGTTCATTGTACTACATAATATTGTGCTTGTCAAGTCTCCTAACACTATTATATGCCAAAAATTAGAAAATATGCATAAAAAAGGTTTTCTTTTAACAACCGCAAATGGCATATTTCCGGGACGTCGTGAATAGTTATAAAAAGAGAGAAAAACTTTGGACAGTGGAGGGGCTATGGAACTTATAAAACAAAAGGTTCATATGAACCATTGTAACAGTAGAAAAGAAGTTACGACGACAATAGATACCGATTACAATGTGCCGGATATCAAGCCAGATGCACGGAGCATCATGCAGGAAAAGGGAAATGTAGTCATTGAGGAAATGCATCTGCGGGATGGCGAACTGGAAATCCGCGGTGCTTTGCATTTTACAGTGTTGTATGCGGGAGAGGACGACGTTCCGGTATGCGATCTCGCCGGCAATACGCCATTTTACGAAACAGTGAAAATGGATTGCGAGGGCGTGCGCGAGGAAGAAATTTCCATTCAGGCAAGCATCGAAGATTTTCGCGCCGATCTGATCAACTCACGAAAAACTGGGGATTCGCGCCGTAATCGTTTTTCTGTGGCAGCGGAGACGATTTACGACGGAGAAGGTGCGGTGGATGTTGTGGAAGAAGACGATGTGTACCCCACTTAACTTATCCACAGATTTAAAAAAATTGCAAAAAAATAAGGATCTTCTCCGTTTTTAGTGTAAAATAAAGCTACCAAACAAAATTCTTACTAAACAAGAACAGAAAGGATTCCTTATGACCTATTTTACATCAAATACATACCAATTGAAAAGAGAAATTTTAAATTTTTCAAAAAAACTTTCCCATTCGTTACCAAAACCTCAGAGAAAGTTCTCTGCCGACATGACTTATGGCATACTTGCTTCACAAAGCTGCCTTTTAACAGACATTGCGGACTCCCTTCTTGAGCCCTCCAAAAAGATCAATGTCGTTGACCGCCTGTCTTTCCATTTGGAACGCGGAATTTCTGATACATTATGGGACAATTACCGCAGTCTTATTAAACACTGGACTCCTTCTGATCCCGTTATTCACATCGATGATTCCGATGTTGTCAAACCCGATGGTTACAAATTTGAGGCTTTGGGGACTGTTCGTGATGGTTCTGAAAGTACCTCTTCTAAAAATGTTTATAAAAAAGGCTATCATGTTACGGAGGCTTGCGTCATGACAGACAGCGGACATCCTGTCAGCATCTTTTCCCGGATTCATTCCTCCACGGAAAAGGGTTACAAATCTGCGAATTCCATCACTTTTTCCGCCATTAAAACAGGGGCACAGCTTTTTGAAAAAGCTACTTTTGTTATGGACAGAGGCTATGATGACAACAAAATGTTCACCAAACTTGAGAAACTCCGACAGAATTATGTGATCCGGCTTACCCAAAAACGAAAACTCTTTTTTCATGGAAAATGGGTTCCGGCTACCGAGTTATGTTCCCGTAGAAAAGGGAAAGTTAAACTGCCTCTTTTTTATCACGGAAAGAAACACACTGCGTATCTTTCCCATGTCAAAGTCAAAATCACGGCATCAAAAAAAGATGTCTATCTTGTTCTGGTTTACGGCATCACAGAACATCCGATGATGCTTGTCACCAATCAAGCCATATCCTTTAAAGAAGATGTGATAAAAGTCGCAAAAATGTATTTTTCCCGCTGGCGCATTGAGGAATATTTCCGCTGCAAAAAACAGAAATTCCAGTTTGAAAATTTTCGAGTACGAAAGCTGGCTTCGATCAACGCATTAAATTTCTACATTACTACCGCGATGGCATTTCTTGCGCTGATTTCAATGAAATCGGAAACAAATAAATTAAAAGCTGCCATTCTTGAAAGAGCAAATCCTATCAGGAAAAAAGTATATTTTTATTACTATCGTTTTTCGTCCGGCATAGCTGGTATCCTTGCCTTTGCCAAAGAAGGTATTCGGGGATGGTTCAAAACAAAACGTCCCCGCTACCGACAACTGCGTTTTGTCTTTCGTGAATGACCATTTTCAAACAATATGTTGTCTGTCCCATAATCATGGGACTCCTTGTTGTACACATTTTTATAAAATATTTGTTTTGATTTATATTTTCTATTAATTTTCTATTTAGTTTAGTATGAATTTAAGTGAAGCAGAAGTTGGAAAACAATGTATTATCAGCGATATCGTAACAGATGACCAGAAAATGAAATCCTTTTTGTTCTCTCTCGGATGTTACAGTGGAGAGCCGATCACGGTTGTTTCCAGAAAGAAAAAGAACTGCGTCGTATCCATTAAAGATCGAAGCTACAACGTTGATATTGAATTAGCAAAAGCTATTTTAATATAAAGGTAACAAAACTGTTACCGCCAAATACATATAAGGAGGCTTCTTTATGAGAATCGCGTTAACCGGTAATCCCAATAGTGGTAAGACTACTATGTACAACGCATTGACGGGAAGAAACGAAAAGATTGGTAACTGGGCCGGCGTTACCGTGGACCGAAAAGAAAGTCCGATTAAAAAGATCATTATGATGGAGCGAAGGAACTGATCGCAGTTGACCTTCCGGGTGCATATTCTATGTCCCCATTTACATCAGAGGAAAGTATTACAAGTGGTTATGTAAAAAATGAACATCCCGATGCGATCATCAATATCGTGGATGCAACAAACTTAAGTCGTAGTTTGTTCTTCACAACACAGCTTTTGGAACTGGGTATTCCGGTAATCGTTGCTTTGAATAAGAACGATATCAATGAGAAAAAAAAGGAACACAGATCAATGAAGCATTGTTGTCTGAAAAATTAGGATGTCCTGTTATTAAGACAACATCTACGACAGACACAGGATTGAAAGATGTCGTTGCCGCTGCTGCAGAATTGGAAGGAAAAGGACAGGTCCCTCCCTATGTGCAGGGAAATATCAATCTGCATGACAAAACGGAAGTAGAAGCAGCCGACCGTAAACGTTTTGATTTTGTAAATGGTATTGTAAAAGAAGTAGAAGTACGTAAAGTACAGACAAAGGAAAAGACTAAAGGAGATGCGATCGATAAGGTGCTCACAAATCCGATTTCCGGTTTGATCATCTTTGCAGCGATCATGTATCTTGTATTCTTTATATCACAGTCAACACTTGGTACCTATCTGGCAGATATCCTGACCGGATGGATTGAGACGTTCCAGGAATGGGTAGGCGGATTGCTTGAAAATGCAAATCCTTTCTTGTATGCCCTGCTTGTTGATGGTATAATCGGTGGTGTAGGTGCCGTAGTAGGTTTTCCTTCCATTGGTAATGGTTATGTATTTCCTCATCGCCCTTTTGGAAGATTGTGGATATATGGCTCGTGCAACTGTCGTATTGGATCCGATCTTCAAACGTGTAGGTCTTTCCGGTAAATCCGTAATTCCTATGATCATCGGAACAGGATGTGGTATCCCGGCTATTATGGCTTGCCGTACCATCCGTAACGAAAGAGAACGTAGAACAACAGCAATGCTGGCAACCTTTATGCCATGTGGAGCAAAAACTTCCTGTAATCGCATTGTTTACAGGTGCTTTCTTCCCAGAGTCAAAATGGGTTGGACCGGTAATGTATTTTGTAGGAATCCTTTTTGATCCTTCTTGGAGCACTTTTGGTAAAAGCAGTTACCGGTATGAAGTACAGAAAATCTTTTCTTCATCATCGAGCTGCCCGAGTATAAAGTTCCAAGTTTGAAAATTGGTGTTTTGTCCATGTTAAACCGTGGTAAAGCATATATCAAAAAAGCAGGAACGGTTATTCTTGTTTGTAACACAGTAGTTCAGATCATGCAGACCTTCAACTGGCATTTCGAAGCCATCGAAGAAGGCGCAGAGAATACTTCCATCCTTGCTAGTATCGCAGGACCATTTGCTGTACTTCTTGTACCTGTTGTAGGTATCGCCGCTTGGCAGCTTGCAGCAGCAGCAATCACAGGATTTATCGCAAAAGAGAACGTAGTTGGTACGATCGCTACGGTTTATGCGATCACAAACTTCATCGATCCGGATGAACTTGAGTTGATCGGAAGTGGTAACGCTGTTGCTACCGCAATGGGAATCACAAAAGTAGCAGCACTTGCTTACTTGATGTTCAACCTTTATACTCCACCATGTTTCGCAGCTTTGGGTGCGATGAACTCCGAGATGCAGAGTGGAAAATGGCTGTTTGCCGGTATCTGCCTCAGTTGGCAACCGGTTTCACCGTAGGATTTTTAGTATACCAGATTGGTACATTGATCACGACAGGAAACCTTGGTGCCGGATTTGTCGGCGGTTTGATCGCAGTACTTGTATTTGCTGCCGTAATCGTTACATTGATCATGAGAGCAAATCGAGCTATCGATACCGAGTACCAGTTAGACTAATAATGTAGAAAAGAGATGATGAATTATGACAGGTATTATAGCAAATGTAGTTGTTATCTTACTTCTGGTAATCATCGTAGGCTCTTCCCTTCTTTACATTCGTAAAGAGAAGAAGAGGGCGTTCATTGTATCGGATGTCCGTCCGCAGGTTCGTGTACACGTTCCTGCGCATCAAAACCAAAGAAGAAAGATTAAAGGGGATGACGAGGTTGAATACGCAGACACTTTTAATCATAGTAATTCTCGTGCTGATATTGATTCCGGCGATCCGGACCAGCATCAAGCACATGAAAGGCGAAGGCGACTGCTGCGGCGGTCCCAAAGAAAAGCCGATCAAGAAAAAGATCTCCGGACCGGTACTTCGTGAGGTCACCGTACACATCGACGGCATGCACTGTCAGAATTGCCGGGTGCGGATCGAGAACCATCTGAATGAAATGGATGGCATCGTCGCAAAAGTGAATCTGAATAAGAAAGCAGCGGCGATTTCGGTTTACAAGGATGTCGATGATCTGGAAATTCAGAATACCATCGAAAAAACTTGGATATACTGTCGTGAGTATGGAATAATATGGGCTAATAATTTACTCCTTTTTTATCCTGGGTCAAAGTTTTTGCCCGGGAAGATGCCGGCGAATTGCTTCACAGCATGTAGGCATCAAAATCAATAATCGTGTATAAAATGACGAGAGCAGCTTTGGGCTGGCTGCAAATTGTCGAAAATTGAACTGCCGTGCAGAGAGTGATCTTTGTGCGGCGGTTTTTTTATATTACAAGGTAACTATTGAAAAAGAAACAATTTCGTGGTAAAATGTCATTACTAAAAAAATGTGCAATGCAAAAAAAATAAGGAGTGAGAGCATGGAGATTAAAAGGGATGCCTATCTTGAAAAATTAAAGATAAGAAAAAACAATGGAATGATTAAAGGTTATTACAGGAATTCGGAGATGTGGAAAGTCATTTCTCTTATTTGTATTATTTAAGAAATATTTATTAGAGAATGGTGTGGATAATGAACACATTATTGAGATTGCTTTGGATGGCATAGAAAATGAGGAACTGCGAGATCCCAAGAAGTGTTATCAATATATCAAAGGAGCAATGAAAGATGATCAGAATTATTATCTGTTCTTAGATGAAGTACAGTTTATGCCACGCTTTGAAGAGGTTCTGAACAGTTTGCTTCGTATCAGCAATATTGATGTATATGTGACGGAAGTAACTCTAAATTTTTATCAAGTGATATTGTAACTGAATTCAGAGGAAGGGGAGATGAGATAAGAATTTATCCATTGTCTTTTGCAGAGATTTTATGCAGCTTTTGATGGAGATTATGAGGATGCATGGGAAGAATATATGACATATGGCGGACTTCCGCAGGTTGCCCGATTTTCTACGGAAAGCCAAAAGGCAGAGTATTTGAAGAATATTTTTTCAAATGTTTATATCAAAGATGTGGTAGAGCGAAACAAACTTCAAAATGTGGACGAGATAAATACGCTGGTCGATATTCTTGCATCTGCAATAGGAGCACCGACTAATCCAACAAAAATATCAAATACTTTTAAAAGTGATCGAGGCATCATTTACAATAATAAAACGATATCGAACCATATTGATTATCTCGCCGAGGCTTTTTTGATTTCTAAGGCAACCCGGTACGATATTAAAGGAAGAAAATACGTGGGTGCAAATTTGAAATACTATTTTTCAGATCTAGGTCTTAGAAATGCCAGACTTAATTTCAGACAGCGAGCCTACCCACATTATGGAAAATATTGTATATAACGAGCTGCTGATCCGGGGGTATAATGTAGATGTTGGTATTGTGGATGTATATGCAATAAATCATGAAGAAAAGAAGAGAGTTCGCAAGCAAGTTTGGAAGTTGATTTTGTGGTAAATCAGGGGAGTCAGAGATATTATATTCAGGTGGCGTATGATATGACCACAGAGGAAAAACAGACACAGGAATTTAATTCATTTCGGAATATTCCGGATTCATTTAAGAAGATTGTTATTGTAAATGGAACGAAAAAGCCGTGGAGAAACGAGGAAGGCTTTGTAATTATGGGGATGAAATATTTCCTGTTAAATGGGAATAGTTTGGAGTTTTAGATCCTGAAAATGTCCTAATATAATATGGAGGAAGTGCAGATATGTACAAGAACAAATTTTTATCACTTTTACTAGTGTTTTCACTGGTAATATGTGGTACAATGGGAACAGGAAAGGGTGCAAAAGCCGAGGAAAACGTTACAACAGAGGAAAGTGGAAAGAATCCACAGGTAGAAAGTGGTTCGGTTGAAGAAGAGGAACCATGCGAAAAACCAGAAGAAGATATTGATGAAGTTGCGAAAGATATTGATCTTAAAGTTAATATTACTGCAATGTGGGATCATCATTATAATGCAGAAGTTGAACTTACTAACCTTACCGGGGAACGCATTGATGATTGGGAAATTTCTTTTGATTTTTGCAATAAGATTGAGCATATTTGGAACGCAAAGATTATTGATTGTGATGAAGAGAGTAATTTGTATACTATTCATAATGCAGATTGGAATCAAGATATACCGTCCGAAGGAAAGGTTTCTTTGGAATGACGGTAAGTTACGATGAAGAGATTGATAGCCCATCCGACTGGTATCTTACAAGAACGTGTCTGGAAGTTGAAGAGGATTATGATGTAAAATATACAGAATATAGTCGCTGGGGTGATAACGTAAATGGTCAGTTTATTATTACAAATAATTCGGAGCGACGAATTGAGGATTGGAAAGTTGAGATATTATCAAATCTTACAATAAAACAAGTTTGGAATGCAGAAGTTGTTGATGAAGATAGGGGTTATTTTGATAATATGGGTTATAATCAAAATATTGAACCGGGTCAGAGTGTAAGTTTTGGGTTTATTGCAGAGTGTGATGGCGATGAAGTGGAAGTTTATGATCAGACGCTTTACGAAATGATCACGATACCAGAAGAATTAGAAGGAAACCCAAATTGGGAAGAAGAAGTAACAGAAGATGAACTGGCTCAATATGAGTTTGAACCAGAAGAGTTTGAAACAGAACAAGATTATTATGATTATCTTGAACGGCAAAAACGACTGGGTATTCTTGATGAGGAGCAGAAAGTAAAATTGCAATCAAGAACGCAGATTCAGACAAAATCTGAAAAAGTGGAAGCAGTTGACAAACCTATAAAGGCAATGGATACATTAACATTGAATAAATCCGATATTAAGTTTACGATAGTAAATGCAGGGAAATACGCGACACAAGCATTTTATTTAAAAACAAAAGAAGGTTATGCCTACTTATCACAGCGTAAGGATAAAGAGGTAGTGATATCAAAGTGTATAATCGATAAAAATAACAAAATCAATTTGAAAGAATGCGTATCTCAAATGCATCTTACGGGATTTGATCATGGACAGAGCCTTGAAATGTTTTCTTATGGCGGAAACGAATATTTAATGGTAACAGCAGGTAAATTACCAAAGCATTCTATGGGGAATAAGGTAGCGTTTATACAATATAGAAAGGGAAGTTATTGTTATGGTCAGTACAAGAATGAGAAAGCTATTCAAGCTAAAATACTTTGCAAAGCAGGATATGCAAATAAACAGAAAAAACGTGAAGGAATACCAAAACAGGTTGAAGTGGCATTGTCAGAAGACAAGTCTACATTGCTTGTGTGGTCTCAAGTTGCTCATAAGAAAAATGAAGGAAGAAAAATTCAACTCACATGTTATGATTTAAAAAAGTAATGAAACAATTGATAAATGTAGAAAAGAAAGTGACTAAGAAAAACAAAAAAAATAAAATGAATGATATGGTTCGGCTTTCTTTTTCAGAAAATTGATTCAAAAGCCTGCATTACGACGGCATTACAGACAGATAAAAACAAAAACATTGTAAAACCATATAATTCGATTCAATCCATTGATTTAGCAAATGGTTCCTCTGGTAAATACAAAGTGTATATTTGCGGAGGAAATGATAAAAAGCAGAGAAAACTATCTATTGCAACTATGAGATTGTCTAAGGGAAAGGATATTACAAAAAAATAGTAAATACCTTTGCCGGCAAAATGTGAAATTAGATAAAAGTATTTTCGATGATATAAAAAGAAATGGAAGGAATGCATTATAGAGGAAGCTTAAGATTTGTAATTGCACCTGCAACAGGAAGCAAAATTGGGGAAAAGTACACAATATCTGTTTGAAATAGATGCGTCAAGGGTGGAAAAAGTAGTAATGATAGAAAAGGGGATAAAATAACTTTATCCCCTTTGTGTCGAGAAAGGAAGATTTGATGAAAAAAACATTACTTGTATTTCTGTTTCTATTTAGTATAGTTTGTTTTACAAATATACAGACATCAGCGGCAAGTACTGTCGCAAAAGGAAAATGCGGAAAAAATGCAACGTGGATTCTTAGTGAAGATGGAGTGATGCATATAAAAGGAAAGGGATTTTAAAAGGGGAAAAGAATGGATGGAATAAATACCAATACAAAATTAAAAAGATTGTAATCGGAAAAGGAATTACAATCATTAAAGAAACTGCACTTGCCAGTATGCATAACGTAAAGGAAATAAAACTTCCGAATACCGTGAAAAAAATAAAGAATGGTGCATTTATGGATTGCAGCAAGTTAGAGAGAATTAATATTCCAAGTGCTGTAAATGAATTACCTAACAATATATTTAGTGGCTGCAAGAAAATACAACAAATAACACTACCTAAAAAATTAAAAAAGATAGGAACATACGCATTTAATAAGTGTAAAAGACTGGAACAGATAACAATACCAAAGACTGTAACAATGCTGGATTCCCAAGCGTTTGTTGATTGCCTTGGTCTGACAACTATTGTTAATCGTTCTAACAAGTCTTTAAGATTAGATGACTGCAAGGGAAAGAAAAAATGGAAAGTAAATGGCAAAAGGCAAAAATACTTCCTGGGAAAAAGACAGCAAAAAACAAAGAAGATTACTTTCAAGATTACATATGATCTGCGTGGTGGAGAAACAATGGGAGAACTGCCTTCATCGTATTGTTATGGAGAAAAAGTTGATTTACCTGATGTGGTAAAACCAGGGTATCAATTTCTTGGGTGGAAAATATTTTCATTTGGTGTATTTTCTCAATATTATCATTTGACAAGTTTTCCTAAATATTGTAATCAGGATATTGATTTTGTGGCAATGTTTGTTAAATTAGATTTGTTGAATCTGTCTGATGGTGAATTAAAGGTATCCGTTGATGATGACAAATTACAGACAAAACTTGAAAAATATGACGATCAAGATGATATGGAAATTGGATATATCGCTCAAATATCAGAAAATGAGGATATGTCAAAAGCCAAAACTCTTTGGCTGTCAAAAATAAAACTACGGAATTATATGAGAATTCTTTTAAAAACTTAAAGCTAGGCAAACGTTATTATGTTCGTATTTCATACTATTATGTTGACGAGTATGGAGAAGAAGATTTGAAGTTGCTTTGTCCAAAATGGTATCTGAAACAAGCGGTTGACATTGTTAGATAAATCAAGCAGGTTCAATCGCAAAAATTAAAGGGAAGGTGCAAAATGAAAAAAATATTACTAATATATTTTTTTCGCCTTTTGTGGCTGTCTGGGGTTTTGTCCAGACAGTCAGGCGAAGATATTGGAAAAAAAAATGTGGGCCGGAATGTATTGCAATTGGTCTTTGAGTGACGATGGCGTTATGGTCATTAAAGGGACGGGAAAGATGGAATTACAAGAGGATATGCTTGATATTTACAAAGATAAAATAAAAAAAAATACGTGTTTCTGAAGGAATTACAGATCTTGGTAAACTGGGTTTTTCGAATTGTGAAGATATGAATATAGAAGAGATTATATTGCCAAGCAGTATTAGAAAATTGACAAAAATGCGTTTACAGGTTGTGAGAGCGTAAAGAAAATTACTCTTCCTAAGAGAATAAAAAAATAGAAGAAAAGACGTTTTACAAATGTAATAAATTGGAAGAGTTGGTAATTCCTGATTCTGTCGAGGTGATTGAAAAAAATGCGGTATATCAGTGCAAAGCATTAAAAAAGTGGTACTTTCAAAGCATTTAAAGAAAACAAGTGTTGTCTTTAATAAGTGCTACAGTCTAAGAAAGATTGTGAATCGCTCGTCAATAAGTATTCCACTAAATATGGCATCAAACCGCCGCATATGGAAATGCCGGGGAAAGCAATCCGTAAATTGAGGCCCAAAGCAACTGCGGAGAGTAAAGGCACAAAGTATAAATTAACCTATGATCTCAATGGGGGAAATGTGCAGGAGAGATTACCAAAATATCGTTATTGTGGAGATGAATCTAAAGTGCCGGCAGCGAAGAAGGAAGGTTATCTTTTTCTAGGATGGCAGGATCGGACAGCGTGGCATCCGACAGATAAATTTATACAGTATTCGTCCAAAGATTTAAGGCTGACAGCTCTTTTTGTTAAAATAAATATAAAAGAGGGTAGAAGGTTCGGGTGGAAACAAAATATGCTGTAATATTTGGGATGATAATTTTACTGTGAATGTTAGTGGTTGGGGAGATGTGTCGCTGCATTATTATTTGAGCGTGTCTGCAGATGAGGGGAAACATTGGACAGAAGTATCAAGTTATGGAAATGGAACAGATGAAGTGAGTTGGGATGATTTAATCGGTTATGAACCAGGGAAAGGATGTATTTACATGTTAGGGCATGTCCCTGTAGAATCAGAAGATATTTATTTCTTTCAAGACTGGTGCTTGCGAGGTAAGATGATATTGGAGTAAAGTTGTTTCACAGTTGACGAAAATGGGAAAACATGTTATTGCAGTGCATTACAAGAAACATTGGTGCAGTAGCTCTAGAAAGAAGGAAAAATGAAAAAACTACTATTCATATGTTTTTTCACCATTTGCGGCTGTCTGGGTTTTTGCCCAGACAGTCAGGCGAAGATGCTAATAAAAAATCAGAAAGCAGGTCCGCATTGTACATGGTCGTTAAGCGAAGACGGTGTGATGACAATTCGAGGAAAAAGGAAAGGTTAAACTTCAAAGTAATCTTGCATGGGCAAATAAGGAAATGTAAAGCAGGTTATAATACAAAAAGGAATAACAGGAATTGGTGAGTATGCATTTGGAAATTATGATAATCTCGTATATATTACGCTGTCTCCCAATATTAAAGTTTTACCAAAAGGAGCATTTAAAGAGTGTAAATCTTTAAAAAAAGTGATATTTCCAAAGAAGTTAAAAGTGATAAAGCAATATGCTTTTTCCGGGTGTAGCAATATGGAAAAAATTAGTGATTCCTGATAGTGTAGAAAAATGGATAAACAGGCGATTTATAACTGCCGCTCATTAAAGAGCGTTACATTTCCCAAAAGTTGAAGTCCAAAGAAAATCTGATAGAAAAATGTTACAGTTTGCGGAAAGTGTGTAATCATTCTTGTCTCAAAATTCCATTGGATACAGCAAAAGGACATCGTTTGTGGAGGAGCAAGGAAAAATTATCAAGATGTTGG
>VOFD01001739.1_pt1 | contig 17278 bp, 27 predicted proteins | sample 5384101 | NCBI WGS metagenome assembly VOFD01 (sample SAMN12384723, study PRJNA508395) | human gut metagenome | isolation source: healthy gut C | host: Homo sapiens
ACTTCGTTCCAGTTACGTATTGCTGGTGGCGCCCGGTGTCTCTGGGGGATATATGACCGGTACCAGCGAGGCTGCGTTCAGCCCCAGCGGCGGTGACCCGCGCCACCGTGGTGACCGTACTGTGGCGGCTGGAGGGCGCACCGGCGTTTTCGGTGGAAGCCCCCTTCCCGGACGCGGCCGCCGGCCTGGTATGAGACGGCGGCGGCCTGGGCCAAGGGAAGGGCATCGCCGCAGGCGACGACAAGGGGCGCTTCAATCCCGGCAGCGCCGTCACCCGGCAGGAGCTGGCCGTCCTTCTCCACCGCTACGCCCAGTATAAAGGGGCGGCGATGTGGCGGAGGGCACCCTGAGCGCTTTACAGCGATGCGGCAAGCATCTCCTCCTGGGCGCGGGAGGGCATGGCTCATGCGGTGGGGCTGGGCCTGATCCAGGGCAGCGACGGACGGATCGATCCCGGCGGCGCGCGGCAACCAGGGCCCAGCTGGCGGTGATCCCTGCAGCGGCTGATGACCCCAGCCATGGGCTAAGAGAGAAAGGAGCGGGCACACATGGAAGAGCACGACATTTTCCTGTCCTATCTGCGGGTGACACAGCACATGTCCCAGCAGTTCCGCACGCATTTCGGGCGTCTGAATTTGACGTTTCCGCAGGCTCTGGTCCTCACGGTGCTGGGAGAGGACGGGCCGGTACCCATCAGCACGCTGGCCGAGCGTACCGGCAGCGCAAACAGCACGGTCTCGCATCGTGGACCGGCTGGAGAAACTGGGCCTTGCCCAGCGGCAGCGCAGCGAGACCGACCGGCAGGTGATCTATGTCTGCGCGACCGAGAAATACCAGCAATTGCGCCGCCGGGCCGCCACCGACGTCGGGGGTTATTTCCGTTCCCTGATGAGCGATATGACGCAGGAGGACCGGGATCTGGTGGCCGCAGCGCTGAAGAAGCTGGATGCGGCCCGCGCTTCAGGAGGACCGGGAATAAAAAGTGCCCGGCACAGTTTTCCGGGGAAAATCGTGCTATAATATCTGCATCCTGTGATTGATTTGGCTTGCGGAGGAGGTGACGGCGGATGGCGGCCATAGGGGTATGGCACCTATCACGGGCGCAGCCGGCGCGCACGGCCCCTGAAGGTGGTCATCGTGCTGCTGGTCGTCCTTCTGGTGCTGGCGGTAGCCACGCTGCTGCTGATGGACGGGCATATCGTCTACTCTTCCGACGGCATCCGGCTGGACCTGCCTTTCGTTCAAAAAGGGGGCGCTGAGGACCCGCCGGAGCCTGCGGGGAGTGCTCCTCTGGTGATCGACAGCCCGGTTCCCACACCGGCGCCCACGGCCACGCCCGAGCCGGAAACGCTGATGCAGGGGTACTGCTGCCCCGCGAGGCCCTCTACGACGGCACGGCGGAGGAGCAGTGCGCCGGGCGGGGGGCTGCCGCGGCGGTCTTTGATATGAAAGCCGACGACGGAAGCGAGGATGGCGTCGAGAGCGCCGAGTGGTCCGCGGGGCGCAAGAAGCGCCTGGCCCTGGCTCGAGCACCGGCAGGCCGTGGCTTACGATGAAGAATATCAGCGCGCCGCAGCATCCCGCGACGTATGCGGCTCCCGCGCAGGCGAGCGCGCGGCAGAGAATCAGCTTCGCCCTCATGATTTTTTGTCCTTTCTTATAGCGCGGAAGACGAGGTTCGCACCCGCGGAGAGCGCGAGAAGCACGCCGCCCGCGGCGAACAGCGAATAGTATGCCGTGCCGCCGACGTCCGACGAAAGCACGAGGCCGATATGCGCCGTCAGCGTCCGTATCGCGTTCAGCGGCGAGGTCGGATACTGCACGGCGTTGCCCGCTAGCATCGTCGGAATCATCGTGTCGCCCGCCGCGCGTCCGAAGCCGAGCAGCGCCGCGCCCCAGAGCCATTCCTTACACGAGGGCAGCACGACGAAGACGAGGTGCTCCGCAAACCCAAGAGAAACGCCCATCAACTGCGCTGCTCGTCCTCGGCCAGTGCGCTGATCCGCTTGCCCATGGTTTTGACCAGCGGAACGACGAGCGCATTCCCCATGGTGAAATAGCGCAGTCGTTCCGGCATCCCGGCTGTCCAATCATCCGGGAAGCCGTTGAGCCGTTCGCATTCGATGGGCGTTAGCGTACGCAGACGTTGGGTCTGTGGGCCTGCGACTACATGGGTGCTGCGGGAAACGGAGCCTTCGCTGGTGAGCATCGTGCGGGCAGGAAGGTCGGAACGATCGGGGAATGCCATGGAACCTTCCGAAAAGAAATAAGTAGAACCGTTTCTGCGGTGGCGGGTCTCCTGCACGGAGCGGAGCGCTTAAATGCAAAACAGACCAAACCTATTTGTACGGTTTGGTCTGTTTTGTCATAAATTCAGAACGGAGAAAGATTCTGAAAAAGTGGGATCTGTCGGTAAAGATGAAAATCAGAAAGGGCGAAATCTGCCGCAGAGACGTCCTGACGGATAGAACTGCCGGTATAGCCCAGCACGGTACAACCGGCGGCTTTTCCGGCACGGATGCCTGTGGGAGAATCCTCGATGACCAGACAATCGTCGGGGGCAAGCCCCAGAAGCTGCGCTGCTCGTAGATAAGGTTCCGGATCGGGCTTGCGCCGAGTGACCATGTCGCCACAGACCACCACATCGAACTGTGAGACCAGATGCAGGCGGTCGAGCGCGGTCAGAATGAGCTGTGACCGGGTAGAGGAGACTATGCCGGTACGAATGCCCTGTGCGCGAAGCGCAGAGAGAAACTCCCGCAGACCGGGCTGTGTGTGCAGGTCGGCACCGTTTTCGTAGTAGTTGCCGTGGCGTGTGCGTTCGGCCTGTAGCTGCTCCAGAGTGACCGGCGTTTCTGCCCGCTTCAGCAGTGCCTCAAGCAGAGAAGGATCATTGATACCCACCAGTGCGCTCCGATCCTCTTCGGTTAGCCGGACCCCGAAATGCGCAAGAGCAGAGGCAAGATAGTCGGCGTTCCGTTCCTCGGTATCGGCGATCACGCCGTCAAAATCAAAGAGGACGCATCGGATCGGCATAAAAAGCTCCTTTTCACTCTGCGAGGATCTTGCGTGCACGCTCCTGAATGTCGGCGATCTGAGCAGCGGTCAGGTCGGCAAAGTCGCTGTTTTCCATAGAGCAGTTGGAGTCCTGCACATAGATCACCTTGGTGTCTTTCTGCGTGATGGAGTAGAACCAGCACTCAGCGGGAACATTGTATACCTTGCCCTGCTGCATGGGGGGTCAGGCTCGATATTCTTGAAGCTGCCGCCCTCGCGCTCGGCGGTGATGAGGATTGCCTTACCGGCGGCAAGGATGAACTGCTCGTCGGTGGAGTGATGGATCTCCAGATGAGCGATGCCGGCAATGTCGTTGTCAGGCTTCCAGTTCTTGATGCAAACCAGCCATTTGGGGTTCTTATAATCGCAAAGGATGCCTTCCGCGTTGTTTTCATACTGATCAGGTCTCATGAAAATGCCTCCTGTTTTATTTTACAGTTCGGTGCGTCCCACGATGGGGTCCCGTAGCCGAAGGCGCCTTCCTTGGCGCACATTTTTGCAGCAAATGCTGCGCCGATCTGCATGGCTTCCTGCAGATGCGCGACGTTTTCCTCTTCGGTGCCGTCCAGCAGAGCGCCGCTCTTGGAAGACTTCAGCAGCGAGCAGAGGAAAGCGGCAAAGTAGGAGTCGCCGGCGCCCATGGTATCAATGACATCATCTGCGTGCACGGCGGAGGCGTAGTAGGTCTTGCCGTTGTACAGCACATAGGAGCCGTCCTCACCGATGGTGCCCAGCACGATGGAAACGCCGTGGTCGGCGGCCTTCTGCATCTCGCGGGCGCGGTCCCTCGGCACTCAGGTGTGCGCAGGACAGGATGGCCACGGTGACATAGGGGCAGACCTTTTTTCCAGATAGGCGTGTCATTCATCGGGTAGAAAAGTCATAGGCGATGGGCACGCCGGCCGTGTGCAGGAAGGGAAGATCCTCTTCGATATAGCTGTTGAGGTTGGTGTAGATCAGGTTGAAGCCTTTGATGTACTCCAGATCTTCCTGCGTGAAGTCGAAGCTGTGCTCCTTGGCGACGCCGCCCTTGTTGGAGCCAAGAAAGACGCGGTCGTTGCCCTTGAGCGTGACCATGGCAAAGCCGTTTTCGCCCTCAAAATGGCGGCAGTGGCTGATGTCGATGCCCAGCCTCGTGCAGGATCTTCTGGTTGTAGGCGGCGACCTCATCGCTGCCAAACTTGCCCAGATAAGCGGAAGGCACACCGTTTGCTGCGGCATAGGCGCAGGTGTTAACGCACTGGCCGCCGGGGTACATCTTCCCACGGGAAAGGTATTTGTCACACACATTATCGCCGATGGCGATGATCTTCACTGCGCTCATCGTATCAGATCCTTTCCGTCTGTATCAGTATGCGACCTTCCACATATAGCGGCGGGTGGTCAGCGGATGCTGGCGGGTCTCAGCGAGGGCGTGGTTGTAGATGGGATAGACATTGTTGAACAGAGAGTGGTTGAAGTAGTCCACGACAGCGGGATCGATGACCGACAGGCCCAGGCTCCTTGGCGTCCAGCACCTCCACGCGCTTTGCATAGGTGTGCAGGAACTTGAGGCAGCGTTCGTCCAGGCTCACGAGTAGAACCCTCGGACACCTGAATGACGAAGGGGGTGTTGGCGTCGGTGACCTCGAAGGGGCCATGGAAGAACTCACCGGTGTGGATGGTGCCGGAGTGGATCCACTGCATCTCCATGAAGATGCAGATGCTCTCCATGTAAGCGGCACCGTAGCCTGCGCCGCTGCCCATGGTGTAGATGACGGAGTCGTTCTTGTACTCCTCGGCAAAGTCCAGAGCGCGCTGGGCCACATGAGCGCGGGCCTTGCGGATCACGGTGGTGATCATGCCGGCACCCTGCTGGAACTTATCGTAGTTGCTGTAGCCCTCGGTCTGATTCAGCAGCTCCACGGCGACCTGCAGGGCGCACATGGTCTTTTCACCGGCGTAGTCGATGTCACCAGCGAGGTGATCCGGGCTGGCGTCGAAGGAGTAATGGATGATGTAATCGCCGAACTCGATGATCTCAGACTCTTCCAGCCAAGTCAGGATGATGACAGCGGCGCCCATCTCCTTGCCCAGCTTTGCAGCGGCAATGGTCTCGGGAGTGTTGCCCTTGTGGCAGGCAAGGCAGATGATGGAATTCTTGCCGAAATCGCGGGGCGTGCTGTGGACGAACTCGTTGCTGCTCACCCAGCCGGACTTCAGCGTCAGGCTCTCGCGCTCCATAAAGGTCTTTGCAGGGTACAGAGCACCCAGAGAGCCGCCGCAGCCCACGAAATAGATGTTCTTGACGCCGCCCTCGTCCTTCTTGTTCTCCAGAATTTCAGCGACGATGGCCTTGATGTCAGTGTACTTGTAATGCATTGTATTACCCTCCTGCATTTCATATTAAGTTGTTTCGATTTCTTCCGGTCGTTTCCGGAAGAACTTTCCTTGCCATGATGATAATACAAAGCAATACAAATGTCAATACCGAAAATAGGACAAAAAAATTGTGCATTTCTTACAAGGAACGAAACGAAATGTGGCTGGCTTCCTATATAAATAGGGGGCGCTGGAAAACGGCCCTGCACAGACGCAAAGGGAGAAAAAATTTGTTTTTCCTCTTTACGCACGGATAAAACTTATATATAATAAGTTTGTATTGTAACATATTTGCGGGGCACGCAAAAGAGCAAATTGAAAATAAACCGTATTTCGTGATAAAAATAAGAACGGGAGAATATACCATGAGTTTGGATAATACAATTTCAACGCCGCTGTTTCAACAGTCTCGCCGAAACACTGCGTGCGGCTATTGATGCGGGCGAGTATCCCCGGGCAGCCGTCTGCCAACGGAAAAATGAACTCTGCGAGCGCTATTCGGTCAGCCGCGTCACGGTGCGTAAAGCACTGGATGAGCTGTCTCAAGGAGAATTTCTGGTGCGCAAGCCCGGCAAGGGCACGTTTGTTACGGAAAAGAAGATCCAGCGAAAGCTGGATGGCGTGCTGAGCTACACCAATATGTGTTATATGATGGGATACCAGCCCGGCGCAAAGACGATCAGGATCACACTGGAACAGCCCACGGAGGAAGAACGGGGGCAGCTTGGGCTAAAAAAGGACGAACAGACGCTGGTTGTGGAGCGTCTGCGCCTTGCGGACGGCAGACCGATGATGTTGGAGACCAGCAAATTTCCGGAGAGTTTTTTTTTTTTCTGTTCAATGCAGATCTGACCAATACCTCTCTGTATGAGACGATCCGAAAGGAAACAGGCATCGTATTCACACGCTCAGATAAAGTCCTTGAGATCGTGTTTGCGAACCATCAGGAGGCCAAGTATCTGGGTGTGGTAAAGGGCTACCCGTTGCTGTCCATCAAGAGCGTGGTGCACGATCAGAGCGGGGAACACTGCTATCTGGGCCGTCAGGCTCTGCATCGCGGATAAGTTTAAGCTCATGGTCTGAGCTGTCAAAGATGAGTACAACAAAAAGACGTACCTGTGTATAAAAATAAAAGGGAGCGTCCCTGAAGCAGAATTTCAGGGCGCTCTCTTTTTTGTATTATAGAAGTAAGAGACAAAACGGGAGCAAATGAGGGCAGAAGGATACAATAATTTGGTGGTGATTCACAAAACAATGGTGCACTGATAGGATATTTTGACGAAAATGCCGGAATGCTGTTGACAAGGAGATGCTTGCATTATATTATTGCATCATAATACAAAGCATAACATTTCGATGCCTAATACAAAGACAAATCGGGATGGATTGCTTGTAACAGAGAATGTGCGCATCTTTCTGATGAAAACTGACGGAAACGGGCCCGGGGCGGCAGGCAAAGAAAGCGTCATGAACTTGCTGGGTATGCGGTCGCTGGGAAAAATCAAAGAAAAAGGAGAAAAAATCATGTTCTGGATTGAGCTTGTCATCATGCTCCTTCTCATCTTCTGGGGCGTTCGCAAGGGAGGAGTTTTCCTTACGCTTGCCGGTGCGGTCGGCGCGTTTGTCTTTACATTTATCTTTAAGTCACCCATGTCGGATCCCCCGCTCACGGTTTTGCGAATTATTCTGGCCGTGGTTATTGCGGGTGGCGCGATGCAGGCTGCGGGTGGTATTGAGTACCTGGTGGCTCTTGCGGAGAAGATCTTGAGAAAACATCCTAGATCAATCACCATTCTGGCGCCCACGACCAGCTGGCTGTTTGTTTTCTGCTGCGGAACCGGCCACATTCTGTGGAGCCTGCTGCCCATCATCAACGAAATTGCCATCGAGAACGGCGTCCGTCCCGAGCGGCCGATTGCCGCTTCTGTGGTTTCCAGCCAAAATGCGGTCTGCGGCACTCCGCTTGCCGCCGCTACCGCCGCGCTGGTAGGATTTTTGGAGGAGTCGGGCAGCGTAGATATGATTACCGTCCTGATGGTTGTCATTCCTGCTACCCTTCTTGGCTCTCTGGCTTCCGGCCTTGTTATGATGAAGCGAGGCAAGGAACTTGCAGATGACCCCGAGTTCCAGCGGCGTGTTGCCGATGGGACCCTTGTACTGCGTGGGCACAAGGAAGAAAAAGTGGTCGACACCTCTTCTTTCAGCAAGCAGTCCAAGATTTCTGTCATCGCCTTCTTGGTTGCGATGGTAGCCGTCGTTCTTCTGGGTGTGGTCAAATCCCTGCGTCCTGTTTTGGCTGACGGCAGCACTATGGGCATGACCGACATCATCCAAATCTTCATGCTCTGCGCCGCTGCGGTAATTTGTCTTGTGATAGACAAAAAGGCCGATGCTATTCTTGAGATGCCCGTTTTAAGTCCGGTGTGTTTGCGGCCGTCATCTGTCTTGGCCTGTGCTGGATGGTCAATATCTTCATCGGCGCGCAGTCCACCTTCCTGACCGAGACGGTCTCGCAGTTCACCAATAAGTACCCTTGGGTATTCATTATTGCCTGCTATTTGGTGGGTAATATCACTACTTCGCAGGGTTCCACCACCGCAATCGTGATTCCGCTGGGCTTGGCACTCGGCATCAGCACTCCCGTGTTGCTGGCTGGCTGGGTCACCATCGGATCACACTTCCTGATTCCCGCCGCCTCCGAGAGTCTGGCCGCCATCGCTTTTGATACGGCGGGAACGACCAAAATCGGCAAATTCGTATTCAACACCAGCTATCTGTTACCCTCTCTGGTTATGGCCGTCGTGGATGCCGCAGTAGCGTTCCTGTTGGCAAGTGTAATCCTGTAATTTTTTATGCCGCGTCGGGATTTGGGCGGTGGGCTGCCCTTGTGCAGATCCACCGCCCAATCCATACGCAGTGATTTTAGGGAGAAAGTATCCATGAAATTTACCCTGATGAGCTATCACTATCTCCGATATCCTATACGAAAGTATCTTGACAAGATGGAACGGGTCGGCTTGGATGGAATCGATATCTATTGCACCGGCCCCCAGCTTAACCCATTTGATTATTCTTTGGGTGCGCTGATTCAGTTGAACCGCGACATTCGGGATCGGCACCTGACCCCCTATGTTCTGACAGCCGAAAATTGCGTCTATCCGGTTAATCTGGCCACATCGGATCTCCTGACATGGGAATCGACTCAGCGATACTATCAGCGCCTGATTGACACGGCTCAGTTTTTGGAATGTCCTCATATCCAGATTTGCCCGGGAACGGGATATTATGATGCTGACAAGGATGAGGCATGGAAACGTCAGGTTGAGGCGGTGCAGCTTCTGGCGGAGTACGCCAAAAAAAGAAAGGCGTCACCATCTTTATGGAGACCTGTAAGATAACCACCACCAATCTGGTGGTTACCAGCAAGGAGCTTAAACAGTTTATCGATGATGTGGGCGCGGACAATCTGCTGGGTCTTTCCGACACCGACCAGATGTCTCAGGCCGGGGAGCACATCAACGATTACTTTGACAATCTGGGCGATAAGTATGGCTTTGTCCATTTCAGTGACCTGAACCATACGATCCCCGGAACCGGCGGGCTGCCCATGAAGGAGTATTACGACACCCCTTGTCCGCAGGGGCTATCAGGGCTGGTGTTCCTGCGAGAGATGTGTAGCCGAGACTATTATCTGGATCCGGACAAGGCTACCGATGCGTATATCGACTATATCCGGAATGTTTTGAAAGCCTGAACCTATTCGGGGCAGAAGCCCGTAGAAATCGGGCTGCCTGTATGGAAGAGAAAGGAATGGTCTTTTATGAAACTCGCGCCCATGAGTTATCACTATGTACGCTATCCCATTGAGAAGTTTCTGGATAAGGTCGAGCGGTCTCCCTTTGACAGTATCGATCTCTATTGCAGTGCGCCTCAGTTGAACATGTTCGACTATCCGGTCAGCCGTCTTTTTAGAGCTGGATAAGAGTATTCGCCGTCATCACCTTCAGTTATGGCCATGACCCCGGAAAACTGCGTTTATCCAGTGAATTTCTGCACTCAGGATACCCTGACCCGGGAGTCCAGCATCCGCTACTACCAGCGTGCGATTGATACCGCCCAGTTTTTGGAATGCCCCGCGATTCAAATCAGCACCGGGTTTGGATACTTTGATATGCCGCGCGAGGAAGCCTGGAAATTCTGCCGGGAGAGTGTGGGGACTCTGGCTGCCTACGCCGAGCGCAAGGGGGTTACTCTGTTGCTGGAGGAGTTGAAGGTAACCACTACTAACGTCCTCATTACCAGCAAGGATCTGGCAAAGATGATTGCTGAGATCGATTCGCCCGCTGTTGTTGGTATGGTGGATATGGATCAGATGACCTACGCAGGAGAGACCATCGATGACTACTTTGCCAACTTGGGTGATAAGCTGCAACACATTCATTTCAATGACCGGGGCCATACCGTACCGGGAGATGCGGACTTCCCCATGAAAGAGTATTACGACCAGATCAAGGCGCACGGCTATGGGGAACCTGCTCCTTCGAAATTTGCGACCGCCGCTATTACATCGACCCGGACAAGGCCATTGACGACACCGTGGCGTGGATGCGCGCCAACACGCACGAACTGGATTAAAACGGAAGGATATAAAGGAGAGCAATACCATGTGGACTCAGGAAATGTTTGGTGTTGAAAAACCAATCATTGCGCTTTTGCATCTGGATGCCCTGCCCGGCGACCCCGGCTACTGCGGCAGCATGGACACCGTGCTGGAACACGCCCGGCAGGATCTCGTGGCGCTGCAGAACGGCGGCGTGGACGGAATTCTGTTTGCCAATGAATTCAGTCTGCCCTACCAGCCGGTGGCGGATGTGGCAGTGATCTCGGCGATGGCCTATATCATCGGCGCTCTGCGCCCGCTGATCCGGGTGCCTTATGGCGTCAATGTGGTCAAGAATCCCATCGCGACCATCGACCTTGCCGCTGCCACCGGCGCAAGATTTGCCCCAGGCTGCTTCTCAGGTGCATACATGGGAGAATATGGCCTTTATACCTCCAACAGCGGTGAGGCAGTCCGCCACCGCAAGGCACTGGAGATCCCCGATATGAAGCTGCTGTTCAAGGTGAACCCCGAGGCAGACAGCTATCTGGTGCAGCGGGATATTCAGGTGGTGGCAAAGTCTATCATGTTCGGTGGCTTTGCAGACGGCTTGTGCGTGTCCGGCGCTTCTGCCGGCAGCGAGCCGGATGATTCCATCCTGAACAAGGTCTACGAGGTGGCAAAGCCCCGCAATGTGCCGGTGTTCTGCAATACCGGCTGCCGCCACGAGAATGTGAGAGAGAAGCTGAAATACTGCGATGCCGTCTGCATGGGCACTGCGTTCAATAAGGACGGCGTGTTCAACGGGCGTGTGGACGAAGAGCGAGTGCGCAGCTTTATGGAGATCGTGTACGACATCCGCGCCCGACTGTGAGAAAGGAGAGCAGGATGAAACGCTATTTTCTGGGCATCGACATCGGTACCTTTGAGTCCCGCGGCATCCTGATCGACGAAAGCTTCCGAGTGGCGGCGGATGCCTCGGTGCCCCATGGGATGGACAACCCGCAGCCCGGGTGGTTCGAGCAGGAAGCCGAGGCGGTCTGGTGGGGCGACCTGTGCAAATTGTGCCGGACCCTGATAAAACAGAGCGGAATCCGGCCGGAGCAGATCGCCTGCGTGGGCACCAGTGCATTGGGCACCGACTGCCTGCCGGTGGACGAACAGTGCCGCCCGCTGCGCCCGGCCATCCTCTACGGCATCGACGCCCGCGCATCAGAGGAAGCGGCGTGGCTGACAGAGTATTACGGACAGGCGCGGGTGCAGGAGCTGTTCGGCCATCCCATCTGCTCCGGCGACACGGCCACAAAGATCCTCTGGCTGAGGCGGCATGAGCCGGAGATCTACGCAAAGACGGCCTATTTCCTCACGGGCAGCTCCTTTTTGACGGCGCGCCTGACCGGGAAATATGTCATCGATCAGGCCCTTGCCAAAGGCTCGTTCCGACCGCTGTACCAAGCGGACGGCAGTGTGAACGAGGCAGAGTGCGGGCTGTACTGCCGCCCGGACCAGATCGCGGCGTGTGCATGGTCCACAGACATCGTGGGCACGGTCACACCGGAGGCTGCGGCACAGACCGGCCTTGCCACGGGAACGCCGGTCATTACCGGTACCGGTGACTCCACGGCAGAGGCCATCAGCGTGGGTCTGGTGGAGCCGGGCACGGCCTTTTTCAGTATGGCTCCTCGATGTTCTATTACTATTGTACGGATCACTTCGTGGGCAGCTATGTTTCGCCGCAGGGCAACGGCGCCCTCAAGGGTGGGAAGGCCTTTACCGTGCCGGGCACCTATTGTCTGGGCGACGGCACCAATGCGGCGGGCACATTGACCCGCTGGGTGCGTGACCTGCTGTACAGCAAAGAGCTGGACGCCGAAAAGCAGGGCGGCGAAAACGCCTACGCAGTCATGGCGCGGGAGGCGGCTGCTGTGCCGCCGGGCAGCGACGGACTGATCATGCTGCCGTATATCTACGGTGAGCGAAGCCCCCTGCAGGACGCAGAGGCCACCGGAATGCTCTTCGGACTGAAAGGAACCCATGGACGGGCGCAGATCAACCGCGCTGCGCTGGAAGCCGTAGGCTATTCCACCTATCAGCATCTGCTGCTGTTTGAGGAGCTGGGGGGTGCCGCCCCGGCGGATCATCACAGCGGGCGGCGGCACGAAAAACGCTGCATGGATGCAGATCATCTGCGATATGGCGGGAATGCCGCTGACCATTCCGGAGCCGTTCCAGTGCTCCAGCTACGGAGACGCCATGCTGGCGGCATTGGGCGTCGGTGCGCTGGAAAGTTTTGCCGCCCTGCGCGCCGCTTTACCACAGGGCAGGATCTTGCAGCCGGACCGGAAAAATCATGAATTTTATCAGGAGCATTACCCGATTTTCCGGGATCTCTATCTGGAAAATCCATATCCATCCGGCACTGTTTGCACCGATCTGTGAGGATCAGGAGCGCTTTCGCCGCCGCTGCGATGCCATGAATTATCACCTGATGAAGCCCTCCGACATGGCGCTGCTGCGCAAGCAGTATGCGCTTGCAGACATCGGACGGGTGGTGCTGCTGCCGGAGGACTGCTCTGTGGAGTCGGGGATGGTGGAGATCTCCAACGATGAGATCGCAAAGCTGGTGGCGCTGGATGCACAGTTCTATATCGGTATGGCTGCGGTGGACCCCCGCCGCCCCGATGCTGTGCAGGAGCTGGAACGTGCCTTTGCTGAGCTTGGGCTGGCCGGACTTGCGGTGAACACCGCACGGCTCAAGATGTACCCCATGGACGAGCGCCTTGTGCCGCTGTATGATCTGTGCCGCAAATACCACAAGCCGATCATCTTCCACGCCGGCTTCTGTCTGGAAAATAACGCGCTGGCAAAGTATGCCCGCCCGATGGAATTCGAGGAGGTGGCGCTGCGCTGGCCGGAGGTCAATCTCTGCCTTGCTCATTTCGGCTGGCCGTGGGTGCAGGAGACGGCGGCTCTGCTGCTCAAGTACCCCAATCTCTACGCAAACACTGCACTGATGAACTTTGATGGTCCCTACCAGCTGTTTGCCAAAGTGTTCAAGCAGGACATGGGCGAATACTGGCTGGATCATAATCTGGCCGATAAGGTCATGTTCGGTTCGGACTCGCCCCGCATTCGCCCGGTGCGCAGCAAGCGGGGAATGGACAGCGTGGAGATGCTGCCCGAGACGAGGGAAAAGATCTACTGGAAAAATGCAATGCGCTTTTTTGGATGGGAGGGCCAGAACAAATGAGATTTGAGCTGAAGGAAGTAAGCATCTGCGCAGAGAAGGAGTTTGAGGCTGATCCGCATCACCGACCCGGTGCGTGAATTTGTGGCACAGACCGGGTAAAGAACGGCGTCGTCTATGTCATCACGGAGCACACGACCACCGGCATCATGGTGAACGAGAGCCTGCCCTGCGTGGAAAAGGATATTATGGAGACGCTGGACCGGATCGCGCCGGAAAACTATCCTTATCATCACAACCACTATCTGCCCACCTACGGCACCATCGGCGGCAATGCACCCGGCCATCTCAAGAGCCTGCTCACGGGGAACCACTGTGTTTTCCGATCGCAGAGGGCAAGATCAAGCTGGGCAGCGCAGCGGATATTTATTTCTGCGAGTACGATGGCATCAAAAACCGAAAATATATGATCTACGTCATGGGCGAGTAAGGGGGCTGCGGAATGAAAAAAGCAATCGCAATGGCAGACAACTGCATTGATGTCTACTACCGGATGGACCGGTACTATCTGACAGGCAACAGCATCGACTTCGCCCTCAACTACAAGGCGCAGGGCGGAGACGTGACCGAAATGACCGTGCTGGGCAACGATGTCTTTGCAGATGCGCTGGTGGAGCGGCTGAAGCAGCGCGATATTCCGCTGCGGGTGCTCAAAGGATCGACCGCCCCACCGGTATGGCAAAGATGGACCTCGTAGACGGGGACAAAAAGCATCTGGAATTTCACGGCAACGCCATGGAGGAGATCGAGCTTTCCGCGGAGGATATGGAATTTGTCAAGGGCTTTGACATCGTGTATGCAGAGCGCTGGGCAAAGGCAGAGCGCTATATCGCTGCGCTGCGCCAGCCGGGGCAGATCTGGGTCTACGACTTTTCGAAACGACTGGAGCAGCCCTCCAACGACGCGCTTCTCCCCTATCTGGATTACGCCTTTTTTCTCCTACGACAGGGATGATGACTATATCCGGGAATTTATGCGCCGTACGAAAGCGAAGGGCGCAGGCTGTGTGATCGCCATGCTGGGCGAGCATGGAAGCCTTGCCTACGATGGACAGAGATTCTATCATCAGGCGGCGGAAAACGTGCCGGTGGTAAACACGGTGGGCGCAGGCGATTCTTATATTGCGGCATTCACCTACGGCGTGAGCCTGGGGAGAGCATCCCGCAGTGCATGGCGCGGGGCAAGGCCCTTGCGACCCGGATCGTGCAGCAGTTTGATCCTTATTTACAGGAAAAGGAGCAATAACGATGGAACTTTCACAGTTGTGTGCAGCAAATTATCATTACAAGCGCTATACGCTGGATTATTTTCTGGAATCTGCCGAGCGGCTGAGCTATCAGTCCATCGAACTGTGGGCATCCGGCCCCCACCTCCATCTGGAGGATTTCGACGCTGCCCGTCTGGCTGGCTGAACCGCAAGATCAAGGCACATCATCTTGCTCTGCGCTGCTTTACGCCGGAGCAGTGCGTGTATGCCATCAGCGTTTCCCATCCGGATAAGGTCTATCGGGACCGCACCGTGGACTTTTTCAACCAGCATATCGAAGCGGCCGTGCGGCTGGACTGCGACCACATGGTGGTATCCACCGGCTTTGCTTATCCACAGCGATGCAGTCAATGGTAAAGTGGTGCCATCCTCGAACCGGGCCTCCACTTGGTTGGTGTCCATGTTGTAGCGGCAGGAAAGCAATTTCGTCATAGTTGTATCCTCCAAGACTTGATTTATGGTGTGCGGTCACTCGAACCAATGCCGTCAAGTCGTTGTCGGATAAGTCGATTTTTCATTTGTCTGAGAGTAAGTGCACGGTTTCTGCACGGTTTTTGCACGGCTTCAAAACGTGCAAAGGGTGTAAATCGTTGCAAAATCGGACAAAGGGTGCAGAAACTCGAAGTTCAAAACCTGCGATGTATCGCAAAGAAACAACGTTGAAACGTAACTTCCAAAAATTGAGGGAATTGCCCGGTGTGCGCTACGAATCAGTAGGCCGGGGTTCGAGTCCCTTCCATCGCACCATGACGAATGTTCTTACAGCATTTAGCTGTCAAAGAACATTCGTCATTTTTTATTTGCTAAATAGCGACATCACAGGGGGCGTAGTTCACAACTACGCCTTTTCTTTTGTATTCACCGATACATCGGGTGTCGGTAAAGGAAGTGCGCTTGGAATCTCGATGGTGCCCACGCAGTTGTAGTGAATGCGGAGCCGCTGCTCCCATACACCGTTGACCTTTTCTGCATTGAACACTTCGATTTTTTCCACCAGTTCGTTCAATCCGGGGTGTCAGCTTTTTCGCTCTGGTGTACTTGCGAACCAGACGGATGAACATATCCGTTGTCATGGTGCGGCTGCTCTGCTTTTCGATTTCGGAGCGGAGCTGTTTGATTTTCTCGGTCAGCTCCTTTCGCTCGTCCTCATATCTCCGGGACATTCTGGAAAAGCGTTCATCAGAGATTTTGCCGGAAACGTTGTCCTCATAGATGCGCTCAAAGAGGCCATCCAGTTCTTCGTCACGGGCAAGGAGAGCTTTCAACTCTTTCTCTTTCAGCTTGCGGTCGGCTTCGTCCGCCTGCTGGGAGTGCCCGATAACAGCTTTCAGAAAGTCGTCCTCGTAGAGGCTGGCAAACTTGGTCAGCCGCCGAATCTCGCCCAACACCACTTCTTCCAGAAAGTCTACCCGGATGTAGTGGGTGGATTGACAGGTACCACGGTTGCCCTTGTAGTTGGAGCAGTTGAAATACTTGATCTCCGGGTTGCCCTGATTGAAGTGGAAATGCAGATTGCAGCCGCAGTCTGCGCAGACAAGCAGGCCGGAGAACATATTGTGTTCTCCGTTGCTGGTACGGCGTTTGCGCATTTTTCCGCGTTTCTGCTGTACCTGTTCAAACACGGCACGTTCAATAATGGGTTCGTGAACATCTTGGAACACTACCCAATTTTCCGGGTCGTTATGAATCCGCTTTTTGTTCTTGTAGGACTTCGAGTAGGTCTTGAAGTTCAGAACATCACCACAATACTCCTGCTGGTACAGAAGATGGGTAATCGGTTCGCCAGGTTGCCTTTGATTTTATTACTGATACGGCGTTTCTTGCTGATGTCGCGGGCATACCACTCATTGAACAGGTTTCGGATGGGTGCCAGTTCGTTTTCTCCCTCGGCCGTGTCGATGTTGTCCGAAACGGCAACAAGTCGGATGTCATGGTCTGGGAAAAATTCTTCTGTCAGCCGCCCGACCTCGATATAGTTTCGGCCCAGACGGGAAAGGTCTTTGACGAACACAGCAGAGGCTTTTCCTTGTTCAAGCTGCTGCATCATTTCAACGAAACCGGGACGGTTCATGGTCACGCCGGAAATGCCATCATCCAGAAAGTGAACCAGATTGGTATAGCCTTTTTCCTTTGCAACTTTGGTGAGCAGTTTCTTTTGGTTGCCAATGCTGTAACTCTCGCCCTCCAAATTATCATCACGGGAAAGACGCTCATAGAAAAGCGGTTGCTTCACGGGATTTCTTGTTACTCGACTGTTTCATACTCGCTCCTTTCTTGGGACAGTCGAATAGCAAATTCTCACTTGTACACCTATATTATAACACAATCCGCTTTCTCTGTCCGCTGCCTCCCGAAAGGTCATTATAATTTTTCGCTTTCGGATTTCATCAGCCGGAGAAGAACTTCTCCTAAGGTTTGGGAACTTTCTTCTTTGAACACCGGCTCAACGATAAAGGAGCGATTGCCAATACGATAAGTCGAATCCAGAGTAAGCATCTCTGGATTTTTGTTTTTTCAGGGTTTGTCTTTTTCGCTTGCATCGTAAAAATCCCCTTTCTTAAAAATCAAAAAATGAGCCAACGGACGGCTGCTGGCAACAGCCCACGGGAATCTCACCCCTGCATTCCTCATGCAGCCCTACTCATTGCCTGCGACGCTCTGAACGCTCGGACTTTGACGGTAAGGGAGTATCAGCCTGTCGGTATGTCATGGCCCGCAAGTAGCCGCGCTTGCATTGCGGCGTGGT
>VOFD01002467.1_pt1 | contig 17264 bp, 21 predicted proteins | sample 5384101 | NCBI WGS metagenome assembly VOFD01 (sample SAMN12384723, study PRJNA508395) | human gut metagenome | isolation source: healthy gut C | host: Homo sapiens
GGGCAATCGTTGGTAATTCCCTGATCGGTCAGGTACGGATCGAATGCGGCGACGTTCTTTTCGGCCGCGGCGAACAATTCGTCGAGCACCGTGCGGTCGCCGGTCAGCCGCCAGTAATTCAGGCAGGCCGGAACCCATTGCAGCGCATAGGAAGCCATGTAAGACTCCCCGCCGGGACACAGTCCGGCCACCAGGCCTTCCGGATTGGCGCACTGGGCCGACTGCACCAAGCCGCGGCGCACGATACCGATATCGGAGAAACCGACAGCCCCGATCTCCATGCCGACGATACCGACATCGCCGAGCCACTGTCCGCGCTCGCGGGTCGGATTGTCGATCAGGGCATCCTCGCTGCACGCTTTGTAGGTCTCGATCCCGGTGTTCCAAATCGTATTGAGCAGATCGTCCGCGCTCGAAAAACTGCCGTCCGCACGGTCGTAATACCCCCTTTCGACGAACGACTCGTCGACGAAACGCACGTCCTTCGGCGCGATCACATGCACTTCGACGAAACGGCCCCGTGCGGGATCAGCGGGAAAAAACGCTGCTCGCCGCCGCGGGCGATAAAGCGGTACATATTATAAGGAATCCCCGGCCGACAGCGTGATCCACGGGGCGACGCGGCCGTCGCTGAGGAATTCGCTGGAAGCGATCTCCACGACAGCTCCGGCAGGCAGATCGAGCACCAGGTCGGGACGCGCCAGGCGTACCCGGCCGAGATCGTAACGCCGCCAAACGCCTTGCCCCGGATAACGTTCCGGCGACAAGTCGCGCAGGAAAAAGCTGGCCCCCGGATTATCGCCCGGATAACCGAACACTTCGGCCAGTTCGCCGGAGGCGATCAGCTTCGGTTCGATCTTCAAGCTTTTGACCGGAGCGATCTTCGATGCGGCGAATTCCCCGATCGCGCGTTCGACGAAAACGGGCTTTCCCCACGACGAATCGTCGTAGGCGGGCTGCTGCCAATCCTTTTGCAAGGCGCGGGTATCGAGCCACTCGATCCACCCCAACTGCGGATTGATCCGGCGCACCTGCGAGCTATAACCGGCAAGTCGCTGGCAGCGCCAGTCGATCAGCAGTTCCTTGCCTCCGACCGCAGCCTCCAGGTAGAGGAACGGCTGTATCGGGTGCAGAATGCGGGTAACGACCCCTTCGTACTGCAACTGCACGGCGATCGTGTGTTTTCCTTTTTTCAGATCGACGCTACGAAGCTGGTACTCCGGATAAGCCGCCGTATAACGGTCGGGCCCTTCGGTAAAAATACTCCCCGTCGATCCAGACCACATACCACGAAGCCCCGCTCAGCCGCAGGTCGACGCGGGCGTCCGAGTCAAGCGTAAACGTTCCGCGGAAACCGACATGGATATCGGGCGCGGCCGTTGCCGCGTCGGTCCACATCAACCGTTCTCCGATCTGCGACCCCGCAGCAGCAGCCGGAAACGATAGTCCGGCACACAGGATCGCGCAAATTATTTTCAACGATTTCATTTTTGATATTAGGTTTAAGTTCAGTTTTTCATTCGAAATCCCGCCGACGGATTTACGAAACGTTCTCCCGACGTTTCTGTCATTTGATCTCTTGCCGCATATAGCGGATCTGGTCGTAAAACCAATTGTACTCCCCTTCGCGGAACCATTCGTACCGACGGCCGTTGTCCCGGCGGCCGATCTGCGTGGCATAGAACAGGTAGAGCCACCATTTGCCGTCGCGGCGGCAGACGAAGGTCTGCGGCACCTGGCAGGCGGCGATTCCGGGATCGGGCGGGATAAATTCGCCCTTCTCCCAATGCCGCCCGTCGGCCGAAAAAGCCGTCCGGAGCTGGCGGCTGTCCCATCCCTCGAAGCGCCCGGGAGTCTTATCCGCAGGAGCGTAACCGGGCGGATCGGAAAAACAGTAGTAACCCGTGCCGATCTTAACCACTTCCGGATTGGGCCAATTGTCGAGCAGCGGTTCGTCGAGGGAATGGACAAAATCGAAACGCCCCGTCCGGAAATCGCCCCGACACTCAGCCAGCCCCATATGGCAGTTCCCCGGAAGGGAAGCGTTGTAATAGTCGAAATAGAGCTTCCACGCCTGCTGCTGCTCGTCCCACATCAGCGTCGGCCGGTGAAAAGTCGCCTACCCGGGCGGCGGCGGCCCGGGGCGGGAACACCGAATCGCACTGCGCGATCAGCAGCGGCTCTTCGCGCTTGTGCCAATGAACCCCATCGACGGACGTAGCCCCCATTACGCACAACATCATCCCGGAAGGATACCCCGCAAGCGGCCCGTCCAGCGGTTTCGACGTCGAACTGAAAGCCATGTAATACACCCCGTCGCGGAAGACGACCGACGGATCGCCCACATGCCACGCATGGTAATAATGCCGGTCGCCGTCGGTCGAAGCGAACAGCGTCGAGGCCCAATCCTCCGGTCGGTCGTCGCTCCAACTGCCGTCTTTACAAAGCACCTCCCAACGATCCAGATCGCGCGAACGGGCATGGTAGATCGCATCGCAGCCGGGATATTCGGGATTCGTCGGATCGACGATCCAGCCGAAAAAACCACATCCGGTAAGGATATTCCGAATCGTCCGTCTCGATCCACAGGGCTGATAAGCGTGCAGAAAGCCCTCCAGCACAACCCGCTGCGGACGCTCCCACTCCCCGGCAGGAAACCGGGGCGAATGATCCAGCACCGGCTTACGATCCCAGGTCAGCCGCCCGGCGGCGCCGGATACGGAGCAACCCGCCGGCGCCAGCGCCAACAGTCCGCCGGTCAACAGAACGAGCAAGTCGCCCGTTATTTTCCGCCGGCTCAGCATACCTTCACCACCGGGATGCCCAGCAGGAAACCCAGTTTTTCGATTTTATCGCCCAGATGACCGATACCGATCGCACAGTGGTGGGCAGGCCCGGCCTTGGCCCATCCGTCCATAAAGGCGCGGGCGCCGATCGGGAAACGATACCGGCTGTTCGTATTGCCGATCTGCAGCACCTTACCCTCGACGGACTCTCCTTCGGCGGTCAGCAAAAACACCCCGTCGCGGCCCTCGACCACCGACAGCAGCGTCACCGGGTCCGCGGCGGACGCTCATCTGGATCGAAAGTCCTTTGCCCGGTTTGCCGTGATAGATCGACAGCGGCACCAGTCCCACGCGGCCTTCGGCGATCGCAAAATGCGCCGGACCGTCGTGTCCCCCACAGCACCACGTCGTCGTCGAAATCCATCGCATAAGGCTCCGAGAACGACCCGCCGGCCCCGAATTCGGCCAGTATCTTCATCGCATGAGCATTCTTCACTTCGCACTCGCCGGCGACCGGAATGTTACGGCCGGTCAGCAGCGTATTGCCGGCGATCACCGACGTCACGATATTTTCGTATTCGTTGCCGGCGGCCCCTTCGTAATAATAAGCCATCGAGCCGAGCCGGTGCGCCTCCACCAATTTGTCGAGCGCGACCGAAGTCCGCGCGGCGCGTTCCACCTCGTACGGTTCGCAATCGGCGGCTACGTCGAAAGTCGAACGGAACTCCTCGATCTTAGCGGCGGTTTCAGCATCGGTCACGCGGTCGCGCAGCTCTTTCAGTTCGCACATTTCGAGCAGTTCGACATGCGTCCCGAATACGCCGGACATCCGCGTAAGGTCGGTATATACGGTACAGCCAGGGACGTTCCACCAGGATCTTCATCGACTTCGTGTCCACCCCGGTACCCGAAACGGTAAAACGGTAGGCGGCCGTAAAGCCCGGCGCGGCAGAAAGATCCATGTTCACGATATCCTGTTTGTACTGCATCGCCCAGAACCACGGATTCCCGCTCAGCCCGGCGTTGCGGAACACTTCCGCGCCTGCATTGTTGTAATAAATATCTTTGTACTGCTTGTCCCCGTTTTGCAAATCGATAAAATCGATCAGCAGCACGTTGTCCCTGTGGCGTGCGATCCGCACCGGACCGTCGGCCTGCAACGGCGTACCGCCCGTCGACACCTGCGGTTTCCGGGCTTCGACCGGATCGTTAGAAACATACAGCAGCACGCTGCCGGCCGGTTCGACACGGGTTTTTACGGTCACAGCACCATTTGCCGTTTCGACCGGCATTTCATATACCTTCCCGTCGAGCGCATCCATCCGCACCGCATGTTTCCCGTTCAGCGCGACTTCCACGTCGGATGCTTCGTCGAGCGAAGCATTCACCAGCAGCAGCGTCTGGCCGCTGTCGAACTCCCTGCGGTGATGGTGCAGATCGCCCCCTTCCCGGCGGACAAACCGGATGCCCTCGCTGCGCAAATAACGGTCGATCGCTTCCGGTGTGCATTCCGCCAGCGAAATCACGCTGTCCGACGCAAAAAAAGCTTCCGCTTCCGCAGACGGTTCGCCTTCCACGCGGGACGGATGCCCGAAAGCGATCAGCCGGCCGCCGGTGCGCACGAACCCGCGCAACATATCGAACGTTTCGCGTTCGAGGTTTTCGGTCTGCGGCGCAACGACAAAAGTACCGTACGCCCGCTGCCCAACGACGAACTTTCCGTCGCGGACGCTTCCGTTCGTCCGGAAAATATTTTCGCATCCCAGGTCGAATTCCACCTGCGCGTGTTCGAGTTCCGTCACCAAATCCTGAAACGCCTGCCCGATCTCCATCGCCCGGTTCAAAGACGCAGTCCCGTAATACTGGTTATACATCCATACCGAGGTCGTAGGTTCCAGCACCAGAATATCGTTTCGCTGTTCGCCGAGGCTCATCGCCGCGCAAATGCGGGCGATGTAATCGTTCAGCGCCCGGTAGTCGTTCCACCACGCGGCGCTCTGATTGAACATCGGCGGATAATCGAACTTACGCACCCCGGCCATGCTCATGTGCCCTACGTGCTGATTGACCAAGTTGACGCCCAGCACCATCTGCCAGTCGCACAGCCGTTTCATATCTTTGAACGTCACGTTCCATCCGCCGCCGCCGTAAGTTTCGCTCAGGACGCGCCGCCGCCCGAACTGGTTGGCTATGCTCCGCACCTCCTTCACCGACCGGATATTCCCGAACTGCGCGCCGGTGCTCTTTTTCATTGAACTGGTTGAACAGCATGTCGATCCCCGGAACCTGCTGCCACGCGGCCATCGACATGTTGTCCGTAACGCCGGTCACCAGCGGCCAGTTATGCTCCCAGTAGTGCCCCGTCCACGAAATCCCTTTCCCGGCACAGTAATCGTACCACGGCCTGGCCCAGCGCTCGACAAACAGGCGGTTGAGCAACTGGAAATAGTCGTGACGCACCTTTCGCCAATCCCCGATTTCCTCGTGCAACTGCGGCAAGCAGTCGCTCAGATCATAACCGTACTCGCTACGGAAAACGTCGAACAGATCGGGCGTCCAACGCACGCCGCCGGGCGACACGATCTCGGGTTCGTCGGTAAAAACGCCCTTTACATTTCCCTTCAGGTCGCCTCCGAACGTCTTTTCGTAACCCTGCATCGTGATCTCCATGAATTTGTCGGTCACCCCGTGCGCCAGCAAGTCGACATACGGCCCGCCGGCATACCACGGCGACGGCTGGTAAAAAGTCTTTTCATACAGGTAAAACCGGCCCGGCCGTCCGGCCATCGAAGCGGCCCGATCGGTAACGTTTTCGAATTTACCGTCCTCCTCGGCGACGATCACGAAATATTTCGAAACATCGGCGGGCATCGTATCGGCCGCCGTCGGTTTCAGGCCCTGTCCCTGGTTGAACGCTTCCGGCATCTCGCGCGGCACATGCCCGCCGGCGAAACCGCTCGGGTAGGAATTTTCGTCGTAAAGCCACACTTCGAGTCCCAGATCGCGCCCCTTGTCCACCGTATATTTCACCATCTCGTTCCACGTCGGCGACAGGTACTCGGTAATCAGTCCGAGCCGCGGATGGATAAATACGCCGCCGCAGCCCTGTTCCTTATATTCGGAAAGGATACGGTCGATCCGGTGCGGCGTAATCTCGGTGTTCCACACCATAAACGGCTTGGTGCGGAACTCGCTGCCGGGATCGGCGAATTGATCGAAAAAGCCGCTGCGCCGATTGCGCGTCGGCTCCGTCCTGCGCGTCGGCAGTTCCGCCGACGGCAAGCATCAAAGACAGGATGGTCAAGTGGATTTTTTTCATTCGTCCAATATTTGTAGGTTATGCCGCCCGCACCGAAAAAAGAGCCCCCGTTCCGTACCGGCGCGCGCCTTCGTCTCCCCCCGACACGGTTATTTATTTAGAAAGGTAAGTTTCAGTTTCAACTTGCTGACCACCCCGTACGACAGGCCGTCGTAATCCTTAAATGCGGTGAAGAACATCGTATACGTGCCGTCTTTCTCCTTGATCAGCGAAATCGGCGTCCGCAGCGCGGTCCACCATTTTTTCACGACCGGTTCGATGTCGATGTGGCGCAGTTTCGACCAGTGCACACCGTCCCACGACAACGTATATCCCAGCTTATCGACCCACGGACCGCCGTCGACGATCGCGATATAAACTCCGTTTTCGAGCCGCATCACGATCGGATTCTCGGCAAAACTCTCCAGGCCTACCGGGTTCAGTTCGCTCATCCGCGTCCACGGCCCTTCGATTCGGTCGGCCCGGGCCATCCCGACCATCCACCTGCAGGTGGACATCTGCTGGGTCGTCGCGCTGCCGTACAGCGCGTACCACTGCTTTCCGATTCGATACGGGAAAACGAATCGACCCCCTGATGTCCCTCCCACGGATCGGGATTCTCGTCGTAGCGCATCAATATTTCGCGGTCGGTATAGGGCCCGCCGATCCCTTCGATTCCTTTTACATCGGAAACGGCGTGCTGAATCACGCCGTCAAAATTCAGGTTATTGACGTCGGGTTGCTGCGGAAGCGCCTTATAGCATACGTAAAAGAGATGCCACCGTTTGTCTTTTTTATGGTAGACCATCATCGGCCCCCAGATCGCCGCGCGCTGCGACGCGCCGGTAAAATCGGCGTCCGACTCGCGGATCGTGGCCCGGCGGCGCCAGTCCGTCCCGTTCTCGGAAGTCCAGTAGCCGGTGCGCATCCGCACGCAGTACGGATCGCCGACCATCTCCGACGTAATCATGTGATAAGTGTTTCCGATTTTCACGACCCGGCCGCCCTCGAATCCGTATTTGATATCTTCCGTATCCGGAGAACCGCGGCGGAGGATCGTATCCTCGCAGGCGAGCACCTCGATCCGGACGATTCCGTCGGAATCGGCGATCCGTTTCGGAGCGGCATCGCGTCCCTTGCCGGACGCGCCCATCGCCGCCAGCAAGGCCGCGGCGACAAACAGTTTCTTTTTCATAACGATTTCTGTTCGGGTTAAAAAATTACGCACGATCTCCCTCGTTCATACAAAAGTAAAACGACCGGACGCGGATCGTGTTCCAAAATTGATATATAAGTTCTGATTTTTGATCCGTCAGCCGAGCGGATCGTCCGTGGCTTCGCTGCCGCGCAGCCGGCAGCGGTACTCCTGCGGACTGTACCCGGTGCGCTTGCGGAAAAGCTGGAGAAATAACGCGAAGAGTTGAAATCCAATGCATAGGAAACCTCCTTGACCGTCATCGCCGGATCGGAAAGCAACTCCATCGCCCGGAACAGTTTCAGTTCGAGGATATACTGCGCCGGCGCCATCCCGGCGTGCCGTTTGAACGCCGTGCGGAACCACGAGTAGCTGACGTGCAGCCGCCGGGCCACCTCCTGCGCGCTGATATTTTCGGACAGGTTATCGCGCATGATCACCTTCGCCCGGGCGATTTTATCGCACGTCTCGTCGTTCGGGGATTTCCGGCCGGAATTCAGGTTCAGCGCCACCCCATCAACAGCGAAACGGCGCCGGATAGCATCTGCTGGTAATAGGGCCCTCCTGTCCGGCCGCCTGCATCGCGCCGCGGTAAACGTCGATCGCCAGCGTACTGATCCCTACGTTGTAGACCGGCGAACGCCCGCTGAAAGAGCCGCCGGCAACCCGTTCGTCGACCACCTTGCCCCGGAAACCGATCCAATAGACGCTCCAACCGGTTTTGCGGTTCGGACGGTACGTATGCCAGCATCCGGGAAAGATCAAGAACATCGCCCCGGGAGCCAGCGCGTATGTCTTGCCGTCGGATTCGAAAACGCCCTCTCCGTCGACCACGTAGATCAACTGGTATTCGTCGAGCACCCGGCCGGCGGTCACGTTGAAATAATAACCGGCCGGGTGGTCGGCCGGAGGATAGGCTTCGTCCGCATCGATGCGCTGAAAACCGACCGACGTGACGGTAATTCCCCACAGCCGGTCCCGATCGTTCGCCACCAGGTATTTGAACTCGCTCTGATCCTTCGTTGCCATCGGTTCCGGTTTAGCGGCCGCGGATGCCCGCCGCCGTCCTCAAAATTAATTCTTTTTTCGCAAATGCAAAAACGGCCGCCCCGGAAGCCGCTTATTCGACCGCAAACGGCAACCGAGCCGCCGCAATACCCATACCACGACCCGATATGCGAAAAGCCCGCGCAGAATAATTCTGCGCGGGCTTTTTCGACGGTCGCTACGGCATTCCGGAACGCTACCCGAGCACCGACACGTTGAAAAATTCGACGACGCCCGCCACGGCGCCCGCATCGTCGACCACAATGATCGAATGAATCTTGTTGACGCGCATCATCTCCTCGGCCGCCGTAATGCGGACATCGGGCGAAATGGTTTTCGGATTGCGCGACATGATCTCCTGCGCCTCGATCCGGAAAAAATTCTCCTTGTATTTAGCCATCGCCCGGCGCACGTCCCCGTCGGTAATCACACCGATCAACTTGCCGTTCTCGACGACCGCGGCAATCCCGAGCCGGGCGTCGCTGATCGCAATGATGACCTCGCCGAGGGTCATCGTCTTCGGAACGCACGGAACGCCGTCCTTGCGCATCACGTCGCGCACGCGGGTCAACAGCCGGCGTCCGAGGCTTCCGCCCGGATGAAACACGGCGTAATCCTCCGCCTTGAAATTCCGCATCTTCATCAGCGCGATCGCCAGCGCGTCGCCCATCACAAGCATCGCGGTCGTCGACGACGTGGGAGCCAGATTCAGCGGACACGCTTCGCGCCCCACATTGATATTCAAATGAAAATGTGCATTTTTAGCCAGCGTTGACTGCGGGTTGCCGGTAATGGCGATGATCGTATTGCCGTTGTTCTGCATGAACGGGATCAGCTTCAGCACCTCGTCGGTCTGTCCCGAATTGGCGATCGCCAGCACCACGTCGTTCTTCGAGATCATACCCAGGTCGCCGTGATAGGCTTCGCCCGGATGCAGGAAAAAAGCCGGCGTCCCGGTACTGGCCAGCGTAGCGGCGATTTTTTTACCGATGATACCCGATTTGCCCATGCCGGTAACGACGACCTTGCCGGTACAAACCAGTATCGCCTCGACCGCCTGGTCGAAATCGTCGGTCAACAGGTTGCTCAGGTTGCGAATGGCGTCCGCCTCGGCGTTGAACGTATCGATCGCATACTGCTTGATCTGACTCATATTCGTATCGTTTTTCATAATAAATTCGGTCGATTATGCAATGAATCCCCCTCTTATCAAAAAAAGTTCCGATCAGGCCGTAGCCCTGCGTGGCGCAGAAAACCTGACTGTAAATATGGAAACCGGGACGATTAGTCTCGATCTTCCGGTTCAACTGCAGGATCGGATGGCCGGCGCGCACGTTCAGGTACTCCTGCAGCCGCTTGTCGGCGCGGATCGCGAAAAGCTGCTGCGTTCCGCCGGTCACGACGATCTGATAGCGCGTTCGCAGCGAATCGAACAGCGAACGGTTTTCGAGATCGTATTCGGCGAAACGGGGCAGGTTGATATCGGGCAGCATCGTTATATCGAAAAACACCGGCTCGCCGTTCACCAGCCGCAGCCGCTCGAAATAAAAACAGCCGGCCCGCTGCTCCTGCGGTTCGACCGGGAACGAAAACGCCTCGTCCAGCGGTCGGGCCTCCGGCTTCAGGATGATGTGCGTCGAAAGATTTGCGCTACTCAGCGCCGAGGTCGTTCCGGTCAGCGACAGGATGCCGATTCCTTTGGGCGCCCCTTTGACGATACTGCCTTTGCCTTGGTGCTTGACGATGAACCCGTCGGCGACCAACTGGTCGAGCGCCTTTGCGCACGGTCGGCCGCGCCAGACGGTACTGCCGGCAAAGGTCGTGCTCGGACGGCAGCAAGTCGCCCGGACGGAATTCCCCCGACGCGATCTGTCCGCGCAACGTTTCGTACATTTGTTTATACTGCGGCAAATTGCCCATAACAACTTCTCTGAATTAATCGCCCCGCACGCCGACGAACCGGCTTATCGGTCAACCGGATACTGCGATCGGGCGACCGTCCGAACCGCGCGCCGGGCAGTCCAAAAGTAGACAAAGTATTCTGTTATTCCAAATTCCAAGTCAACAAATTTGTATATACAAGCTACAAACTTGTAAGTATTAATATTTTCAATAACACGCTTGTTATCAACGCTTAAAAAAATTATCAAAATCACTTGTATATCTAAGTTATTGTTGTAACTTTGCAATGATTTTCCAAAAACTACAATTTAAAACCAACATACTTAAACCTAAATTATGGCAACAGTAGTTATCATGCCGAAGCAGGGTCAGTCCGTAGAGAGCTGCATCCTGACCGAAATGAAAAAGAAAAAAGGCGACACCGTAGCGGTGGGAGACATCCTTTTCGCCTATGAAACGGACAAAGCCTCTTTCGAAGAAGAAGCCCAGGTAGCCGGAACGGTTCTGGACGTTTTTTTCGACAACGGCGATGAAATACCGGTGCTGACCAACGTAATGGTGATCGGCAACGAAGGCGAATCCACCGACGAATTCCGTCCGGTGGCGCAGTTCCCGCAGCAGAAGTTGCGGCGCCGGCGGCAGCGGCCACGGTAGCGCCCGCCGAAGTAAAAACGACAGCGCCCGCACCGGCGGCAGCGCCTGCGGCAGCTCCTTCGGGGACAATGTCGCCGGTATCCCCGCGCGCCAAAGCGCTGGCAGAAAAAGAAGCCGTCAACGCTGCCGCGTTGACCGGAACGGGCCCTCACGGCCGCGTGATCGAACGCGACGTAAAAGCCGCCGCGGAAGCCGCTCCGAAAACCACGCCCCTGGCCAAAGCCATTATCAAAGAGACGGGAGCAGCCCTTCCGACGGCCGGAAGCGGACTGGCCGGCATGGCCAAAGGTGCCGACGTAGGCGCGCTGAAGAATTCGGTTTACGCCACCGACAGCGAAATCAAGCCGATCTCGAACATGCGCAAAATCATCGCCAAGGCGATGCACGCTTCGTTGCAGAATTCGGCGCAGCTTACCCACCACCTCAGCGCCGACGCCCGCCGCATCATGGCGCTGCGCAAGAAGGTCAAAAAAGCGGTCGAAAACGGCTACCCGACCAACATCACCCTCAACGACATGGTATGTATGGCCGTTATCAAGGCTCTCAAGAAGTTCCCGCAGGTCAACGCCCACTTCCTCGGCGACAGCACCCGCAACTTCTCGAAGGTGCACCTCGGACTGGCCGTCGATACCGAACGCGGCCTGATGGTTCCGACCGTCAAGAATGCCGACGACCTGTCGATCCAGGGGCTGGCCAGCCAGCTCAAAGAGGTCGCCGAAGCCTGCAAGAAAGGCTCGATCGATCCGGATCTGCTCTCTTCGGAAGCCGCTTCGTTCACCGTATCGAATCTCGGCAACTACGGCGTAGAGATCTTTACCCCGGTCATCAATTTGCCGCAAGTTGCGATCCTCGGCGTGAACACGATCGTTCCGCGTCCGAAAGACCTCGGCGGCGGAGTCTACGGTTTCGTTCCGCACATCGGACTGAGCCTTACCTACGATCACCGCGCGCTGGACGGCGGCGAAGCGACCCGTTTCGTGAAACAGATCGCCACGGAGATCGAAAACCTCGAATTCGAATTGTAAAACCAACCGGACTCGAAACGCCACTGAAGGCGTTTCGGAGTTCATCACTTAAAACTATAAACCGAAATACAATGATTGATTTAGCAATTATCGGAGGCGGTCCCGGCGGCTACGTGGCTGCGGAACGCGCTGGTGCGAAAGGGCTGAACGTCGTGCTGTTCGAAAAGAGGGAATTGGGCGGCGTCTGCCTGAACGAAGGATGCATCCCGACCAAAACCCTGCTTTACAGCGCCAAAGTATACGACTACGCCGTACACGGCGACAAATACGGAATCAGCGCGCCGGGCGCGACGTTCGATTTCGGCAAGATCGTCGACCGCAAAAATAAAGTAGTAAAAAAATTGGTGGGCGGCGTCGGTTCGAAGATGAAAGCGCACAAGGTGCGGGTCGTTAAGGGCGAAGCCAAAATCAAAGGACGCTCGGCCAACGGAATCGAGATCGAGTGCAACGGCGAAACGTACTATGCGGTAAACCTGCTACTGTGCACCGGTTCGGAAGCTTTCGTTCCGCCGATTCCGGGCGTCAAGGAAGCCGGCGACGTGATCGTTACGAACCGCGAAATCCTCGACCTGAAAGAACAACCCAAATTGCTGGTAATCATCGGCGGAGGCGTAATCGGGATGGAGTTCGCGAGCTTTTTTCAACAGCCTCGGCACCGAAGTGACCGTCGTAGAGATGCTGCCGAAAATCCTCGGCGGACTGGACGGCGAAATCAGTTCGATGTTGCAGGATATTTACGCAAAGAAAGGGATCAAGTTCAATCTCAACTGCAAAGTGACCGAAATTCGCGGCAACGAAGTGGTCTATGTAGACAAAGACGGCAAAACGCTGTCGGCCAAAGGCGACAAGATCCTGATGAGCGTCGGTCGTCGCGCCGTTACGGCGGGCATCGGCCTCGAAAACCTCGGTCTGGAACTGAACCGCGGCGCGGTCAAAGTGGACGACAAGATGCGCACGAACGTGCCGAACGTCTTCGCCGCGGGCGATGTGACCGGATTCTCGATGCTGGCGCACACGGCCAGCCGCGAGGGCGAAGTAGTCGTTAACAACCTGACGGGCCGTCCGGACGTCATGCGTTACAACGCGATCCCGGCGTAGTTTATACGAATCCGGAAGTAGCCGGCGTCGGACTGACCGAAGAACAGGCAAAAAAGAAGGTATCGAATACCGCATCGCAAAACTGCCGATGGCCTATGCCGGACGCTTCTTCGCCGAAAACGAAGGCGGTAGCGGCCTGTGCAAAGTATTGGTAGGCGCCAAATACGGCGAAGTGCTCGGCGTACACATGCTCGGCAACCCGTGCAGCGAGATCATCTACGGCGCCTGCATGGCCATCGAACAGGAAATGACGCTCAAAGAGATGCAGGAAGTCGTATTCCCGCACCCGACCGTATCCGAAATTTTCAAAGAAACCATTTTTGCTTTTGAATAAAAACCGAATAACAACTAAAATTTAAAAACTTAAAAATCATATATTATGCCTAAGTCGCAATATATCGACCCGAAAGAGATGCGGAAAGCCGGTGAGATCACCTTCACGCCGATTCCCGTCAATCAGTACAAAAAGACGATCAAGGAAGAGCTCAAGGCCAAGCATTTCACCAAGGACGACCTGAAGCGGATCTACCACGACATGGTCGTGATCCGCGAATTCGAAACCATGCTGCAACTGGTAAAAACGACCGGCGGATACAACGGCGTGGAATACAACAACCCAGGCCCGGCGCACCTGTCGGCCGGTCAGGAAGCCGCCGCCGTAGGTATGGCCTACATGCTGAACATCAATGACTTTATCTTCGGTTCTCACCGCAGCCACGGCGAAATTCTCGCCAAAGGTCTTCGCGCCATCGAGCTACTCGACGACCAGACTCTGGAGAAGGTGATGAACGAATTCTGGGATGGTGCTACGGTAAATGTTGCCAAGAAAGCTTTCAAGGGCGGTTCCGTAAAAGAACTGGGTATCCGCTTCCTGCTGTACGGCGCGCTGGCCGAGGTCTTCGCCCGCACGACCGGGTTCAACAAAGGCCTCGGCGGAAGTATGCACACCTTCTTCACTCCGTTCGGCATCTACCCGAATAACGCCATCGTAGGCGGTAGCGGTAGCATCGCAGTAGGTGCGGCCCTGTACAAAAAAGTGAACCGCAAGCCGGGCGTGGTGGTTGCCAACCTCGGCGACGCGTCGATGGCCCGCGGCCCGGTTTGGGAAGGTATGACCTTCGCCGCCATGGATCAGTTCAAACAACTGTGGGCGGACGATATGAAAGGCGGCCTGCCGGTGATCATCAACATCATGGATAACCAGTACGGCATGGGCGGTCAGACCCGCGGCGAAACGATGGGCTTCGACTTCGCGGCCCGCATCGGCGCCGGCGTCAACCCGGCCCAGATGCACGCCGAACGCGTGGACGGCTTCAACCCGCTGGCCGTGATCGACGCTTACCGCCGCAAAAAAGAAGATTCTTGAAGAGGAGAAGAGCGGTCCTGTTCTGATCGATGTTCTGACCTATCGTTACAGCGGTCACTCGCCCTCGGACGCTTCGTCATACCGCACCAAAAGAGGAGATCGAAGCATGGGAGGCACAGGATTGCATCGTTGCCTTCGGTAAAGAGTTGATCGACGCTGGTGTTGCATCTCAGGCTGATCTGGATGCCATCACCAAAGAGATCAAAGATATCATGTTCGATACCTTCAAACTGGCTATCGACGACGAACTTTCCCCGCGTATGGACCTGCACAAAGATCAGGAACTGCTCGGCACGATGATGTTCTCGAACCAGTCGATCGACTCGCTGTCGGACGCTAAGCCGGAAGTGAACCACCCGATGAGCGAAAACCCGCGCGTACAGCAGATCGCCAAGAAAGAGCGTTTCGCTTTCGACAAGGATGGCAAGCCGTTCTCGAAGATGAAACAGTTCCAGCTGCGCGACGGTATCTTCGAAGCTATCATCGACCGCTTCTACAAAGACGCGTCGCTGGTCGCCTACGGTGAAGAAAACCGCGACTGGGGCGGCGCGTTCGCCGTATACCGCGGTCTGACAGAGGCTCTGCCCTATCACCGCCTGTTCAACGCGCCGATCGCCGAAGCTGCCATTATCGGTAGCGCTATCGGTTATGCGATGTGCGGCGGCCGCGTAATCCCCGAAATCATGTACTGCGACTTCCTCGGATGCTGCGGCGACGAAGTGTTCAACCAGCTACCCAAATGGCAGGCCATGAGCGGCAACATCCTGAAGATGCCGGTAGTCGTTCGCGTATCGGTAGGTTCGAAATACGGCGCGCAGCACTCGCAGGACTGGACGTCGCTGGCAGCCCATATCCCGGGCCTGAAAGTGGTGTTCCCGGTTACTCCGTACGACGCCAAAGGTTTGATGAATGCGGCATTCTGCAGGGCACCGATCCGGTGATTTTCTTCGAAAGCCAGCGTATCTACGATGTGGGAGAACAGTTCCACGAAGGCGGCGTTCCGGAAGGATACTACGAAATTCCGCTGGGCGAACCGGACGTGAAACGCGAAGGCAAGGACATCACGATCCTGACCATCGGCGCCACGCTGTACCGCGCGCTCGAAGCGGCCAAAACGCTCGAAGAGAAATACGGCATGAGCGCCGAAGTGATTGACGCGCGCAGCCTCGTTCCGTTCAACTACGAGAAAGTGCTCGCTTCGGTGAAGAAAACCGGACGGATCGTCATCGCCGGCGACGCTACGGCGCGCGGCTCGTTCCTGAACGACCTGGCCCGCAACATCACCGAACTGGCGTTCGATTACCTGGACGCGCCCGCCGTCGTTCTGGGATCGCGCGACTGGATCACGCCGGCCTACGAGCTGGAATACGCGTTCTTCCGCAACCGGACAGCTTCTTGGACATCATCCACGAAAAGATCGTTCCGTTGCAGGGATACGTTCCGACGCGTAACTACACCGATGCCGAACAGATCCGCCGAGCTAAAGAAGGTATCTAAAGACGTGTAACATAACACCGATTTCGAAAGGTCGCATAGATATCGAAGTCCGTGTGACCTTTCGTTCTTAACGAAACATGTCAAAACCTAATAAACGTAAAACTACCGACAATCATGGATGTGTCAAAAAAACATAAGCTCGAATGCGTCGACGTCAACGCACACCTGCACACGCCGTACTCGTTCAGCGCTTTCGACAAACTGACCGACGCGCTGGATCGCGCCGTCAACGAAAACGTGAAAGTGGTCGGCATCAACGACTTTATTCGATGGACGGCTACAAAGAGTGGAACGACGGATGTATTCAGCGCAAGCTGTTCCCGCTGTTCAACATCGAGTTCATCAGCCTGCAAGAAGAAGACCAAGCCGCCGGCATACGGGTGAACGACCCGAACAACCCGGGCCGCACCTACCTCAGCGGCAAAGGCCTCGCCTACCCGATCGACCTGCCCGAACCGTACGCCTCGCAACTGGCCAACGTCCGCGCCGAATCGAACGCGCAGGTAAAACCATGTGCGGCAAGCTGAACGACGTGCTCGCATCGTACGACGCCCCGTTCAGGCTCGACTTCGACCTGATCGAGAAGACGCTGACCAAAGGTTCGATCCGCGAACGCCATCTGGCCAAAGCGCTGCGGATCGCCGCATACGCGCATTTTAACAACGACAAGGCCGCCATCGCTAAATTCTTCGAAACGATTTTCGGAGGCAAGGCGCTGAAATCGAATGTAGACGACCTCGCCGCCGTCGAGAACGAAATTCGCGGCAACCTGCTCAAAGCGGGCGGAGCGGCTTTCGTCCCGGAAGACCCGAAAGCATTCCTGCCGATGGACACGAGCACACAATGATTTCTTGAAACTGTCGGGTCATCAACGGTTACATCACTGCTTTTACTTCTGCCGATTGAATTTTCCCAAAAAGCACGGGGAGTATCTCGCCCGTTGCAGGGTTCAAAAGTGAAATCAAAGGAGTTTCGGGACGGCGGCGACGGCGCATTGCGGCAAAGCACTGGTACACAATTATTATTGCATAAACAGGCATAAGAAAACGCAGTGCAACAACACCCATATCGAAAATTATCGAAAGATCCGGCACTTTTTTCAACTCCTTCACAAATCATCTGTCCTAAAAATAAGCATACTTAAAGTTATACAGTTTAAATAATAATCCAATTTCCTCCAAAAGTCAATATTTTCATTCGTGAAGATAGTTTTTAAGTCAAATACTTTAATGCCCGAGCGTTATTTTCTATATTAAGGTAACTTTGTAGCCGAGCGCCTCGGCAGTCAATTCGTGAAGACAGTTTGTACAATAGAAAACTAAAAATGCCCGAGCGTAAAATTGTTATTGTCTATACCAACCTGTAGGGGCATTCATTGGACGCCCGCAGGTAACGG
>VOFD01002732.1_pt1 | contig 17230 bp, 22 predicted proteins | sample 5384101 | NCBI WGS metagenome assembly VOFD01 (sample SAMN12384723, study PRJNA508395) | human gut metagenome | isolation source: healthy gut C | host: Homo sapiens
CAGCCCGGTGAAGTGGAAGGGGATGTCCCGTGCGCAGCAGGTTACCACGAGGGTTTGGGCCAGGTCGGGCTGGTCGGTGAAGTCGTGCCGCATGTGGCTGGCGGGGAGCTGGCCGCTTGGGGTGATGCGCACGCCGCCGGGCAGGTACTCGGTGGTGATGCCCAGGGGCAGGAACAGGTCGGCCACCCGGCTGTCGCCTTGCAGGCTGTCGGCTTGCAGCCCGTGCAGGAATACCTGTCCGCCCCGCGAGGGCGAGCATTTCGTACCAATAGGAGGCGGCGGACCAGTCGCTCTCCACGGTGAACGGCACGGGGCGGTACGCCTGCGGGCGGATGTCGATGGACTTGTCCGCGAACGTGGCGGTCACGCCGAATGCCTGCATCAGTCCCGCCGTCATGCGGATGTAGGGGCGCGACACCACCCGCCCGGCGAGGCGGATGCGCAACCCGCACTGCATGTAGGGGGCTATCATCATGAGGGCGGAGATGTATTGGCTGCTCACGCTGCCGTCCAGGTCTATCTCGCCACCCGTGAGGGCGCTGCCGTAGATGCGCAGGGGCGGGTAGCCGGGCTTTCCGGTGTATTCCACCCGTGCGCCGAGGCGGTTCAGCGCGTCGACCAGGATGCCGATGGGGCGTTGCTTCATGCGCTCGCTGCCGGTGATGGTCCATTCGCCGAGGGTCTTGGCCAGGAAGGCAGTGAGGAAGCGCATGGAGGTGCCCGCCGCTCCCACGTCGAAGTGGCGGTCGTTGCTGTCGAGCGCACGGGCCAGCACGCGGGTGTCGTCGCTGGTGGAGAGGTTGCCTATTTCATACGGGCTATAGGCCAAGGCATTCAGTATCAGCACGCGGTTGCTGATGCTTTTGGAGGCGGGCAGGTGGATGTCGGCTTGCATGTACAATTGAAAGTTGAAAGTTGAGAGTTGAAAATTGAGAGTTGGAAGTTGATAATGGTATTCGCAAACTTCATCGAACAGGAACTTTCAACTTTCAACTCTCAACTTTCAACTAAAAAAGGCCGGCCTTGCGAGCCAGCCTTTTCTGTTGCTGTTGTATTCTGGATTGGTTAGATGCCCAGTTTCTTTTTCACCAGCGGGGTCACGTCGTTGGCCTTGGGCGACTGGTAGATGATGCTTTGGGCGGCCATGTCGAAGATGTAGGTGAATCCGTTTTCCGCCCCCACTTCTTCGATGGCTTTCCGTATCTTGTCGATGACGGGCGTGAGCAGTTCCTGCTGTTTCTGCTGCAGGTCGGCACTGGCCGTTTGGTTGAACGTGGAGATGCGTTGTTCCAGGTCCACGATTTCGCTTTGGCGGGCCTGCTTGATGCTTTCGGGCATGGTGGCCTGCTTGTCCTGGAATTCTTTGATTTTGGCGAGGTATTCTTCGCGCATCTTCACCATTTCGTTTTCCCATTGGGTTTGCAGCGTATCCAGCGTGTTTTCGATGGTGACGCGTTCCGGCATGGCCATCAGGATTTCCTGCGAGTTGACGTGGCCGAACTTGTCTTGTGCCAGGGCGAACATGGGGAGTGCGCAAAGCATCAGTATTACTGTTTTCTTCAACATGACTTTGTTTTTAAGTTTTGGTTATCCGTTTATTTTTTGAAAGCGCAAATGTATGAATTTATTTTGAATATCCCAACTTTTGCAGCACATCGTCGCTGATGTCCAGCTTGGGTGATGCGATGATGACCGGCATGGCCGAGCTGCGGTCGAACACCAGGTCGTAGCCTTCTTCCTTGGTGATTTCCTGTAAAGCGGTATACACTTCGTCCTGGATGGGCTTCATCAGGCTTTCGCGTTTTTTGAACAGCTCGCCGTCCTGTCCGAAGTATTTCCGCTTCAGCTCGTTGGCAGCCTTTTCCTTGGCGATGATTTCCTCCTCGCGCTGCACCTTCATTTCATCGGACAGGAACACGAGCTCCGTCTGGTAATTCTTGTACAGCTGTTCCACCTCCTGCATCTGGGTTTCCACTTCCGATTGCCATTTCTTGGAGATTTGGTTCAGTTGTTCTTCGGCGGCCTCGTAGCTGGGTATATTCTTCATGATATACTCCATGTCCACCATGGCGAACTTCTGTGCGCTTGCTGCAGCGGTCATGCCCGCCAGCAAGCAGAGGGTAAGGATGTACTTTTTCATATCATCATGTTTTTTAGGGTCAACGGCCTGCGCAACGGTCTGCGGTTGCAACCTGCGGTTGACGGTGTTTGTTTCAAATGACGGAGCAACAAAAAGCGTGCCCGTTATTCAGTTCATAATTGAAAGTTGTTCGCGTACCTCATGTGGATAAGCTCAACTGTCCAAGGTTCATTGTACATTGTTCATTGTTCATTGTACATTGTTTACAGTTCTTGTCCCAGCACGAAGTGGAACTGGCTGCCGCCGATGCTTCCGCTTTGGTTGTCTTGGTCGAAACCATAGGCCCAGTCGATGCCCATCAGCCCGAACATGGGGAGGAAGATGCGCACGCCCACCCCGGCCGAGCGTTTGAGGTTGAATGGGTTGTAATTCTTGATGCTGTTGTAGGCGTTGCCGGCTTCCACGAAAGCCAATGCCCAGATGGTGGCGTTCTGCTCCAGCGAGAGCGGGTAGCGCAACTCCAGCGTGAACTTGTTGTACAGGAAACCCTTATACGTGCCCCATTGCGAGTCATAAGGCGTCAGACTGCCCGATTCGTAGCCGCGCATGGCGATGTATTCTTCGCCGTAGCTGGTGTAGGCCGTCATGCCGTCGCCCCCGAGCACGTAGGTGCCGATGGGCGAACGCAGGTATTCGTTGTAGTGCCCCAGGTAGGCAAATTCGGCGCGCCCCATGAGCACCAGCTTTTCGTTTTGCGACAGCGGGGTGAACATCTTCGCGCTGAACTTCCACTTGTGGTACTCGATGAAGTTGTAGCGGGCGTAGCGGTCGGCCAGCGACATGGAGGCGTAGTCCACCGGTCCGCGCAGCAGGGAGTAGGGGGGTGACCTGGATGCCCAGCGAGAACTCGGATCCTTTGCGGGTGTAGATGGGGTTGTCGATGGAGTTGCGGCTGAAGTTCAAGTTGAGGCTGATGGCGTGGAAGTTGCCGTTGTCCAGCGGGTAGAGCACCTGCCACCAGTCCTTCAGCATGTAGAGTTGGTACGACAGTTCGCCGTAGAACGTGAAGTAGTCGTCCGGCCACTTCAATCGCTTGCCGTAGCCGACGGATACCCCCAAGGTGCGCATGTACTTTTCGGGGTCGGTTTCGTATTGCTGTGAGTTGTAGTAGCTGTCGTAGTAGTCGTTGTAATAATTATTGTAGTAGCTGCCGTAGTACCCCCATAGCCGTAGTAATACGGATTGTAATAATTGTACATGCTGCTATACATATTATTATAATACTCGTACCAGCGGTCGCTGATGCCCGACTGCGAGGCGAAATAGGCCGACACGGAGAGCGAGTTGGGTCGCTTGCCGCCCAGCCACGGTTCCAGGAACGACAGGCTCACCGAGTTGTAATAGCGGGCGTTGGTGCGGGCGTTGATGGAGAAGGTTTGCCCCTCGCCCTGCGGCACGATTTTGTACATTTCGGGGCGGAACAGGTTCTGGATGGCGAAGTTGGTGAACTTCAGCCCCAGGCTGCCCACGATGCCCGTGGCACCCCAGCCGAGGGAGAATTCCACCTGGTCGCTCCCCTTGGTCTTCAGCTGATAATTCAGGTCCACGGTGCCTTCTTCCGGGTTGGGCGATATGCCGCCGTTCTGGAAGTCGGTCATCAGCTGTTCCTGGTCGAAGTGTCCCATTTGCGCCAATTCGCGCAGGGTGCGGATTACTTCCGACTGGCTGTAGAGCTGTCCCGGCTTGGTGCGCAGCTCGCGGCGGATGACGTGCTCGTACACCCGTTCGTTGCCGATGATGTTGATTTCGTTGATGGTGGCGGGCTTCCCTTCGTAAATGCGCATCTCGAAGTCGATGGAGTCGCCCTCGAAGTGTGTTTCCACCGGCTCGATGTTGGAGAACAGGTAGCCGCGGTCCTGATACAGTTTGCTCACTGCGTCGTCATCGGAGTAGAGGCGTTCGGTGAGTTGCTTGTAGTTGTACACGTCGCCCTTCTTCATGCCGAGCACCTCGTCGAGAAATTCGTAGGGGTAGATGGTGTTGCCCACCCAGTCGATGTTGCGGATGTAATATTTGTCGCCCTCGCTCACGGTGAGGTACACGTCCACCGTCTTGTCGTCGAAGGGCACCACGCTGTCGGCCACGATGTAGGCATCGCGGTAGCCCACTTCGTTATACTTTTCGATGACGGCCACCTTGTCCTTCTCGTATTCTTCACGCACGAACTTCTTGGTGCGGAAGAAGTTCATCCAACTGGGGTCGTTGGTTTTCTTCATCGCACGGTTGATTTGGTTGTACGTCAATGCCTTGTTGCCCGTGATGTAGATGGCGTGCACTTTGGTTTTCAACTTCTTGTCCACATGTACGTCCACTATCACGTGCCCGGGCTTGTCGGGGTCGTTGCGTTGCAGCACGGTAGCCTCGGCATTGGAAAAGCCTTTTTCCTCCATCACCTTTTCTATCACCGTCTTGGCACGGTCGGATATGTTGGGGGGTGATTTGGCTGCCTTCCACCAGCCCCAGGCGGGGCTTGAGGTCGTCCACTTCCGTCTTTTTCAGTCCGTGGTAGTTGATGGCTGAGATGCGCGGGCGTTGTTTCAGCGCGATGTGGAGCCATATCTTGTCGCCTTCTATCTTGTCGGCGTATATCTTGACATCGGAGAAGAGCCCTTGCCGCCAGAAAGCGTTTGGTGGCGTTGGTCACCTCGTCGCCCGGCACGCTGATGATGTCGCCCACGGCCAGCCCCGAGTAGCCGATGAGTACGAAGTCTTCGTAATTGTCGGCTCCGGAAATGCTGATGTCGGCAATTTCGTATTTCCGTGGCATGCTTCCATACTCGATGACGGGCAGCGCGGTCGAGTCGTTTCCTGCCGCCGCCTCGTCTTGAGCGAATGCGATGCCGCAGGAAAAGACCATCAGCATGAGGTATATAAGCAGCGTCCTTGTTTGCATTTAGTCAGTTATTGTTCAGCTACAAGCTACATGCTACGAGCTACAAGTTATTTGTTACAAATTATGAGGGGTCTATCGGTTATTCAGCCTTCAATCATTTTTTCTGCCTTTACGTTATCATTTTCCGAACCTCCGTTCGCGCTGTTGGTACTCGTAGATGGCCTGGTAGAAGTTTTTCCTTGCGGAAGTCGGGCCAGTTCGTGTCCGTGAAGTACAGCTCCGTGTAGGCCAGCTGCCACAGCAGGAAGTTGCTGATGCGCAATTCACCGCTGGTGCGGATGAGCAGGTCGGGGTCGGGCATGTCGCGGGTATTCAGATACGAGGCCACCACCCGGTCCGTGATGTCGTCGGGGTTCAGCCTGCCGGCTTGGGCATCGCGGCACATGGCTTGGGCGGCGGAGGTCAGCTCCCAACGGGCGGAGTAACTCAGAGCCAGCACCAGGTTCAGCCCCGTGTTGGCCTCCGTTTGTTTCAAGCAGTTCCGTAGCTTCTTCTCAGCTCCTTCGGGCAGGCGGCTCAAGTCGCCGATGGCCCGCAGGCGCACGTTGTTCTTGTTCAGCGTGGGCGTTTCCTGCTCGATGGTGTCCACCAGCAGTTCCATCAGGGCATCAACTTCCTGCTGGGGCCGCCCCCAGTTTTCGGTGGAGAAGGCGTATAGGGTGAGATATTGGATGCCGATTTCGGCGGCGGCTTCAGTTGTCTCGCGCACCGACGTCACCCCGTTCTGATGCCCTACAATCCGGTCGTACCCCCGTTGCTTGGCCCACCGGCCGTTGCCGTCCATGATGACGGCCACGTGTGCGGGCAGGCGCGACATGTCAATCTTCTCTTTGTAAGCCATCTCCGTAGTTCTTATATGTACGAATGTTACGTTTGGTTTTGAGCAGCTGCTTATAGTTTGTGGCAATCGCAACCCCGCTTCCAGATGTCGAACGTAATGCCCACGGTGAGCGTCTGCAGCAAGTCGTTGTTCAGCAGGTTGCCCCCGTTCAGGCCGTTCGGGTCGTTGTGCGCGGCCACGCCTTCCAGGTCATCCTTCAGCAGCAGGCGGTTGGAGAACTGGGCGTTGAAGTTGAACCGCCCGCCCAGCTTCACTTTGATGCCGATGCCGAAAGGGATGCTCACACCCAGCGTGCCTGCCTGTTCATACGGATAGCCCATGAACCCTACGCCGGCGAACAAGTAGGGGGCGAACGTCTTGCTGAACCGCTTGTATTCGTTCTTCTCCAGGTCGAAAAAGTTGAATTCGCCGCACAAGTCCAGCATGTTGACCGCGTGGTCGAACGCTGCCTCGCCGCTCCCGCCGTGCAGCCTGGCACGGCTCACCTCAGCCCGTGCCGCAAACCGCTTGTCGAACCGGTAGCGGAACAACGCCCCGTAGTTGACGGTGGTGTGCTTGAACGGTGCGAGGTTGGCATCGCCCAGGTAATATGCCGCTCCGCCCAGCAGGCCGATTTCCGCCCGGTAGTCGTTCAACTGTGCATGAGACGGCAGGCATAAGCCGCATAAAAAACATGCGAGTATGAAGGTTTTGGATTTTAAATACATGTGCTTCCTAACTGTGAACCCTAAAGATGTAAACGTGCATTTATGCCAAAAATTTCATACCCGGTCGAAATATTTAAGGGCAAAAGTAGTGATAATCTCCCAATATCGTGGCAGTGTGCACGGTGCGGGCGGGTTATTTAACATTAATTGCAAATAAAGAAAGGTGTCATGCCCGTAGGCGAAACTCCTGAAGCGCATAACAAAGGAAAGAACGTGACTTACCCCACGGGTGCGAAGTTGTTGCATGAAAAGGTTATCCGCAAGGTGTTGTCCATCGTGAAATCCCTTAACCTTCCCTTGCGCCAGAGCTACACTTTCACCCTCAAGAAGATTTCCCGGGACCAACGCTTCCGCAACCATCCGAAAAACCGGGGCAAGGCCTTGAAGGCGGACAGGCGGCTGCGCACCATTGCGGGAAGGCTTGTCAGGGAACTGAAACGCAACCTGAAGGGAAAGCATGACTATGACTCCCTGCTCGGCCTCTTTGAACGGGTGCTTCCACAGAAGCGCAACTCCCTGGGGAAAAATCTATTCGCTTCATGAACCGGAGGTGCAGTGCATCAGCAAGGGCAAGGAGCACAAGAAGTACGAGTTCGGCAACAAGGTCTCAATCATCCGTTCGGACACTGGAATTGTCCTGAGAGCCAAGTCCTTCCGGAATGAATATGACGGGCATACCATTGAAGAGTCGCTTTTGCAGGTGGAACGCATCACCGGGAAGAAGGTCTGGAAGCTGGCGGGAGACAGGGGCTACAGGGGAAGGAAAGAAGTCAGCGGGACGCAAATCCTGATACCGGATATTCCCAATAAGAAGGACCGTTATCACACACGAAGAAAGAAACATGAGCTCTTCTGCAAGCGCGCAGGGATCGAACCAACTATCGCACATTTGAAATCAGACTTCCGTTTAGGACGCAACTTTTACAAAGGTGTGTTCGGAGATACCGTGAATGTTCTTCTGGCTGCGGCGGCATACAATTTCAAAAGAGCCATGAGGACTCTTTGGACGATTATTGAAGAAATCAGCGAGACACTCTATTGGAAATATGTCTCGCTGACGTGTCCTTTTTAAGGGACGACTAATTAGCAGGGCTTCTATTATTTATAGACGACCAATCTAGTGGTATTACAATCTTTTCCGTCATCGAAAGCCACCATGTAGACACCATTGGGAAGCCCGTCTACCGCTAGTTTGTTCTGATCAGGATAATCAAACAAATAAAGTGGCTTCCCCAACATGTCAACAACCGAAACTGTCCCTTTCCAATTTGCCGCAGCTTTAAAAAAAACAAAATCCGAACTTGGGTTTGGACATACATAGAATTGTTCCGTATTCGATAAGACATCTTTGAATGAAAGAGGCCCTGCATATTGTAATTCGATATAATCAACATCGTGCGGGGTACGTATGGTCGTTGGGGCTAAATGAATTACATTAAAACCATCTTGTAATTCAATTTCCGTGGTATGTGTCACCCACTCACCACTCGTTGACGGGTATTGAACTTCTGTTGAAACATTATTCACCGTCACATTATATTTAAGGCTTGCGCTTCCTCGATAACACACCGACAAATGATACACTCCACCTTCCTTCACAAAAACATTATTGAATTGAAGGTAGGTGTTCAAGCGTGACACATATGCACCGGCCGAACTCAGACCGTCAAACGTGCGGTTTGATTCATTCGGTTGGGTAAGCTCAGCCTCCAGGCGAGTAATGGGCAAAGACGATTCATACACATACTTCGATGCCGGGTAAAATTCTTGCAGGTACTTATCGGTTACAATCTCAATACCATAATAGTTCATGGCGCGATCCTTTTTGCATTATTTTTAAATTCACACTCGACTTTCCATTTGTATGTTCAAGGGGAATTCTAAAAAAGACCGTAGGATAAGTAAATTGCTTCAACCTTTCGCAAGACCCGACACTGCCAATAAGAACATCATCAATGTAGACATCATAATTGCCTACCTGTTCCGTTTCCCAACCTTGATGTTTTATTGCAATCCAATGCTGAAGCCCTGGCTCTTTTGACAATTTCATGGTGTAAGAAAGGCTACGTCCTTCTGCAACGTGGCGGTAATAACGGTTGCAGTTTCTCTCAAGGAAAGTGCGTCCACCATACGCATGTTCTATCTCATTTACATTGAAAAGAATCCTGTCGGGGATATAACTATCTTCCCACGCTTTATCCTTCTCGCCCACAAAACGTTGGTAGATGGAGGTCCGCATGTGGTTCGCTTGATAGAAAGGGACAAATGTGTAAACTTGATTCACGCCTTGTGCAGTAAATTCCAGCGTACCCTCTTTTGCTTCATCCACATGGAAAGTTCTTCCTTTGACTGATCGAAATTTGGGAAATCGGGATATTTATCAATCTGCGTATCACCTTGTTGATCCCACACGTTATTGACATAGTCACTGTTTGTCGCCACATTTTCCAAATCAGGGACAATTACGAGGGGACCATAAAACAAGCTCACCACATTAGGCTCCTCTGATAATTCGTAGCGTAATTCAAGGGGCATCGACAACGTTATCACATCGCCAGCTTGCCAAACTTGCCGAACACCTATAAAATCGCCATCTGCATTAATCTCTTGTGCTTGACCATTGACCGAAACTTTTACGCGCGATGCGTCCAACCATTGCGGGCAACGGAACTGAATAGCACCATCAAAATCCGTATTTTCAAGTACAGTCAACTTTATCTCATTGTCCAGTGGATAGTTACCTTCCATACGCATAGAAAAACCTTTGTCTTCATATTGCAATGTAGAGGGAATATATAGATTGATCAGGATATCGTTGCCATTATGGAAATAAATAGCTTCCCCATATTTGGAATGATTTTCAAGTCCCGTTTCCCAGCAACAGTAAAAGCTATTATCATCCATGTATTTACGACATTGACCCGGCATCAGCGACTGATAATAGCAGAAGCCACCTCCCACCGATTTGTTATCTGGATCTTTGGATGCCAAAATATGATTATACAGAGCTCTTTCATAATAATCAAGATACTTGCTTTCACCGAAGACAGAAAACATCGCCTTGGAGAATCGTAACATATTGTTGGTGACGCATGTTTCAGAAGAAGTGTTTGCCAATTCATCCAATATTTTACCCGGTTCGCCAAAACGCTCCCCAACGTCCGAAGCCTCCATTTGGAAGCATGTGACGGTTAACCAAGATATCCCAAGTATTGAGTGCGGCATCCCTGTTCTGTTCATTGCCAGTAAATTCATAATTACGTACCAGACCCATAAACTTGGGTGCGTATGCATTTGCATGGCGGGATGTGAACACATCGTTTCTTTTGCCAACTGATCTCTGAAATTAAGGCTGTGGGTCCACCTATCGGCATTGTCAAGAAAGCGTTTATTACCAGTCAAAGCATATGCATCAACAAACAACTCTGCCATCCCTCCATGTTCCGCTTCTAATGCAATTTGGAGCTGTGCATCTTCGGGGATAAGGTCTGTCCATTTACAAGCCCATTCCATACATTTTAAAAAAACGTTTTTTGCTTTTTCATAACCAGTGTAGTAGTAAACATCACGTATTCCATAAAAAATGCGGTGAAGCTGATAAAAGGCCATCCCGGCCATCGCGGAATTCGTATAAAAATCCTCGCCATTGTTACTTGGATACACACCATTTCCCGTAGCTGCCATTAGCGCGTTATATGATGCAGCCCCTTTACTGCGCCCAAAGTAAAAAGAAACCATCCAAATCCTCTTTTTTCTTGACAATCGGCTATTTGATCTATCATCCATTTAATTCGTTCATATAAACGAGCATCTCCTGTAGAGGCATACATCATGGCGCAACCAGCCATGTAATTGGAAAAACCGTTACCGCTATCATGTTGCCAGCCTCCATAATTCTCTGCTGTCGTAGGGATATCCCCGCCACGTAATACATTATTTAGCAGTCGTTCCGGATCTAAAGAAAGAAGATAGTCTAAATGCAGATCCTGCATTTCCTTGAAATAGCTCCCCTCCGATAGACGTATATCGGATAAATTGAAACTTGTCCATTTTTTTCTCTACGGCTCTTGGGACCACATACAACCCATCCGTCTCTTCCGCATGGGTATAATGACTCATAGACAACAAAACAAAAACAAAACTTATAAAGCTAATTTTTCTTCTCATAAAAACAATATAATTTTTCGCTATTTCTACGTCATCATCTTCTTTGTACGCTCTTTGGATATGTTTATCCCTGCCCGACGGAGAAGTGCAACTTGCTCACACTTTCCTTATCGGACAGGGAAAGCATATCTAATGAACTGAATGATTACTTAAATTTACATTTCTCCATGTTTATGTCATCGTATAACTATCGTCTGTTTGCAGGCTTCCACGCTTACCACATAAACGCCTTTGGACAACTCGATCGGCTCGTAGCAAACCTCTCCTTTGGCGATAAATGTATTTGCCAGTGCTCCTGAGACGGAATACACATTCACAACTTTTCCATCAGCTTTGGACACTATCAAACTTCCATTTAAATATTCAATTGCCACATTGTTGTCGTTGGTTGGAAGCTGAATGCCCGAACCCGCAGCGTTCAACTGATTGTCTTCCGGCAATTTCACACCTTTATCCGAATAAGCCGCTGCTCCCAAGACATAAGTTAATCCCTTGAAATCCGCATTGTGGGCATCACCTGAAGTTGCAACCACATCAGGAACACCATCATTGTTGAAATCGGCAACGGCATAAACCGGTGTCTTCAACGAACACCAACGCTGGTAGTAACCAGTCATCGTTGGCGTTGATTCATTCACACCCATCTCTCCTTTGAACAGATGAGTGCTGAAACCGCCTTCACCGTTACCCAATTGTAACACGCCCGTCAATCCCTGTAAATTGTTGGCCTTGCTCTCATCATCCAAATCGGTGGTAGGCAACCATGTGTTGTACCACAAATCGAGGTTTCCATCCTGATTGAAATCAGCGACAACCGGGGTCGCCCTTTCCACTCAAGCGGGGTTACATCATTTCCTTCCGCATCTTTGTTATAAGCCGTAAAGGTTGCCGGCCCCGTCATTCAGGAAAAATCCACCCCGATACCTCCAGGATCCGAAGACACCTGGTCATTATTTCCCCACCAAATATCAATAGCTCCATCGTTGTTGAAATCGCCTACCTATACGCGCGAACCTTCGCTCGCAAAATACAAGCCATCTTTGTTTTCCGATTTTACCAAAGTGGTTGTTGTAAAAAGTACGGTTCTTGTTATTGATAGACACAAAAACTCCACTGCCATCTCCCTTTTTCTCCAACATTGCCGGCATCATTCCAACATTTCCCAGACTTGCCCGTCACGGAAACAACATCTAGATATCCATCCCCGTTCAAGTCCGCAACAACCGAACCTCCATCAGCTACAGGGGCCAATCCATTCTCCACATGCAGGCTACGAACAAAATTGCCACTTCCATCTCCCCAATAAATTACTTGAGTGCTCGAACCATACTCACTGATTACCTCGGCTTCTGTATTCGGCAATCCAATCCAGCCGGAAATCAGGACGTCGTAGTTTCCATCTTTATCAAAATCGTACAAATGCAGTCCTACACCGGCACCGCAAACGCCATCCTCCAATTCTTTCACCAAGGTCCACACCGGTTGCCCATCCGCATCGAATGATAATTCATGCAACGAAGTTTTCAAATTGCTCTTCAACCCCAAACTGAAACCGGGATCCCACCAGTTGGCATCCGTCACAGAACCCGTAGTAGCAATAATTGTTCTATTATTAGCTATCTTAATGTAATGGGCAGCTCCCAAGTGATATGCTCCTGTATTCGGAAGTTCATGTGTTGTAAAACCGCCTGCGCCATCTCCTAAATAAAGAATGTTTGTCGGTGATGGAGTTGAAACTTCACCAAAAGAAACATTCCCCGACAGGAAAACATCCTTGTTCCCATCTTCGTTAAAATCCGCAGCAATCACAGGTACGTTCCAATTCTCTGCATACCACACATCTCCGCCTCCGTCTTCTGGCAGACCACCAAAATCAAACGGTGCTTGAACAAAAAGTTTCTCCAACTCGGCTTGCGAGTCCACGATAGTCTGTGCATTCATCATGCATGCACTAAGGATAAATCCCGATAATAATAGCTTTTTCATAATAATTGAAATTTTAAATTGGACGTATTATGTTAGTAATGAAACAATTCTCAATATCCTTCGTTTTGTTGTAAATTTGGGTTTGCCTGAATTTGTACTAAAGGAATAGGATATAACTGCTTGTTTACATCATTCGTGGCTTTATGAGACGACCATGCCTTAGCTATCCACACAGATTTTCCAGATGTGGTTTTGAAGCGGATCATATCCTGGCGACGTCGGCCTTCTTGGTCAAATTCCCAACCCAGTTCATCCAAGAAGCGGCCATACACGATGTCTTCACCGCCCGCTTCCGGTGCTCCCGGCTCGGATACCGTGTACTTCCATGTCCCATCCGGGTTCTGGGGATATTTTCCTCTGGATGGCAGGCATTCCTTATAACCATAAGCGTAACAACTTCCTTGCTTTAACTCATCGCCAGTAACAACAGCAATGGATTGATCGTTAAAGCATCTACGTCTGATACGGGTAACAATTTCCGCCGCTTCATCGGCCCGGCCAAGACGCAGAAGGCATTCTGCCTTCATCATCAGCACATCAGTATATCTGAAGGGAAACACATCATTGTTCATATTATCTCCATCCAATCCCATTTCATATTCATATTTGGCTAGGCGATAGCCACATTTTCATTGCAATTGTCGCCACTGGTTCCTTCGCAAGAAAAGAACCTCGTTCACAATAACAAAATCTTGGCCCGCAATACTTCCTAAACCGGCTTTCATCAGATTTCCCTCACTATCATATTGAGGTCCATACAAATAATTCTCTTGTAATCGCTTGTCATCCTTGTGATAAGAATCAATAAACTGTGGAACCATGATTGACCCTCCATTACCCCATCCTCCGGTGATTTGGAAAGTCTGCGCATGCTGTCCGTTACAATTTGTAGTAAATAAGCTTAGGCCTTGGGCGTTGTTTTCATCAAACACAACGGCGAAAATGGCTTCTTTGCAAAAAATCATTTTGCGCAACAAAAATTTCTTTCTGCGTCGGAGTCAAGTCAAATGCGCCCGACCCAATAATCGAATCGCACATTTCCATGCATTCCTGCCAACGTCCTTGGTCACCATCCCCATACACATACACACCCCAGTTTAAGTATAATTTGGCCAAAGTAGCATAAGCAGCCCACTGAGTAAAACGTCCATAGGTTTTCTTGTCCACCTCCTTATACAAGTACGGTAACGATTTTCTTAGCCCGTTTTCTATTTCCACCGCAAGTTCGGCACGTGGAATTTGCTCGGGTAAATAATCTTCCTCGCCATTATATTTGACAGACCAGGCAACATTCCCATACAAATCGCACAAATGATAATAATAGAAGCTGCGCAGGGCCTCGAGCTCGTTGATCAACGCCTCGTTATCATCATCCGGCTCTTCATTTTGCAACTCCCAAATAGTGCGGTTGCAAGCATTAATGCCTTCATAGCAGGAATTCCAAGGTCCGTCTATCTCTGCCGAAGTGGACGTGTAATTGTGATTGAACAGTTGATAAGCATACGTCCAGCCCCACGGTTTTACCGGGCAGAATATCTGGTCGGTATCCCAAGACATGCCCAAAAGCATGCGGACATACAAACCCTTAAGAGGGGTATAGGCCGCACCCACCTTTGCCAGTCCGTCCAAAGGAGTTGGTTCATACTTGTCTTCTACAATCTCCGAATAAATCCGGTCGTCCAGCCGGACACAACTTGATATGGTAAACAGCAAGCTGCAACATAGAAATGCAAGCAGTATCTTTTCGTTGGTTTCATAGTTCTTCAATAAATTGTTTTATAGTTAGAAATTCAAGTTCACGCCGAATGTGTAAATCCTCGTGGTGGGATACTGGTTCATATAGTCCACCCCGGGGCTTAGCCCGACACGCGATGCAGATTCCGGGTCATTCCCGGAATAGCCCGTGAATATGAAGGCATTATTGACCGTTGCATACAGACGAAATGACTTTAGGAATTTCGCGTTTCGGGTAGAGAAGGTGTAACCCAAAGTAATATTGTCTATTTTCCAAAAATCTCCTTTTTCCACGTAATAACTTGTTATTTTCTCAACCGGATTTGTATTCACTGATACACCAAATACCGGTTCGAAGGCAGAAACGGGTTTGTTGTTCGAACGCTGGTTGCTTACATTTTCGTTGTGTAGACGGAACTGATTGATAATGCCATAATCAAATGCCCCGCGCATCATAATGCTTAAATCAAAGTTTTTAAATGTAAACCGATTGTTGAATCTAAATAATATTTCTAAGCTATTGCCTAACACTTGTCCGTGAGTTTCAACCGTGATCCCGCTGTCATCAGTCGTGAATGTGCCACCGGGGTTGGTGGGGTCGTCAAACAACCATTTCCCTTCTTCGGTGATTCCCGCTACCTTATAGCCCCATATCTGTCCGATAGGTTCTCCTACCTTTACACGGTGTGTACAGGTGTATGAACTTGATTCTGCGTTGGTGAAAAAGTAATCACGAGGATTCTCTACCTCATATTGCGAATAATCAAGCGACAATAGTTTATTGGTGTTATAGGAGAAAGTCACCGTCGGTGTCCATGAGAAATTCTTTGTTTCAACAGGTATCCCGAACAGCATAACCTCAACCCCCGTGTTGCGTATTTTGCCGATGTTGGCCGTGGTCGTTCCATACACATTGGGGGAACCGGCACGCTGAAGTCCCATAGCAAATCACTTGTCAGGCGGTTGTAATAATCCACAGATCCTCCTAAACGTCCTTTCCAGAAGGAAAAATCCAGTCCGATATCATATTCATGTTTCTTTTCCCACGTAAACCTGATGTTTACGTTATTGGCTGGCCCAAGGGGGGTAACCCATTCTCCATCGTAATAAAACGAATTCCCTGTGCCCATATTTTTTTTAAACGAGCAACAGTTTGGTAGTATTGAGAAGGAGATATTCCCGTCACACCGTATCCCGCACGGAGCTTCAAATCATCTATAAACGTGAGTCCTTCCATAAAAGTTTCTTTATTGATTCTCCACGCCGCGCTTATGGAGGGGAACAACCCCCATTCCTGATCGGAACCCACAAATTTGGAATCGCCTTCATAACGGACACTGGCTTGGAGCATGTATTTTTCCTGGTAATTATAGTTTACCCGGGCAAAAAAAGCCGATCAGGTTTCCTGAAGTCTTGTTGCTATACATGCCGGCCTTCCCTTCCGTCAATGCCGATCCCATCCCCATGTTATGGTAAGTCAGTTGATCCGAAGGAAAATCATAATTGTTCATCCAAAAATGTTCCCACTCGTTGCGAATATAGCTATACCCGCCCAATACCGATAGCTGGTGTTTGCCAAAGGTCTTGTCAAACTGCCCGGTAAATTCAAGCATAGCATCCTCACTCTGCGTAGCTGCCCGGGATGCAAACAAGGGGGTGGCCGAATACACCGTGTTGCTTATATCCCTTGAAGACTGGGCATAACCGCGAGTTTGATTGTAACGCTGCCAAGAAAGCAATAGGTTGAATTTTAGCCACGTAACAGGCGTGAAAGTGATGTTGCCATAAAAACGACCTGTAAAGTTGTCGTTATTCCCTTTTCTTTCTTTCAACAAGGCCACCGGGTTTCCCATGTTCCTATGTCCACACCCAGGAACTTGGGTTGGCACCATTGCCCGTCTTCCATCTTGACCGGGGCGGTTGGGTTGGCGGTCAATGCCATGTTGTAGGCATAGGAATTAAAAGCTCGCATCCCCGTCAACCGTAATAGTATAGTCCTGCCTGTTCAAGATGGTATTCAAATTGAACTTAAGCATGCCATCAAAGGCGGTGTGGTTGATCGTCAATTTCCCCGAGAAATCCTGCTTGTCCGAATTAAGGAACACCCCTTGCGCTTCTTTCACAGAAACGTTTGCATATATATTTGTCTCGTTATTTCCCCAATTCAAACTAATGCTGTGATAATGGGAGATCGGAACACGGGTTATCTCATCCAACCAATCGGTTGAAGCGCCATAATCCGAATTTTCTTCCACATATCCGCTTCCATCATTCAACAATTCGCGATACTCCGATGCGGTAAGTACTTGGGGAGTTCGGGCTATCTGTTCTGAGGTTATGTACCCGTTGTAACTGATGGAGGTCCTACCTGCGGTTGCCTGCTTGGTGGTTACTAATATTACCCCATTGTTTGCCCTGGTTCCATAGATAGCTGCCGCAGAGCCATCCTTTAGGACATCAATGGAGGCGATATTATCAGGCGAGACTAATTTCAAATCGCCAGGTACGCCATCGATGAGTATCAGCGGAGAACTTCCTGATTTCAAAGAATTTGTACCACGCAACACAATTTCCACTCCACCCACAGGGTCGCCACTTGGCGTGCTGATATTAAGACCGGCAACCTTTCCTGTATCAGTTGCCCCGCATCTTTTACACTCCCGGCGAGGAAGTCGTCTGATTTTACGCTTGCAATGGCACTCGTCAATTTTTTTTCTTCTCGATAGAACCGTACCCGATCACAACCACTTCATTCAATCCTG
>VOFD01002357.1_pt1 | contig 17207 bp, 27 predicted proteins | sample 5384101 | NCBI WGS metagenome assembly VOFD01 (sample SAMN12384723, study PRJNA508395) | human gut metagenome | isolation source: healthy gut C | host: Homo sapiens
GGAACAAAATGGCTATTATCAGATCATACTGAGCTATAAGGACTACACTGGCAAGCGACGGACTAAATCCATCAGCACCGGCCTGCCGATCAAGGGGAATAAGCGGCGGGCCGAGGCGATGCTGATCGAGGCTCGCAAGACATTTGAGCCTCTGGATTCAACAGACGCCGGCAAGAAAAGCCCGTTGTTCACAGATTTCATGCGCGACTGGCTCAGGATGATGAAAAACAGCGTGGAGATAACGACGTATGGAGGGTATTCGAGGATAGTTGAAAACAAGATAATTCCGTATTTCTCAGCGAAGGGAATGCTGCTTTCAGAACTCGGTCCAAAAGGATATCCAGGATTACTACTCCTACTGCCTCAATACGGAAGGGCTTTCACCCAACACTGTAATACACATACACGCTAACATCCGCAAAGCACTTCAGTATGCACTCAAAACAGGGCTTATTAACTTCAATCCAGCAGACAGAGTTGAGCGCCCGAAGAAGAATGACTATACCGCCGATATCTATGACCGGTACGAGCTGGCCAAGCTCTTCGAAGCGGCCAAGGGGACAAAGCTCGAACTGGCAGTCATCCTCGGCGCATTCTACGGATTGAGGCGCAGCGAGATCGTGGGCTTAAGGTGGGACGCAATAGACTTCGAGCGAAATCTGCTGACCATAAAGTACACAGTTACCGAGGCAGTTGTAGACGGGAAATATGAAGTCGTGGAAAAGGCGAGGACAAAGACAAAATCCAGCAGAAGGACGCTCCCACTGGTCTTGCCGTTTGCATCCCTGCTGCAGGAGATGCGAAAAAAGAGCAGGAGAAAAAGGGGTGCCTGCGGCAAAGCATACTGCACCAAGTATCTCGACTTCGTGTATGTCAACGAGCTTGGAGAACGCATAAAGCCCGGCTACATCTCATCCCGATTTCCTGTTTTGCTCGAAGAAAACGGTTTGAGGAGGATACGTTTCACGACCTCAGGCACAGCTGCGCTAGCCTGCTGTACGCCAACGGAGTAAGCCTCAAGGATATTCAGGAGTGGCTTGGGCACAGCAACATTTCCACCACCGCAAATATCTATACGCACCTTGACTTCAATTCAAAGCTTGCGTCTGCTCAGGCCATCATTGACGTTTTCCCGAAATGAGGCCACGACGTAAAAACCGCCCCGCGCTGAATGCGCGGAGCGGCTGGTGCCGGTGACGGGGCTCGAACCCGTACATCCTCACGGATATGGGATTTTAAATCCCAGGTGTCTGCCAGTTCCACCACACCGGCGTGTTGAGTCATAAAAGCACCTTATTATAGCACAGATTGCTTAACTTGAAAATAGGAGGGATGTTTGGAGGGATGCTGCGAAACCGGTTCCGAGGAAAGCTTGAAAGCCCTGATATTACAGGAGAAAACCGGCTCTAGGCGACTGGACGTCACATGGGTTTTTTTTTTTTTTTTTTAAGTCCCAGGTGTCTGCCAGTTCCACCATAACCGGCGGGACTATGTTATCGCGCGGCGGGCGTGTCAATAACGGCTGAATGTCAAGTAATTTTTGCGAAAAAGCTATAAAAAAATATAAAAGATGACAAAGTGCTCAAGATGCCGCTCCGAAAGCTGCTTCAAATAGCTCGGAGGCCGAGGAAAAGCCGAGAATTTCGCGAGGGTATGTATTTATCCAGCGCTCGACTTCTTTTACCTGTTTCGCCGTCACTTTATCGAAGCTGGTGCCTTTCGGGAAGTGGCGGCGAATCATGCGGTTAATGTTTTCGTTGGTGCCGCGCTCGCAAGCTGTGTACGGATGGCAAAAAGTAAACCACTGTGCGTGCAGTCTTTCGGCGTGTGGCACTGCGCTCTATGCCTTCCCAATCCGCGAACTCTGTGCCGTTATCGCAAGTTATAGACAAAAACGTAGAGCAGAATTTTTCAAAGCCCATGCTCCGCTCGAGCTTATCGAGAGAGCGCACGACTGAGGCCGATTTCCCGTCGGCTATCTTTAGTATTATCTCGGCTCGCGTAGCCCGCTCTGAAAGTACAAGCAGTCTTGCTTTTTAGAGCCTTTGCAGCCAACAACGGTGTCCATTTCCCAATGCCCCGGTTGGAGCCGGGTGAGGACGTCTTGCGGGCGGCACTCGATGCTGCGCCCGCGAACAGGCGCTTTCTTTTCGCGGACTCTGTCGTATTTGCGCTTGCGCTCGCCGCGCTCCGGGAGGTCTTTGTTGGTGACGCGCGGGAATATGTTTCCGTCCTCGATGTACTTGTATAGCGTGGCATGGCAAAACGTGACACCGAAGTGCGCATACTTCTTTGACCGTAAAAGCGCGCACACCGCCGCCGGCGAATAATGGTCGTCACATATTTTCTGCTCTATGAAGTCCGCTACGGCGTAGTTATGGCCTATTTTCAGCGGCGCACCTTTGGCAGTCGCTTTCAACTCACGTCTGGCCTCGGCCTTTTTCCGCACTGTAGCGCGTTTCAAGTGTAAGTTCCGTTGTAAGGTGCTTATACTCGCCTCGCTTGAGTTCACGGTAGACGGTGGATACGTGACAGCCGAGGATCTCCGCAATTTCCCGAGGCCTGTGCTTCGCCCGAAGGAGGGCTTCAATCTTTATGCGGTCTTCTTTGTGGAGCTGCTTATATGCTGCGCGTGCCATGAATTACCCCTCCCGGATATCAAAAACAGGGGACGGCAGACGCCCCTGTTTGCTACGAGTTCAAAAAAGTCCTCAATGGCTCGTTTTATTATCTGCGCTTGCGGTATACCTTCGGCGGTGCATTTTGCCTTGAACGCCGCCGCCATGTCTTTAGGGACTCGCACCGAAAGCACGTCATAGACTTTCTCGTTATATCTCTGCTTAACCTGAGACGATGTTTTAGTCTTCCTTTTTGTCTGATTCTCTTCCATGCCGGCGCAACCCCCTTACACTTAAAGCGATTGAAACTATGGAAAGTGTTATACTGATTCCGCAAAGAACATAAATAGCGATGTCCATGCTGTTTGACATTGAGCGGGAGGGAGTCCCCCCTTTGAGTCACTCGGATAGCTTTTCGAGCAGTATAAGAATTGCTATCACGAGATTTACGAGAGCGGTTATGAGATTTAAGACTTTTGCGACAAGCTCATTCTCATAGCCGCTCTTCTTTTTTCTTTTGCTCAATGTCTCGACCTCCTTTCTGTATATATTATACCATACTGCTTGCAGTATGTCAATAAGAAAATAAAATCTCGGCGGGAATTTTACCCGCCGAGTTTATTCTATTCCCAAGAGCCAAAGAGCCGAGACGCCGAGCACGCGGGCGAATACCGGTATTTCGTAGTCCGGTATAAACCTCGTGCCTTTCTCGATGCGGCTTATAGAGTCCCGCTCCATGATAACGCCCTCGACTTGTATCCTCGCCGCTAAATCTGCTTGAGTGAGGCGCTTTTTGAGCCTCGCTTCGCGTATTCTATCGCCGCTTATGTTCTTTTGCCGTAATAGTCATATATTTTCATTTCCTCGGCCTCCATTCGATGTGCTAAAGCTCAACATTTTTCTTGACAATATCATGCAAATACATGATAATTGTGTTAAAGGTCAGAATGACTGAATAAAGAGAGCGGAGGTCATACTATGAATTGTCCAAAATGCGGCGGCGATAATGTGTCTATATCGCTCGAACAGGTTTCATCAAAGACAAAGAAGAGCGGCGTCGGCTTCGGCGGGCATATGAACAATATGGCGCGTGGGATTACCGCCGTTGCCACTTTCGGCATGAGTAACCTCGTCTGGAAGAAGTCAAAGGGGACGGAGAAGTCTAAAATACAGAGTCAAAAGGTCTGCTTGTGCCAGAATTGCGGCTATAGCTGGATTATCGAGTGAAGCCGCTCCGAGGTGCATATGAAGAAGCTCAAAACGTGGCAGATAGTTTTACTTGTCATTTTCTATCCTGTCGGCTTTTGCGTCCTGATATACCGGCTCTATAAGAAGCACCAGATTAAAGAGCGCGCGAAGCTGCTCCAATCTGAGCGAGAACAGCAAGCCGCCGAGCGCGAAGAACAAAGGCGGCGCGAAGCTGCCGAGCGCGCGGAGCTGCGTCATCAGCGAGAGGCATATCGTGCCACCGTAAACCGCGAGATATTCCGCGTAGTCGGCGTGACATTCAAGAATAAGGACGGGTGCGACCGGCAAGCGTTGCTGCGCAAGATAAAGCGCGAGCAGCCGCCCGAGGAAGATTTCACGCTGCGCGAGTTCGACTATAAAGGTGAGCGCGCTGTCGGCGTATACTTCCGCGGCGAACAGGTAGGCAGTATTGCCCGGGAGGATCTGCACAAGGCACTCGCGCAGATTGACCGCTTCGACAAGGTCGATGTCTACGAGGTGACCGGCGGTTTCGAGCGGGAAGACGGCGAGCGCGCCAACTACGGCCTCGACATAGCCGTGTATTTCAAAAAGGCATAGAACGGCAAAAAGCCGCCCCGGAGGGCGGCTTTTTCCTTTATGCGTGGTCAGTACGAAGAGCATAGACTTTCTTCATTCTTTCGTCCATGTCTCCGTTCCAGCCGTGGTCTTTGTAGTTTTTGAACATTTCGTTCAGTATGTGCCGCTCTTGAGGCGTGGCGTAGCCCTGTGTGAGCAGCCTCTCCGTTTCCTCGGAGAGCCGCGCATATGAAAGAAGCCGGATTGTTTCGAGCGCGGCGTCGAGACGCTTCATCCTTTTCTCCATAGCCGCCGCGCGCTCTGCCTCGCGCTTGTCGCGCCGGTTAAAATAACGCTGGATGAAGAAAAGCAAGATACCGCCGACGCCCAGCATTGAGAGCGCGGAAAGCGCGAGTTCCACGACTTAGCCCTCCTTCGGCTTGCTGTAGGTCATTGCGGCGGCGCTGTCGCCCACGCCCGCGGTGGTCGGGTCGGTTACGATGCCCAGCAGCGCAAGCACGGCGAAGAGCGCGTTGACCACGTCGAGCAGCTTCTCGCCGATGCCGTCGAGCTGCAATTCAAAGCCGAACACGGCGGCTACGACTTGAATGAGCAGAAGCAGCGCCGGGATAAAGCTAATCCAGAAGTTTTTGTTTTTGAGCCGTACAGTCCAGTTAATCATGTTCTCACCCCCTTATTTGCCGAAAGCGCCGGCGCGGTCGAGAATTACGAGGATACGGAGCATATCATTTGAAATGCTGTAGTCGTTCTCGGCGACGCCCTCGAGATATTTTTTGTCCACGAGCTTGTTGAACGCGTCCACGCCCCACGGGGCTTTTTCCTCGATGTCCTCTTTAGTGTGATAAATCACTTTGTTTACCTCCATTTCAGAAATGATACTCGGATAGTCTGTATAACAGACGTTCAAGTCCACGCGGGTTTTAACGCCCGTCACGACGCCGTCATTCGCATACTGCCATATGCCGCCGCGGGCGGCGGCGGGCGGGCTGCTCAAGTCCGGTGCGCGGGAAGGCCACTGCGCGAGCCATATATCATATTTCGATGCGGCGTCTGCGTCGAAGTACCGGCTCAAATAATCGGCGTTGGTGTAGAGCATGGGGTAATACCCCGCGTCCTCGATTGTCTCAAGGAAAGCTCGCGCGACGGCACTCGCAAACTGCTTCGTGACGGTGATGCCCTGTTTGGCGAGATAGTCAACGCTGTCATATTCAAAATCGAACGCGACCGGATAACTGAGCCGATAAGGCTTTATCGCCTCGATGCAGTATTCGGCCTCTTTCCGCGCCCGCTCGACATTGCGGGCGTAGGAAAACCAGTAGACGCCGAACGGGATGCCGAGCCGGGTACAGGCCTCCACGTTTGCGAGCCAATAGTCGTCGGCCTGTCCCTGTCCCAAGCCTGCGCGTATCATTACGAAGTCAACCTCGCCCGATGCCGCGAGCCTGTCCCAGTCAATGTCTTTCTGCCATTCTGAGACGTCTATGCCTCTTTTGTAGTCCATTTGGTAGCCTCCTTTTATTCTTCGATGTAGTCGAGTGTGACCGTCTTCTTACCGGGAAGAGGTGAGCACCCGCGGACGTGGTAAATCTCGCCGCCGACGAAGACGCCCTCGCCCTCTTCCTCGCCGCAAGTGAGATATACGCCCGGCTCGGCAAGGCGCACCCAGATAAGCGTGTCCGTCCGTGCGATTTCCTCGCCGTCCAAATACACTATGTATGAGCCGCTCACGGCACAAGCTCCCAGCCGCTCGGATTCTGCGCCGGCGTCCATACATTGGCGTCAAGCAGCGACTTGTATATCGCGTCGCCCCAATAGCCAAGCTCACCATTTGCGAAGGCGAGGCCGGCGGTGATTGTCTCGGGGATGATGCGAATGCCGTCGCGATAAGCTATATCTTCCCAAAGCGTGGGCGCGGCGTCCGGCGTGTTTTCTGCCGTGTCCCAAAGGTCAACGGCTGCGCGCTTGAGGGTGCCGTCCCAGTTGATGCGCGTGCCGGCGGCGACGAGCGAGCCGTCGCCGGTGAGCGTCGGGAACAGCTCGACGCCGGAAGAGGCCGTTTTATCGTCCAACGATACAGCGGCCTTTTCAATAACTCCCCGGAGTTCCTTTGCTCGTTCTCTCGTTATCATTCCTCGCTGCCTCCTGTGAGAATATTCACGACGGCCTCGGCCTCGTCGAGCATGAGCGAGCCGCTCACCTCTTCAAGCTCCGCGACCTGTTCCGTGCCTATGAGTGCGCCGGGGGAGAGCGCGAATACTACGTCTTCGACAGTTCTCACGATGCCGCCCTCTTCGTCCGTATGCTCTGCCGGGAGCTTCACGCACACGCCTTCGGCATAGCCTTCCTCGCACGGCACATAGCAGCCGTTCGCCGCAAGACGCACATATACCGCTGTGTCAGAATACCCGGCGAAAGTGCCGTCAACAGTGACTTTGTACATGGTCATGTCCTCCTATCAAAAATCCGGCTCCCCGAGCCGCTCGGCGTAGTATGCCGTGAGCTTATCCGTCGGCATTGTACGGAGCAGGTTTTTCCAATACATATTTACGGCACCCGGCCATTTTTCCGCGGCAAAGTCTTCGCCGTGCTCGCCGCCGGCGTAGTAGCGGTATAGCCGTTCAAGCATACGATGCCGGCGGTGTCCCTCTTCCGTATTCGGGTGAAAGTGCTCCCAGCCGTTTTCACTTGTCGCGGCGCAGATGCCGCGCCCGTCCGGGGCGTGGATGAAGCCGCCGGCCTCGGTGCATACGGTGCCGTATGGCAGATTGAAATGCCCGCCGATGCCCTTGCCCTTGAAGCGCTTGTGAACGATGTACTCCATGATTAAACCTCCAATCCCGCGAACAGCTCGCAGTATAGGCGCATGACGCTCTGCACGACATAGTAGGCGTCAAAGCGCTTCATATGTCCGCGCCATGATACGAGCGAGGTCTTTACGTCTTCGGGCGTCATGCGCCCGGTGTCCACCCAGCGCCGAAAGATTTTCAACTTGTGCTTCATGAGTCGGACGCTTTTATATGCCGGTCGGCGTATGACCGCGCCCGTCGGCGAGAGCCGGAAGCGTACCTTGAGGAACGTAAAGCCGCGTGTGAGCTTGACTATCTGTGTCTTCTTTTCGTTGAGCGTTATGCCGTGCTCGGCGCAAAGACGACGGAGTGCGGCAAGGCACTCGCGGAGTTTTGCCTTTGAGCGGTGGATAATAAGTCCGTCGTCCATATATCGCTCATAGTGCTTCATGCCCAGCACGTCCTTTATGTAGTGGTCTATTCGATTCGGTAGAGCTATGGCGGCGATCTGCGATACTTGACTCCCAAGGCCGAGGCCATAGTCACCGAAGCATTTGATGAAATACTCGGAGAGAGAAACAAGCCGCTTCGTCTATGCCGCTGTGCTCTATCTGCCGGAAAACGGGCGCGTGCTGCGCGGTATCGAAGTATTTCGAGAAGTCGAAGACGAGAGCGTATCCCTCGCGCCCGTGCTTGCGGTAGTGCCGCGCAAGGAAATGAGTAACGCGCTTGACGGCGAAGTCGTAGCCCTTGCCCTTGAGGCTCGCCCCGTTGTCGTAGATGAACGACCGGGAAAGCATGGGGACGAGTGAGAAGTCGCACAAGCAGCGCTGTACTACGCGCTCCGTGATATGCACGCTCCGTATGTGTCTCGGCTTACCGCGCTCTACGATGTCAAACTCGAAAAAGCCGCGAGACTTGAACGTCCCGGCAAGCAGTTCGCGGTGCGTCCGGTATACATTCGGAAGCGCGCTCGCCTTGTAGCGCTGAGTGCTCGCCTTCCAGCCTACGGCCTTCGCGCTTGCCCTGTACGCCGTATACAGATGGTCAAAAGAGAAAACTGACTCGAAGTCGCCATACTCTGCCGCGAGCTGTGAGCGCTTTGCAAACCTCGCGGCGCGGCGCCGCTGATAGCGCCGCTCATGTCTTTCTGTACTATTCAAAGAAAAATACCTCGCACAAATCTTTCTCGGCGCGCTGTCTAATTTGCGTAACGGGAGAGTCATGTAACGGCGGTGAACGCGCGCCCCGCCGCCATGCAAGAAGCGTCCGGCTCCCCGTGTCGAGCTATAAGTTTGTCTTCGCGCCCGCGCGCTGAACTTTTCGCGCCCTTTCGGGCGCTTCTGGCGCTGCGCGCGAACGGTCGGAGAGGTCACATCCCCCTTTTGCAATCGCGCTGCTTTTGCCTTGCCCCTTGCAAGGTTAATCGGTCTGGCTTATGCAAAATCCCGGGGCGACGCCGAGGGAATTGTTGGCATTGTTGTTGTTGACGTTGCCGTTGTTGTTCACATTAACGAAGTTAGTGGAGTTGCTGCGGTTAGGCGAGCGGAGCCACCAGTTGATGGCGCTGCGGGATGTGGCCTAAATCTAACGGCGCGGCACGGCTTATCTGGCCTTGTCACTCCGCTTGATTTTAGATATTTGAGAGATTTCGTCGGTTATCATGCCTATCCACGCTTCAATGACTGAGGACGGCAACTTCTCACGGTTGACCGTCATGTATGCGAGGTCGAGAGTGTCGAGCATACTGTTGTAGTAGCCCTGCGCGTCCTCATAAAGCTCCCGGCGGCGCTGCTTGTTTCGCTGCACTATCGCCGGGTCTTGCTTCGAGTCAATGAAGATGAGATTCGCGGTCTTGATAAGCCGGTATGCCGCGCGCTGCGTTGAACAGCGGGAGGAAAAGTAAAAGGGTAGGTCTTCGGGAGAATCCGTACTGCGGTTATATGTGAAGGCATATATCTCGCGCGCGAGGTCAATGTACTTCGCGGGGCTTTCGCCCCGCCGTGATTTCGGTACGCTCATTTTTCTCTGCTCTCATTACCGGAGACTTGCGCCCATTGAGGGCGCAAGTCCAAAAGCCGAATTATACGCAAAAGCCCGGGGCGACGCCGAGGGAATCGTTGGCAGTAGTTGTTGACGTCGCCGCTGTTGTACACAATAACGAAGTTAAGTGGAGTCGCTGCGGGCAGGCGAGCGGAGCCACCAGGCCGACGGCGCTGCCCGTGCTGCTGTGATTATACTTAACCTTGCTGTTACCCGCGGCATAATAGGCGTACTGCTGCTGCCGGTTTGCCTCGTTGGAGTTGGAATATGTACAGCTACCGAAAACCTCGTATTCCGAAAGCAAAAAGGCGTAGTCTGTCGTGGCTGTGACGGCACCCGAAGATGTCGAGCTGTTGCCAGTGTTATCAGTGTACTTTGTCACGCTTTTAAGCGCATTGCGGAGCGCAGACGGCAAAACACCGATAAATCTGCCCGAGTAGCTCGTTTTGCTCGTGCCGAGGATGTTGTTTCGCATATACGAGTCTTCCCAGCCGCCCGAGTTTGTGCTACTCGTATTCATATAGAAGTCTGAATCGTCATTGTAGCCGCTCACGAGACATATGTCTTTGCCTCCTGAGAGCGCGGTCTTGCCGATTTGGAAGTGAATACGGTTATTGCCTTCGCGGCTCGAATTGTGGTTGAAGCCGATAATAAAAGCGTAAGTTGAGTAATTTGACAATGACAATCGGCTCATTGTGCCGTTTAGCGTGACCTGTTTCCGGTCACCGACGCTCCAATAGTTAGCGCCTGTGCCGGCGTCGGAAATTTCGGAGATAGTGTCCCAATCGTTATTATTGAGAACACTGTCAACGAACGAAAGCGTTATAGAGTAGTTCGTCGCGGCGGTCACGTTTACCTGCCCGCTCGTGCTCTGCCCGCCCTGCTGCGCCGTTATCGTCCACGTACCCGTCTCATGGACGGTAAATACCACTGTGCCGGTGCTCGTTGCCTGATAGCTTGTAGAGCCTTTGGAGCACGTCACTGTAGCGCCGCTCGGAGCTGTTACGGTTATAGTGGCCTCGAAGAATGTGAGCGTCACGGCATAGCTCTCGACAACACTCACATTCTGAGAGTTGGAGGTCTGCCCGTTCAGCGTCGCCGACACTGTCCACGTGCCGGCCTCGGGAAGCGTGAGCACACATTGACCGTTGGTCGCCGTGCCGCTCACGCTGCGCCCGCTCTTTGTGGCTGTGACGAGCGCGCCGGTCGTGACGGATACCACGAGCGAGAATTGAGCGCCGCCCTTTTTCACTGCATTTGTTTCGCCTGTCATTTAGTTCACCGCCTTTATGCACTCTATCGTAGGTATGGTTATATCCCCGGGCGCGCTCGCGGCGTATATGACTACGACACCGTTGCCCGTGTCCGCGTTCAGGGAGAAATTGCCGCTCTCGGCTTCATTGTCACTGAAAACGACTTTAGGCTTCCAAGTGGAGTCCACGCCCGCCGCCGAGATAGATGCGGCGTAGGGATACGAGGGCTTTGCCGTGCTGCTTTGCCACGCCGACGCCGGCACGGACACATTCGTAAAGAGCTTCAAAAGCGCGTACCCGCTGTGCGAATGGCTCGCCCCTGCGAAGTCCCCGGCCTTGCTGCCGCTGTCTGTGAGGTTTCCGCTGTCGTCCAGCCCGGCAAAGTTGCCGGCTGTAGCGCCGGTCACTTTGTCGGCCTTGCCTGTGTGAGTATGGTTTGCGCCGGCGAAGTCGCCGGCCTTACTACCGGAGTCCGTGATATTGCCGCTCTCGTCCAGCCCGGCGAAGTTGCCCACGGTAGCGCCGGTCACTTTGTCGGCCTTGTTATCGTGGGTGTGGTTTGCGTCGGCGAAGTCGCCGGCCTTACTACCGGAGTCCGTGATATTGCCGCCGGTACCGACGGAGGCAAAGTTGCCCGTTGTCCCGCCCTGCACCTTCTCGGCCTTCGCGTTATTGAGCCGGTTAACATTCTCTATGAGCGCGTCATGGTCGGCGGCGGTGAAATACCGGCCTACTATGTCGCCCTTCTCCCACACGCGCGGCGCGGTGCCATTCTGCCCGCGCTGTATGGTTATCGTGTTGCCGTCCTTTGCGGTCATGAGCACCGTCTCCGCGGACGATGTGTCGCCGCCGATGGTGAGATAGTTCGGAGCCGCGGGCAAGACGGAGCCGTCGAGCACGGTCGCAGTCGTGCCGCTCGACGTGAGCGAGCCGGCGAGCGTAGTCTCGGGCGAATTTGCCTGTCCGGGGTACATGGTCAAAAGTTCTGCCATTATTCAGCCTCCATTATCAGTAATCGCCGCCGCCGCGCGAATTGCAGAACGTCTGTGCAAAGACGCTGCCGACAATGCGGCTCATGCACTCGGGCAAAATCTCCACAGTGTGCCAAGTGCCGCGGCGTATTTTGCCGGCGTCGTCTTTGGAGAGGTACGCGACGATATCTATGTTGTCGTAGCCGTCCTGCTCGGGAAGCTCATTCCCGTCAACGCGGATGCGTGCTTTAGAAGCCCCTCTGTCCCTCGTAGATGCCAAACTCGAGGTCATGTGTATGATTCTGCACGGTGTGGGTATGAGCGCTCACGGTGTGCGTGTGGGCGCTCACCTGATGCGTATGCGCGTTAACACGGTGAGTGTGAGAGCCTATTGTGTGAGTATGCGCCGGGTGGACGTGAGCGCCCGAAGGCACGAAAATCTCATATCCGTTTACCTGCATCGTACCCGGATCTACAGTGGCGAGGTAGGCGTGAGTGTTCATGCCGTGGTCGTGGACGGCCTGCCCGTTCGTCTCGCCGGGGAGCACGTTGGACATTTGCAGTGATGTCGCGCTTGATGTCGCGCTGCCGCCGGAAGACGTTGTCGAGCCGCCGCCGGAGCTTGTAGTGCTGCCGCCGCCCGAGGATGTGGTCTGGCCTCCACCGGAAGACGTGGTCTGGCCGCCCCCGCCGCCGGTCGCGCGCTCGAAGGCGCGGAACGGCTCAAACTCAAGCGTCAAGAGCATTTTGTTTATGCGGACGGTTGAATCGTCTATATACAGGCGCATGGTCGCGGGATGCTCGGCGTCGGCATTGTCCGCAAAGTTATACACCTGCTGATTCGTTGCGCCCTGCGCGTATGTCTCGCCGATAAGCGCCCGGCTCTGCAAATCGGATATGCTGCCCGCTATGTCCTTTGGCTTGTTCGCAATGGTCACTGTCACGCTGCCCGGGTCGCCGCCGACGTCATCCTTGCTTACGCTCACGATGCGGGCGCGGAGGGTGATTCCGTCTTCATCGTCTATGACGCGGACTATCTCGCCGGGACGAAAGCGAGAGAAGCTGTCGCCGGTCAGCCGGTGCAAGTCCACCGCCCCGGCCTCGTAGGTTATATACGGCTCCGCGCTCGAGCGAAGTATCTGCTCGGCGTATGCCTTGAGATTCTCCGCTATCTCGTAACGGGTATCTACGAGAATGGACGACACAAGGCCGTAACGGGATATAGACAAGGCGTCCTCAACATAGGGGACGCCATTGTTGACCGAGGATATATTGAGCTGGTTGACGCCCTCGCCGTACCCGAGCGCGTATATGCGGTTTGCAAGCCCCGTAGCGTCCACCGTCTTCACGATGGAGGTCATGTTCTTGCGGTAGCGTATCTCGCTTCTGAGCGCGTCCGAGGGCTGCACAAGGGATATTGTCCATGGATAACCGGTCGTATCCCATGTCCAAAGGTATTCCGAGTCGAAGCACTCCGGGACGGAGAACAGCGCGGCGAGAAGAGAGGAATTTTCCCAGTTGTATTCAAAATACCTCGTGAAGTCGCACTCGCCGAGAATCCAGTTTCGGGTTGTCTGCCGCTCAAGTATGTAGTTGAGTACCGCCGCCGTGCGTATGCCCGTACCGCCGTACTGGTGGTACTGGAACAAAACGTCATTGAGCAGCGTAGCGAGCACGTGCTCACAGTCATACGTGTGCGTGGCGCCGTCACTCCGCTCGAGGTTTTCGCCGATAATCCGAAAGAGGTCAATGCGCTCGTCTCCGTCGAAGATTTCAACATAGTTGAGCGAGGTGCAATACTGGTTTTTCGGGTCGTCGGCGGGGAGGGAGAACGAGGCAGTCCAAAGCGTGTTTGTCTCGAGCGTGTACCCGGCCTGCATGGCGTTCTCAAGGTACGCGAGCCGCTTCATGTTGTGGTCGAATATCTGCGGCACGGGCATTAGAGCCACCTGTCTTTCCATACGATGCGCACGTCGGCGGTCGTGCCGCCCTCGACAATGATGTCGTTGACGCCGCTCATGAGCTTGAAGAAGACGCTTGCGTCGCTCACGCGGTCGATGATATTCTCGCCGTTGAGCGTCACGGTCATGTGTTCCGTGTCAATGACAAGTTCGTCGCCCGCGACCATGTTCACGCCCTCTATGGTCATTGCCTCTTGCCCGTATGTGGACACGCCTGAGCCGCTCGTGAAGGCCTCTGCCGTGGCCTCGGCGCTGAAGAACACGACGCGCACGACGTAGCCGCCCGCGTCCGTCTCCGCGTCCGCAAGCGCAGTGAACAGTACGCCGCGTATGATTCTGCCCGAGGATTCCGTCTCGGCGTCCGCGCCGCCGGACAAGCGCCGCTCCACAAGCAGCGCGCCAAAAGCCGCGCTCTCGACCTCCGCGAGCGCTGTCCACTCAAACGTATATGTAGATTTTCGGTTGTAGCGCTGCCGGTTGTACGGTGTGCGGTTATACACGCTGCCGCGCCCCCTTTATCTGATGCGGCAAGTGATGCTTTCGGCCTCCACTATGATAGCGTCGCCGTTATTGATGGTCTTGCCTATGCCGAAAGAGCCGTACCAAAGCATATTGCCGCCGGTCTGTGAGTCGAATATGCCCCAATAGGACACGGTGCCTATATCGGCGGTAATGACGCCGAAGTCGATGTCAGCCGAGTTCGTGACTTGCTGATACCCCGAGACGAGGCTCGGCGCGCCGAAGGCTATTATCTTGCGGGCGTACCCGCCGCCGCTGGCCTCCGTGCCGGTTGCCGCCGCCGTGGGGTCTGTGAGGAACAGCGCAAGGTAATAAGTGCCGCTCCGAAGCGAGCTTGTTGAGTATCGAGGCGGCGTGTACGTTCGAGAGTGCTGCCATTTCTGTGTACCTCCCTGTCAGTTTACCCGCACGCGGGTAATGGTGATTCGTTATGGTGCCGCGGGCGGTGATGTATATGATGTCCTGTCCGACGAACGAAAGACGGCTCCAGCATAACCGGCTGGCGCGTTGATGATAAATCCCAAGGCTCACGCGATTACGCTCTTTGGCGACCTTCTTCGTCCGGCTTCTTTAACACGACGAGCCGGTCTATGGAACGTTGTTTACACGTCGTGTCGCCGCCGCCAGAGTCGCGGGCTGCTTTCAACAATATTCATTTTTCGAATTTGGAACGGCGATTGTGGCGTCATCTCGTGACATCCCAAATCAAACGACTTCTGATCACTTTGTCACGCAAAGGTTTGTATGCCGCTTTGAGCCGCGGACGAGGTTCTCGCCGATGTTTACGACTTTCGCGGCACTAGCGTGACGCCGGCCTCTCCGGGGCGCTTTCGCCGTGATGTCGGAGAAGAGCCTCAAGCAGCACGGGGATAGCGTCTATAAGCCCCTGTACAAGACCTGTGACGAGCTGTAGGGCGGCGTCAATAATGAGCAGCGGTATGTTGTTCTCTATTATGGCCTGCGCCCATTGCGTGACGGCCTCTACAGCCGTAGGAATGAGCGTCGGGAGCGCCTCGCCTATGCCGGATATGAGTCCGCTAATAAGCTGCATACCCGCGTTGCCGGCAAGCGGCAACATTTCGGCTATGCCCTCGGCGAGCGTGTTGATTATCACGACTGCCGACTCCGTGAGCTGCGGCATAGCTCCGAGTATGCCTTCGACAACGTTGAGAATTATTTCCGTGCCGACTTCCATCATTTCCGGGAGCTTGTCCGCGGCCTGTTCTATCATCTCGCTTATGGCGTCGCCGAGGGCGTCTTCCGCTCCATCGACGCCGTTTATTACGTCGACGAAAGCGTCTACCACGTCGGCGAGCGCCGGGGCGAACTCGGCAATAAGCTCGTTCTTCACGTCCGCGACCGTGCCGCCGAGGCGGGCGAGGGTGTCGTCAAGCTCGGCCTGAGCCTCGCGGGCCGCTATGATGGTCGCATTGTTCTCGCGGTATGCGTTGGCGGCGTCCCGGTATGTGCCGGCGAGCGTTTCAGTTATGAGGTTTGCCCGCTCTGTCTCGTCGGCACAAGCCGAGAGCTTTTCATTAAACTCGTCTTCACTGATTCCCACCCAGTTAAGGGCGTCAGCGAGCGCGCCGGTCACGGTGCCGACTTTCGCGGTTTCATTGGATGCTTCCACGAGGGAATTTATCGGGAGGGCGTCGCCAAAGGTAGCAACGACGCCGGCGGCGATGTCTCCCCACGTCGATACGTCCTCTTCGGACGTGGCGAGCTGCGCGAGTAGCTGCGCGGCCTCCGTCGCCGTGCCGGTGTCGCCGATGACGGAGTAGAGAGAGCGGTATGCTTCCGACGCCGCTTCGGTCGAGTACCCTGCTGTCTCAAAGGCCGTATTTAGACGGGCCTGTGACTCGCGGTATTCCTCCGTCGAGGACTCAAGGTCGAGCAGCCAATTAACGGCGGCGACCGTTGCCGCGCCGACGGCTGCTATTGCCGCTCCGGCGGCTTTGGCGCCGGCGACGAGGCCGTTTTTGAGCTTGTCCGCGAATGTGGGTTTTCTCGCCGGCGTCCTGTACCCTTTGCCGTACTGCGTCGATGGAGTGCGCGCACCCGTCCGTAGATTCCTCGGCCTCTTTGCAGATAACGGTTGTTTGCCTCGAGGTCGTTGCCGAGGTTATTTAGGTCTGTCTGCGCGTTATTGAGCTGAGTTTGCCATGAATTGACGGCGCGAGTTGCGGCCTCCTGATACGACGAGGCCTCTTGCAGCTCGCGGTTATAGCCGTCCAGCTCTTCCGTAAGCTGCTGTTGCCGCTCGCTGTTTTCTCCCGTCTCGGAAGCGAGGGACGCGAGAGCCTCTTCGCACCGCTGTATATTCGCCCGGGCGGTGTCGACGCGCTCGGCGTATGACTGCTGTGCACTCTGCGCATTTTCGAGCGCCTCGCGGAGCTGCGACACCCGGCGCTCCTGAGTCTCGTACATACGGGAGAGCACGTCGCCCTTTGCCTGTAGCGCCTCGATGCTGTTGGCTTGTCCTTGAAATTCGGACTCCGTCAATTTAAGCTCGGATTTCAGTGTGTTCAGCTCGGAGTTTATATTTTTGAGCGATGCCCTGTATTCGGCCTCGCCCTCTACGGCGAGGCGGGTCGAGATAGTGCGAGTTGCCATTACATTGCCTCCCCGGGCCGGGGCTTGCGCTGCTGGATGCGCAAAGCCCAAAGGTCAAAAACCTCGCCGGGCGGCATAAAAAGGGCCTCTTCGACTGAGAGGCCGCAAGCTATGGCTATGCGGTAATAGTCAGCCCGCCGAGTTTTGTTTTTTTTTGATTGAGTTCCTCAAGGCCCTCGTCGTACTCGTCGTCGCCCGGAGCCTTTATCTCGCGCCCGTAGCCGATGGTCAGGGCGCGTATAACGCCTCTTTCAGTGCCGTGATGCGCGCCGGCGGCGTGAACATCTCGAACTCGTCGGCCTCCGGGATGCGCCCGGGAACGTAGCCGAGGCGGCGGCGCACAAGCTCGCCCTGCTCTGCCAATATCGCGGCGGCGGCGCAAGTGGCCTTGAATCCCTCGCGCGTATCGGGCTTTATCGCCTCGAGCAGTAGTTTTGTGCTTCCGAAGTCGTCGCGTATCTGGAACATGGCCTCGCCGTTGAGCGCGAGATAAAACGTCTCGCCCTCAAGCGTGGTTTTGACTGCTTTCATGTCGGCCTCCTATTCGCAAAGCGGGAGGCGGTCAAAAACCGCCTCCCGTTGGTTAATTATCAACCGCCGCCTCCGGCCCCGCCACCGCTCGCGGTGTTACCGAGCTTCTCGTCGCACCATGCTATAG
>VOFD01002792.1_pt1 | contig 17204 bp, 21 predicted proteins | sample 5384101 | NCBI WGS metagenome assembly VOFD01 (sample SAMN12384723, study PRJNA508395) | human gut metagenome | isolation source: healthy gut C | host: Homo sapiens
CCGCATGAGCGACATCGTCAGCGACTGCGAACAGGACAGCGACGATTTCACCCGCGAACGCAATTCGCTCATCGTGCTGCTTTTTCTACGCCTGCGGCCTGCGCCTTGCCGAGCTGGTCGGCATCGACCGCAAGGATTTTTCGGAGGACTACACCTCACTGCGCATCCGGGGCAAAGGCGACAAAGGAGCGCATCGTGCCGATCCTGGAGTTCGTCCGCAGAAAAGATTTTGCACTACATCGGGTTAATTGAAAGGCAAAATATTTGCATTTCACCGGAAAGCGTTATTTTTAAACACACAAAGGAAAACGCATATCCCGGACGGAGGTTTACCGGACGGTGCGGGACAGCTGGAAAAAGGCGGGCGTACAAGGAAAGAAAAGCCCTCACGTGTTGCGTCACACCTTCGCAACGCACCTGCTGAACGGCGGTGCCGATATGCGCGAGATCCAGGAGCTCCTGGGGCACGCTTCGTTGCAGGCCACGCAGGTCTACACGCACAACAGCATTGCCAAGCTCCGGGAGATTTATACGCAAAGGCCCATCCCCGGGAAAAGGGAGGGAAGTGATTAACTTTATAATGTAAGGCTATGAACGTACAGATTCAATCCGTGAAATTCGACGCCGACAAACGGCTGATCGAATTCGTGAATGCCAAGATGGCGAAGTTGGACCGCTTTGCGGAACGCCGACCGGAGCCGAGGTCATTCTCAAACTCGATAAGGACCACGAAAAGGAAACAAATTCGCAACCATCACGCTGCACATGCCGGGCGAAGACCTGGTGGCATGCCACCAGCCGAAAGCCTCGAAGAGTCGGTCGATGAAGCTATCGACGCCCTGAAACGTCAGCTGGGAAATTCAAGGCGAAACCGAAAAATAAACCCCACCAACCTTTAACCTTAACTAACGCCGCGGCGACGGCCGCCTTTTCGAAAAGGCGGCCGTCGCATTCGTAGTGGATAGATTCGAACCCCTATGTCATGCGTGAGAGGCATGTATCCTAACCCTTAGATGAATCCACCGGTTTTGTGGTGCAAAGATAACGCCTTCTTTCGAATCTCCAAAATTTTCCGCCGAAAACTGTGATTTTTTTTTCGCAAAACCCTCCAAACCCACTTTTTAATTATCTTTATAACAGCTAAAAGACTTTCAGCCATGAAAACCCGTATCTCCCTGCTTCTCGCCGCCGCGCTCCTTGCCGCCGGTTCCTGCACGAAACGCCCCGTACAACCCCGCTTCGGCATCGCGGCCACCCGACACGCTCGTCGAGCCGCAACGGAATCGCCTGCAAGATCGAATACCGATTCGCGTCGATCCTCAACGCCGGGAAATCCCCCGCCCTCACGGCGTCGAGCAGGCGAACATCGGCTATTTCTTCTTCGATCTGGAAGCCTTCTCCGGCACGGTGCGGGAGGCCGCTGCCGCCGCCATCGGCAGTTCGCCGACATCTACCTCGCCGACAGCCTGCCGACAGGCTCCGGCAATGCGGAATACGAAATCTCCGCCGAATCCGAAGGCGCCGTCGTGGACACCCTGGTCGTCTACACCATCACGCAGTCGAGTTACACCGGCGGTGCGCACGGCATGTACAGCCGCGAGAACTACGTCTACTCGCTCGACGGAGGCTACGAAATCACCCTGGCCGATCTCTTCACCGAAGCGCAGCCTGGAGAGCCTCGGCCGGCTGATCCGCCGGAAACTCTACGAACAATACGACGTTCGGGACGACGAAGGGCTCGTTGCCGCCGGGTTCTGCCCCGAATACATCGCCCCGACGGAGAATTTCCTCGTCACGCCCGAAAGCATCGTTTTCTGTTACAATCCGTATGAAATAGGGTGCTATGCGCTCGGGAGCGTCGAGGTGGAGGTGACCCGCGAAGAGCTGGCCGGGCTCTGAAGGCGCCGGCCGGAAAAAAAAAGGTCCGAGTCTCACGACTAGGACCTTCTTTCGGCGGGGAACCACCCCTCCGAAAATGAGGTTCAATCGGAGGTATTCGACCCCATCGAACGAGTACCGTTCCCGGTCTTAGCAACGGATCGTTCCGCTGCAACCTGCCGATTTCCTCAACCAACCTAAAACTACTAACCTAAATGAACCTTAAAACTTCACTGCAAAGATAAGGGGCATTTTTCAATTATGCAAATATTTTACGAATATCTTAAATATATTTAACAATTTGGTAACATAGCCCGTCAAAAACCGCTCAGTACCCGATTAAGGCGCTATTCGGGCAGAATGTTAAAGATAACATGAGCCACTTCACAAAAAACCGGGTAAACTTGGCAAAACTGAAAAACTCTGAAAAGAAAACCGCACCGGACAAAACATGCGGACAACGAAGGCAAAGACAAAAAAGGAAACCCGGAATCAGAACCGGATTCCACAGTTTCCTCACCAACCTAAAACTACTAACCTAAATGAACCTTAAAACTTCGTTGCAAAGATAAGCCGAAAAAAGATACCCTGCAAGTTTTTATTAAAAAAATTTTTCGAATTTATTGATATTTTTTTAATATCGCTACGCATTCTCGGCAAAACGCAAGTAACTGTCAATCAACACGAACAGCCGACCGGACGACGATCCGTAAGATTTTCCGGCGGAAAGCGTGCAGTATTTCGGAAATGCCGCATTTTTAGAGAACACGAAAAATTGTTATGTACATACCCTGTAACAGATAAAATCACTACCTTTTTGCCGAATGATTCCGACAGCCTGAACTGTTGCATACAGCATCCCGGCAGCAAAACCGCGGCAGAGAATTTTGCGGCCGGTTGCGTACGGCCCAGCGACAACGACGCCTAAAACCCTAATTTACCAATGACGGTATCACTGATCATCTCCACCTACAACTGGCCGCGGGCCTCTACCTGTGCCTGGACAGCGTAATGCAACAAACGGCCATGCCCACGGAAATTGATCGCCGACGACGGATCGGGTATCAGCACCCGCGATGTCGTCCGCCATTTCGAGGCGGTGTCGCCCGTCCCCATCCGGCATATCTGGCACGAGGACAAGGGGTTCCGCCTTGCCATGATCCGCAACAAAGCCATCGCAGCGAGCCGCTGCGAATACATCATCAGATCGACGGCGACCTGATCCTGCAACGCAACTTCATCCAGGATCACATGATCTTCGCACAACGGGGCTGCTACGTCACCGGGTCGCGGGGCATCATCACCGAAATGCTGACCCGCAAGGTCCTCAGCGGAGAGATCACCTCGCTCACGCGCTGATGCGGGGCGTACGCAACAGCAACAACGTCATCCGCATCCCGCTCATGGCATTCCTCTACCGGACGCTGGGCCCCACCCGCTTCGTCAAAGGCTGCAACATGGCCTTCTGGCGCAACGACCTGATCCGCGTCAACGGTTACGACGAATCGTTCTGCGGCTGGGGACGCGAAGATTCCGAACTGGCGATCCGCCTCGACAACAGCGGCATCCGCCAGCGGTGCATGAAGTTTCGCGGCGTGGTCTTCCACCTCACCACGGCAAATGCGAGCGCAACAGCCTCTCGGCCAACGAGGAACGTTACCAGCAAACCATCCGTGAACACCGCACCCGCTGCGAAACCGGGCTTGCACGCCGCTTGGCAACAACGGAACAGACCCGCGTCCCCGAAACCGAGGTAAAAAATCCCCGTTCCCGCCGGCACGGGCCATTGAGCCCGGGACAGAAACATCCGGCCCTGGAAACGGCATCCATAAACGTCAGTGCCGCCCCGGTCGGGGCGGCACTGACGTTTTCTATCGGCGGCGGAATTTTCCAGCAGGGGATAATAATGCAACTGCCGGCGCAGTTTCCATTTGCGCACCAGGTTCAGGGGCTTGCGTTTCAGCCCCGCATGCCCCCGCACGATATAATCGTCCACGGCATCGAGCACCCGCGCCGAACAGCGGCAGTCGCGGTGCGGTTCGTGGTGCATGGTGTAGCTGCGGATCTCCCCATCAACCCCTCCGGCCGCGTCAAGGCACGCTCGATGGCCGGGCCGACGGCCTCCGGCGTATCGACGTCGATCAGATGGGGCCCCGGATGCGAATTGCGGAACGTCACGACCGGCTTGTCGAGGAACATGAATTCGAGGATGATCGACGAGCTGTCGCACAACATCACGTCGGCCTGCTGCAGAAGCGGCATCTTGTCGGAACCCTCATAAAATATGACGTTCTCGTTCTCCTCCGCAATACGTTTATAGCCGGCTATGATCCCGGGGTCGGTCAGCTTGGGATGGAACGTGATGACCCAGTCCCACGGATGGATTTTGGCCAGACGGTCGATCTCCGCCATCAGATGGGGCGCCGAACAGACATTGCGCGTGAAGGTCGGGGGGTAAAGAATCACCGGATGGTCATTCTGCGGTTTGCGCTGCACTTCGGGCGAGAAATAGGTGTCGGCTTTGGGCCAGCCGGTCTCGTAGACCCGGAAGAAGCCGTATTTCTTTTCCAGTTCCTTGAAATAAGGCGTGCTGCTCGGCCCCCTGCGTACAATAGATGTCGAACCATCCACGCACCGTGAAGTGGTCGTCGACGGCCTCGATCCGCTTCTGGATCGCATAGCCGTGGAAAAGCGCCACCTTCACGCCCGGGATAAAATCGGGGATATAATTGCCCGGTGCAAAAACCGCGACCGGGTTATAAGCGACCGCCTCCCGGATTGTCCCCAACCGCACCTCGCCCTCTTCGAGCACGACGGGACACCCTCTTCGATAAACCAGGCCGCCTCACCTCCGCGGCGGCGGATCTCATGTTCCAAAGGCCTCAGGATCGAATAGGCATAAGGTAAAAGTAACGTACAACAGGTATCTTTTTCATCGTTCCAGGTTTAGGTTACAACATTCAGCGGTTCAGCGCGCCAGCCGCCGCTTCAGGCTCTTTCCCCAGCGCATCAGGGTCGAGACGGCGAGCACCCCGGGGCGCATCCACCGCCGCCTGTCCATTCTCAGCAGCAACCGGTCGCAACGGCTGAAGAACCCTCCCAACTCCGCGCGGTAGCGTCCGGCCTCCGCATTGATCCCGCGGGCAAACTCCGTACCGCCGGCCCACGGGTTGTGGCTCTTGCGCAGGTAGACCAGGTACCAGCGCATTTTTGTTGAGCAGCAGGTAGAACTCCAGCCGGTCGCCGAGGATATCCCGGTGCCGCACCAGCTCGGCACGCACCGCCTCGCTGAATTTAACGCAGTAGCCGATATCGAGCGGCGAACGGTTGGCCGACCCGCCGCGCTGCATACCCGTAGCCCACGTAGTCGATAAACCGGACGCGCGGCTGCTGGCAGCCGATCTGGATGTTGAGCAGGCTGTCTTCCCCAGCCGCAGCGGATAATGGCGCAACTCCTTTTTCGAACAACGCCCGGCGATAGAGCCGCCCCACACGGTCACGGAAATGGCATGATAGAGCGACGCAACGAGGAAATCAAGCCCTTGCATGTCCGATGTGCGCATCTCGCGCCTGGGCGCTTCGTAGGTCTTGCAGATACGTTTGTAATCGCAGCATACGATATCGTATCCACCGTTTTCCCCGATGGCCGCCACCAGTTTCTCCAGCATGCGGGAGTCCCAGACGTCGTCGCCGTCGAGAAAACAGATGTAGTCGCCCTGCGCATGGCGGATACCCGTCTCACGGGCCCTGGCAGTTCCCTGATTGACAGTCCTTACGACGATGATGCGCGTCGCGCTCCGCGTGGCGGCGTGCCACGGCCTGCGAACCGTCCGTCGACCCGTCATCGACGACGATAGCCTCGAAATCCCCGTACGTTTGCCGTCCGACCGAATCGAGGCAGGTATCGAGATAGTTTTTCCAGGTTGTAAACCGGAATAATGACCGATACCGCGGGCTTTGATTTTCCCTTTCCTCCATCTATGCAATCAATTTATCGCTTTCACGATCCGGCTGCCGGCTCCGTCGTAAAAATCCATGTTTCTGTATAATATCCCTTTATCGTGCCAGACGCCGCCGCAAACTGGTACGCCAGCGTAATCCTGTCGTCAGCATGACGACGACCGGGCGCATGACCCGGTAACGGTCGAGATCCAGCAAAAGCATCCGTGCCCGCGAATAGCGCGCCCTGAGCTCGTCCCGGTAACGGCCGGCCGATTCGCGCAGGTCTCTGACAAACGGCCGGTTCCCGACCCACGGGCTGCGGCTTTTTGCAGACATAGACCGAATACCAGCGCACCTTATTCAGCAGCGCATAAAAATTCGGCCTGCCCCGAAGCGATTCGCCGTGCCGTTGTAACTCCCGTTCCACAATACTACAAAATAAGCAGCAGTAATCAAAATCGAAACTTCGGTGATTGGACGACAACGGCCGCTGTACGTAATCATAACCCACGTAATCGATGAAATGAACGCGAAGGGGAAGGCGGCAGGCGATCTGGATGTTGATCATCGTATCCTACCCCAGCCGCAACGGATGGTGGTTCAGTCCGTTATCGAAAAGTTCCCGCCGATAGAGTTTGCCCCAGAGGGTCACCCAGATCGAATGGCGAAGCGTCGCTTCGAGGAACTCGAGCCCTTCCATATCCTCCGTCCGGGATTCACGGTAGATCGCCTGGTAGGTCTTGCAGACCCGCTTGAAATTACAGCATACGATATCGTACCCGCCATTCTGCCCGATCGAGGCGGTCATCTCCTCCAACATGCGCGGTTCCCAAAAATCGGCGCCGTCGAGGAAAGCGATGTATTTTCCCTGCGCCCGGGCAATACCCGTCTCGCGGGCACGCGCAACGCCCCGGTTCGGGGTGCTCACCACGATGATCCGCGGATCGCGCTCAGCATAGCGACGCAGAAGCGCGGGCGTACCATCCGTGGAACCGTCGTCCACGACGATGGCCTCGAAATTCCCGAGTGTCTGCGCCAAAACCGATTGCAGGCACGTATCGAGATACCCTTCCAGATTGTAAGCGGGGATGATTACAGAGACCTCGGGAGAGGGTAACTTGCTTAAAGATTCGTTCATTTATTTTATGTAGTTTGTTACTGCTTCTGCGATACGTTCGCCGTCCAGGGCGGCAGAGATGATGCCCCGGCGTAACCGGCACCTTCACCTGCGGGGAAGAGCCCCGCGGTTTGGGGATGCATGAGCGTCACGGGGTCGCGCGGAACCGGACGGGCGACGAGGTGCGCGACTCGACGCCCACCACGATGGCTTCGTTCGTCACAAATCCCCGCATCCGCCGCCCGAAGGTGGCGATCCCCCGGCGCAGCCCCTCGCCGATAAACGAGGGCATCCACTCGTCGAGCCGCGAAGGATAATACCGGGGATATAGGAGGTCTTGGGCAAGGCCGCGCTGGGGCGTCCGGCTACGAAATCGGCCACACGCTGCGCCGGCGCGACCTGATGCTCGCCGCCGTGCTGCCGGGCCAGCTCTTCGAACTGCTGCTGGAACTTTAACCCGGCCAGTCTCGCCCCATTCCGCACGCAGGTGCTCGAAATCCGCGGGCCGCACTTCGGTCACCATGCCCGAATTGGCATAAGGCGACGTGCGGCCGCTGGGCGACATGCCGTTGACCACCGACTGCGCGGCATCGGTCATGGCCGGCACGATGAATCCCCCGGGACACATGCAGAACGAGTAAACCCCGCGGCCGTTCTCCTGGCTCACCAGCGAATAGGAGGCCGCCGGGAGGTATTCGCCGCGCGCCGCGCAATGATACTGGATCGAGTCGATCAACGCCTGCGGATGCTCGATACGCACGCCCATGGCAAAGGCCTTCGCGTCGACGCGCACGCCCCTGCGGTAAAGCAGCTCGTAAATATCGCGTGCCGAATGTCCCGTGGCCAAAACCACGGCCGCCCCTTCGACAAACGTGTCGCCGCACCGCACGCCCCGGATCCGGCCGTTACGGATTTCAAGATCCGTAACACGGCTGCCGAACACGAATTCACCGCCGGAACGGAGGATCGTCTGCCGGATATTCTGCATGATACGCGGCAACTTGTCGGTTCCGATATGCGGATGGGCTTCATAGAGTATTTCGGGCGTGGCGCCATGGAACACCAGCGTCTGCAACGCCTTGTGGTAATCGCCGCGCTTCTTGCTGCGCGTGAAGAGCTTACCGTCGGAAAACGTCCCCGCGCCGCCTTCGCCGAAAGCGTAGTTCGAGTCGGGATCGACCGCGCCGTTGCGGTTGATCTGCGCGATGTCGACCTTGCGCGCTGAAACGTCGCGCCCCCGCTCCAGGATAACGGGCTTCAGCCCCAGCTCGATCAGCCGCAGCGCCGCGAAAACCCTGCCGGGCCCGACCCCACGACTACGACCTCGGTATGTCCCGACACATCAGGATAATCGAAATGCACGGGTGCGGGCTGCGGCTCCCGGTCGACATAGACCTCCAGCGTCAGGTTGACCTTCGGTTGCCGCTGCCGAGCGTCGATCGAGCGTTTGACGACCCTCACCAAGGCAATATCGTGCTCCGGCACACCCAGACGCCGCGCGGCAAGCGGTGTAATACTTCGCGTCGGCAGCCTGGCGGGGCGTTAAAACGAGTGCGACATTCTGCGGCATAAGCGGATAAATTGCCTACAAAAAGTAAAAAAAAGGCTTATAATCACCCGCTCCGGATTGTGAATTGTGAATTTTTATATACCTTTGCACATAGCGAGCGGATATGGTGTAATTGGTAGCCACGTCAGACTTAGGATCTGATGCCTTACCGGCGTGGGGGTTCGAGTCCCTTTATCCGCACAAAGGAGCCTTTTTCGAGGCTCCTTTTTTGTTGTCCGCCCGGTGCAAAAAGAGGAAAACCGACTGTATATCATCGTTTTGCAAAGGTTCGCCCGAATTCCCCGAAGCGGAAGCGGAAAGCAATGCCGCAGAAAACCGTTGGGTGGCAAAAAAGGTGGGCAGAGCCCAAAATTGGCCTCCGAAAACGGAACTGCCGCCTTTTTAGCCCGCAATGCGTTGTTTTTGCAGCTTTTTACCCAACAATAAAGTTTCCTTGCAGACGTTTTACCAACTCTTAAAACCGTCACGAACATGAGACAGGAAACTTTTACCATCCTTTTCCTGATGCGGAAAGGAAGACCGAAAAAGAACGGCTTGGCGGCGATTTACGCCCGCATCACCACGGGCAGTCTGCGGCAGGAGTTCTATTTTCATTGCGAGGGGCAAACCCGAACTGTGGAACCAGAAAAAGGAGCGCATGATGGGCACGAGCCGACTTGCGCTGAAAAAGTCAATGAAATGCTCGACGAGTTCCGTGTACAGATTTTGGACATCCGCTCCAAACTACTGGCCGAAGGCTATGCGGCCAATGCCGCACAGATCAACAACGTTACCTCAATCCACTGAACAATACGATGATGCTCATAGCGAGCCTTACCGACTATGTGAAGCGGCGGCAGGGAGAAGTAGGCGTGCGGATCACACAGCGCACGGCGGACAAATACGAGCGGCTGTTGCGCTACCTGAAGCAATATCTCGCCCAACGCGGCAAAGCCGAGGACATTCCCGTCGAACGGATGAACTACGAGTTTCTGGACGGCTTCAACCTCTTCCTGCAAACCGCCCACCGCTGCCGCCACAACGGGGCGGTCGCCGTGATGGACTGTCTGCGCAACTTCACGCTCTACTGCCTGCGCAACGAGCGGATCACGAAAAACCCTTTCCGCTACTACAAGCTCAAGGAAGACGAGGTGCAGGCCAAGGAGCACCTCACGGCGCATGAACTGGAACTGCTGAGCCGCAAGGCGCTCGACCACCGGCTGGCCCGCATCCGCGACGTTTCGTCTTCTGCTGCCTGACGGGACTGGCATTCGCCGACGCCGACCAGTTGCGGCGCGAACACCTCTCTCGCAGGACGACGAAGGCCGCTGGTGGATTCACAAGCCCGCGAGAAGACCTCCGTGATGGGCCGTATCCCGCTGCTCCCGGCCACGCTCGAAATCCTGCGCCGCTACGAGCACGACGAAGTATGCCTCGCACGTCGGTCCCTAAAAAACGGTGCTCCCACGCCGAGCAACAAACAAAAGTATTGAAGATGAACGCCTACAACGATCGTCTGACGAAGAGTCTGGTCTATCCGTTGATAGAGAAGTATTATGCGAGCGGCGAATTGCCGAGCACTTTTTATAAGCGAGAAGGCTTGAGTGAGAGCCAGTTTTATACATGGCGTCAGAAATATCTTCGGGATCATCCTTCGCTAGCAAAGAAGTTGGGCATTGCCCTCAAGCAGGTCGGTACGAGCGCTCGCAAATCGCCAGCGAAGCCCTCTTCGCCCGCCGAACTGCCCCCTGGTGGCGGAGGTTTCATCCAAGTCGACGTTCCGTCGGTATTGGCTTCACCTGCAACGATCGAAGCCGTCTATGAGTTGTGCTATCCGAACGGGGTTAGATTGCGTGTTCCGGCAACGACCAGTGCGGATCGGTTTTCCACCCTGGTCAAGCTTTATTAGTTTTTTCAGGGGGGGTATGTTCAGCCTGGGGGATTCGGATGTTTATTACCTGAGCCGCACGTCGACGGATATGCGCAAGGGTTTCGATGCGCTGTGCGGGGAGGTTCGCCGGGGCATGGGCCGCGATCCTATAAGCGGTGAGGTTTTCATCTTCTACAATACGGGCCGGACGCGTCTGAAGTTGCTTCATTGGGAGCGCGGAGGCTTCGTGATTTACCACAAACGTTTCGAGCGAGGTGTTCTGACGCTGCCTCGTTTCGATGAGCAGACGGGCGGTTATCGGGTCACATGGCAGGAGTTGATGCTGATGGTGGAAGGAGTTTCGCTGGAGCGCATCCGGCCACGCAAACGCTATGATATTCCGTTGAAAAACAGCATAAATAATCGCCGGATTTCTTGGTAAAGCCGGTTGTTCTTCGTATCTTTGAGGTATGGAAAACGCCGCTCTGCCAGCCTCTTACATCGTCTCTTTGGAGCAACGCCTCTCGGCGCTGACCGCCGAACGGGATTCGCTCCGATCGACGGCCGAGCGGCTCTCTTCGGAGCGCGACACACTGCAAGGCGTGGTGGAGAAGATGCAGGGTGAGTTGCGGCAGCTTCGTCGGATGTTGTTCGGCCGTAAGTCCGAGCGGTTCATCCCTTCGGATCCGTCACAACTGAAGCTGGACTTCGAGGGCGAGGCGGAACTCAAAGAGGAGCGGGAGTATGCCGCCTCTAAGGCCGCAGCCCCGACGCGAGTCAAAGAACCGGCAGCGCATAGGGCCAAACCTATGGAGGATCGCCAGCGTCGCATCTTCTCGGAGCACCTGGAGCGTCGGGACGAAATCATCGAACCCGCCCAGATTCCTGCCGGCGGCAAACGCATCGGCGAGGAGGTTACCGAGTTGCTGGAATATAAGCCCGGAGAACTTACATTCGTCGCTTGATACGTCCCAAATACGCCCTGGCGCATGGCGAAGGAGTGGTTATCGGCTCTCTGCCGTCGCTGCCGCTGCCCCGCACCAATGCCGGGCCGTCGCTGCTGGCGCAGTTGCTCGTGGGCAAATACCAGGATCATTTGCCGCTGCACCGTCAAATCGGGATCTTCGTCCGGGCAGGCGTACAGCTCAAGGCTTCGACCGTTTCGGATTGGGTACAGGGAGCAGCCGAGTTGCTGGAGCCGTTATACGAGAAACTGCGGGAAAGGGCGCTGGGATGCGATTATATTCAGGTCGACGAGAGCATCATCCCGGTTCTGGACAAGGATAAGCCGGGAGCCACACGCAAGGGATATCACTGGGTGGTACGTTCGCCGGAGTTGAAATCGCTTTTCTTCCACTATGACAAGGGTTCCCGGGCGCAGTATGTCGTCGTAGAACTGCTGAAGGATTTTCAGGGCGCCGTGCAGAGCGACGGCTACGGAGCCTACGACATCTACGAGAACAAGCATGGCGTCTTGCTGCTGGGGTGCTGGGCGCATATCCGGCGCAAGTTCGAGCATGCCTTGGCCGACGACCCCGAACGGGCGGAATATGCCCTGAAAGTTATCGGACAGCTATACGCCATAGAGCGGCGGGTGAAAGAGGAAGGCCTGCCGCCGGATGAAATCAAAGCCATACGTGAGAAGGATGCTTACCCGCTAATCCGAGAGTTCGAACGCTGGGTAGAACAAAGCGCAAACTCCGTAACGCCACAATCGGCCCTGGGCAAAGCCGTACGCTATGCCTATGCATTGTACCCTCGTCTATCCCGCTACGTGACGGACGGCAGATACCGCATCGACAACAACTTGGCGGAGAATGCCGTGCGCCCGCTGGCGCTCGGACGCAAGAACTATCTCTTTTGTCGCAGCCACGAGGCGGCATATCATACGGCCATCATCTACTCGTTGCTGGGAACATGCCGCTTGTGGGAGATCGATCCCTTTCGGTGGCTTACGGATGTATTCTCCCGCATTCAGGACTGCTCCGTAAAACGACTGGAGGAACTGCTGCCCCACAAATGGTTGCCGCAGACATGAGATGCCTGTTTTAGTAAATTCCTGCATCTGAAAGAATAACAAAATCGGGGGGGCTACTGCCCCCCTCCTGCAATGAGTTGCGTCACTCTTCCCTGTAGGGGAATCTTCATAAATGGGTGCAGGATTCTATCTCAGGTGGCATTGCGTGTGGCGGCTGACACCGGCCGTGTTGCATTTCAAGGCGCTCGTAGAGGGCAAGATTGAAAATATAATCCCTCAATTCAGTACGACTCGCATGGCGACAATAACGATAATCAGAAGGCAAACGATGCCATAAACGGAAATGAATTAAATCCGAACTGCTCGACTCCAAATAGAGAATGTCATCAGCGATTTTGTCGAAAATCCCGAAGAGACTGCCCCTGGCCGAGCATGACCGATCGGTGGGATGGAACAGATAAAGTTCACCAGAGATGAAGGCCTGATGATCGGTTTGGTTTCTTATTTTCATTTCTTCTGCACTTTTTTGTATTATCCTAAAAGTGCGCGAAACCAAACTGCTGAATTATGGCTCAACCCGAGGATCAGTCGGTAATAACATAATACAAATCAGTCAGGAATCGCGCATTTTTGCTACGCTTCCCAACTGTTTGTCTGTTATTGTAGTTATCTGATCCTTTTTGAGCCGACAAACAGCCGCAACTAATATTGATGGTAAATATTCAGTTGCATATTTCTATAACAAATTTAGCCATTTTTTATTCCTATGCAAATTATTCAAGAAGTTATTTCTTGTATTAATGCACTTTTTCGAATACTTACTTTGTAACGAAACCGGAAAATCGCAGGGCGATTATCTGTTCGTGCTGGAACAGCCCGGCGAAAAAAAATGCTGTTGGTCGTCGGCCTTAATCCAAGCACTGCGGACGAAACACATCCCGACCCTACGATGCACAAAGTCATGGGATTCGCCGAGGGCGGTGGTTACGACGGATTTGCAATGTTGAATCTTTCATCGGAACGTGCGACGGATAAATGGAGTTTGTCGGCAACGTTGGATGAACCGATGCACCGGAAAAATCTGGATGTCGCGGCCGATCTGCTGCAACGTTATCCGACGGCAGACATATTGGTCGCTTTAAACGATATTTCGGCGAAACCTTATCTAAAACGATGTTTTCGGGATTTATACGGCGTGTTGCGTGCGAGTCGGGGCCAATGGCTTCAAATCGGGAAACTCACGGTGAAAGGAAATCCCCGCCATCCGCTTTATGCCCGATACGACTGGGGATTAGTGCCGTTCGAGGTGGAAAATATATGACAAAACTTAAATAACGATCGACGATGAAAAACTGTTTTTGCAAGCCTTTGGGCTTTGGCCTGCTTGACCGCAGCCTGTTCCGATGAAAAAGACAAACCGAACGACGAGTCCGGATCGATCGTCGGCGAATGGGTATTTCAGAGGAACGAGTATTACCGGAACGGGAAATTGATTGATAGTTTCACGGCCGTGGAAGAGGAGGACAAACCGATTGCGATCTTTCGGGAAGACGGAACCTATCGCTATTATGATTTCCCGCCCGAAGAGTATTATGACGGGACTTATTCTTATGATGAAGCGTCGGGAGTGTTGGTGACGGACAACGGGATCGAAAAGCAGAGCTGCCAGGCCGAAATAACCGTTTCGGAGATAAACTGGATTTATGATGAAGGCAACAATGAAAAACTTATCGAATATTATACGCGAAAACAATAAATTCGGAAAAGTTGCCTAACGAACTTATTCTTTTATATTTCACTCCTGCCCGACATACTTTTGGCAGGAGTTTTTAATATTTACAAAATTAGTTAAGACAAGGAATTTACTTTGAAAACTAAAGATATTTTTCTATCTTTTTGTGTTAACCAAGTGCAACACAATAAAAAGATATGGTAATGAATAAAATTTATTTCATGCTGGCAATCCTGCTGGCATCGGTAAATTCATCCCTGGCCCAGAAATGGGCCGTCAAGAGCAACTTGCTCTACGATGCCACCGCTACGATCAACCTGGGTGTCGAAGCGGCGCTCGGCCCCCCGCGTAACGCTGGACATATCGGGCAACTACAATCCGTGGGAGTTCGGCGACGCCCGGTGGAAACATTGGCTGATACAACCCGAAGTACGCTACTGGCTTTGCGAGCGCTTCAACGGCCACTTTTTCGGATTGCACGCCCATTACGCCGAATACAATGCGGGAGGGATCAATTTCAACGCCGATTTCCACCGCAACCGCTATCAGGGGCACCTCTACGGTGCGGGTTTATCCTACGGTTATCAGTGGCTGATCGGCAAGCGGTGGAACCTCGAAGCCACAGTCGGCCTGGGGTACGCCGTTTGTGGGATCGAAATATCCGATCGCCGAATGCGGCGAAGTGGATCCGCACCCGCTCACGCACTATTTCGGGCCGACCAAAATCGGCCTGGCACTCATCTTTATCATCAAATAATACAGCAGGATATGAAACGCCATACAAAGCAACGCATAACCGGCTTACTGGCCGTATGCCTGACCTTCACCGCGGCAGTCTACGGTCGCGAGGGAATCCGGCCGCTTACAGGGAGGGCGACCGGCTTTGCGTAAGGCTCCCGATCACCGCCGGCATCGACCTCCCGGCCAACGGACAGCTGACCGTCACGCCGGTCGTCAGCAACGGTGAAAACCAAATACTTCTGGCTCCCCGTCGTTTTCACGGGGACGCATCCGGGAGAAAGTCGGACGAACGCCGGGAACGGCTTTACGGCATACCGGCTGTTCCCGAAGGCGTTTTCAGCAATACGGTCATCCGCCGCAGCCGGAAAAATCCGTCGGCAAATGCGGTTCTTTTCGAAGGTGATATTCCCTACGAGCCGTGGATGGCGGGCGGACGAATCGTCCTTTACCGCGACCTGGAGGATGTGCCGGACACCGGACGGCCCTTCCGCCGCTGGTCGCCGCCGAGATCGCCCCTGCCGTACAACCGCGGCTGTCGTTCCCTCGTTCCCGCAGACGAACCCAAACGACACAGCGAACAGCTCACGGCTGTCGCATACACTTTCCGCAGGGCCGTTCGGTGCTGTTGCGCGGGTTCGCCGACAATAGCAGCCAACTGGCGCGTATCGACAGCCTGACTGCGCGGTTACTGGGGAAACGACAGCCTTTCGGTAGATACCGTCTACCTGAAAGGATATGCCTCGCCCGAGGACACCTATCCCTATAACACCCGTCTTTCCGCAAACCGCGTACGGTCGATCCGCAACTACCTGCAAGAGAACTTCGGACTGGACAGCGCGGTCTTCATCACCGCGACCGAGCCGGAGGACTGGGACAGCCTGCGGCGTTGGGTCGTCCTGTCCGACCTGCCCGCAAGGAACGAGGTGCTGGCCATGATCGACACCGTGTCCGATCCCGATGCCCGCGATGCCGGCATCCGGCAAATCGACAACGGCGCAACCTACCTCCGGCTGCTGCGTGAAGTTTATCCGCAGCTGCGGCGCGTGATTACCGCATCAGTTATACCCTGCCCCCCGTTCACCGTGGGACAGAGCCGCGAACTGATCGCTTCCCGTCCCGAATGGCTGAGCCTGGGCGAAATGTGCCGGCTGACGGAATGCTATCCCGTCGACTCACCCGAAAGAGCCTATGTCTGTGCAACCGCGCTGGAGTTTTACCCCGACGATCCGTACGCCTGCAACAACATGGCGGCATCTGGCCCTGCGCTGCGGCGACATACAAACGGCCCGTCAATGCCTGAAACCGCTGCGCCGGGGGATCCCTGCACACTGAACAATCCTCGGCATCCTGTGCCTGATCGACGGCGATTCGGAGAAGGCGCGCACTGCTTCTCGCTCGCCGCGGAATACGGCTCCGGGAGGGACATACAACCTGGCGCATTTCGACGAATTGGGTTGCAAATGGTAAAAACGACTTCTCATTCCAAATACTGTAAAAAAAATAAAACCATGAAAAAAAAATCTACAACTTGCTCTTATTTACGGTTCTTGCCGCCGGCCTCGCAGCTTGCTCCAGCGACGAAGAGAAAACGGATGTTGCCGGCCCTGCCGCCGGGAACCTGCAAATCATCATGCGGACGCCCCAGGCGGCGGCAGGCCGCGGGCCGGTCTACCGCACCGGGGACTTCCGGATCCTGGCATTCAAAAAACCGGCACGGACTATGTCTATATGCAGACATTCCGCTCGCCGGCATGAATTTCGACGGCACGGCGCTCACCGGCACGGTTCAGTTCCCGCCGGCGACTACAAGTTCCTGCCGCCTCCTACGGGCTGGTAACGCCGGGCAACTACACGTGGCCGGACTTCACGGACGCCACCCTCTCCGATGCACTCTACGTGACCCATACCGGGGAGAATTTCCCGGCAGCGTTCATGCTCAACACAGAGAACACATGAACTTAAATCCGGTGAAAAAATTTTGCTGTTAGTACCTGAAAGCGGACGCTTTTCTTATGGAACCGTATTATTAAGTGTGGTCTAAATTTGGAAATTAGCGGCAAAAACTTTATCTTTGTCCCTCGTATAAAATAAAGCTTGATACATTAAGTACAGGTGTCATATTCATCTTTCAAACGAAAGTGGAAATTTCAAAAAGACGAGATGGTATATGATGACTTGCGCTATACATTGTCATATAGCACAGGTGCGTCAATACGTCTTTAGCTTTTTCCACTAGCTGTTTGAGTCTTGATTGCGTCTGTGCTATTTTTCAATGTTACGCGCAGTTATAAAATGGATCCGGACTTAAAACGAAAGATAATCAATGAAGCATACAGGCTATTCATTGCAAAAGGTATAAGAAATACTTCATTTTGCGATGTAGCTTTGGCTGTGCAT
>VOFD01001920.1_pt1 | contig 17172 bp, 14 predicted proteins | sample 5384101 | NCBI WGS metagenome assembly VOFD01 (sample SAMN12384723, study PRJNA508395) | human gut metagenome | isolation source: healthy gut C | host: Homo sapiens
TATTATAACATAATAATTCTATTTTTACAATAGCTTTTATTTTTTCTTCAACAGTTTTTTAATAAGCTTTAAGAATTGAATTATGATAAAAGTACCTATCGATGTAGCCGCAATCAAAATTATCTGAGATACATTCAAACTAACCGCTTTGAAAATACCTGAAATCCCAGGAACAAACAAAACCAAAGATAACAGAATTACGCCTATTCCAAATGCTCCGAAAATAAATTTATTATTGAAAAATTTATTTGTAAACAAAACCGGTTTTTCTGATTTACAGTTAAAACCATGAATTAATCTTGACAGACAAATGCTTGCAAACGCCATTGTACTGCCTGTTTCGTTCGAGGTATTAAGGCCGTATAAGAAACAGATTACCGCTGCTGCCGCAATTATCAGGCCTTCTGAAATCACGCTCAATAAAAATGATTTTGTTAGAATAGATTCATTAATTGGACGTGGTTTTTCTTTCATAACGTCGTTTGAATGAGGTTCAAGACCCAGTGCAATAGCAGGGAGAGAATCTGTCAACAAATTAATAAACAGCAAATGCACCGCAGCAAACGGAACCGGCAAAGCAGCCAACGAGGCAAACAGCACGACAATAATACCGGCAGTATTACCTGACAATAAAAATTGAATAGAACGTTTTATATTAGCATAAATGTTTCTTCCATTATTTACAGCCTTGACAATGGTTGCAAAATTATCGTCTGCAAGTACCATTGAGGCGGCGTCCTTTGAGACTTCAGTACCGGTTATGCCCATTGCTACGCCAATATCGGCCTGTTTCAGCGCTGGGGCGTCGTTTACTCCGTCTCCGGTCATGGCTACAATATTTCCTCTTTCCTGCCAAGCTCTTACAATCCTTATTTTATGCTCAGGTGAAACACGGGCATATACGGATTTCGTAGGAACATATTCCTTTAGCTGTTCGTCAGAAAGATCATCTATTTCTGATCCTTCGGCAGCTTCTGAATAATCTTTCAATATTCCGATTTCCCCGGCGATAGCAGCAGCGGTTACCTTATGATCTCCGGTTATCATAACCGGTTTTATTCCCGCGCTTATACACTCTGCTACCGCAGCCTTAGATTCCTCACGCGGCGGATCCATCATTGCAATAAGCCCCATAAACGACAGCTCGTTTTCATCCTCAAGACAGACTTTTTCTGATTTGATTTCTTTATATGCAAATGCCAAAAGTCTAAGACCTTGTTCTGAAAGTTTTTCTGTAGCTTCTATTATTGCAGACTTTTCACTATCGCTTAAAATCATTCTGTCTATTAATACGTCGGTAGCGCCCTTTGTGAGCATGGTAAGCACACCGTTTACATTATGAACAGTAGTCATCAGTTTTCTGTCTGAATCAAACGGTATTTCTGATAAACGAGGATATTTCTCACGTATATATTCAAAATCGAAATTATACTTGCTTCCGAAATTAACTAACGCCGTTTCAGTAGGGTCGCCGATTTCTTCTCCGTTTTTACATACTGCGTCATTGCATAAAAAGACTGCTGAGTAAAAGACGCTTCTGATGACCGATTTCAAAATCACCGTTTCCGGCATCGATTATTTTACCGTCTACAAAGATCTTTTTCACAGTCATCTTATTCTGTGTCAGTGTGCCGGTTTTATCTGAGCAAATAACAGACACGCTTCCTAACCCTTCTACAGCTTGAAGCTTTCTGATTATTGCGTTTTCCTTTGACATTTTCTGTGTACCGAATGAAAGAACAATCGTAACTATAGAGCTTAAAGCTTCTGGTATAGCAGCGACTGCAAGGGCAACGGCAAACAGGAAAGCGTTCATTAATGCTTCTCCTCTGTAAACGCTTAATCCAAATACAAGGGCACAGATAAGCAAAATTCCTATAGAAAGCTTTTTGCCGAAATTATCAAGATTTGCCTGTAACGGAGTTTTTCTTTCCTTAGCGCTTTTTATAAGACCGGCAATTTTACCTACTTCCGTATTCATTCCAATATCGGTTACGATAAATTTAGCGCGTCCATAAGTAACAAAGCTTCCTGAATACACCATATTCAGTCTATCGCCTAACGGTAATTCCTCTTTAAAAACAGCGTCTTCCTTGTCAACACTGAGGCTTTCACCAGTCAAAGCGCTTTCGTTGACCTTTAAACTTGCATTTTCTATTATTCTTCCGTCGGCACATATATAATCGCCTGCTTCAAGTAAAACCACATCTCCGACAGTTACGTCAGCGGAAGGTATTACAATCGTCTGACCGTTTCTTAAAACCTTGGCATTAGGAGCTGAAAGCTTTTTTAAGCTATCCAGAGATTTTGTCGCATTGACAGTTTGAACTGTCCCTAATATAGCGTTTAAAGTAATAACCGCTAAAATAACTATAGTGCTTTCAATATCTCCCAGGATTGCCGAAACCAAAGCAGCGGCAATCAATATTATTACTAAGAAGTCCTTGAATTGCTCAAAAAAAAAAAAAAATAGTCTTTTGCTTTTCTTCTGCAATTTGATTTTTTCCGTATATCTCAGTATGTTTCCTAACCTCTGCGTCATTCAGACCGTTAAGGGAAGATTCGGTTTCTTTTATAACCTGTTCCTTGCTTTTCAAATAATCATTCATTATTTACTCTCCTTTTATTTTAGGGCAATAAAAAAAAGACCTTTGCCGAAACCAACTGAATATAAATAAAGCAATTGATTTCAACAAAAGTCTTGCCGTTTAGATATGCTACGGATTGAAATAGTCAATCGTGTACTGACGAAGCATACACAGTAAATACTGCCGGCTACTCCCCTTTATCGTATTTATATATTACATTATTTTTCCGGTTATGTCAATAGCTTATTATAAAATATACATTTGACAAATCTACTATATAAATGCTATAATACTTAAAAACGAGGAAAAACTTATGAATTATCCGCTTATATTTATTGCCGTTTACTTTATTATTATGAATATTATCACTTTTATTCTATACTTGAGTGATAAACGCAAAGCAATTAAACATCGCTGGCGAATATCTGAAACTATTCTCATTGCATTTTCATTTGCCGGCGGCAGTATCGGAGCTTTTACAGCAATGAAATTATTCAGGCATAAAACTAAGCGTCTGAAATTCAAAATCTTCATTCCGCTTGCTATAATATTACACATATTATTATTTATTGTTATAATAAATAAAATAATAAAACCGCAGTAACTGAGCTGCGGTTTTATTATACTCAAATTAAATTAATTTTGCGGACCTAATTGGTCTACAGTAACAATCATTGCTACATAATTCATAAGCAACAAGCTATCCTGAGTATCAATTATTCCGTCATATACAACCTGTGCATTCTCTTTTGCCGTTGCATTAAGCTTATTTACTTCAGGATAAAGAAGATACATATTCAGAGTAACTACGTCTGCAATGTTAATATTTCCGTCGATATTAACGTCGCCATATAACACCTTATCCCAATCTATAATATCGTCGGGATCAACCGTAGTAGTAACTACAGATGTAGTCGTAGTAGTAATTGTAGTAGTTACGGGAGCGGTAGTTTCAGTGGTTTCAGGAGGATCAGCCTCCGTTACTTTTACAGTAATCATTTTTTCCTGACCTTCCGGAGAAGTTACTACAATGTTTGCCTGACCTACCCCTATACCGGATACTACGTCATTTTCAGCGATTGCTACTGACTGATTGCTTGAAATAAAAGTACACCCAGGAACATTGATATCAAGAGCTTGGGTTTCACCCACTTTAATCTCTATTTTTCTGGCTCTACAACTAAATCCTCTTCATTTGAAACAAATTCGTAAAAATCAATTGATTTTAATGTGATAGTAGGAGATTCTTCCCCTGCATACCAGCATCCGAACATTACATTGCCGTCGCCTGACAATATATCAACGTCTTTTCTGATAGATTCAGGAACTATCCACATTATTTCAAATTCCTTGCCCGGCTCAAGGACAGTTATATTAGCAGGCATATACCAGCCTTCATCGGCATTAGGATTTGCATTTGCTACAGATATGCCGACGCCGCCAACATATTTTTCAAGATCAACGGAAGAAGTAACATTAAACTTCACTGCCGAAACAAGATCTCTGTTCTCCAGTCCAAGATCTGAAAGCATAAATTTATACTGGTTTGTTGTTTCGTCAGAACCTGGCGTAAGTTTCTGATTAACCGTTTTTGATACGGTTTTATTGTAAGGAACCGTAATTTCTCTGGTATAAGTACATGAAGCGGTTTTCAGATGAACTTCATCTATTTCTGCATAATCTTCTCCTTCAGGAGGATTAGCGTCCTGCGCGTACCAAAACTGGAAGCCTACTGAATCGCTGACATTTTTAGAAACATATTCCTGAACATCCTTCGGAACATCCCAGACTACCTCTATGTATGAGCCTGCGTCTGTAACGGTATAGCCGTTGTTTACCTCAATCTGGAACTGATCTCCGTATTCAGCCATATCTTCTTCGCCCTGATCGTTATACCAATAACCGTTTTTACCTTTGACATATTCGGTATCGGCAGGCGACATCGGCTCTACATTGATTCCGCCGCCGTACATAAACTTACTCATATCCTTATCAGACTGAATAGTATAATTGAAAGATTCAAACTTCAGATTGTTCAGGTCGTCAATTCCGAATTCAGAAAACTGGAATTTATGAGAGTTAATCGGATCTCCTTCTTGCCAAGTGCTATTTCCGTCCTCGTCAAGATAACCCTCTTCGTCATATCCTTTTGTAAGCAGATAATCCATTTCCTGATCGTCAATCTCCGCCGTCAGTGTTGAAGAAATAGTAGCGGTGCCGTCTTTATTATCCGTGAACGTCCATTCGCCGCTTTTCTTATTCTGTGTAACTGGCTTATCCGGATTCACAGGACCGGGATCCGTTCCGCCTTCAGTTGTAGCTGACACAAGCTTAAATGTTTCGCCTGACTGAGGATACCAAATCGCTACTTCCATTTGTCCGCTTGCAAAATTAATGCTGCTCAAGCTTGAAGACGGAAACGTATATGTAACGGAAAAACTTACCGTTTCTGGGAGTAGCCTGAATTCCGTCAGCCTGTTCCCAATAGGGATCAGCTTTAAGATTATAGCCTATGCCTACTGTAACATCTCCGGTATACGCAGTTTCAAAGTTAAGCGTAACCTTAGAAGGACTGGTACCAAGACCGCTCATATTAAAACGAGTAGCTCTTGTTGAACTCGAAGAATCATCCGTTGTTGCAGTAAGCGTTTTGTTGATCGATACTGAACCAGCCGCAGATACATTGGTAATCTGAAAAGCAGCCGGTGAGATAAATACCGTAGCAGTCATAACAGCGCTGAGAACAGTAGCTTTTATTCTGCTGCTTAATTTCTTACCTATCATAACAATCATCCTTTCATATCAATTACATGAATCACGTGCATACAATCTGCTCAGTCAAATTGTATATTTTTTGCTCGCTAAGCATATTATAACATATTATTCCTGGCTAATTGTGAACAAATTGTGAACAAAGCCTTATTTTATTAAAAATTACAAGAAAATTTTTCACCTATATTTTGTGCATATTACACAAATAATTATAACTTAATAACAAAAAAGAATAAATTTCGCCTTTATTTTATATATTTTTAAGTTATTATTATATTGATTTAAACCATTAAAGTGAATTTACTTGCAAAATTCCTCAAAGTATGATATAATAGTATGTAAATCAAAAAAAACGGTTATAAAAATACCGTAAAATTTCACAGCAATTTAAATAATATTAAATTGCGGTTTAAGGAGTGCTGAATATGAGATTAGCCGCTATGGAAAAAAAGCGAGATTATTTCTTTGAAAATCAGTGGTGTAAAGAATATGACAATTTTAAAGCTCAGAATCTCAAACTTAATATGGCAAGAGGTAAGCCTTCTCCGGAACAGCTTGACCTAAGCATGGGAATATTAGACGTTTTAAATAGTAAAACAGATATTATCGGAGTTAACGGTGACGATTACCGAAACTACGGCGTTATGGACGGCATTCCGGAAGCCAAGAAAATTTTTTCCAAGATGCTGGGGAGTAAAAGAAGATGAAATAATAATCGGCGGAAATGCCAGTCTTAATTTAATGTACGATATTATCTCCGATTCTATGATATTAGGCGTTAACGGCAGTACTCCATGGAATAAGCTGGAAAAAGTAAAGTTTTTATGCCCTGTACCGGGATATGACAGACATTTTGCCATATGTGAAAAATTTGGAATTGAAATGATAAATATCCCCACAGATGAAAACGGTCCTGATATGGATATGATAGAAAAACTTTTATCGGAAGACGCCTCTATTAAAGGTATTTGGTGTGTTCCTCAATATTCAAATCCAACCGGATATGTTTTCAGTGATGATACCGTAAAACGCTTTGCGGCTCTTAAGCCTAAAGCTGAAGATTTCAGAATTTTTTGGGATAATGCATATTGCATACATCATCTTGAAGAAAATCCTAAAATACTTCTGAATATTATGGAAGAATGCAGAAAAAATGGTAATGAAAATCAGGTATATATATTTGGATCGACTTCAAAAATCACATTTTCCGGAGCAGGAATTGCCGCAGTAGCCTCTGGAAAGAAAAAACATATCAGAATTAAAAAGAATTTAAGTATAAGAACGATAGGCTACGATAAAATAAATCAGCTAAGACACGCATTATTCTTTAAAAGCTATCAAGGACTACTTGAACATATGAAAAAGCACATGGCTATAGTAGCGCCGAAATTCAAAGCTGTCGCCGATATTCTGGAAAAGGAGCTGGCGCCTCTTGAAGTAGGAAACTGGACTAATCCTAAAGGCGGTTACTTTGTTTCGTTTGATTCCATTCCCGGCTGTGCCAAAAGAATAGTTTCTCTTTGCAAAGACGCTGGCGTTATCTTTAACAGGCGCAGGCGCCGCTTTTCCTTACGGAAAGATCCTGACAATAAAAATATAAGAATTGCGCCTACATATCCGTCTGTCGAGGAACTTAGATCTGCAATGAAAATTTTCTGCTTAAGCGTAAAAATTGCCAGTGCAGAATCTTTGATATGAAAAAATCGCTGCAATTGTATTTGCAGCGATTTTTTTTATTTTCTTTATTTCCGTAAAGCTTTTTAACTACTTTTTTATTGGATAGTCCGCCTTTTTGGATTTCGTTTTGCATAAACAAATGCCCATATACATATTGCAAGATAAAATAACAATAATGAAAGCGATATCCATACAGCACGTTTCATCCATTTTGAACCGAAAAAGTCCTTTGCAGTTGAAAGATTAAATTTTACAAACGACCGATCAATATCAGAAGACGCGACAAGATCAACGTTAGCTATTATTTCATCAGAAAGCTTAAGCTCAATTTCTCCAAGCTTCTGATTTTTTTTTTCACAGGCGCCTGTACGGAGTCATAAAGCTTTATATTTTTTGTATTGATGTGACGTCTACCTCGTTATACCAAAGAGTTGAAACATCTTCTTCGGGCTTAACAAGCACGTACCCGTTTCCGTCAGAATTTTCAACCTTAACTTCAGCTATTTCTTCTCCTTCCGACAAAAGCTCCTTATACTCAAAGTTATCAAATACCCATTCCATAAAATTACATGCGTCTATAATATGATAATACTTAGAATTTCCATTTTCATCATAAAAAGGTGCGTTAAGCAATACCAGAAGATATTTAATCCCATCATATGTTCCCATTGTTACTATATTGCGTCCGCTAAGCTGTAAATTTCCAGTTTTTATACCTTTTACTCCGTAAACATAAAAAATCGCTCGCGGCGCTCATAATTATATTTGAATGCGTCCAAGTCCAAGGGTCTTCATGAGCGGTAACGTAGCTTTTGGGATGAACCTCGTATTCTTCAGCAGTCGCAATTTCTTCAAATCCCGGAACAGTGAGAGCATATTGAGTTATTAAAGACATATCCTTAGCCGTCGTAACCTGTTTTGAATCATAAAGTCCATGAGGATTTGCAAAAACAGTATGTTCGGCTCCAATTTCCTTAGCCTTGGCGTTCATCATTTCAACAAAAGCCGAAATATTCTGATTACCAAAATAATACGCAAGTATATTTGAAGCTTCACATGATGAAGTCAACATCATTGCATATAAATAATCAGTAACGGTTAGTTCGTCACCGTCCCATATTTCTCCGTATCTGAGATCATCCTGATATTCGTATTCCTCAAATTCCTCATAAAGTTTTTTGTCGGCGGTTATGGTAATATTATCTGGATCCTTGCAGTTTTCAAGAACGATTACCGCCGTCATAATATTGACAAGAGACGCTGGCATCTGCTCCAGATCGGCATTTTTTCATATATAACTGATTTAGTATCTAAATTAATGAAATAGACAGACTTTGCATTGACATCGAATGGCGGTGTGAATTCTACAGCTCCCACCGATGCAGTAAAGCATAAGTACGCTAACGTTAACATCGCCGATAAAACGGAAACGATTTTTTTCAAATTTAACAGCTCCTCAAATTGTTCTACTAATTATTATAGCAAATTTTAAGTGAAAATCAAATACTTTTTGAAAAAAAATAAAAAGATATTTACGAATCGCAGTTTTTATGTTAGAATTATAAGGTATTCTCACGAAGGAGGAATAAAATTGATTTATGTAACCGGTGATATGCACGGTGAATTTTCACGCTTTAAAAACAAAAATATTAAAAAAGCAACTGGAGGAAAACGATACGCTTATTATATGTGGCGACTTCGGGTTTATATGGGAAGACTCCAGACATGAAAGATCTATAATCGAAAAAATCGGAGAATTAAATTATAATGTGGCTTTTGTTGACGGCTGCCATGAAAACTTTGATTTATTACAGCAATTCGAGGTTATTGAATGGAACGGAGGTAAGGCTCACCATATAAGCGGTAATCTCGTTCACCTTATGAGGGGACAGGTTTATACAATAGAAGACAAAAAAATTTTTGCTTTTTGGAGGCGGTCACAGTCAAGATTGAGTACCGTAAAAACATTAACTGGTGGCCGCAGGAGCATCCGACTCATGAGGAAATCATAGAATCAATAAATAATCTTGGAAAATATGATAACTGCATTGATTATATCATTACACACGAGCCTCCGGCATCTCTTAAAGATTGTCTCGAAGTAGACGTATTTCAAAGACTTGAAATACACGCGTTTTTTGAAGATATAATAAAAGCTTGTCATTTTGAAAAATGGTTTTTGGAAAATGCCATTTGGATAAATATATACCGATGAAATTTTATGCGGTATTTGAAGATGTAATACCTGCTTATGAAATAGATTAATGTTGATTAAATCATAAAATTATGATATAATAAAATAAAACGGAGGTCACAATATGATAACAATCGAAATGGAAAACGGGAAAAAAATAAGACTTGAATTATATCCTGACAAAGCGCCTATTTCATGTGAAAACTTTGAAAAGCTTGTCAAAAGTGGATTCTATAACGGACTCACCTTTCACAGGGTAATTCCTGGATTTATGATACAGGGCGGCTGTCCTGCCGGCAACGGAACAGGAGGTCCGGGCTGGACTATTAAAGGCGAATTCTCAGCAAACGGAGTTAAAAACGATTTAAAGCATACAAGAGGAGTATTATCAATGGCGAGAGCAATGAATCCTGATTCTGCCGGTTCACAATTCTTTATAATGCATAAAGACGCTCCTCATTTGGACGGAGAATATGCAGCGTTCGGAAAAGTAGTGGAAGGCATGGATGTAGTGGACGAAATTGCAGGAGTCAGCACAGACTTTTCTGATAAGCCGTTAGAGCCGCAGGTAATTAAAAAAATGTATATAGAATAACATTTTTATCGCCTAAGATAACGATCTTAGGCGATTTTTTATCGAATATTGTAACCATTTATCAATTAAAAAGAGCTCTTTAGACTTTTCATTTGTTAATTATAACTAAAATATCTAGAATATTATATGTAAAATACTGATTGCAAATGTTATAAATACATGATATAATAAAAAAGTAGTTTCAAAAAGTTACATTTTAGTTAATGAATCATGAATCTTTTTACTGTTTTATTACAAAAAAGAGGATGTGTTAAAACCATGGTTAAAAAAATCAGCAGAATTTTTACTGCGATGACCGTTACAGTTTTTATCTTCCTGTCATCTCTTGCAGTCTCTGGCGCAGATAACTATAAAAGCTGGCTGCAAAGCGATTCACGCTGGGGAAATCAGACTCTTGGAAGCTGCGGCGATACAATGGCTGAAATAGGCTGTGCAGTTACCTCCATAGCAATGCAGGTAGTTCATTCAGGATGTAAAAGCGAAAGCGAATTCAATCCCGGTACCCTTGTTGATTATCTAAGCAAAAACGGCGGATTTGATTCTTACGGAAATTTATATTGGGGTGCCGTAACCGGAATGGTTAGTAATTTCACATTTGAAAAACGAGCTTATTTCTCGTCGCAAACAAAGTCCGGCATAACGCAGGAACTTGCCTCTTACATAAATCAGGGATATTATATAGTAATGTCAGTTAAATATGATGGTCATTGGATAGCAATAGATACAATAAAAAACGGAGTCGTTTATATGATGGATCCGGCACAAAATAAATCCAACAATCTGTTCGATTATTACGACGTAAACGGTATGCTGCAGGTAAGACTGTATAAGGGTAAAAATACTCCTGAAAAGGTGGAAATTAATGAAACTAAATATCTTACAGGTCACTATCAAACTACAGACGCTCTTAATCTGAGAAAATCCTACAGCACTTCATCAGATGTGCTTTTAACCATACCGTCAGGTAAAACTGTCGTTGTAACCAGAGTGTACAATAATCAATGGGGTGAAACAGAATATAACGGGAAAACCGGCTGGATATTTCTTGAATACACAAAATATACCGAAAGCTCTTATACATATAAAACCGGATACTATAAATGTAATGCTACTACCGGTGTAAACATGAGAAACGGTATTGGAACAGATAAAACTATAGTATGCCTTATACCAAACGGAGCGTCGGTCACTATTAGTTCCGTTACAGCTAACTGGGGAAAAGCTAAATATGGAAGCAAATCAGGTTATGTATGTATGGAATACATGAAATATGTATCTCTCGTAACCACTGCCGCTCCTAAAACTACAACCGCTACAACCACAACAAAAATCACGACTACATCAGTCAAAACTACAACTACAACTACAACCTCCTGCATTACAACTGTAACTACCTTGCCGCCGATTATTAAAGGCGATATTAATCGGGACGGAAAAATAGACAATGAAGACGTACTCGTTCTTAATATCTATTTTAACAAGCCATATGAATTAGAATTCATCGAGAAGTATATATTTGATGTAAATAATGATAATGAAATTAATAATTTAGACGTGGTTTATCTAATGAAAATTATTAGACAATAAAACGAAACGGAGAAACAATATGAATTGGACAGAAGCTGAAATTTATACCTCAACAGAAGGCGCCGATATAATATGCGCATCCTTACTTGATATAGGAATAAAAGGATTTTCTATCAAGGATTCTGAAGATTTTAATGAGTTTTTAAAAAATAAAGACGGTAAATGGGACTACATTGATGACGATTTAATGAGTATGAAAAACTGTGAAACAAGCGTAACAGTTTATCTGCCAGACAATACACAAGGCGGCGAAATGCTTATTTCACTGAAAATATACTCAGACTATTAAAAAGCCGCGATACTCAAAATAAATGGGGCAGACTGGAAGTAAAACTTAAATCTGTAAAGGAAGAAGATTGGGCTAATAATTGGAAACAATATTTTAAACCGTTAAAGATTGGTAATAAACTTCTCATAAAACCATCATGGGAAGATTATGACGAATCAGATAATAGGATTGTTCTTGAAATAGATCCTGCGTCAAGCTTTGGTACCGGACAACATAATACTACTAAGCTGTGTCTTGAGCTGCTGGAAGATTCAATAAAACCTGGAGATAGATTATTGGATCTTTGGATGCGGCAGTGGAATACTTTCAATAGGCGGTATGCTTTTAGGAGCTCATGAGGCTGCTGCGGTAGATATAGAAGAAAATGCCGTTTCCACTTCAATTCGGAACGCTCTTAAAAATAATATTTCCATGGAAAAATATCATGCTTACTGCGGAAATATTATATCCGACATCGCACTCAGAAATACACTAGGCAGCAATTACGATATAATTACTGCTAATATAGTAGCAGATATTTTAATTGCCATGAGTGAATTATTTAAAAAGTTTCTTAAACCGGAAGGTCTTATTATTATTTCCGGAACTATAACTGAACGAAAAACAGAAGTAATAAAAATCGTTACTTCATGTGGATTTGAAGTGATAAAAGAAGCTGAAAGCGACGGCTGGGCAGCAGTCTTGCTTAAAGTAGTATAAAATAATTCCATACACTCTTAATAAGTGTATGGAATTTTTTTTTACCCTTATTATTATTTTTTCTTCGCAGTTCTTTTAATAATATAAATCAAGATTTCAATAAATATAGCTGCGACTACTATTACTATAAAATATGGAACAAGTCCCCATCCGCCATTTTTACTCTCATCAACATCAATCATAACATTTTTTTCATCACTCTTATCCTGTTTATAATCATTCTGAATTCCATTTCCGGCAGCCGGATTCTTATTATTAGATACAGTATTATTAGAATTGATTCCGCTGCTTCCATTAGTTACTACTATACCTCCATTTTTTTTCCGCAAGGTAAGCGGTTACCCATACAAGCGGAGTATTCCAGTTTATAGTACATTCGTTTACCGACCAGGCTTCTATATTATCCATATAGCATTTTGCCGGAGCAATTTCTCCCGGCTTCCAGCCTGAACCCTTTACCCAGGGATCTGCATTCCGGAATTTGGTCCGCCGACAAGTACTCCGTTAGGAGCTTCCGGAAAATTCGCGTCCGCCTGATTTGACCACCATCTGTGATGCGGATATTTAACTGCATGACTTCCATAGCCTGTAACGTAAGAATAATCCATGGGGTTTCTGCCGAGAATATAATCCATGCCGCTTATAACGCCGTCCAGATAATCTTCGTCGCCGCTTAATTCATAGGCATATGCCATTATTATATTATTATTCATAATAAATGAATTAGAGCCCCAGATATACCCCTTTCTGTCAATAGCATAGTTTACAGTACCTGATTCGTAAGGTTGACCGTAACCTTGATTTTCAGTTAATTCCTCATAATGCTCTGCCGCCGAACAAATAGAGTCTTTAAGCTTGTTTTGGGCTGTAGAATCGAGCTTATCAATATTTAATGCCAAAGAAAGATTGCCCAACGCGGCAACATTTCCCCAATTGAAGCTTCCGGAGCTGTCAACATCTTCTCCGCCGGAAAGCTTTACTTCAGTCTTCATATAATGTGTAGACTTTTCGGCATCTTTCATATATGAAAGATCATCTGTTGATATAAACAATTCACAGGCTGCCCAGTAAAATTCATCTGTTGCATCATCATCGCCATAGGGCCCTCCTCCGATTGATTCATCAAAGGAGCATACATATCGGGATGTTTTTTAGCTGCCTCATATGCAAGCTTAGCATTATTTAAACATATGTCTGCAAATTCCGGATCAGTGTCTTTCCACAGCCTGTATGCCTGAGCGGCACATGCCGCCATATTAAGGGTAGCGGCAGTTGTCGGAGGCTTTATGATACGTTCTTCTGGATCATCGGCAGGAGCAAGTGCAAGAGCAGTCCACTTATTATCATGAACCTTATGATATACCATATTTGAATAATCCCCGTCCGTGACCATCATCTTGAACATCCATTCCATTTCATATCTGGCTTCGTCAAGCAGATCAGGGTAGCCGTTTGTATTTTCGGAATACTCATTGTACCGTCCGCATATACGTCCTCATATCCATTTTTTAACAGCTATTTCATATTGATTCTGCATCGTCCACAATGATATTCCGCCATTGACAACATATTTTCCGTGATCTCCTGCGTCATACCATCCTCCCGTTACATCCTGAGTTCCGCTGCTTCCGGTATAACCCCACGTCTGCTCTATTGAAGCAACGTCAGACGGATGACCTGCGGCTCTGGCCAAAGAAGAACTGTCGCCGGAAATAATATACTGGCTTTCAATTTCAATACCGCTTCTGTTCTGATAAAAATAATTAAGCGAATCATAAAGCATACACGAATACGTTTTTCCGTTTCCTATTTCAAATTCACGGCTTTTAGAGCCATTCTCAGCTTCAAGGTAATATACCCCGTCTTTTCATAGTCCGAGAAATCCAATTCATGCACATTATCTCCTGAATCCATATCAAGTCCCTTTGGTTCTGATTTATCACTGAAAACAACGTTACCGCTTTTATCCTTCAAATCAAATTTAACTGATGACGCAGAGTCAGAAAGCAAGGTTGCTTTCTTGTTCATTCCTGTAAAATAACCAAGCTGATTTGTTAAAATATCAGACCGGATCCATTCTTCAGGCGGCTGGTAATCATTTTCATCGCTTGTCGTACATTCAAGCGACATGTTATCAAATGTAAAAACTGTACCCTCCGGAACTGTGTCGCCGCCGATATGAAATGCCCATTCAACATCTGCGGTGCGGTTTGCAGTAAATGTACCTTCTACCTTTTTCGTCTGATTAGCCTGAAGCTGCTGAACATTCCAATATGCCTCATGCTGCGATGGATCAGGCTCGCCATGCCAGTCTTCAGTAAACGGTTCTCCCCATATCTCCGATTTTAGTATAATAAAGTACAATCATTGCTTGCCGTTATATCAAAAGATACCTTGTAGGAATTTCCGCTTACAATTTTAAGACCTCTGTGACGGAACTGACAGTCCCACCTGTCTTCGCCTCCCCTTGACGCGCCTCCCGGATTAACTATAGTAATATTATATACGCCGTTTGAAATCTCAAATTCCATTTCCCCAGGCTGTGACTCGCAGACATGCCAAGGAAGTCCCCACCATCTTCAAAATCCGTTTGTCCCAATTGCTGTCCGGCTGAAACATAATTCACCGGTAATATTGAATTTCGATTAAATTAAAAATAGTCAGCGCTGAAGCCGCTATTATAGCGACCGATTTTCTAATTCTGTTTTTTCATCCTATTCCTCCTGTTTCTATTTTAACCTATTTCCTTAATTATGTAAAGGGGGAAAAATAGGATATTCTGTTTATTTTTCTATTAATAATAAAAATCTCTGTTTATAATTTCAATAGAAAAAATATATTTTATAAACATAAATAATATTACTATATAACTACCATGAATACGACAAACTGATATCAATCAAAAAATTAAACATATACACTTTTCAGACAATAAAAAAGCGTATATGTTTTAATTAACTAATAATATTTTCGATAGTCTTATTGCTCTTTAGGCTGATAAAACCTGCCTAAAAGCTTTTGGGTTTTTATTTCGTTAATAAAAGCGTCCGGATCAATATCTTTTATAGCATGAATCACTTTCTTAGCCTGAGCTGAAGACACAATCGAATAAACTACATTTCTTTCACAATGCTCATACGAGCCTTCTCCCTCCAATATTGTAGCCCCATGCTTACTAACTTCGTAAATTGCTATACAGATTTCTCTCGGCTTAGTTGTAACAATAAAAAATGTACTTTGCTGAAATTTCTTATAAAGCAAATGCAGAACAGTAGTTGAGGCATATTGGAATATAATTGAATATAAAGCTTTCTCCCAGCCAAATATAAAGCCTGCTACACAAATAATTACGGCATTGAACCCAAGAATAATATTAAAAGAATCTATTCCGCGTTTCTCTGATAAAAAATAGATATAAAGTCGGTTCCGCCTGAAGTAGCGCCTGCATTTAAACATATACCAATAGCAAGACCGTTTATTATTCCCCCAAAATACTGATAAGCAGAATATCTTCAGTAAGAATATAGCTTGGTATCAAATCAGTAAAAATGCTGTTAAGGATAATCATAAGACATGAATAGAGCGTAAATCTTTTTTCCAATAAATCGGAAACCTATGTAAACCGGAATTGAATTCAGAAAAATATTAACTACGCTGAACGGTAATGTAATATCCAATAACAATTTAAATATTCTCTGTATCAATATTGTAAAGTCCTGTTACGCCGCCAGATACAATCCACCTGTATTAACAAACGTTTTAGTATTAAGCGCCATTAAAAAAGCTGAAATTATAACCGTTATTAATATTATAAATTGCTTTTTTATGGATTTCCGCATCTTATTCATATTGACACCTATAATAATTTATTAATTGAGATTTAATATACATGTTTTATTTCCGCTCCTGAACGGCATTAAAGCAAGCTTAGCTAATTTAAACATTTGCTTTCCGAATGGAATACCTATAATTGTTATACACAGTATAAGACCCAAGCATATATACCCGACCGCCATTGGAATGCCACTGAGTATCAGATAACTTCTTCCAAAAGGAAAAAAAATGCAAGAGATGCAAATTTAAAGCACTGCAACCCTATTGGAATTCCTATAATAGTAATACACCAAAGACAGCCGGCAAACTATCCTTTAAAACAAGATCTATAAGCTTTTACAGCGCTTTCAATATGTTGCAGCAGATTTGCTTTAACCACCGGAGCTGTCGACTTTGTAAGCAACCATGCCCAAAAATTTCCGTCATAGATACATTTTTCCTTTCAGCAAGCTCTGCTATACGGTCAATAATTTGCTTATCTTGCTGAGCAGTCCTTCATATTTAAGACGTGCATAGCTGTCCCTCGGCAAGTCTTTTGATGTTTCACCACCGGAACGCTTTTGCCAACCTTCCTCCCGCAAGTGCACTATACGGCGTCAAAAGCTATATTATCCTCTTTACATAGCTTAACCATTTCTCTCTCTTCTTCACGGAAAATAAGATTATAGTGCCCCTGAACTGAAATAAATTTTGCAAAGCCTTCTTTTCAGCTAATGAATTTGCCTTAGCAAGCTGATAAGCGAAGCAATTTGAAATACCAATATAGCGTACCTTTCTGAATTGATTAAATTGTTAAGTCCCTCCATAATATCATAAAGCGGCGTCTGATAATCCCATATGACAGATATACAAATCTACATAATCCATACGGCAATTTTTAAGACTTTTTTTCAAGCATATTTTAATATGCCGAATGCCGCTGACGCCGGAATCAATT
>VOFD01001460.1_pt1 | contig 17112 bp, 31 predicted proteins | sample 5384101 | NCBI WGS metagenome assembly VOFD01 (sample SAMN12384723, study PRJNA508395) | human gut metagenome | isolation source: healthy gut C | host: Homo sapiens
GCCATGTCTCCCCTGAGGCGGCCTCCGGCGGCCCCATCGGCCTGGTGCAGGAGGGCGACATCATTGCCATCGATATTCCCTGCCCATACCATTACTCTGAAGGTAGACGAGGCCACTCTGGCCGCTCGAAAGGCCAAGTGGTCCTGCCCTGAACCCAAGATCAGGACCGGCTATCTAGCCCGCTATGCCAAGCTGGTCTCCTCTGCCGACAAGGGCGCTATTCTGGAGTATCCTTTCAGCCCCGCTGTTTTGTCGAAACAGCGGGGCTTTTCTGTGCTTTTGGGACGACCTGTCATAAGCGTGCCATCCCTTCTGTATACTGGCAGAAAGGAAATGAGGTGGCGCGTATGGAATACAGTGGACTGCCCAATCAGGTGGCCCACCACATACTGCTGGAGGGACGGGGAGCAGCTTACCGTCTCCGGTGTGGAGGAGGTGGAGAGCTTTGACGAAAACACCATCGTCATGCTCACGGTCAAGGGAACCTTGGTTGTGCGGGGAGAGGATTCTGCATATTGAAAAAGCTGTCTCTGGACGGGGAGACCTGAAGGTGGAAGGAAACCGTGGACCCATGTCCTATGAGGACGCAGGCCGGGGAGCGGGTGGGGCTGTTTGCCCGGCTGCTGGGCGGATGACGGCGGATGTGACGGCCCAGGCCTGGGCGGTAGTCCAGGCGATCGGACTGGGCCTGGCCGCCGGGCTGCTGTACGACCTGTTCCGGGTGCTGCGGGTTCGAGTCCATGCCCCTTTTGGGTCCGCTTTTGGATCTGCTGTTCTGGGTGACCCTGACGGCGGTGCTGTTTCTCTGGTCCCAGTGGGCCTGGGGCGGGATGGTGCGGCTGTACGGAGCGGTGTTTTTGTTCTTCGGAGGCTGCGTCTATTTTGGCTGCTCAGTTCCGGTGTGCTCTGGGTGGGCTACCGTTTGGCAGATCTGGTCACTTTTGTACTAAAAATCTTAGTTCTCCCGTTGATTGCACTAAATCAGCTCCGGGAAAAAAACTTGCAAAAATATCTTCCTTTCTGTGGAAAATGGTATAGAATAAATCAGATAACTCAAGAAATGGAGTCCTCGGCCCGCCGGAGGCGGGACCGGGAGAGAGGAGGAGAGGACCATGCGGCTGAAGCGGACCGGGATTTTGACCAAGGTAGTGATCGTGGTGCTTCTGGTGTATCTGGCCACCTCTCTGCTGGATCTGCGTGGACAGATCCAGAACACCAAAAAGAGCAGCAGCAGACGGTGAGCCAGCAGGTGGAGGAACAGCGGCTGGCCAATCAGCAGCTGCGGGACGCCATCGAAAACAGCGACGACCCCGACACGCTGGAGCGGGTAGCCCGGGAGAGGGGCTACGTCAAGAAGGGGAGACCCTGTACAGCGACGTGGCCGGCTGAGACGCTGATGCGGGCGGGCGGGGCCCCGCTTCCCGCCAGGCCGACGCACAGTTTCAGGGGAAATTTACAAGGAGGATATTTCAGTCAGTGATGGAGTTTGGTGTTGGGTCCATTGTGGATGGGAAGGTTACGGGAATCACAAAATTCGGCGCCTTTGTGGCCCTGCCGGAGGGGCGCTCCGGTCTGGTCCACATTTCGGAGATCGCCTATTCCTATGTCAACGAGGTCTGCGATTACCTCAAGGAGGGACAGGAGGTCAAGGTGAAGGTCATTGGCATCGACCAGGCCAACCGGATCAACCTGTCCATCAAAAAGGTGAACGATCCGCCTCAGCGTGTCGCCGGGGGAGTCTCAGGGAGGCAGACCTCCCCGCCAGGGCGGGCCCCGTCCCAACGCGCCCCGTTCCGGGGTTATGTGCGTCCCGTCCCGCCGCGCCCAAGGAGCCGGCGGACTTTGAGGACCGTCTCCGCCAGTTTATGCAGGCGTCCGACAGCAAGCTCTCTGAGCTGCGTTATCTGGAGAAGAAGGGCGGCAACCGCCGCGGCGGCGGCCGCCGGTAAACCTTACATCAAACCGTGCGGGACCACAGTCCGCACGGTTTTCTTTTTCCGCAAAGAAAAGCGCCTCCCGAAGGAGGCGCCCAGTGTGGGGGGAGAAATGTGCAGATTGGTGAGCTGCAACCAAAAGGTACCATAATATTCCACTTCAGTCAACGGGAAGGAGGTCGAATCCTGCCTCCCGAGAAAGGAAATCCTATGCTGATCATCAACGGAACGGTCCACACCATGGAGGGCCTCACCATCCCCGGAGGCTATGTAGCCATTCGCGGCGATAAGATCGCCCAGGTTGGCCCCATGGAGGAGTATCCCAAGGATTGGGAGGGACGGATCTTTGACGCCCGCGGCGGCCACATCACCCCCCCGGCTTTATTGACGCCCACTGCCATCTAGGCATGTTTGGCGACGGTGTGGGCATCGAGGGGGACGACGGCAACGAGGCCACCGACCCCTGCACGCCCCATCTGCGGGCGGTGGATGCCATCAATCCCCCTGGACCGCTGCTTTGAGGAGGCACGGGAGGCGGGGGTGACCACCGTTCTCACCGGGCCGGGCAGCGCCAACCCCATCAGCGGCCAGTTCGCCGCCTTCAAGACCAGCGGGCGCTGGGTGGACGCTATGGTGCTCAAGGCTCCGGCTGCCATGAAAATGGCCCTGGGGGAGAACCCCAAAATTACCTACCACGAGCGCCATGAGACCCCCACCACCCGCATGGCCACCGCCGCCATCATCCGGGAGAACCTGGCCAAGGCCCTGGAGTATGGAGAGAAGCTGGAACGAGCCGCGGAGGACGAGGAGGAGGAGAAGCCCGACTATGACGCCAAGCTGGAGGCCCTGCTGCCGGTGATCAACGGGGAACTGCCCGTCCAGATCCACGCTCACCGGGCTGACGACATTGCCACCGGCATCCGGATCTGCAAGGAGTTTGGCCTCAAGTATGTCATTGTCCACGGCACCGAGGGGCATCTGATCCCCGAACTGCTGGCCCAGGAGGGGGCCGGGGTGATCACCGGACCCTGTCTGGGAGACCGATCCAAGCCCGAGCTGGCCAACATGACTATTGAGACACCCGCCATCCTGCGGATGTTCGGAGTGAAAAACCGCGGCCATGTGTACCGACCACCCCGAGACCCCCCCATCCAGTATCTGCCCCTGTGTGCTGCCATGGCCATCCGGGGCGGCATGGACCCGGAGGGCGCCCTGGCCTGTATCACCATCAATGCCGCTCAGCTGGCGGGCATTGATGACCGGGTGGGTTCCCTCACCCCCGGCAAGGACGCCGACGTGGTGGTCACCAGCGCCCACCCCTCAACTGGCTCAGCCGGGTGCGTCTGGTGGTCATGGACGGAAAGGTGATCAAGGAATAAGCCCATGTAAAAGCGACACGAAAAAATTTCATAAATATTTCATAAAAATCGGTGGTATTTTTCCTTATCTATGGTATAATAAAACTGACATCGGAGAGAACCCTCTCCCCTGTCACCGGATCCCCCCTTCGGGGGGTGAAAGGAGCGACCGATATGAAGTTTGTGTTTACAGACAAAAAGGTGAACCTGCCCAACTACATCCACAGCTATGCGGAGAAGAAGGTTGGCAAGTTAGACCGTTTCTTTAAGGAGGACGCCACCGCCGCAATTACGTTCAGCATCGAGAAGGACCGTAACCAGGTGGAGGTCACCATTCGGTCCAGCGGCACCATCTTCCGTGTGTCTGAAAGCTCCTCCGATATGCGCGCCTCCATCGACGCGGCTGTAGCTTCTCTGGAGCGCCAGTTCCGCAAGAATAAGTCCCGTCTGGAGAAGCGGCTGCGCCAGGGCGCCTTTGAGCGCACCATTGATGAGGCGGAAGTGGCCTCTTTCGTCCCCTGACGGACCGGAGGAGGGAGAGTACCACATTGTCCGCAGCAAGACCTTCCCCCATCAAGCCCATGACCCGGGACGAGGCCATCCTCCAGATGAACCTGCTGGGTCACAGCTTCTTTGCCTTCCGGGACGAGGAGGCCGACGGCGCCTTTGCCGTGGTGTACCGCCGGTATGACGGGGACTACGGAATCATCGAACGAGACCTGACATCGCTTTTACAACGCCCGCCCCACCTTTGGGGCGGGCGTTTTTTGCCCTTGCTACGGGGGCTTGAGGCGGGTATAATGAAAGAAAATCAGAAATTTGGAGGATAAACGGATGAGCCGGGAACAGGTGCTCTCCCTGCTGCTGCAGCAGGAGAATCAATATCTATCCGGGGCGGCCATGAGCCGCGCACTGGGCGTCAGCCGGGCCGCCGTGTGGAAGGCCATCGAGGCTCTCCGCCAGGAGGATATACTATTCAGTCCGCGCCCAACCGCGGGTATCGGCTGGACAGCGCCCCCGACCGGGTGCGGGAGGGGAGCTGGCCGGGCCCCTGGCCGGATGCCATGTGGGCAGTAAGCTCCTGTGCCTGGACACCGGTGGACTCCACCAACACCGAGTGCAAGCGCCGGGCCATGGCGGGCGCCCCCGAGGGCCTGGTGGTCATCGCCGAGGAGCAGACCGGGGGCCGGGGCCGGCTGGGCCGCACCTTCCAGTCCCCCAAGGGCCGGGGCCTGTATGTATCTGCCCTGCTGCGCCCCCAGTTGCCCCCCTGCCGAGGTGGCCGACTTCACCGCCTGGGTGGCGGTGGCGGTGTGCGACGGCATCCAGGCCACCTGCGGCCTCCGGCCCCAGATCAAGTGGACCAATGACATCGTCCTCCACGGGAAGAAGCTGTGCGGCATCCTCACCGAGCTGGGCCTGGAGAGCGAGAGCAACGCCCTGGAATACCTCGTGCCCGGCATCGGCATCAACGTCAACCACGCCCCCGAGGATTTCAGTGAAGATGTGCGCCCCATGGCCACCTCTCTGGCTCAGGAGCTGGGCCACCCGGTGCGCCGCTCCGAACTGGCCGTCCAGGTGATCCGGGCGTTAGACCGGATGTACGCCGCCTTCCCCAGGGAAAGCAGGAGTATTTGGACAAGTACCGCGCCGACTGCCTCACCCCGGGCAACCAGGTGCAGCTCATCACCCCGTCTCCCGCCGGGAGGCAAGGCTGTGGCCATCGACGACGAATTCCGCCTGGTGGTGGAGTATCCCGATGGCAGCCGGGAGGCCCTGTCCGCCGGAGAGGTTTCGGTGCGGGGCATGTACGGATATGTTTAAAGTGTAGCCTCTGCCGGACGGCTTTAAGAGCCGTCCGGTTTTTTTTGCGCCGATTTGGAAGGAAATTGGAAACGACTTCTGTCAAAACTCCACGAAAACAGGCAAAAAGGTCAGAAAAAAAGGAAAGAGGTTTTGTGCCTTTCGCTTAAATTGCAAAAAAGATAAAATTGGGGCTTGAACCTATAGTTACTATACCGATTATGATGGGTCCATCGAAAACGAGAGCAAGTGGAGTGTAAGGAGGAAGCAGTATGGAATCCACCATTTTGATCCGCAACGCACGGGCCATTGTGACCTGCGACGGACAGGACCGGGTGTACTACGACTCGGACATGCTGATCCAGGGTCCCAAGATCGTTAAGATTGGAAAGAATCTCACGGACCCCACGATCAGGAAATCGACGCCACCGACAAGTTTGTCTATCCCGGCCTTATCAACACGCACCACCACTTTTTCCAGACCTTTGTGCGAAACCTCAAAACCATTGATTATCCCAACATGACGGTGCCTCAGTGGCTGGACAAGATCTACCGTATCTTCCAGATGGTGGACGACCAGGTGATCTATTACTCCTCTCTCACCGCCATGGCCGACCTGCTCAAGCACGGCTGCACCTGTGCCTTTGACCACCAGTACTGCTTTACCAAGACCACCGGCAAGGCCCCCGTGGATCGGCAGATGGAGGCGGCAAAGCTCCTGGGGATTCGCTACCACGCCGGCCGGGGTGTCAACACCCTGCCCCGGGAGGAGGGCAGCACCATCCCGGAGAACATGCTGGAGACTACGGACGAGTACTTCCAGGACTGTGAGCGGATCATCCAGCTCTACCACGACCCGAATCCCTACGCCATGTCCCAGATCGTCATGGCTCCCTGCCAGCCCATCAACAGCTACCCTGAGACCTTTACCGAAACCGTGACCTTTGCCCGGGAGAAGGGCGTGCGGATGCACACCCATCTGGGAGAGGGAGAAAATGAGATCATGGTGGAGCGCTACGGCAAGCGCACCCTGGACTGGTGCCGGGAGATCGGCTTCCTGGGTCCCGACGTGTGGATCGCCCACGGCTGGGAGCTGACTCCTGAGGAGTATGAGGTGCTGGCCAAGGCGGGCGCCGGCGTGTCCCACTGTCCCGGCCCCGCGAGCTTGGGCGGCTTCCCCATCCTGCCCCTGGGGCAGATGGCGGAGGCGGGGGTCTGCGTGAGCCTTGGGTGCGACGGCTCCGCCACCAACGACAGCTCCAGTCTTCTGGACTCCATGCGCACCGCCTGGATGATGCAGGCTTGGCACAACAAGGCCCGGAGCGGCTGTATTTCCCCCTACGAAATGTTGAAAATCGCCACCGTGGGCGGCGCCAAGACCCTGGGCCGCAACGACCTGGGCTCTCTGGAGCCGGAGAAGGGTGCCGACCTGTTTATGGTGGACGCCGGGGTGCTGGAGCTCACCGGCACCCTCCACGATCCCAGAAACCTGCTGGCCCGCACCGGCGTCACCGGAAATGTGTGGCTGACCATGGTCAACGGCCAGGTGGTCTTCCAGGGCGGGCATCTAACCCGGGTGGACGAAGGGAAATTGGCCCGGGAGGGCGAGGCCGTGTGCACCAAGGTGCTGCGGGAGCCCTGCGAGGCCTTCCACAATTTGGGCTGAGCATTGCTTGGTTCCATGGGATATGATTTGAAAAAGGAGAAGATACGATGAAAAAGCTGATCACTCTTGTGCTGGCCATGGCTATGGCCCTGTCTCTCGTCGCCTGCGGCGGGGGTTCCGGCTCCAATTCTGCTTCCAATTCCGGCTCCAACAGCCAGAGCGGCACCCAGGAGGGCGCTCTGAAGGTGGCCCCTGTGCATGTCCGGCGCGGTCAACGACCAGGGGCTGGAACCAGTCCGTTTATGACGGCGCCAAGGCCGCCTGCGACAAGTACGGCTACGAGCTGGCCTACACCGAGAACCTGAATGCCGCCGACATTGCCGCTGCTTTGCTGACTATGCCGCCGCCGGCTACGATGTGATCATCGGCCACGGCTTTGAGTTCGGCGATCCCGCTCTGGAGGTCGCTTCCACCTACCCCGACGTTACCTTTATCTGCACCGAGGCCAGCGCCTCTGCCGACAACGTGGCCTCCTATGTGATGGCCTGTGAGCAGACCGCCTATGTGGAGGGCGTCATCGCCGCCAGCATGAGCCAGACCGGCACCATCGGTGCCATCGGCCCCATCCAGGGCGACTCCTGGTGAAGATCGTCAACGGCTACATTGAGGGTGCTAAGTCCGTCAACCCCGACATTGATGTGAAGACCGCTTGGACCAACTCCTACGTGGATACCCAGCTGGCTCAGGAGTCCGCCTCCCGCCATGATCGAGGGCGGCACCGACGTCATCAAGCACTGCGCCAACGCCTGCGGCAACGATTGCCATCAGCGCCGCTGTGACCGCCGATATCTGGTGCCAGGGCGACTCCTATGACCAGAGCTCTCTGGCTCCGGAGAACATCCTGGACTCCGCCATCTACAACCTGGACGTGGTGCTGGACATCGCCCTGGGCACCGTGGCTGACGGCTCCTTCGAGGGCGGCGTGTACAACCTGGGCATGGCCGACGGCGCTGTGGAGGTTCTGATCTCCGACAACGTGCCTCAGGAGGTCGCTGACAAGGCTCAGGCCACCATCGACGCCATTCACCTCCGGCGAGCTGGTCATCACCCCCAACTACACCGTAGAGTAAATTTTATCTGAATAAACATCCACAGCGCCGCGGTACAGCCTGTACTGCGGCGCTGTGGATAGAACAGAGAGATCGATATGGCCCTGCTTGAAATGCAACAGATCTGCAAGGCCTTTTCCGGGGTCTACGCCAACGACCATGTAGACCTGACGGTGGAAAAGGGCGAGATCCACGCGCTGCTGGGAGAAAACGGCGCGGGCAAATCCACCCTCATGAATATCCTCTTCGGCATTTACAGCGCCGACAGCGGACAGATCCTGTGGAAGGGACAGCCGGTGCGCTTTGCTTCTCCCAAGGACGCCATTGCCGCGGGCATTGGGATGGTGCAGCAGCACTTCTCCTGGTGCGCAAGATGACGGTGCTGGACAACATCATCCTGAATCTGCGGGACAACCGCTTTGTGCTGGACCGCAAACAGGCCCGGCAGCGGGTGTGCGCCCTGGCGGAGAAGTACGGCCTCACCGTGGACCCGGATGCCCAGGTGGGCAAGCCTGTCCGTGGGCGAGCAGCAGCGGGTGGAGATCCTGAAGGCCCTGTACCGGGATGTGGAGCTGCTCATCCTGGATGAGCCACCGGCGTGCTTACTCCCCAGGAGAGACGGCCCAGTTTTTGAGGTGCTGGGGCGCTGCAGAAGGAGGGCTACGGCATCATCATCATCACCCACCGCATGAGTGAGATCATGGCCATCAGCGACCGGGTCACCATTCTGCGGGACGGGAAGAAGGTGGCCCAGCTGGTCACGGCCGAGACCCAGCCCGATGAGCTGTCCCGGCACATGATCGGCCGGGAGCTCAATGAGAGCTACGATGTGGACACCCCGCCGGGAGAGGAGACGCTGCTGTCTCTGGAGGCCATCTCTGCCCCGGAAAAAAGAAGGGCCATCCCCCTCCACGATATTACCCTGGAACTGCGCCGGGGAGAGATCCTGGTGTGGCCGGCGTGAAGGAAACGGCCAGAAGGAGCTGGCCGAGATCATCACCGGCATCCAGCACCCCTCCCAGGGGCGTGTGGTCCTGGACGGACAGGAGATCCAGCGGGAGAATGTCCGGCAGCGGTATGAGCGGGGTGTGGTTTATATCTCCGACGACCGCCTCAACGATAGTCTGGTCACCGACATGGACATGACGGAAAACCTGATGCTTCGGGACTACTGCCGCGCCCCTTCTCCCACAAGGGACTGCTGGACCGCAAGGCCATGCTCCAGACAGCCAAGGAAAAGATCCAGCGCTACCAGGTGCGCTCCTCCGGCACCTCCGGAGAGGCCACGCCGGTGCGTCTGCTCTCCGGCGGCAACCAACAAAAGCTGATCGTGGCCCGTGAGATCCATGACCGGGCTCAGGTGGTGGTAGCCAGCCAGCCCACCCGCGGCCTGGACATCGGCGCCACGGAATTTGTCCGGGATCGGCTGGTGGAGCAGCGCAATGCCGGAAAGGGTGTGCTGCTCATCTCCGCCGACCTGGAGGAGATCATGGCTCTGAGCGACCGCATCGCCGTGCTGTTTGGCGGGCGGATCGTAGGTGTGCTTACCCGTCAGGAGGCCACCGTGGAAAGATCGGCCTTCTCATGGGCGGTATCACAGGAAAAGGAGGCGGTGAGATGACCGCGCTTACCAACCGGAAACAGAACCTGCTGGATGTGCTGACCATCTGCCTACTTACCCTGGTGATCAGCGCCCTGCTGATTTTGGCCTGTAAAAAGCCAGCCCGGTGGAGGCGGCAAGCCTCTTCGTCAAAGGAATCTTTGGAACCAAGGCCAGCTTTGCCGGATCTTTGTCAAAGCCTGTCCCCTGATTCTCACCGGCCTTGGCTGCGCGGTGGCCTTCCGCACCGGCTTTTTTCAACATCGGTGCCGAGGGACAGTTCTACGTGGGCGCCATTTCTGCCACCTTGGTGGCCCTGGGCCTGCCTCAGGTACCCGGCGTGGTGCGTATCGTCTTGTGCATGGTGGTCGCCTTTGTGTGCGGCGGCATTTGGGCGCTGATTGCGGCGGTGTTCAAGACTCGCTTCAACATCTCCGAGATCATCGTCACCATCATGCTCAACTACATCGTCATCAACTTCCTGGGCTATGCGGTGCGCTCCTTCCTGATGGATCCCGCCGGCAATGTGCCGCAGTCGGCTAAGATCGACCAGGCGGCCCAGCTTCCCAATCTGATCACCTCCACCCGCTTCCACGCCGGCATTGTGCTGGCCTTTTGTGCTGGCGGCTGTGGTTTGGTTTTTGATGGAAAAAGACCACCGTGGGCTATGAACTCAAGGCGGTGGGGCTCAACCAGCGTGCCGCCGCCTGCAACGGTGTGCCGGTGGTGCGCAGCATCATCTTCTCCGCCTTCCTCAGCGGCGGCCTGGCCGCCATTGCGGGAAGCATCGAGGTGCTGGCCATCCAGAAAAAAGCTGATGGAGGGCATCTCCGGTGACTGCGGCTATACCGCCGTACTCATTGCCCTGGTTGCCTTCAACCGTCCTCTTGGTGTGGTGGCAGTGGCCATTCTCTACGCCGCCATGGAGGTGGGCGCCAGCTCCATGCAGCGGCAGCTGGGTGTTCCTGCTGCCATCGTCAGTATTATCATCGGCGTGGTGGTCGTTCTGATCCTGGCCAAAGAGCTGCTGCGCTGGTATAACCTGAGAAAGAAAGGGTAAGGGGGGAGCACGATGCTGCAAAGATTTTGACGGTTGGTTTCTTCACTGCGTTTTTGTCCGCAGCAGTGCGCCTGGCCATGCCCTTGATGTATGGCGGCCTGGGCGAAATGATCGCAGAGCGGGCCGGCATCCTGAATATCGGCATGGAGGGCGTGATGCTCTCCGGCGCGTTCTTCTCCTTTGCCGGCGCCTGGTATTTTCACAGCATCCCTGTGGGCCTGCTGTGCGGTATGTTAGGCGGTATGGCAGTGAGCCTGCTGCACGGCCTGCTTACCATCCGTCTGGCCAAGGACCAGTCGGTGAGCGGCCTGGCGCTGAATATGCTGATGCTGGGTGTGACCAGCTTCCTGTATAAGCTGGTATCCAGCGGGCAGAGCTATCAGCAGGTGGAGACCCCTGCCCTCCCTGCCCATTCCCGGACTGTCCGCCATCCCCGTGATTGGAGAGGCCTTCTTTAACCAGGATATCCTCACATATCTTCTCTATGTGCTGATTGTGGTTGCCTTTTTCTTCTACCGCAATACCAACTGGGGCCTGAACTTCATTGCCGTGGGCGAGCATCCCCGGGCGGCGGAGTCGGCGGGCATCCCTGTCAACCGCTACCGTTGGATTGCCATGGTGCTCAACGGTGTGCTGGGCGGAATTGGCGGAGCCTATCTGGTGCTAGTACAGCTGGGTGTGTTTACCGAGAACATGCTCTCGGGACGCGGCTATATCGCCCTGGCTACGGTCATTCTGGGCCGGTACACCTCTTTTGGTGTGTTTGGCGCGGCGCTGCTGTTCGGCGCGGCCAACGCCCTGCAGATTCGCCTGCAGACCATCGGAGTGGAGATCTCTCCTATCTGCTGGCCATGCTGCCCTATGTGATTACCTTGGCGGCAATGCTGGGCGCCATCGGCAAGAACAGTCAGCCCGAGGGGCTGAGCAAGCCTCTACGTCAAGGGCATGCGCTGATACAAAAGAAATCCCCGCACAGAATGTTCTGTGCGGGGATCTTTTGTTTTGGGGCTGCCCTTTACGTGGGAGGAAAAAGTATGTTATGATGGGGCACGACAGGAGGGAGCAAAATGAAAGCATATCTCACTGTGGGCGAGATGGGCCGGATGTTTGGCCTGAACGTGCAGACGCTGCATTACTATGATAAGATCGGCCTGTTCTGCCCCCAGCTTTCGAAATCCGGAGACCGGGCGGCGCAGGTATAAGTTTGACCAGGTCTATCAGCTGGCCACCATCCGCTACCTGCGTAAGCTGGGCTATCCGCTGGAGGATGTCCGGGTCTATCTCAATTCCCGCTCCCCCGTGCATACCATGGATCTGCTGCGGGAGCGCTCGGCAGCGCTGCGTGCCCAGTGGCAGGAACTGATGCGCATTGACGAGGCCATTCTGCGCAAACTCCAGTTTATGGAGGAAAAGCAGGAGCACATCTTCTGGGACGAGTACGTCGGGTACCCTTCCCTGAGCGGCGGTACATCCCCATTGGCAGCGAGGGAGATCCTGTATATGAAGGACTCCTTCTATTTCTATCCTACCATCGCGTTCTACGAGGAAAATCTGAAATATTTTGGTGCGTATGTGGTAGGGCCGGATATGGGCGGGGAGGAGGAAGAACTGCCCGAGGAGTCGCAGGCCACCCTCCCCATTCCAAAGGGAGACTATCTGGTGGCCTTTCATAAGGGCAGCTACGATGAGATCCCCAGCATATTGCCCAGATGCGTCGGGAGAATGCCGATCTGAACCTGAGTCCCCTGACTGTTACCTTCAATATCATTGACCAATTCGTGGAAAATAAGGTAGATAACTATATTACTGAGCTTCAGATTCAAATTTTAGAGCCCTGATAAGACACCCCGCCTGTGGGGTGTCTTTTCTTGTCTAAGGACTATCGGATCAGGCAAACTGTTTGAGCAGATGGATAAAGTCCTCCATGTAGGTGGAGCGGAAGGCCTCCTCACGCCAAATCAGATTCCAGGTGAGATAGTAGTTGGGATCGCCCACCCGGAAATAGCTCACCGGATGGGGATAGTTGTGTTCCCGGCGGTAGCTCTCCATGGTGAAGGCCACGCCTAATCCCTCTGCTGCCATCTGGCACCCCAGCTCAATATTGCTGACCAGATAGATTTTGCGCGGCTCCACTCCGGCGTAGCGCAGAGCGGCATCTGCTACCACGCGCACGCTGCGGCCCTCTTCCAGCATGTAGAAGGCTTCCTGTTCCACATGGTGCAGATCCAAGTAGGGGTAGTGACAGCCCTCCAGCCAGCGGCCGCGCCGGACAGCGGGATGATCGGCAGGCAGTACCATCAGCATGTGGTCCTGACGTACGTGTTCTACATGCAGGCCGCTGTGGGTAGGGGGCTGATTGATGTAGATAAGATCCAATTCACCAGCACACAGCGCATGTTCTAAATTTTCGGCAGTGTCTTCGTGCAAAAATTACATCCACTCCCGGATAGTCCATACGAAAGCGGCGTATGAGCCGGGGCATCAAAAACAGGTTTCCCTTTTCGCAGTCCGCCCACATGGAGTGTACCTTGCCGCCCGCTGGTCAGGTCGCTCATTTCCATCTCAAAGTCATACTTCAGCGCCACAATCTGCTGTGCCCGGCGCAGGTAGGCCTCTCCCACCTGAGTGGGCACTAATTTTTTTGCCCAGACGATGGAAGAGAGGGGTTCCCAGCCGCTTTTCCAGGTTGGTGAGAAACAGACTGAGGGTGGGCTGGGTGACGTGGAGCTGCTCGGCAGCCCGGGTGATGCTGCGGGTCTTGTCCAGCGCCAGCATATATTCTTGCTCCCTGGTATTCATAGTGGCACCTCCACAACATTGAAAAAACCAATGATTAGAATAAAAATAATAAATTTGTTTTTTAAATGTTACTTTATTATACTAAATACAACAGGAAGAGGTCAACACCCCATGACGTCTTCCAAGTCAAGAATGAGGAGAGGAAAACCATGCCAGAAAAAGCAATCTCGGCAAAGAAGAAGGGCTTTACCATGCCCCACACCTTCGTGATCCTGATCATCATCATCGCCATTGCCGTGGCGCTGACCTGGATCATCCCCAGCGGCGAGTACACCCGCATCGAGGACCCTGTCTCGGGCAGCACGGTGGTGGACGCCAACTCCTTCCAGTATGTAGAGGGATGTCAGCGTCAATCCCCTCAGTGTCCCCATGATGATCGTGGAAGCGTTTGTGGATAACGCGGACCTTATCACCCTGATCCTCCTCAGCGGCGGCGCCATCTACATGCTCACCGCCGCAGGCGCTTCAGGCCCTGGTGGCCGTGATCGTGCGCCGCTTCAGCAAGCGGGTGGAGGTGTTTATTCCCCTGCTGATGCTGGTGTTTGCTCTGATCTGTACCACTCAGGGCGTAAATACCTTCATCGGATTTGCACCCATTACAGTCATGCTGGCCCTAAGCTTAGGATTGGACTCCATCGTAGGCGTGGGCATCATCCTGCTGGGCGGTGCCGTGGGCTTCTCCACCGGCACCCTGAACGTGAGCACCACCCTGGTGGCCCAGAAATTGCGGAGCTGCCCAACTACTCCGGCATCGGCTACCGCTGGGTGTGCTTTGCAGTGTTCTATGTAGTTACCTGCTTCTGGCTGGTGCGCTACGCCAAGAAAATCAAAAAGAACCCCAGCCTGAGCCCCCATGTACGATCTGGACCAGAACAGCCAGTTCAAGAACGGTTCCCTGGACGATTTCGGCCGTTTGGATACCCGCAAGAGCCTGTGCATCGTGGCCCTGGTTGTTGCTCTGGTAATCATTGTCTACGGTTGCATTGAGAAGGGCTGGGATTTTGCCGAGCAGAGTGCGGTATTCCTGGTGCTGGCTATTGTGGTGGGTATGATCGCGGGCTTTGATATGAACAAGATCTGCGTGGAATTCTCAACGGCACCAAGAAGATGCTGGGCGCCGCCTTTATCAGCATGTTCGCCCGGGCCATCGGCAGCGTGCTCAACGCCGGTCTCATCACCGACACCATCGTCCACGCCATGGCTGAGGTGCTCACCGGCCTGCCTGCCGCCCTGTTTGGGGTAGGCATGCTGGCTGCCAATACCCTGATCAACGTGGTGCTGACCTCCGGTTCCGGCCAGGCCGCCGCGGTCATGCCTATCATGATCCCCCTGAGCGACCTGCTGGGCGTTACTCGCCAGACCTGTATCCTCAGCTTCAACTTTGGCGATGGCTTCTGCAACTACATCCTGCCCACCTCCACCGCCCTCATGGGCATCCTCAGCGCCGGTAACGTGCCCTATGACCGCTGGATGCGCTTTATGTGGAAGATGTTCCTCATCTGGTTCGCGGTGGGTGCTGTGCTGGTGGTCATCGCCCAGCTCATCAACTACGGTCCTATGTAACAACAAACTCCCGCTGCGGAAGGAATATGTGAGGTAGACGAAGATGAAAGAGAAGCTGTATGAATTGATCCAGAAGCAGCAGGAGACCCTGTTTGCCATGGCCGACCAGATCCACGACGACCCGGGTATGACGGGGGGAGAGTATCACGCCTCTGCGATGCTGGAGGACTATCTGGGCAGCACGGATTTCAGGTAGAGCGGGGCCTGAAAACTGGCCCACCGCCTTCCGGGCCACCTGGAGCCAGGGAGAGGGCGGTCCCCGTATCGGCCTTCTGGTGCGAATACGACGCCCTGCGGGGCTCTGGGCCCACGGCTGCGGCCATCACATGCAGGGGCCCCTGCATCTGCGCCACAGCCATTGCGCTGAAAGAGGCGGGCTTTGAGAATCCCTTCCAGCTGGTGGTGTACGGCACTCCGGCGGAGGAGACCCGCAGCGCCAAAGTTTCCATGTGGGAGTCGGGGTACTTCCGGGACATGGATGTGGCTCTCATGATGCACGGCGGCCGGGACACCTGCGGGGACGAGAAGAGCCTGGCTCTGACCAACTATCTGGTTGTCTTTAAAGGCCAGGGCGCTCACGCCGCTCTGGCTCCCGAAAGGGGCGCAGCGCTCTGGATGCTCTGTTGCTGGCCTTCAACGGAATGGAATTTTTGCGGGAGCATGTGCGAGGATACCCGGATGCACTACACCATTAAGGAAACTCCCGGGCCCACCAACGTAGTCCCCGCCCGGGCGGTGGGCGAGTTCTCCCTGCGCAGCTATTCGGGAAGTGCTCAATGACGTGTGCCGTCGGTTTGAGCAGATCATCCAGGAGCGGCACTGATGGCAGATGTGGAGTATGAGATCACCAAGGAGAAGAGCCTGGATAATAAGGTGCCCTGCTATCCTCTCAATGAGATCATCATGGACAACGCCGCCGCCTGCGCCTCGGTCTGGCTCCAGTCCGAAAAAAGACGGGCAGCACTGACTTTGGCAACGTGACCAACCACATGCCTGGCTGCTGCATCCGGGTGAAGTTTGTGCCCACCGGTACTTCCAGCCATACCCAGGCATTTGTGGATGCGGGCAAGAGCCAGGAGGCTCACGACGCTATCCTGTACGGTGCCAAGACTCTGGCCGGAACGGCCTGCGACCTGATCTGCCAGCCGGAACGGGTCAAGGAGCTTTGGGATGCGTTTGAGCAGGCCAAGGCCAACGCGTAAACGAATCGAAAAAAAATGACCAGCCCCAGCGGAAATTCTTCCGCCGGGGCTGATTTTTTATGCGTGAGAAAGGGGGAGGGGGCAGTCTCAGCGCGATGCAGAAAAAGATGTTGGATGCGCGCATTCAGACAAGTCAATGTCCTACGGTATCTCAGCTGCACCGGCCTGGAACAGTAAAGACAGGCAGGGAGGTTCCTCCATGGGGAATAACGAGGTGTTTTCTGACATTTTTCACTAATTTAATGGAAAAATTCTGACAGAGAAAATATTTCAGATTTCTTTCAGAAATGCTTTTTAACAATCTACCAATAAACACCCCAGATTTCCTTAAAATAAGCTGAAAAGGCTAATATTTTATCTAACTGTTAAAAATAACATTGACTTTTGGCTGATATATACAAAAAGATTGACGTTAGAAGAAAAAGAAAGATATAATAAACGTACCGATCCAGAGGAAATTTGTTGTGCACAGAAGTTTGCTTCACAGGGGATGACCCAGATCACAAGGCACAAAATTTCTCCTGAATGCTTCAGAGGGAAAAAAAAGGGAGGTCTCAACATGAACGTCTCTGGTAAACGGACATCAAAATGGATCAGTATGCTCCTTGCGCTTGCTATGCTGTTCAGCCTGCTGACAGTAGGTGTATCGGCTCAGACTGTGGCGGATGGAACAGCAGAGAATATGGTTGTTCTGGCTGCCGAGGAGAAGGGAAATGTAACCTTTACATATCCCAAAGACATTGATCCCGAAAAAAGACTGAACTAGAATTTTATGCTGGCTTTCCCCACCTCTTCCAGCCGCACCTTGAGGAAATGATCTCCCGGGGTGAGCTGAAAGAAATCAAAGCGAATGCTGATGGAAGCTACACGGCTGCAGAGCCGGGCGTGTATAGCTATCACATCTCCGGCAACGGATATTATAACATCCTGAAGATCGTCAACATCACCCAGAACGATGTGGACAAGGGCATCACGATTGAAGTGGTCGGCGGTCCCTTGGGTGAAAATGATGATGAGTTCGGCGATGGCTATCAGCCCACGGTAAAACCCTCTCAGGCTCCTGACTCCTATGTGATGG
>VOFD01001607.1_pt1 | contig 17093 bp, 27 predicted proteins | sample 5384101 | NCBI WGS metagenome assembly VOFD01 (sample SAMN12384723, study PRJNA508395) | human gut metagenome | isolation source: healthy gut C | host: Homo sapiens
ACGGAGTCTGTAAATGTCTGTACTCTTTCTGCTTAATTCCGGCATATGTAAAACCTCTCTTCTATTGTCATGTATGATGTCTTTCCGGTATTCCGATCCTTCCGCGCGCACATCTCAGTATTACGTTCCGAATCGTCCTTCTGTTCTAAATATCTTATCACAACTTTCATGACAGACCTATTGATTTTTCTTTACATTTCTATAAAACTTCCCCTGATCATTTGTGTTGTCAAAACAAAAAGCGACAAGCCTGATTCATAAGCTCATCGCCCTTAATGATCACAGTTGATCCTGTTTACAGAGTTTTTCTCCCTCTTCCTCACGGACTCTCCGCAACTCACTGCCAGGGCTTTGATGAAGAGATATTCTTCTCCCTGATCCTCATACCAGCCTCTCTCCTTCCCTATCGGCTGATATTTTTCCATCATCGGTCCATTCGCGGCCTACAGATTTCATGGTCGCCCCCGGCCGTATCAGCTTGATCCATGTCTCCAGTGCACTCTTCCGCTCTCTGTCTGACAGCGGCGTGTTGAAATTTTCTGTGCAAAACATATTCGCACGTTTATTTAATGATTGGTCCCTTACTCTTTTGTCATAACCCCTGAAAAAGTAGCTTTTATAACGCAAAAAGACTCAAGTCTTTCGACTTGAGTCTTTTCGTGCGGAAAGATGGGACTTGAACCCACACGATGTAACCACCACAAGATCCTTAGTCTTGCTCGTCTGCCAGTTCCGACACTTCCGCGTATCGGGTGTTTCAAGATTTTGTATCTCTCACCGACGCATATTAATATACCATAGTTCTTTCTGTTTGGCAAGTACTTTTTTAAACTTTTTTTTTTTTAATAACATATTTTTTTACTCAATTTGTACTATATTCTATCCCATGGCATAACCGAAATCCGCCTAAAGAGATCATCTCCACAGTAATCCCCATATCAAGGATATCACGCAATGATCTATGGCTATATCTCATAAAACATCTTCTGCAGTCATCACTCCAGAAATAATTCATGTTGATACGAGCGATCAAAGCTGTCTGAACTGTCTCTTTCTCTGCTTTCTGCCAGCGTATGAAGATGTGAGTGCTCTCATAACTGACTGCTTTGCTACTCTATACTGTTTGAACGCTGCTCCTCTGTAGCCTTTTGCTAACTTTAATACCTCTATTATGTTTCTTCTTTGCGTTCATTCCGCCTTTAATTCTTGCCATTTTTTTCTTCCTTCTTAATCTCAAATTATAAATACGGTAAAATCTTCTTCATTACCTTTACATTTGTAGCATCCGTGATGGTTGCTTTTCTGAGATTTCTCTTTCTCTTGGTAGATTTCTTTGTTAAGATATGGCTCTTATAAGCTTTGTTTCTCTTTAATTTTCCTGTACCTGTTTTTTGAAACGAATATGTTTGCTGCGTTCTGCATATGAGCCATCTCACGTCCGCGGAAACGAAGAGTTACCTTCACCTTTTTCCTTTTTCCAGAAACTTCCTTGCTGCATTTACCTTCGTGTTCAGATCATTCACATCAATATTTGGTGACAACGAACTTCGTTTTTAACCTCAATGGTTTTCTGTTTTTTTCTGGCTTCTTTTTCTTTTCTCGCCATCTCATAACGGTATTTGCCGTAATCGATAATTTTGCAGACGGGCGGTTTTGCCATCGGCGCAACCTTTATTCCAGATCCAGTTCTGCCTCCCGCGCCAGCTTTCAAAGCATCCTTTGCAGACATAATGCCAAGCTGTTCTCCATGTTCCCCGATCAGACGCACTTCCTTGTCTCTGATCTGTTCGTTAATCCCCCCACTGATGGTCATCTTATAGAGACAGTTCGCTACATCACATTCCACCTCAAGCTTTGATTCCGGCGTCTTAAAAAAGATTCTTAAAAAGTCCGCCCCTGTTCTCCTCAAAGCTTCCGCAGCAGGTATCACAGCAGTTCTTCGCCTGTGCTCCCTCCCACGGGATGCCGCTCTTGCAGCAGCACTTCTCCATTATGGACACATGTCGTCACGGTACAATCCAGTTTTGTCATAAAATGGCCTCCTTTTTCCTGTTTCATCAGAGGTCATTATGCGCAGAAAAATCCCGAGTATTCACTCTCCCGGGATCTTTCCTAAAACCAGCGTAATTATTCAGTACCTTCATATGTTTTCTTACGGTCAGCGTATCGGGTGCGTAGATCTTCAGAGCAAGTTACAAACCAGCATTTATGCCGGCATATTCTTATTCTGCCCTTACGCTTCCTCCACCGGATATTTCAGGCGTTTCAATCTCTCCATCAATGTACTGCTGTCCTTCATAAGCGGATAGATCGTAACGATGGACTGGTTATTCTTATCGATCAGCTCATGCTCACGATAGATCCCGTCTTTTTTCTTCTTATAAACAACCGCTTTTTCAGATCTGAAAACGGGACCACCTTTTTTCTTTCCAATTACCGGGTTTTACCCTGATCGTCTTGCCGTCAATCGTAGTCTTCCACAAAAAGTCCCCACAGTGCAAATAAAATCCCCGCGATCCCGCAGATCACATAGAACGCCTTGATGAGCAGTTTTCCATCTGCCGCCGGATTCATAAAGAAGCTCTCCCATAGTCAACGCATCCACGATTCCCATGAACGGCACGACCAGCGTATATTTTAACTTCAGTGTCGGCAGCTTTTTCGATCTGCATTTTCTTCTTTTTTTAATTTTCATCCCCAAAAGATCCTCTCCATTTTATTTACACAGCTCCACCGTTCAGAACTATGCACTTCCATATAGAAATGGTCCTTCGTCCCTCTATACGTTTCTTACCTTCTCGATCACCTTATTGCACCGTTTTTCAAGGAAAGATCCGAATGTCTCCTTCTTTCCGCGGTAGAATCCCGCCTTCTCCATTGGGGATCGCAAGGGATTTGTTCCAAAAGACCATGTAATACTTGCTGGTCTCCTTGATCCATGCGATTCCCTCGTACTGGTACTCTGTGATGATGCCAGGCGCTCCACTGTAAAGTGTCCTCATAAAAATTCATGGTGCATCGGTCACCCTTTAATCCAGACCTCTCCAGAAGCTGCAGGGCCTGATTTTTATCGGCAGATACGGAATTCGCCTTCTTCCCGGAAGTCTCCCCGTTCTGTCTCTCATTCATTCGCCGAAGTACCACAGCCGCCACAAGTCCACAGAGCACCGCCTGCAGGATCCTCGTGGACTGATCAAGCTGTCCGAACGCCATGTAAACAGCTGCGCCCACAAGAAGCGCCATCAAAGTATCTTTCAGTCCGAAATCAGGAAGCTGGAACTTGATCTTCTTCCCATTCCCCTCCTTCGGCATCATCCGCGGCTTGGAAGCCACGACCTGGTGATAAAACATATCTTCATCATATGTAGATTTTACTGCGTATATCGGTTCCATCCCGCACCTCCTATCGTACTGTGATCTGTTCCATCGGAAGATGGCATTTCTCTGTCAGAAATCCCGCAAGCTCCGCGGAATTTCCTGAACCGCGTCATCCTTCATGAAATAACGCACCACATTTCCGCGCTCCACCAGCACATACATACCGGACATGTCAATAAGGCGTCCCACGTTTTTATACTGCACACGGGATTTCTCATTCTTTCCGATGACCTCATATCCGTCCTCGTAGAAGCGGTATTCCCATTGATAGTTATCTTCCATCCTCCCCTGCCTCGAACTGGAGATGGATCTGCTTTTTCGCGTCCAGCCAGCCTTTCAAAAGGGCATAGGTTCCAAACACGAATCCCATGGCACAGAGAATACCGATCATCATGAGTGCGTCCCCGATCGTTCCGCCGATTACGACTTTTGCTGCCATGCAGAGCAGGAAAAGCCCAAGAAAGATCGACATGATCCTCTTTCCGCCGGACTGGAAACCGAGTTTCCGGACTCTTTTTTCAGATGAAGCAGCTTTTCTTCCGTCACATGATGCCGTATGATAAACTGCGCGTCCTTTTTCGTTCCGTAATTCCATTGTGTTCCTCCTTATTTTGTGCGATACAGCTATGCAGAGCCTCAGCGGTATGCCTGATACCGCCCTATGCACGACTATAAATTTTCAGAAGATGATGATCGCCGCTGTCAGGCTCACGATTCCGGAGAATGATTGATGCCGAGTTCACCGCGCTGGCAAGGTTCACATCTCCTCAAGCATGGAGGTGTACGGAACGCCAAGGGCCGATACCGGGCCGAACATCAGGATCGCCAGGGTTCTGCGGATCTCCAGGAAAACGGCAGAAACTGATAAAACAAAACTGCCAGGACTGCGGAAACCGCAAATCTTGTTCCCAGGATCTTCGCGACACTGCCCGTCTGCTCCCTTGTCATATGTAACTCCAGTCCGAGGCCGATCATGGTCATAGAGAGGAAGGTGTTGGCGTTCCCCACAGTCTCAGCTACCTGGTCCATGAAGGCCGGAATACGGAGTCCCGCCATCGTCAGTGCTGTCATAATAACATAGCAGTCAAACGGGATGGATTTTAAGAGCTGGATCACGATCCTGCGGATCTGATGCTTATCTCCGGCGCCGCCTTTTCCTGCCACTGACGCAGCCACCGCGTAGGAGCCACCAGTACAGACCACCGCGTTTCCCGTATCAAAAGGCTGGTACAGGCCACGCCCGGCGCTCCCTAAGAATCCCTGGACGAAAGGCATCGTAAAGCAGCCGATATTGTATCCCGACGCATTTACGAGGCCAAACGCCTTCTGATCCCTCGTCCCTTTCGCAAAAAGTCCGTATCCGATCACCGCATACGCACGCTACACAGGAAACCAATCAGCACGATCACCAGCATGGAGACATCCATGGTCGCCTGGCTGAAGTTATGGATGATCGCCGCTGGGAGCGTGATCTTCGTGACGAGCTTCAGAAGACCGGAAGATCCGTCTGGCTTAAAAGGCCGATTTTTCAGACCATATCCCATCAGGATGATTGTGAAAAGCAGCCCGCTTTTAGTAAAACTGAACTCATATTTCATGTTCCTCTTTTATGTATTTTCTCGCAGAAATAGAAACAAAATTTGTAACTGTTCAGTAGGTCTGCGCACTTGCTGCGCTGACCGTAAGAAAATAGGCTAAAGGCAAAAATCCATCGGCGTAGCCGATTTGGAATGGATTTTGCGCGTAACTGTGAGGGTACTGAACAGTTACCAAAATTTATTATATCTCAAAGTCACACTTGAATCAATCATTCTTTTTCCGCCTGTTTTGCCCGCTCCTCCACTGGACATGTTTCCATTCTGATGTTATACTTGTTCTGTTCTCATACAGTTTTTCAGGAGGTTTTACCATGTCCGAAGAAAAGATGCAAAAATCCAGGACTGGAAGCCGAAATTGCCCGTTTAAAGGACGAAAATTCAAAGCTTCAGAGACCGTCCAGTGGATGCACGACCTGATCTGGAAGATGGTCCGTGAACGCGAGGACAGAAAGGAGATCCGTCCGATGGTACATACGCTTGTCCCGATGTCCGTGAAAATTAAGATCAAAAATTTTGAGACACCGGCGAGACTGATCAACCATATGGAATTATCCTGCGCAGTCGGCTGGCGTGCCGTCAGGCTTCGCTTCCGTGTCCAGGAGGAACTGCCGGAACAGATCTCAAGGGAATTCGTAAAAGTCGGTTCCGACACGATCTATTCGGGTTCTGCCGTTGACGAAAAGCTGAAAGTGCTGATCCGCGATTATATCTACAAAAGGCGAGGTTCTGGATGATGATTCTCTGGTCACCCTGAAGCTCGGATATGAAAACACTTAAGTGATCGTGAGGATCCCGAATCATCACGCACTACGATCCAAGTCGGATCACAGGAAAAGGAGTTTGCAGCTATGGATTTTACACCAGCAGAATTTCCAACCACTGGAGTTTCTGAAAAAGAATTCATTGATAAGATGATCGCTCTGGCAAAGGCCGGCGAAGACGAGATGGAGCATTTAAAATGCGTATTCTACACATGGGCTGTTTTTATGAGGCTGACGAGGAGACCACCAGCGGTATCGCTGAGTTCCTCGCAAATGTGGCTGAGATTGCAGAAAAAAGACACATTTATCAAAAGTCTGACTTGCATTTTATAAGAATTCGCACGTCCGCGCAGTGCAGAGGCTGACTATTTTTTTCTATGCCGTGCTCATATAAAAAGATACCGGTATGACCGCGAAACGCACAGCTCATACCGGTATCTTTTGTTTGCCAGGAAGGCAAAATTCTTTTTTTTATCTTCATTTATTCTTCAGTGCTGTCCTCTTCCGGGCAAAATGCTCAATCAGAGCGTCCTGCTCTTTTCCGAAAGGCGGAAGAAACCTTCGCCCACGCAGAGGTAACCGTCCTCAACATAAACTTCGCTGGAATCGAAATACTCGCCCTTCGCGAACTTGCGGTTTAACTCTGCGTTGATCTCGCCATAGTTCTCCACCTGAAGGATCTTGTTTTTCTTCTGCTCGATCTTCATTAAGTGATAATATGCTTTCTTTAAATAGTCGCCCCGTTTTTTCATTAGAGTTCTCCTTTACTTTCGTTTCATATTTCTCCCGGCAGTTCTTAGTTCCGGGAAGTGTTCTGTAATTTAAAGTGTAAAACATGAAAATAATTTTGTCAATCTGTGCTGTTCTCTTTCCAGTATAAATAGCTTTTCATGTAATATTTCGTGTGATACTTTCCCCATTTATATGCACTTTCAAACTTTTATCTGCAAGGATAGTCCGTTTTATCGACCATTGAAAGAATGGATATGACTATCTTGAAGTTGCGACCTGGTGTCCGGGACAACGGGACTGCTCTGCTCATCCTACCGTGAGATAAAGGTGTTAGTTTCAAACTTCAATAAGTTTAAGGCGACATCCTGATCCCTATTTTTCCACGTACCACTTTCCATCGCTCCATTAGTTTTGCTATGCCAACAAGCACCCTGAAGATCTCCGTCCTCTGGAGATAATACCAGTCTCCGGAGCCGTCAGCCGGATCCACCTGCTTTGTGTGGGATTCCAGCGGTGCCAGCCCGTCCGGATGTACCCGTTTGCCCCAAAGAGATAATGGTGGTGATTGATCAGACGCCAATCCGATGCTACCCAGGATCCGTCTCGTTCTGCCACCACCAGCCGTGAGCGTCATGTTTGCCAGCCCGGGTGATGGTCTTTCTCTTCCTTTGGCCACGTCTTCATGAACTGCTCCTGGGGTCTTGTAAATCTTCTTGATTCCACTCGTTGATGATCCCCAAGTCGGGGGAGCTGGAAGTGAGGTCTATCCGTAAGACTCTTCCAGGATCCCACCCCATTCCAAGTCCGATAGATACACCGATCGCGCCGACTTTGGAAAAAGAATCCATCTTTCATAATAGGCACCGCAGCCGTCGGCTCTGTAAATATCAAACGCCACTCCCCACTGATGATAGCTTCTATAGCTGCTGCCTTTTGCATTCGTGACGATCTTACCCGGCTTCAAGGATCCTGCTCCCGTGGTGCGTAGCGTCTCACCAAGGCATCCTGCTCTGCAGTCGTTCGGAGTCGCGGTTTCTCCAACCTTTTATTCTGTAATCCCTGATCAGCATTTACGGATCACCATCCCATCTCTGCCAGATGCCAATGGCTTTGTTGCCTGGCATCATGCTCATAATTCACAATCTGCCCGGATGGCACATAGCTGATAATGTTGCAATCTCATGTAGTCTTGTCCCCTTGCTACTTTTTCGTTTATGATATGAAAAAAATAGCAGTCAGGACATTTTTTCATCTGCAATCATTCCTCAGAAGTATTCAATTTTCTGGTATCTTGCAATGATCAGGATCCTTCTGTCTGCACCGCATCGCAATGACAGGGACACGATCAACTGGATTCTGAAATAACTGAATACAGGAGGTCGAACATGGAGCATTTACCAAAGAAAACCCATCAAAACGGCATCAGCTACACGCTGGTGGGAGACTACTACATCCCCGATCTGAAGCTACCGGAGGAAAGCCGCCCCATCGGGCGGTGGGGCCGGATGCACAAGGCATATCTGCAAGAACACCGCTCCGGCCAGTACAATGAACTGCTTCTGTCGGGAAAACTCTGGACGTATCTTGCCGATCTGAATGAGCAGGCCGATGACCGGCTGGCGTGTATCATCTCACAGATGCAGGCTGTGGAGGGTACCACCGAGGAACTGAAAGCCCGTGACCAGCTTGCCTGGGTCGGAGCCATGAACAGCATCCGCAGCCGGGCAGAGGAAATCATCCGGTCTGAGATGATTTATGTTTAAGGAGGTGCATGTCTATGAGATACCGTATCGAATATGCTGATGGACGCTGCTGTAACTTTGCCAACGGCAGGGCTGAACTGCTGGAATGGCTGAAACTGCTGAAGCAAGAGGAAATCTCCGACATCCGCAAAGTATATAAAAGCGGTGTGTCAGATTCCGTCCTGGAAACATACCGGAATTATATCCGCCCAGCATAAGGAGGGGCGCTTATGGGTACAGATATAGAAAAATTGGTTGATTTGATGATTCAGGAGAGGATGCAGAGCCAGTTTGCTAAGTGGCGGGAGGCAGAAACCGGCAAGGAGAAAAAAGCGGACTACCTTCGCTTGGAAACCGAGTATGAAAAAGCGATCAGCGCATTGTCTGAGGAACAGAAGGACGCTGTAAGACACTACTGTGATTCTATTTTCGATTCTGGTGCAGAAAGCGAGTGCTTCTTTTACCGGCTGGGCCTCAAAGATGGCATCCGTCTCTGGAAGTTTATGAAAAAGCTGATGAAAACGGTCAGCTAACAGATGTACAACCGCATATTTTATTCCGCCCGCAAATGGGGAGAAAGCCGTCCAACGGTACAGGTTGGGCGGCTTTCCTGTTATCTGCGTTTCTTCCTCTTGGGCGCATAGTATGGCTGCGGCTTAGTCTTTCCCCTCATGTTGTTGGGATTTTTGAGCAGCTTCGACAGGCTCAGTATCCGCAAAAATGCAGAGAAGTCCGCATATAGAGGTCATCTTCTCCGGGCGCATACTTGCTCATGACGGTCTGCCGGGTGGCCTCCAACACCAGATTCATCTGCTCCACCCGCATATTGGCGATCTGGTCGATACAGATTTCCATATCTATCATCAGCCGCCGGAAATTCGGGTGGGCAGCCAGTTCGCAGAGAAGCCGGTTGTTGATTTTGCCGCTGCTCAAAAGTTCCACCATATCATCACTCAGATGCAGAGATTGAAGTTCTGTGTTTGGGTGATTTTTATTTTCCGTCAGCCCCATCAGATAGTCGGTGGACACGCCGTAAAATTCCGCCAGCGTTGCAATCGCAAACGGGCTGATGTCCTTGTAGTCATCGGTTTCGTATTTTCCCAGCGCGGATTTAGACAGGCCGGTCTGCTCCGCCAGTTGTTCCAGCGTCAGGTGCTTGTCCACCACCCGCAGGTCTTTGAGCCGCTCCGGGATTGTCAGCTTTGTGTACATCCAAAGCCCCCTCTCTCGTTATCTTTTTTCAGTGAATACACCTATTATAGCACGATTCCATAAGCGTGGAAATATGCGGATTTCGAGCGTTTTTCCAACGTCTTGGATATACGGGAGCAGCCCCCTTTTTTCGGTAAACTGGTTCTTGCAGACAGGCACAGAACCTTGAAAATCGAATGACCGGCTGCAAGGGGTATGACCTCCGGGAAAGTGACGCCAGGACAGAAATCGAGCACACCAAAGAGGCCGATACGCCGGGAGAAATTCCGGGCAGGAGCGGCTTGCAGGCAGACCGGCGGACAGGAAACAAGTTTATCATGCGGGGCGCATGGCTCCGCAGCAAAGAAATGGAGGAAATCATTATGACACTGAGTATGAAAGAAAAGAAGATTCTCTACGCTTACGGCTGTCTCAGCCACCACAATACGGTGACACGGCTGAAATGGCTGACGGCTCTGACGGTTGACCCGGAGGCCAAACGCCGGATGCTGGGGCTGGCCCGGAAGATGGAGACGGAGGTGACGAAAGCTGGTACGAGGATTTTTACCACCATCTGCGCATGGAGATGGACGAGTACCGCCGTCTCAAGCGCAACCTGCGTGTGCTGAAATCTTACACCGATTATGAGGAGGATCTGTATGAGGAAGCTGTCTAAGTATGAGAAAGAAACCATCATCAACTGGAACGAGGCGGAGAACCTTGCCAGTGTCTACACCTTCAACGCCAGCTTGAAGCGCAGGCTGGCCGAGTTCAGCCGGAAGTACCCCTGCTGTGCCGGTTGGAGCGCAGCACGCCGGAGGGCAGCGTGACCTATGTGCTGGACAAGTCCCGGCTGTCGATCCGGCTGGTGCCTCCGTACAGCGAGGAACGGAAAGCCGCCGCAAGGGAGTACGCAAAGGAGCATGGCTTTCAGGTGGTGGGAGCGGAAGAAAAAATCGCCTAAAATCGGGGTGATTACGGTAAAAATGCCGGGTCTGCACCCGATGTTTTGACCGGCAATCCCCGCAGGCGTATTCCGTATCCACTCCCCGCCTATGGGCGCAAATGTGCGGATACGGAGCCGGTGAAACTGGCAAAAGCCGCTCCTGCGGTGGAAGCCAGCTTCGCCGGTGCGGAAGTACAGAGGGCAGCCAGCCCTTTGTGCCGGGGTGCAGGGGCGGCAGCGCACTGCTGGGGTCAAGGGGCAAAGCCCATTGGCAGGTTAAGGGCGGCAGCCATTATCGGGTCAAGGACGAAGTGCCTTGGCAGGTTGAGGGCAGCCAGCCCCATCGGGTCAAGGGTGAAACGCCTTGCCCAGGGAGAGTTGATGCCTGCGTCAACTCGTATTGGGTATTACCTGACGCAAAATTCGCAGGATTTGGCGGCTTCGCCGCCCCTTCCCCGGCCCCAGAACATCTTCGCAGGAAGGAGGAAATCTGTTTGAAACTGACACGGCATAACGGACGCTCCGGCAAGCATGGCACCTATAATCCCCGGCACAATGACCGCCGGTTTGATGTGGAAAACAGCGAACACATTGACGCTGAGCGTGCAGGCAAAATGTGTACTGGGACTGCTACCGGGGCTTTACCACCCAGGAATTCCGGGAGAACCCGGAGCAGCCGGATTTCAGCTTTGAAGAAATTGAGCGGATGTATTACTACGAGCATTATTCCGGCTATGTGGAAGCTCAGAACGCCCGGAACGAGAAAACCCGGCACACTGAGCGCAACCGCACCGTGGATGATCTTTTGAAAAATAACAAGACCTGTCCGGAAGAAAGCATCTACCAGATCGGCACCATGGGAGAATCCGTCCCGCCGGATACGCTCTTTTCCATCGTCAATGAATTTTATCAGGAATTTGAGCGCCGCTTCGGTTCCCATATCCACATTTTAGACTGGGCGCTCCATCTGGACGAGGGGACGCCCCACATCCATGAGCGCCATGTGTTTGACTGCCAGAACCGCTACGGGGAACTGTGTCCCCAGCAGGAGAAGGCGCTGGAAGAACTTGGCATCCCTCTCCCAAACCCGGAGAAGCCCAAAGGCCGGAACAACAACCGCAAGCAGACCTTTGATGCGGTCTGCCGGACGATCCTGTTTGACATCGCCAGACGGCATGGGCTGCATCTGGATCAGGAGCCGTCCTACGGCGGGCGGGACTATCTGGAAAAACAGGATTATATCCTGATGAAGCAGAAGGAGCAGCTTGCGGCGCAGGAGCAGAAGCTGGAAGAACTGACACTCAAAATCGAGGACGTGGAGACGCTGCTGGATGATGTTTCCGATGCGGCCTATGACAAGGCGGTGGAGGTGGTGACCGATACTGTCCGGCAGGAGACACACAAGGAAGATATTCGTCTGATCGAGGAAACGAAAAAGTGGGTGCTTTCGCCGGAGCGGAAGGCCCCGAAGAAGGAGCGTGACTACGCTGCCGCCCGTCTGGATGGAGTGATTACCAAAATCAAACGGGTCATGCAGAACGCCCTGGCAAAAATCCAGAAAACTCTCATGCAGCCGGAGGTCAAGAAGGCCGGTAAGGAGCAGATTAAGGAGAAGGCCAGAGAATCCATCCGGGAGAAGCTGGCGAAAGGCAGGCTGAACGCTGACCGAGATAACCGGGAACGCTGGGAACGTGAGGGGCGGATTGCTCCGAAAAAGAAACACGATATGGAGTTATGAGGCATCTGATTTTCTGCGGAAACGGGTGCTTTTTCTCTGTCTGGAGGTGAGAAAATCGAATATATTTGAAGCGGTGAAGGAGTCTGTCACCACAAGGCAGGCTGCGGAATATTACGGGGTGCAGGTTGGCAGGAATGGCATGGCCTGCTGTCCCTTCCACGATGACAAACATCCCAGCATGAAGGTTGACCGCCGGTTCCACTGTTTCGGCTGTCAGGCGGACGGGGATGTGATTGATTTTACCGCCCGTCTGTTTAGGCTGAGCAGTAAGGAGGCGGCGCTGAAGCTGGCGGAGGATTTTTCTGTCAGCTATGACGCCAAAGGCCATGACCCGCCCCGCAGAAGGCCGGTCAAGCGAAAAATCAGCGAGGAACTGCGCTACCGGCAGGCGGAGCAGAAATGTTTCCGGGTGCTGTGCAATTACCTGCATCTGCTGGAACGCTGGGAGAAGGAATACGCCCCGCAGACGCCGGAGGAAACGTGGAATCCGCTGTTTGTGGAGGCCCTGCAAAAGAAACCGTACACGGAGTATCTGCTGGATATTCTCTTGTCCGGCAGTATGGAGGAACGGGCCTGCGTGGTCGCTGAATACGGAAAAGAGGTGAGGAAGATTGAGCAGCGAATATCAGAGTTTACCGCTAGCCACCCGGCAGGCCGCCATGAGCGCAGCCGAAGCCTTAGCGCCGGAGCGGAGCGTTGACGAGGTGCGGGAAAGCCTCTCCGTCACCGAAAAGGGCCAGCCCGCCAACACCATCGGCAACTGCCGGACGGTGTTCTGCCATGACCCTCTGCTGCGTGGACGCCATCCGGCTGAACCTTTTGACTGACCGGGTGGACATTGTGCGGGATTTAGGCTGGCGCAGGAACACCAGTGCCCTGACGGATACGGATGTGAAGTATCTACTTCTCTATTTTGAGCAGAACTACGGCCTGACCAGCGAGAGAAAATGACGGCGGCGCTCTCCATCGTGGCGAATGAGAACTGCTACCATCCCATACAGGACGTGCTAAACGGCCTTGTCTGGGACGGGACGCCCCGCATCCGCTCCTGTCTCCATCACTTCTTAGGTGCGGACGAGAGCGACTATGTGGAGGAAATGCTGAAACACTTTTGCTGGGCGCCATCCGGCGGGTGTTTTCCGCCCCGGCTCCAAATATGAGGAAATGCTCTGTCTGGTGGGCGGACAGGGGGCTGGCAAGTCCAGCTTCTTCCGCTTGCTGGCGATCCGGGACGAGTGGTTCAGCAATCTGATCTGCGTTGAGGATGGCATTGATTCTTCCAAAGATGCCGGTAAGCTGATGATTTCCGTGCTTTCTGCGGTTGCCGAGATTGAGCGTGAGAATATCCGTGTTCAGACGATGGAAGGCAGAATCCAGAAAGCTCGTGAGGGTAAATGGAACGGTGGTTTTGCTCCCTACGGATACAAATTGGAAAAAGGTATGCTGTATATCAACGAGGAAGAAGCCGAGGCAATCCGCATTATCTTTGACCAGTATGTGCATACCGATATAGGAGCTAACGGACTTGCGAAATACCTTGCCAATCACGGTATCAACAAAATTCAGCGGCAGAATGGAAAAAATCCTCTGTTTGATGCAGCCCTGATTCGCAGAATTTTGAAAAATCCCGTTTACTGTGGTAAAATTGCTTACGGCAGGAGAAGAACAGAAAAGGTACATGGAACTCGCAATGATTACCGACTTGTGGAGCAGGAAAATTATCTGTTAGTTGACGGTCTGCATGAAGCCATTGTATCAGAAGGACTCTGGCATGAAGCCCAAGTAAAACTTCTTGCTCAGGCGATGAAAAGGTCAACAACGGTAAAGACAACAAGGTACACCTGCTGACCGGATTACTTAAATGTCCTATTTGCGGAGCAGGAATGTATGGGAACAAAAGCATCAAGCACAAGCCGGACGGCACGAAATATAAGGATTTGTGCAGAATAACTTTGGCGGTGCTAAACTGTTATCAGAGAGAATCGTGTCGGCGCTCAGCTCCATGCAACTCAGTGATGTGGTGATCGGTCTGGAAGCCACCTCTATCTATGGGGACAGCCTGGTGTATGCTCTCCGGGAGGATGGCAGTCTGGGCCGGTTCCAGAGGAAGATTCATGTTCTAAATCCTAAGCAGGTCAAAAAATTCAAGGAAGCCTATCCAGACCTGCCAAAGAATGACTTTGTGGATGCCTTTGTGATTGCCGACCATCTCCGTTTTGGCAGGATTGCCAGGGAGGTCTATATGGACGACTATCGCTACAGGCGCTCAGAACCCTTACCAGGGCCAGATTCGACGTGATTCAGAATCTGACTCGTGAGAAGCAGCGGTTTGCCAACTACTTGTTCCTGAAATGTTCCGGCATTGCGCAGGACAAAGATATTCCTAATACCAGCGCTACTACCATTGCTCTCATGGAGCACTTTGAAACTGTGGATGACCTGGCGAATGCCGACCTGGAAGAACTGACTTCCTTTATTACTGAGAAAGGCAGGAACTTTGCTGACCCGGCTGCAAAAGCCAAGGCGATTCAAACCGCTGCCAGAGATTCTTACCGCTTACCTATCACAGTGAACAACTCTGTGAATCAGGCAATGCCGTTTCTATTGCCTCCATGCGGGCTTTAGAGAGCAGGTCAAGGTTTGGACAAGGCCATTGAACACCAGTTTGAGATTATTCCGAATACACTGACATCTATCCCAGGTATTGGCAAGGTTTACTCCGCTGGAATCATCGCTGAGATTGGAAATATCCACCGTTTCAATTCCCAAGCCTCTGTTGCCAAGTTTGCCGGCCTTGTCTGGACCCAGAACCAGTCTGGTGAATTTGAAGCCGAGCACTCCCGGATGATTAAGTCCGGCAACCGCTATCTCCGTTACTACCTGCTGGAAGCTGCCAACTCTGTGAGAAGATGCGACTCCGAGTTCCGGCGTTACTACGACCTCAAGTACCAAGAGGTCAACAAGTACCAGCATAAACGTGCACTCGCACTAACTGCCAGAGGCGTCCACGCCTTTCGCCTTCAGCGCCTTCGACAAAGGGCGCCACCTTTTCCTTGCTGTCCAGGAAGAACATCAGGCAGATTCCGGTATCGCCTTCCGGATCGTTGCAGGACGGGACCTGATGCCTTTGGTGTCCTTGGATCTGCCGATGATGCCGCTGATGGCTGCGCATGGCGGCGTTCAGCCGATCCAGCTTGCCCAGCTGCGCCAGCATGACCGCGCCGGCCAGCTCGCTCATGCGGAAGTTGGAGCCGCAGAACAGCTCCCCCTCAAACCGCTGCCGGCAAACCGGTCCGGGCCGCCAGCAGGCCGCCGTACGTGGTAGCTGCAGCAGCGGTCGTACAGCGCATCGTTGGTCAGGGATCATGCCGCCTTCGCCGGCGGTGCATGGTTTTATGGTACTGAATGAGGCAGCAGCCGCAGTCGCCGAACGTTCCGACAAACCGGCCCTTGTATGGCGCCGCAGGCCTGCGCGCGCAGTCCTCGATCGTACCCGCAGGTCGTTTTTTGCAATCGCCATAATCGCATCCATTTTGTAGGCACGCCGCGCATGTGAACCGCCACAACTCCCTTTGGTGGCCGGCGTGATCTTCTTTTCTCCAGGTCAGCCGATCCATGGTCAGGGTCTCGTCGATCTCTCGCAATGACCGGAATCGCCTTTGGCCGCGACAATGGCGGCGCAGGACGCAAAAATGTATATCCGGTGACGATCACCTCGTCGCCGGGGCCGATGCCGCAGGCTTAATCAGCTAGAAGAAATCAGCGCGCCGGTACAGGAGCTGGTGGGCCGCGCATGCGCCCATTTTCTCCTTCTTTGAAGCCAGCTTTCAAACAGCCGAACCTGACTGTGCCCCTCCGGCCCGTAGTAACGGAACAAATACTTGGTGTCCAATACCTCCAGAACCTGCTTTTTTCTCCCTCGCTGTCCCCGGATCTCCAGGCCGCCGGGATACATGGATACCTGGGGTTGTTTTTGGCCTTGGGCCCCATAAATCGCAAGTTTTTTCAGACATACCTTCCTCCTCCATATGCCAACCGCCCCGCCTTACACGGCGCAGCGGTTTACCAAATTGGTAAAGTCAGAATAGCGTGTTTTCAAAATGCCGTCAATGAAGTTTAGATGTTTAGTTGGGATGGCTCTGCAATTTTAGCAAAAATGCAAATCCACTGGCACTTTTCCCTAAAGTTTTCCCAAATATATTTTTTATACTTTTCGTCTAACTAAAATAGTTAATTTTATTGATATCTGTGCAGTTTGTACAAAATAGTTGCGATATTTTTTCACATTCTTTTTTATTATCCGAGCGGCATGGCGTCCGTATAAAAAGTACTTCCCTTGCCACAGTAGCTAAATCAGTTTATAATAACTACAGAATCTGCAGAGGGAGCCATGTCTACTTAACCATTTCGAGACATCGCCCGGATGGCCGGCGCTTCACCACAGCCGTTTCTTCGTGCTCAACAACCGGCCGGCGTCAGCGACGCCACGCGCCGGAAGGTGCAGGATATCCAGCGCACCGGCTTCACCCCCCCAACGTCCGCCACGCGCCGGTTGAATCTCGCGCAAAGCTTCACCACCATGTGGTGCTGCACTGGTACGAATACAGTCTATTCAACCAGTTCGCTCCTGGAGCCCTGGTACGGCATTTTCGCGTCAGCAAAAAATCTCGGCTACAGCGTGATCTTCACATTTGTGGACGATTCCGGACAGTGACCAGCTGATGGGATTGGTGACGAAGTGTGATCCTCAGCCAGATCGAAGACACCTCTTTCCTGCTGCAGCAGGAGAAAATCCCTTCATCTGCGCCGATTCCCACATCCCTCAAGGACGGCTCCCCTGCCGCTGGTCGAGGTGGGATTACTACAGCGCGGCCTACCAGCCACCACCTACCTCTGCGAGCACGGCCATACGGAAATGGCTTCATCGGCCCGGAGACGCCGCTGGAATTTCACCAAAGCACCTTCGGCGGGTACACAGCAATACGTAACTGAACGAAGTATACCGAG
>VOFD01002821.1_pt1 | contig 17060 bp, 37 predicted proteins | sample 5384101 | NCBI WGS metagenome assembly VOFD01 (sample SAMN12384723, study PRJNA508395) | human gut metagenome | isolation source: healthy gut C | host: Homo sapiens
TATTTGGCCAATCTGCTTCCATTACTGCAATAAAATCATATTCTGATCCTAAAACTTCCTTTAAGAAATTTTTTAATGGATAATAATTTTCTGTATAGTTAATACTATTCACTTCTGGTTGATATTTCAATGTCAAAAACAAAACCTTTTTCGCCAGCAGCTACAGGTTTAGCATCACATAGCATATTTGCATATTTAGCAGTATTAAGATTATAACAATATCTTCTAATAACTGGCCATTTATCTTGAATATCATTTAAAACTGTTCTTTTCGCCTGTACTAAAATATTTAAAATGTCATTAAAGTCTACTTCTATTTGAGCTGTTGTTTTTACTTCTTTTACCTCTTCTTTAGCTTCTTCCATAGGAGTTTCTACTTGTTCAACTTTCGATTCTTTCTTTTCTTCTACCTTTTCTTGTAAATCTTCTTGAGGTTCAATTACTGGTTCTTGTATCTTTTCTACTGGTTTTCAACCACTTCTTCTTGTTGAACTTCAACCAATGTTTCATGTGAAACATTTTCAATAACTTTTTGGTTCTTCTACAACAACTTCTTTATGTTCATTTTCAATTTGATTACATATCTTTAATAAAAAGCTAATTCAAAATATGTTGATGAATCTACAGCCTGTCCATAATGACTACTTGCATCCATAAAAATATCAATCATTTGAAATGCTTCTTCTACTAATATATAAGGAACAATTTGTTGGATATCGTTTTTATGCAAAACAAATAATAAAGATAAATCTTGCGTGTTTTTAAAAATAATAACATCTTTTAAAACATCTATTAAATCTTGTGTCAATCTCTTTAAATCAATACTTAAAGACATCATATGATCTAATGTTTTTAAAACATTCTTCATATCCTTTGTCAGTAATAATTTAATTAAACGTATTTTTTCATCATTTGCTAATAAACCATAAACTTTATTAATATTTTTCTACTGTTAAATGTCTATCATACGCTAAACATTGTTCTAAAAATACTTAAAAGCATCCCTCATTCCCCCATCAGCCAACTTTAGAAATAATTTCAAGAGATTCTTCATCATATTCTACATTTTCTTCTTTTAATACATATTCCAAACGACTAATAATATCATGTTCATCACACGTTTGAAATCAAATCTTTGACAACGTGAAATGATAGTTGGCAAAATTTTTATGTGGTTCTGTTGTTGCTAGAATAAATACGATATGTGCTGGAGGTTCTTCTAATGTTTTTAATAAAGCATTGAATGCTTCAGGTGTCATCATATGAACTTCATCAATAATATAAACTTTTATATTTAGCATTAATAGGGGCATATTTTACTTTATCTATCAAATCTCTAACTTCATTGACTCCATTATTACTTGCTGCATCAATTTCAATAACATCAGGATGATCTCCTTGAGTAATTGCTTTACAGTTAGGACATTCATTACATGGAGGATGATCTCCTGTACAGTTAATAGCTTTAGCTAATATTTTAGCAATCGTTGTTTTCCCTGTTCCACGTGGTCCAGCAAATAAATAAGCATGCGCTATTCTATTTTCTTTAATTGCATTTTTAATGTAATTGTAACATGACTTTGTCCAGCGACATCTTCAAATGTTTGCGGACGATAAGTACGATACAAGGCTTTATATGACATATTATCAACTCCTATCTCCTACATTATACACGAAAAAAAAAAGATATGAGTAATCATATCTTTTGACGTTTCTTTTAAAATAGTCTTTTATTAACTTTGAACATTTATCTTTTAAAATATCTGATTGAATCATGGGAATATAATTAAGTTTAGGATCTGGTAAATGAATCAATTTATCTAAAGACATCCATCTTGTATCACTTGCACCATAAACAACTCTTTGAATATGACTTTGAATAATAGCTCCCGAACACATTAAACAAGGTTCTAAAGTTGTATAAAGTGTACATTCATCTAAGCGCCATCTTTCTATTTTTTTACAAGCTTCTTCAATAGCTAACATTTCTGCATGACCATAAGTTTGATTTAAATACTCTCTTTGATTATATGCACGGGCAATAATTTGATCATCTTTTACAATGATACATCCAATTGGCACATCATCATGTTTTAATGCTTTTAAAGCTTCTTGATAAGCTATTTCCATATATTCTTCATCATTCATCTTTTTTTCCTCTAAAAATAAAGACCATCACACATAGACGGTACTTCTTAATGCTTTGCTACCTTCCGGTCCTGACATGGTTCGAAGCCGCCTATTGTAATGGCAAATATGATTATAGCGTATTTTAGATTTTTAATCAATATATAAATTCATTAAAAGTGCATCATAATACTTTTTGATTGACATTAAACATTTGAGGATATCTCCTATTTCTTGAAAATTAAACTTTTTATAAAGATTAATAGCTGATAAATTATCCTCTTTCACTTCTAAATCAAGAACTTTTAAAGATGTTTCTTTGATCATTTCTAAAGCTTCTTCCATCATCATTGAAGCAATACCCATATTCCAATATTCTTTTTAACAGTGATTGCAAAATGACCAATATGTTTTAATCTTTCTTTTTGTTCACCTTGAATAGATAATAAAGAAACAAGTTCATCATCAATAAAACCACATAAAAGTAAACTATTCTCTTGATCAATAAAATCTTGAATAACTTCCATTTCTTCAAATTCATTTAAATAACATTCATTTAAACCATAAGTTAAGTTATCACTTTCTCCCCAACCTGATTTAAATAATCAATAATCATTGAAGCATCCTCAATTTCTGCTTCACTTATAAATAATTCCATCTTTTTCTTACCTTTCTATAAAAAGAGTCACCGAAGTGACTATTTTTTAGAATAATAATATCTTTACCACCCATATAAGGACGTAACGCTTCTGGAATATTAATAGATCCATCTTCATTATAGTTATTTTCAATAAAAGCAATAACTGCTCTTGTTGAAGCTAAAACTGTATTATTTAAAGTAGAAACATAATAATTTCCATTTTCACCTTTAGCACGAATACCTAAACGTCTAGCTTTGTGCATCTCCTAATGTTGAACAAGAACCAACTTCAAAATATTTTTGTTGTCTTGGTGACCAAGCTTCAACATCACATGATTTAACTTTTAAATCAGCTAAATCTCCAGAACAACATTCTAATGTTCTTACTGGAATATCTAAACTTCTAAATAATTCAACTGTATATGACCACATTTTGTCATACCATTCCATAGCTTCTTCTGGTTTACATAAAACAACCATTTCTTGTTTTTCAAATTGATGAACACGATAAATACCACGTTCTTCAATACCATGAGCACCTACTTCTTTTCTAAAACATGGTGAATAAGAAGTCATTGTAATTGGTAATTCTTCTTCTTTAACGATTTGATCTTTAAATTTACCAATCATACTATGTTCAGAAGTTCCAATTAAGTATAAATCTTCACCTTCAATTTTATACATCATGGCATCCATTTCATCAAATGACATAACACCTGTAACAACATCACTACGAATCATGAATGGTGGAATACAATAAGTAAATCCTTTATCAATCATGAAATCTCTAGCGTATGAAAGCATTGCTGATGATAAACGAGCGATATCTCCCATTAAATAATAGAAACCATTTCCACTTGTTCTACCTGAAGCTTCTTTATCTAAACCATTAAAACGAGCAATGATATCAGCATGATATGGAATTTCATACTCAGGTACAACTGGATCTCCGTATTTTTTGAATTTCTACGTTTTCTGAATCATCTTTTCCAATAGGTACTGAATCATGAATGATATTTGGTATTTTCATCATGATTTCTTTTAATTCTTTACCATATTCTTCTTCTTTAACTTCTAAATCTTTTAATTCTTCTGCCATAGAAGTTACTTTTGCTTTAATTTCTTCAGCTTCATCTCTTTTGCCTTCTCTCATTAAAGCACCAATTTCTTTAGAATATTTATTTCTTAAACTTCTAATTTCACTTGCTCTTGTGACAACTTCACGATAATCTTTATCTAATTTATAAGCTTCATCTACTAATCCAACTTTTTCATCTTGAAATTTTTTCTTCATATTTTCTTTGACTAAAGTAGGATTTTCTCTAATTAAATTAATATCAATCATTTTCTTTCCCCTTATATTATTAATAACTGCCTTGATTATACATCAAGGCTATTTTCTTTGCAATTCTCTTTTAATCCAAGCCATAATCACTTGAACAATCATCTCTTGTTGACTGTCATTTAACTGTGTATGTGGCTTAATATGATACCACTTATATAAACACCCTCGACAACATGAAGCCGTGGCATGTTGAGCAATAAACACAGGATGATTTTTCATCGGTGTTTGCTTTCCATCATTTAAAATCACAGCCGGTGCTATTCTTTTAGAAATAAAAATCTCTGGCGTGTTGTTCTATAACATCTAAGCCTTTTTCATTACAATAATCTTTATATTTTTTAGCAAGATGAAAAGAACTTCTAAACTTTTGAATGATCTAAACGATTAAACAATCAATTTTTAATTCTTCCTCATTCATTTCTAAAAGAGTCAGATTACTCTGACTCTTCTTCACCTTCTTCTACAACTTCTTCTTCATTTTTAGCAACAACTTCCACAGAAGAAACCTTGCTATCATGTACTTTAATAAGTCTTACACCTTGAGTCGCACGTCCTGCTGTTTTAACTTGTTCCATAGGTAAACGAATCACAATACCATCATCTGTAATAATTAATAAATCTTCATTACCTTCTACTGCTCTAATCGCTACAATTTGTCCATTACGTTCAGTAACATTAATTGTCTTAACACCTTTTCCACCACGATTAGAAACACGATATTCATCAATTGGTGACATCTTACCATAACCTTTTTCCGTAACAACCATAATTAATTGTCCTTCACGGTTTGTTGTCATACCAATAACTTTAGAACCATCAACATTAATACCTCTTACACCACTTGCACTTCTTCCCATTGGTCTAACATGACCTTCAGAGAATCTTACAAGTTTACCATTACTAGCAGCAATTAAGATTTCATCATCCCCTTTTAGTTAATTTAACACCAACTAAAGAATCATCTTCTTTTAACTTAATAGCAATCTTACCTGTTTGTCTAATGTTTTCAAATTCTGAAATATCAACACGTTTAACTAAACCTTGTTCAGTTGCAAAGAATAAATACCAATGTTTATCTTCTTCAATCATTTTCTTATTAATATTAATTAATGATTTAACACTTTCATCTTTATCAAGATTTAAAATATTAACAATTGGTAATCCCTTAGCAGTTCTACCAAATTCAGGAATATTATATCCTTTCAAACGGTATACCTTTCCTTTATTTGTAAAGATCAATAAATCATCATGTGTTGACATATGAATAAGTGAACTAATGACATCATCTTGTGTTGTTGCCATACCTTTGACACCACGTCCACCCCTATTTTGGGATTTATAGTATCTACTGGCATACGTTTTACATAACCATTATTAGTAAGTGAAATAATAACATCTTCTACTGGAATTAAATCTTCATCTTCAATATCAAATGTACCTTGAATAATTTCAGTACGACGTTTATCACCATATTTTTTTTCTTTCATTTCTAATAATTCATTTCTAATGATTTCTAAGATACGTTCTTCATTAGCAAGAATATCTTTTAAATCAGCAATTGTAATTAATAAATTATTTAATTCTTCTTCAATCTTTTTCTCTTTCCAAACCAGCTAAACGTTGTAATTGCATTTCTCTTACAGCTTTAGCTTGTTTATCAGACATTCAAATTCATCCATTAATCTTTGTTGAATGATTTCAGTTGTTCTACTTGTACGAATTAATTGAATAATTTCATCGATATGATCTAAGGCTTTCTTTAAACCTTCTAAAAAATATGTGCTCTTGCTTCTGCTTTATTTAATTCAAATTGTGTTCTACGACGAATAACTTCTTCTTGATGTTGTAAATAATATTGAATTAATTCTTTAAGTGTTAAAGTTTTAGGTTCATTATTAACTAAAGCAATATTATTGACACCAAATGTTGTTTGTAAAGAAGTTAATTTATATAATTGATTTAAAATAACTTCTGCTTGAACATCTCTCTTTAATTCAATGACAATTCGAATCCCTTCACGGTTTGATTCATCACGAACATCACTAATACCTTCAACAACTTTATCACGTGCTAAATGCGCAATCTTTTTCGACTAATCTTGCTTTATTTACTTGATAAGGAATTTCATAAGCAACAATTCTTTTGTCTACCCTTATGTTCTTCAATTTCTGTTTTAGCACGCATAACAATAAGACCATTACCTGTTTCATAGGCTTTTTAATAGCGCTCTTTCTAAAATATATCCACCAGTTGGAAAATCAGGTCCTTGAATATAATTTTCCATTAATTCTAAAACAGTAATATCAGGATTTTTACTTACCGCAATAACGGCATCAATCACTTCACCAATATTATGAGGTGGCATATTTGTAGCCATCCCAACAGCGATTCCTGTTGTCCCATTGACCAATAAGTTAGGAATACGACAAGGTAATACCGATGGTTCTCTTTCTTCACCATCATAGTTTGGAATAAAATCAATCGTATCTTTATTGATATCTCTCATTAATTCCATTGAAATTTTAGACATTCTCGCTTCAGTATAACGCATAGCGGCGCAGCGCCGTCACGTCAATTGAACCAAAGTTTCCATGACCATCTACAAGCATATAACGATATGAGAAATCTTGTGCCATTCTCACTAAGGCTTCATAAATTGAAGAATCTCCATGAGGGTGATATTTCCCCATAACTTCCCCAACGATACGCGCAGATTTCTTATACGCTTTATCACTATAACAACCAAGTTCATTCATACCATAAACAATACGTCTTTGAACTGGTTTCATTCCATCTCTTACATCAGGTAATGCACGTGCTACGATAACTGACATGGCATAATTCATGAAAGAAGTTTTCATTTCTGATGTTAATTGAATTTTTCTAATTCCTTTTTCTTGATTATCCATTTTCTACTCCTTTAAATATCTAAATCAGTTACATATTTTGCGTTTTCTTGAATAAATTCTCTACGAGGTTCAACTTTTTCTCCCATTAATACATCAAAAATCATATCAGCTTCCATTGCTTCATCTAATTCAATACGATTTAAAATACGATGTTCAGGATCCATTGTTGTTTCCCATAATTGATCCGCATTCATTTCTCCCTAACCCTTTATATCTTTGGATAGAATATTTTGCACTTCACCTAACTTTGTTCTTAAATCATCTAATTCTTCATCACTATATAAATAATGTTCTTCTTTTCCATGTTTTAATAAATAAAGTGGAGGTTGAGCCGCATAAACAAAGCCACCTTCAATTAAAGGTTTTAAATAACGATATAAGAAAGTTAACATTAAAATACGAATATGTCCTCCATCGACATCGGCGTCGGTCATAATAACGATTTTATGATAACGTAATTTATTAATATCAAAATCTTCACCAATTCCTGTACCAAAAGCAGTAATCATGCTACGAATCGTATCACTTGATAAAACACGATCTAATCGCGCTTTTTCAACATTTAAGATTTTACCACGAAGCGGTAAGATAGCTTGAATACGACGATCTCTACCCATCTTAGCACTACCTCCGGCAGAATCCCCTTCGACAATGAAGATTTCACATTCACTAGCATCTCTTGATGAGCAGTCAGCTAATTTCCCAGGCAATGATGTAATTTCCATTCCTGTTTTTCTTCTTGTCATTTCACGTGCTTTTTCGCAGCTAAACGTGCATGAGAAGCAACGATTGCTTTTTTCAACAATAATTTTGGCAGTATCAGGATTTTCTAATAAAAATTGATCCAATGATTTAGAAATAATATTTGAAGCAATTTTTTCTTACTTCTGCATTTCTAATTTTGTTTTTGTTTGTCCTTCATATTGAGGATCAGGATGTTTAACAGAAATAATCGCTGTTAAACCTTCACGACAATCTTCTCCTGATAAAGCATCATCTTTTTCTTTTTAAGAAGTTTCCTTTTCTTGCATAGTTATTAATAACCCTTGTAAGAGCTAAACGGAAACCTTCTTCATGTGTTCCTCCTTCATGTGTATTAATATTATTACAGAAAGAGTAAATATTTTCTTGATAACCATCATTATATTGCATTGAAACTTCAATCTTAATATCATTTTGCATATCTTCTACATAAATGATTTCATCATGAATTGGTGTTTTATTTTTGTTGATATAAGCAACATATTCCTTAATACCACCTTCATACATATAATCATGTTCACGATTTTGTCCATCTCTTAAATCAGTTAAACTAATTCTTAATCCCTTATTTAAGAAAGCAAGTTCTCTAATTCTTTGTCTTAAAACTTCATAATCATAAGTTGTTGTTTCTTTAAAGATTTCAGCATCTGCTTTAAAAGTAACCTTTGTTCCTTGCTTATCAGTATGTCCTAATTCTTTTAATGGTGCAACTGGTGTCCCACCATTTTCAAATCTTTGATAGTATTCTTTTCCATCACGATAAACATTGACTTCTAGCCATGAAGATAAGGCATTAACAACAGAAGCACCTACACCATGCAATCCACCGGAAACTTTGTAGCCTCCGCCACCAAATTTACCACCAGCATGTAAAACAGTAAAAAATTGTTTCAACTGTTGATTTACCTGTCTTAGCGTGTTTTCCAGTTGGCATTCCACGACCATCATCAATAACTTCAACTACATCGTCATCTTTCAAAATCACTTTAATATGACTTGCATACCCTGCTAAAGCTTCATCGATTGAGTTATCAACAATTTCCCAAACCAAATGATGTAACCCTCTAGATGATGTTGTACCAATATACATACCCGGTCTTTTTCTAACAGCTTCTAATCCTTTTTAATACTTGGATATCTGACTCATCATAGCTATGTTGTACTTTATTTTCTTCTGCCATCATTTTTCCTCCCTATGATTAATATTAATTTTCTTAGCTTCTTTAATAACATGATGTTCTATTCCATCTATTGATGTTGTTGTAATAAACGTTTGAATACGATTATTTAAAATATCTAAAAGTTTTGTTTTTCTTTGATCATCTAATTCTGATAAAACATCATCTAATAAAAGAATAGGATATTCTCCAATTTCTTCTTTTATTAATTCTATTAAAAAGCTATTTTCATACTTAAAACAATTGTTCTTTGTTGACCTTGAGAAGCAAACTGATGTGCACTCTTATTATCAATAAAGATCTTCATATCTTCCTTATGAATTCCATAATAAGTACTTAAATATCTTGAATCTCTTTCAAATCCTTTTTGATAAAGTTTTAAAATATCTTCTTTATTAACATTTTTAATAAAACATTCATACTGCAATTCAACGATCTCATGACAATTTGCAATATTTAAATAAATATCTTTTTACTTTTTAAAGATAAACGTTCGATAAAATTATTTCTTTTTTCAATAATCTTAATTTGAACTTCAGCTAATTGCTCATCTAAAGTTTCTAGATATTCATCATATTTACCTCTTCTTTGATTCAATAATTTAAGATACTGATTTCTTTCCTTTAATAATCGATTATACTTAGTAAGATAAAAACATAAATTGGTGAGATTTTAGATAACTCCAAATCTAAAAACTTTCTTCTAATACTCGGAGAACCTTTAACCAATGATAAATCATCTGGTACAAAGACAACCGCATTTAAATAACCTACATAATCTGAAATCTTTAAAATATCTTTTTCCATCTACTTTTGCTTTTTTGGATTCCTTAGATAAAATAAGTTCTAATTGATGCATTCTTTCATTAGAAAAAACATTTCCTTTTTACTTTTGCAAAGTCATGATCAAATTGAATCATTTGATCATTGATATGTGTTCTAAAAGATTTACAGACAGATAATAAATAGATTGCTTCGATAATATTCGTTTTCCCTTGAGCATTCCCACCAATTAAAATATTAATTCCTTGATCAAACTCAATAAAAAAAATGATTATAATTTCTAAAATCAGTCAGTTCTAAATTATTGATGCGCATTTATACAATAAAAATTTCCTTCAAATTCAACTTGATCACCATCATGAAGCTTTTTTTTCCTCTTCTAAGTTCCCCTTCACCATTGACCTTTACTTGACCATCTTTAATAATCATTTTTGCTTCAATCCCACTAGATACAAGATTAACAAATTTTAAAAAAATTGATCTAATTTAATATATTCATCTTTAATTGGTATTTCTTTCATACTTAACCTTCTTTTCTCTATAATTGTACTAAGTTAGTATATCATAAAAATCATAAAAATTCAAAATATTGCGCTATATTCGCTATTTTTATTTATGAATAGAAAAATACTTTTTGATAAAAAGCTCTTAAAATAAAAAATACTCCCCAAATAAACAATTAAAAGGAAAATTTACAAAAAAAAGAAGCTTTCGCTTCTTAATATGTTCTAACTGGTAAAACAAGTTGTAATAATTCATCAGAATCAAAATCTTTAACGATGAATGGTTTCATTTCTCCAGTGAATAATATTTTTATTTTATCACCACTAAATGATTTAATAGCATCACTTGCATATTTACAACTAAATGAAATAGTAAGTGGTTCTCCTTTATAGAAAAGAAGAAGCTAAATTTTCTTCTACTGAACCAATTTCTTGTTGATATGAAGATAAAATAACTTGTTCATTAGACATATCTAATTTCACAATATTATTTTGTTCATTTAATAATAATGAAACACGGTCAATCGCATTTAATAAATCAGCTCTATTAATATCTAATTCATAATCAAATTCTAAAGGAATCAATCGAGCTGTATCAGGATAAGATCCATCAATTAAACGTGTTTGAATAATATTTTTATCAAACACAAATAATACTTTACGTTCAGATACATATAATTCAATAAGTTCATCTTTTTCAATAATCTTACTAATTTCATCTAAACTTAATTTAGGAATCGTAATATTAAAAGTCACATCTTCATCAATAGAAATAATCTTTTTAGCTAAACGATAACTATCAGTAGCAACAACTTCTAAAACATGATCATGCGCTTTAAAATTGATACCAGTTAAAATAGGTCTTGTTTCTTTATCACTAGCAGCAAACTTTGTTTCTCCAATAATATTTTTTTAATACAAGAGCATTCATCATAAAATGAGTTCCTGTTTTACTTAAATCAATACGTGGATATTCAATAGCATCAGTACCATTTAAGCTGTATTCAATTTGACTTCCTTTAATACGAGTAAGTAAACCATCAATAATTTCAATTTCAATATCATCACTATTGATCTTTCTTACAATATCAAAGATATAACGACTATTTAAAACAACTGCTCCTTTCTTTTAAGGATTACTAAGTCATCATCTTCATCAATAATTGTTTGAATAGTGATATCACTATCACTTCCTGTTAAGATAAGTTGATGAGCTTGTAAATCAAATTTAATCCCTGTTAAAACAGGTAAAGGACTACGAACAGATACAGCTCTTGTTGCTTTTAGCAAGTGCGTTTAATAATTTGATTCTTTTAATTCTAAAATGCATATTTGCCTCCTGTTATTTATATATTTAAAAATAAGTCATTATTACTATTAGCATGTGAACAATGTGCATAAATATAAAATATGTTGATTTTATCAATGTTTTTTATATGAATATCAATGTGCACATATTGTTGATATTAGTCACTATATTGTGCCTAACTTTTGTTTAAGCTTATCTACAGCGAGTTTATAATCTGGATCTTTTTTGATTTTTGTTTCTACTCTTTTACAAGCTTTCATAACTGTAGAATGGTCTCGATTGGAAAAAGTTGTTCCAATTTCACTAAAAAGTAATATCCAAAAGTTCCCTCATTAAATACATACATATTTCACGAGGTGTTACCAAGTTTCTCGTTCTATTTTTAGAAATAATTTGACTAATGGTTAAATAATAGAATTCAGCGGTTGTTTTTAAAATGAATTCTTTTGTTAGTGGTTCTTGTTGCTTTTTTTATAGTTTTTTGATCTTTAAAGACTTCAGATGCAAAATTCATATCTATGTAATTAGTTGATTCCATGATACTACAGAAGAATAGTCGTTTTAATTGACTCTTTAAAGAACGAATATCATTACAATAATTCATAACCATGAAGTCTAAAAACATCATCTGTAATAACTAAATCTGTATTACCTAGATTTTCTATTTTCTTCTCTAAAATTGCCTTTGCTGTTTCAAATTCAGGTGGATCTATTCCAAAAAGATAGACCTGATTTAAAACGACTAATTAAACGTTCTTCAATTCCTTGAAGTTCATCAGGCATTTTATCACTTGTAATAACAATTTGATGATTGTTATTAATGATTTCATTAAATATATGGAAGAACATCTCACTACTTTTTTCTTTTCCAAATAAAAATTGAATATCATCAATTAATAAAATATCAAGATTTCTATAATAACTATAAATCTCATCTGTTGTATTTGTTTTTATAGAATTAATAATTTCATCTACAAAATCCTTAGAAGTAATATATCTTACTAATAAATTAGGATTTGTTTCTTTTTGCTTTATTTCCAATAGCATTTAATAAATGTGTTTTTCCAAGCCCTGGATGACTATATAAAAATAAAGGATTAAAGTTCATACCAGGTTTAGTTGATACAAGTAAAGCAAAGCATTTTGTGCCATACGGTTTGAATTTCCTACGATAAAATTAGCAAATGTCATATCAGGATGAAGATGACTATCGATTTTAGGAACCCTTTTTGTTTAGATTTTTTATATTCTTCTACTTCTAATACTTTGATTTTTATTGGTTTAGAAAAAGAATTAGAAAGAATAGATTCTATTTCTGCTTGTTTTTCTAAAATAGCATCAATATTCCATTTTAATTCAGTGGTGATAATAACTTGATTATCTTCAATTTCTTCTAGAGTTGCAGGTTTAAATAGTGAGTCCAAGATGATCTTATCATCAACTATTTTATTTTTTTCTAAAGTTTCTACACAAGATGACCAGATTTTGTTTAAATCTTGCACAATTTTCAACTCCTTTCGACTCAAGTATATAAAAGATGTGAACTCTTTTAAAGGAAAAATACTGTCTGCACAATAGCTTCACAATTTTATTCACAAAAAATGTGAGAAATATCAATCATTTAGAGTACTTATTCACATTATTCACAACTTCGTTTTTCGCTATGAATTTTATTAAATGTGAACTTAGTGCATATTGTATAGAATAAAAAAACAATGTGCACATAGCTGTTCACAATAAAAAATACGCTGATATCAGTATATTTTTTACTAATTCACCCATATGAATAACTCGATTCACCACGTGAATAAGCATGTGCAAAACTTGTCAAAACATAAAATTTAACAAAAAATGAATATTCACAATGTGAATTTTAAGAAAAAATCCGATTTTTCCTAGAAAAATAGAAGAAATGTAAGATAAAGGTTAAGATGAAATAATATTCACTTTAGGATGTGAATATCTAAAATAAAGAGTTTATTCACATTAGATTAGTGACTATTTTGAATATATTGTATGAATTTTGATACAAAAGTACGTAAATACTTAGAAGTGCACACTTGATTTTAGGGGGAAAAACAAGGATTCAGAAGGAGTTGGAGGAAAATGTGAATAAGTTTTTTTATGAGCTTTAAAGAAATTCACATGTTGTCGTACGTACTTGATTGAAAAATGTTCACAAATAATGTGCATTTAATAAGAGTTATGCTTAGTGATGGTACTTTTTTTGATAAAAGTACTTATTTTTATACAATTTTCTATCTATTTCGATATATCACAAGATGTGAATAATAAAGTAAGGAAACTTATTCACAATAAAGAGAATTTTTCTAAATTAAAAAGTTCACAAAAAAATGTGCAAATAATCATTAGAAATTGTTATTCTTATTATTTGTCATCATTAAAAATCATGAATTTAAGAGTAGAAATATAGAATTTAGAATTGACTTGTCACAATAATTCCTATAAGATATAGGAGCATATGTTATTTGTATAAAAAGATAAAAATTTTGGAGGTGTAAAATATGAAAAGAACATATCAACCAAATAAAAGAAAAAGAGCAAAAACTCATGGTTTTAGAGCTAGAATGGCAACTGTTGGAGGAAGAAAAGTAATCGCACGTCGCCGTAAAAGAGGAAGAAAAAAGTATTAACTGCTTAATGTAAAATCCACTTTTTCGGTGGATTTTTTTCTAAAATTTTATGAAAAAGAATTTAGAGTAAAAAGAAATGAAGATTTTAGCAAGATTATTGCTAGAAAAAAGAGTTTTGCGAATTCTTGTTTTATTATTTATAAAGATGAAAATCAAATGGGCCACGGACGCGTTGGTATTTCTGTAAGCAAGAAATTAGGAAATGCTGTTACTAGAAATAAAATCAAAAGACAGTTACGCATGATGATTCAAGAATGTTTTCATTTTGATGAAGAAGTTGACTATATAGTAATTGTAAGAAAAAAGATTCTTAGATAATACATATATAGAAAATAAAAAAGAATTAGAGTATTTGTACAAAAAAGTAAAGAGAAAGGAGATCAGCAATGATCTTAGATAACAAAAACTAAAAAAAAATATTTTAAAATTATTTGTTTAGTTTTATTTGTTGTAGCCTTAACTGGATGTACAGCAAATCTTGATTCAAGTGGTAAACTGATTGCTAAAAAGAGCAATTAATTTAAACACACCATGGTCTATGAAGTCAGGAATTTTTGATTTCTTATTAGTTATTCCTATTTCTAAAAGTATTATTTATTTAGAGATGTTTTATTAAATAATATCGCTTTTTAGGTGTTGTATTAATTACTGTTTTAATTAATATTATCATTTTACCAATTATGATTAAATCGACAGTATCTCAACAAAAGATGCAATTGATTCAACCAGAAATGGAAAAAATTCAAAATAAATATAAAGGTAGAAAAGATCAAACTTCTCAAATGAGAATGTCTGCAGAAATTCAAGCTTTTATATAAGAAAAAATGATGTCAGTATGTTGGCTTCCTTTACAACATTCTTAACATTACCAATTATGTTTGCAATGTGGCAAGCGGTTCAACGTATTGAAATCTTATATCAAACAAATATGTTTGGTATTAACTTAGGTGCTAAACCAATCGATCACGTATTTAAATTCGAGATTTCCTATATTGTATTACTTGCCGTTGTTGCTTTAACTCAATATTTTGCGATGAAAATCAATACAATCATGTCAAAAAGAAATCCAAAATATAGAGAAACATCACAAATGCAATCAATGAACATGATGAATAATTTCATGACATTATTTATCATTTACTTTGCAAAGAATTATGCCTGCAAAGAATGTCACTTTATTGGATGACAACAAACATTATTACAATTGTTAGAACATGGTATATTTATATTTACCATGTTGAAAAAGCACAAAAAGAAGTTGATCAAGCAAATACAAATTATTTAACAAAAAGACAAAATAAAAAAATAAATAGAGGTATTTATATGAAAACTTATACTGGAAAAACAGTAGATGATGCTGTTAGTAAAGCATGCCTTGATTTAGGTGTAACAATTGATCAATTAAATTATGAAGTTACTTTAGAAACTAAAGGTTTATTTAGTAAAAAAAGCTGAAATTGCTTGTTGGACAGTAGAAATGGTTCAAGAATATATTGAAAATCTTATAAGAAAAAAATCTTAACAGATATGCAATTTGAAGTAGAAACTGTTTCTTATGTTCAAGATGGTAGAATTTATTGCAATATTAATACAAGCAATAACTCTATTTTAATTGGTAAAGCTGGTGTTATTTTAAGAGCCATTAACTTAATTATTAAAAAATGCTGTCAGTACAACATTTAAAAACGTTTAGAAGTAAGCGTTGATATCAATGGTTATAAAGAAGAACGTTATAAAAAGTTGCAAGTATGGCAAGACGTTTTGGTAAAAACAGTTTTAAAAACAAAAGCTGATTTAAAATTAGATCCAATGCCTGCAGATGAAAGAAAAGTGATGCATCAAGAGATTGCAAAGATGGATCATTTAAAAACTGAATCTAAAGGTGAAGGAAAAATAGATATATGACAATCTCATATGTAGATTAAGCCGCTTATGCGGTTTTTTCTTTAGGGAGGAAATAATGGAAAATTTAATTTTTAGTTTAAATGCGACGGTTCCTGTTTTTGTGATGATTATATTAGGATGTTATTTAAAAAAATAGGAATTATTGATGATGTTTTTGCATCAAAAATGAATAAATTTGTCTTTTTAATACCATTACCAGTATTACTATTTAAAGACTTAGCGACATTAGATTTTAAGGAAATTTGGGATACGAAGTTCGTCTTATTTTTGTTTTTTTATTACCATTTTCAGTATTTTAATAGTAACAATACTTTCTTTTTTTATTAAAAATAAAAGAATCAGGGAGAATTTATTCAAGCAAGTTATCGTAGTTCAGCGGCATTACTAGGAATTGCATTAATTCAAAATGTATATGGAAAGCAACAATGGCGCCTTTAATGATTATTGGAAGTGTACCTTTGTATAACATTATGGCTGTCGTTGTCCTTTCTTTCTTTTTCACCTGAAAGAAAAGGAATAAGTAAAGAAATGTGGATGAAAACTTTAAAAGGTATTATCACCAATCCTATTTTAATTGGAATTGTGATTGGACTTTGTTGGTCATTACTTCATTTACCAATGCCTACAATGTTAGATAAAACAGTCACTTCGATTGGGAATGTAGCTACTCCTCTTGGTTTAATGGCAATGGGTGCTACATTTAATTATAAAAAAGCTTTAGGAGATTTAAAACCAGCCCTTTGTGCTACTTTCATTAAATTATTTGGTTTCTGTACTCTCTTTTTACCATTAGCTATATTCTTTGATTTAGACAAGAACAACTGATTGCTATTCTTGTTATGCTTGGATCAGCAACCACAGTATCATGCTATGTTATGGCTAAAAACATGGGACATGAAGGAGTTCTTACAAGTACAGTGGTCATGTTGACAACTTTAATAAGTGG
>VOFD01003063.1_pt1 | contig 17048 bp, 19 predicted proteins | sample 5384101 | NCBI WGS metagenome assembly VOFD01 (sample SAMN12384723, study PRJNA508395) | human gut metagenome | isolation source: healthy gut C | host: Homo sapiens
GCACTTTGGCGAAGCGGCGGGTCGTTTCGAGGTTGAGCGGGGTCTCCTGGGGTTCCGCCTGCGGTTCGGCCTTGGGTTCCGGCTCTGCCTGCACGGCGGCTCTGGCCTCCTGCGCGGCGCGGTAATCCTCCGCCGTCAGATAGAGTGTTTCCGTTTTTTCATCCAGCCATCCGTTCAGCCAGCCTTTGCGGATGTATTTTTGCAGCTTCTTCAGCATTTTTTTCCGGTTCTGGTGGACGAGGTCGGCCAGCATCCGGACCGAAAGGCCCTTGTGGTAGTCGGTGGTATCCGCAAGATCGGCGAACTGCCCCAGCTGCTTTCCGGCTTTCACCCAGGCGGAACCGCAGGCCGTCATCCAGCCAAAGCCCGCCGTGATAAGGGCCAGCACGCTGCCGACGATGCCCAGCGCGTTGTAGGCGGTGTTCATAACGTAGCCCGTGCCCGTCATCAGGATGCCGCCGCCCTCAGTAGCCGACACCACAACGTCAGCCGGCGAAATAATGCCCAACCCAATGAGGCAGCCCAGCGTTCCCAGCCCGAAGATCACCATGAAGGTGATGCCCACGGCCAGCAGGGCTGCACCGCCGTTCTGGCGCTTTTTGCCGTCTGCACGCAGCAGGTCTACGGGGGTCTGCTCCCCTTTCAGACCAAAGATCTGTCTGGCCCACTGGGGCATCCCGCCCGCGTTCTGAGGCCCGGTTTTCTGTGCCTCCTGCTGGGCTTTGTAGTATTCGTTCCGGCTGTTCCGGAAGGCTTTTCCCGCTTCCGAGATGCCGAAGTTGGCCGCATGGACGGCCGCTTTTCCCACATCCCAGGCTCGGTCTCCGATCTCCATGCCCCGGCCCTCGAAGCCATAGCGGAACGCATCGGACATGGTGTCGCCAAACTCACGCAGCTGGTCTTCCAGTTCCCGCTGCACCTGCTGGCCTTCGGTCTCCTTCATCCTATCGTTTTTTCACGATCGTTCATCAAAATCTTCTCACCCTTCTGCCGGACGATACCGGCCGATGATCGCGCGGGCGACCCGCAGGCCGTCCACGGCGGCGCTCATGATGCCGCCTGCATAGCCCGCGCCTTCTCCGCAGGGGTACAACCCTGCCAGCTGGGCCGATTCCAGATCTTCTTCCCGCTTCAGCCGCACAGGGCTGCTGGTGCGGGTCTCCAGACCGGTCAGGACCGCGTCCGGCGCGGTGTACCCGGCGATCTTACGTTCATACGCCCGCAGACCGGCCCGCAGGGTGTCGGCCAGCTCCCCAGGCAGCAAAGCGCCCAGGTCTGCCGCCACGACGCCCCGGTCGTAGGTCGGCTCCACCGTGCCGATGTGCAGTTCTCCCCGGCCTTCGAGGAAGCTCCGGACGTTTTCCGCCGGGGCCGCATAGGCTCCCCCGGCGCGGCCCGCCTGATAGGCGTTGGCTTCCAGCTCCCGCTGGAATGCGATGGCCCGGCGCGGGTCATTGCCGAAATCCTCGGCTCCCACGCTGACCACCACCGCCGCGTTGGCGTTTTTGCCGCTGCGGGCGTGGTAGCTCATGCCGTTGGTCACCACCCGGCCCGCCTCGCTGGCCGAGGCCACCACCTGCCCGCCGGGACACATGCAGAAGGTGTAGACACACCGGCTGCCCACATGCTGGGACAGCTGGTATTCCCCGCGGGGCAGGGCCGGGTGGCCTGCCGCCTCGTGGTAAAGGCTCTTTTCGATCTCGCTTTGGAGATGCTCGGCCCGGAAGCCGACGCTGAAGGGCTTGCACTCCAGCACCAGGCCGCTGTCCATCAGCATCCCGAAGGTGTCCCGGGCCGAGTGGCCCACCGCGAACACCAGCGCCTCGCACGGGAAGCTGCCCTGCGTGGTCTGGACGCCGACAAGCCTGCCGTCCTTCCGCACAAACCCGGTCAGAGCCGTGTTGAAATGCACCTCGCCGCCCAGAGATTCGATCTCTTTCCGGATGGAGGTGATGACGCCCCGGAGCAGGTCGGTGCCCACATGGGGCTTCTGCTTCCAGGCGATCTCCGCCGGGGCACCGTGCTGCAGGAACACCTCGGTAACAAAGCCGCACAGCTCGTCGCCGATGCGGGTGGTCAGCTTGCCGTCCGAGAAGGTGCCTGCGCCGCCCTCGCCGAACTGGATGTTGGCGTTCTCGTCCAGCTCACCGGTGGCAGAGAAATGCTCCACGGCCTTGACGCGCTCGTCCAGCGCCGGGCCGCGCTCCAGCACGATGGGCCGGTAGCCCTGCCGGGCCAGCAGCAGCGCTGCAAACAGGCCCGCCGGGCCAAGCCCGCAGACGATGGGCCGGTGGGCCAGCGGCTCGGTGCCGTTCTGGACGGAAAAATCGGTCCTGCTGCGGAGAGCAACGCAGGGCGAGGCCCCTGCAAATGCAGATTCCTCACCCTCGTCCTTGAGTGTTACCGCAACGGTATAGACCAGTCTGGGCTGGCCGTGGCGGGCATCCACCGACAGCTTTGCCACACCGAGATGGGCAGCTTTGTTGCGGGGGATGCGGGCCAGGTGCAGCGCTTTTTCAAAGGCCTGCGGCTCCCCGGCGGAAAGGGGGAGCCTGATGTCTCTTACCAAAATCATACGATGATTGCTTTCTTTTTCATTGCCGCCCCCTGCATACAGTATGGACAGAGCGGGCTGCGTTTTAGTTGCTCTCGATCTTGCACTGGATGACATAGCTGCCCAGCGCAAAAATTTTGTCGTTGGACGGCACATAGAGGCGGCAGGCGATGTTCTGCTGGCCGATGGCAACGTAGAAGTCGTCGGCGTCGATCTCAATGACCACCTGTTCCGGGGTCAGGGCCTCCAGCGCGCCCGCCGGGCCGCAGAGGGTGACGTTCATCAGCCGCTCGGTCTCCACCGTCAGGGTATAGGTAGAGGGCAGGTTGACCACCTGCACACACGCGGCGGGCAGATTCAGGGTCTTGGTCTCCAATTTGGAGGAATCGAAGCTGACGGTGATGGTGGAGATGTTGTCCAGCAGGCGGATGCCGCTGGGCAGCTCGATGGGCATCTCATAGACCTTGTCCAGCGAGAAGGTGGACAGGTCGATGGTGCCGACGGACAGAGTGGACATCTTGTCGATCTGGCTGGCCGGGCCCGCCACGTTCAGGGTCTTCTTGCTCAGCGTGTAGGTCAGCACCGAGTCGTCAAAATCGCGCGGGGCGTTGATGAAGCTGACGCTGACGGGCAGCGTGGCCATCTTGTAGACCTGCAGCGTGACCTCCACGCTCGACTCTTCCAGCGTGGTGTACGCGAACTTGACTTCGCTGCCGCTGTTGGTGTAGAACCGCAGGGCGGTATCGAGGGTGACGGATTCCGTCAGCTCGCCGTTGTGGGTCACTTCAGCGGTGCAGGTGGTCACTTTGTCGATCTCGGTGCTGGGGCCGGAGAGGGTCACGCTCTCCTTCGAAAGCTCCGTCCCATACAAAATATACCCATCGGCAATGGTCAGGTAGTTGGTGGTCACCGTGATGGGGACCGTCTTTTCCTCCACCACATCAAAGACCACGTCCACGCTGTTGTCGCCGCCCTCGATGGAGACGGTGACGCCGTTCAGCAGGCCGTTGACGCCCCGCACCTGCAGATGCAAGGTCTTCTCGCCGCTGTCACGCACACCGGACCAGTCCGGGTAGACGACGAAATCGGATGCCGTGAGGCTGCCGATGGCGTAGCCGTCGCCGGAAACTTTCAGAGTGACGTATTTTTCCGGGGCGCTGACAATGCTCAGGCCGCGGGAGGTGTACGCGGCGGAATCGTAGGTGAAATCCACCGGCACATTGGCGATGGTCTTGGTGGTGCCGGGCTGGACCACGATGGTGACGACCATCCAGGCCACGATGGCACCCACGACGGCCAGCAGCAACCGGATGCGGCGGTCGTCCAGGATGCTCTTGCTGTGCTGGATGGCAGGCTTTGTGCCGCTCTTGTTCGGCTCGTTGCTCATGACTGCTCGTCCTCCTCTTTCTGGTTCACCCAGCTCAGCAGGCGCTTGACTCTGCCCTTCCAGCTGTTGTCGGTCTTTTCGCTGGCGGTCTCCTTGGGGATCATCTCATCCACCAGACGGGTGTACAGGGTCTGGCGGTCAAAGTGGCGGATGAGGACGCCGTTCTTGGCCATGGAGATGATGCCCGTCTCTTCGCTGACGACGATGGCGATGGCGTCGGAGTTCTCCGCGATGCCCAGGCAGGCGCGGTGGCGGGTGCCCATATCCTTACCAAGGTCCAGGTTATTGGACAGCGGCAGCACACACGCAGCCCGCCGCCTTGATGCGGCCGTTCTCAATGATGGCCGCGCCATCGTGGAGGGGGGTGCCCTCGTAGAAGATGGTGCCCAGCACCTCAAGGTTGACCGCACTGTTCACGGGCGTGCCGGTGCGGACGATCTCCGAGAGGTTGGTGTTCCGTTCCAGCACGATGAGGGCACCGGTCTTGGTCTCCGAAAAGCGCTCGGCGGCATCGCAGATGGCGATGATGGCGCTGCGCCACGCGCCCTTGAGGCTGGTGTCGTTGTAGCGGCCCTTCACATTGAAGAGCTTCGAGGCCCACTGGTCGGTCTGGCCCATCCGTTCCAGCGCACGCCGTATCTCAGGCTGGAACAGCACCACCAGCGTCAGCAGACCGACCTGCAGCAGCGAGTTGAGCAGCCAAGTAACCGTGCGCATGTTGAGCACGTTCGCCACCAGATAGACCGCCATCACCAGCAGCGCACCCTTGGCCAGCTGGCCGGCGCGGGTGCGGTTGACGATGCCCAGCAGCTGGTAGATCAGAAACGCGATGATGATGATATCCAGAAGGTCCGCCAGCTTGAACGTCTGGAAATTCGCGATGATCGAGTTCAGAGTCATGAAAGTTTCTCCTGCTTACAGCGTTTCGATCAGAGCCACCGCATGGACGGCGATGCCCAGCCCCTCGCCGGTAAAGCCCAGATGCTCTTCGGTGGTGGCCTTGACACGCTCACGGCGTCCACCGGCATCCCGAAGGCATCGGCCAGCTTTTCGCGCATGGCGGGGATGTAGGGGGCCAGCTTCGGCTTCTGGCAGAGGATGGTGGAGTCGATATTCTCGACCTTCCAGCCGTTCTCCCGGACGATGCGGGCCACATGGCGGGCCAGCATCAGGCTGTCGGCCCCGGCGGCATATTCGGGGTCGGTATCCGGGAAGTGCTTCCCGATGTCGCCCAGAGCCGCTGCGCCCAGCACAGCGTCCATGACGGCGTGGGCCAGCACGTCGGCGTCGGAATGGCCCAGCAGGCCCTTCTCATACGGGATCTCCACACCGCCCAGGATCAGCTTGCGGCCCTCCACGAGACGATGAACATCATAACCATGACCAATGCGCATAGGTTCTCCTTCCTTCTGCTGCGGGCGGGGCAGGTCCTCCCGCGTGGTGATCTTCAGATTGGCGTAGTCGCCCTGGGTCAGCTGCACCGGGCGTCCGGTCAGCTCGAACAGGCTGCAATCGTCGGTGACGAGGCGGGCCTTTTCCGCGTCCAGCTCTTCCAGCGCAGCCAGATAGGCGGCACGGTCGAAGCACTGGGGGGTCTGCACCGCATACAGTGTGCTGCGGTCGGGCGTTTCGGCCACCATGCAGGCCTCCGGCACGGTCTTGCCGTCGCCGCGCACGGCCCGCTTGACGGTGTCCTTCACCGGGACCGCCGGGGCCGCGGCCCCGCAGGCCGCTGCGGCGTAGACGGCCGCCTCGATGACGGCTTCGCTCACAAAGGGGCGGGCCGCATCGTGGACGGCCACGAGGTCGCCGTGCGCCGCCAGCACACCGTTCTTCGCGCTCTCGGCGCGGGTGGCCCCGCCGGGCACTACCTGCACCGGCTTTGGGCAGGCCGCAGCCTGCTGCTCCAGAAAGGCGCGGTTCTTACCCGCCACCAGCACGATCTCATCCACCAGCGGGCACTCCGCAAAGGCGCGGATGCTCCGCTGGACCACGGTCTCCCCGCCCAGATCAAAGCTGAGTTTGTCGAACCCCATCCGGGTGGAGGAACCTGCGGCCACCAGGACCGCCGTCACACGTTTTTCCACTTCTGACACCTACCCTGTCTTCCGTTTTTCGTGCCTTCCAGAAAGCACAGAATGATACATTGAATATTATAGCGTATTGCCCGACAAACTGCAACTGCACCGGGCAATAAAAAATGGAGCCGTTGAAGAAACTCCCCCAGTCACGGCTTCGCCGCGCCAGCCCCCCTCTGGGAGAGGGCCTGAACGCTGCGGTCAGCTATGAAGCCTCCCTCTGTGAGGGAGGTGGCATCGCACAAGCGATGCCGGAAGGAGTCCTGCAACAGCTCCAAAAATCGTTTGCTTTTACTTCAGGATCGGCTCAATGGCAGCAGCCAGAGCATCCTTCTGGGCCTGTGCCTCGGCCAGATCCTTGCCCAGAGTGGTGAAGTAGGTCTTGATCTTCGGCTCAGTGCCGGAGGGACGCACGACCACGGTAGCGCCGTTGTCCAGACCGTAGATGAGCACATTGGCAGCAGGCAGGCCGGTCTCCTCGGGCTTCTTGTAGTCGGTCACCTTGACCACCTTGTGGCCAGCCAGCTCGGTGGGCGGGTTGTCACGCAGCTTCTGCATGATGGAAGCCATCTTCTCCATGCCGGTCAGGCCGGGGAACTCGAAGCTGTCCACCTTGTTCAGGTAGCGGCCATACTGCTTGTAGATCTCTTCCAGACGCTGCTTGATGGAAGAACCGATGCTGCGGTAGTAAGCGGCCATCTCGCAGATCAGCATGGAGCCGATGACGGCGTCCTTATCGCGGACATAGGGACCGGCCAGATAGCCGTAGCTCTCCTCGAAGCCGAAGATGAAGCGATCCACCTCACCGGCAGCCTCCAGATTGGCGATCTGGTCGCCGATCCACTTGAAGCCGGTCAGCACGCTGCGCATCTCCACGCCGTAGTGCGCTGCCACCGCGTCGGCCAGCGGGGTGGAGACGATGGACTTGACGGCGACGGGGTCCTTGGGCATGGTGCCCTTCTCGATGCGGCCTGCGCAGATGTAGTCCAGCAGCAGAGCGCCCATCTCGTTGCCGGAGACCAGCTCATAGCTGCCGTCCGGGCACTTCATGGCGATACCCACGCGGTCGGCGTCGGGGTCGGTGGCCAGCATCAGGTCGGCGCCGGTCTTGGTGGCCAGGTCCAGGCCCAGCTTCAGGGCCTCGAAGATCTCAGGGTTGGGGTAGGAGCAGGTGGTGAAGTAGCCGTTGGGGTACTCCTGCTCGGGCACGATGGTGATGTCGGTGATGCCCATATCGTTCAGCACGTGGGTCACCGGCACCAGACCGGAACCGTTCAGCGGGCTGTAGACCAGCTTCAGGCCGGCGGTCTTGCACAGGCCCGGGCGCACCTGACGGGCCTCGATGGCAGCGTACAGGGCCTTCTTGCAGTCGTCGCCCACAAAGCGGATGAGGCCCTGCTCGACGCCCTCGGCAAAGGAGATGTACTTTGCGCCGGTCAGGACATCGGTCTTCTGGATCTCATCGTAGACGATGGCGGCGGCGTCATCGGTCATCTGGCAGCCGTCGGGGCCGTAAGCCTTGTAGCCGTTGTACTTGGCCGGGTTGTGCGAAGCTGTGACCATGATGCCCGCATTGCACTGATAGTAACGGGTGGCAAAGCTCAGGGCCGGCACAGGCATCAGAGCATCATAAATGCGCACCTTGATGCCGTTTGCCGCCAGAACGCCGGCAGCGGTCTTGGCAAAGATGTCGCTCTTGAGGCGGCTGTCGTAGCTGATGGCCACGGTCTGGTTGCCGCCCTGCGTCTTGACCCAGTTTGCCAGACCCTGCGTGGCCTGACGCACGACGTAGATGTTCATACGGTTGGTGCCAGCGCCCAGAACGCCGCGCAGACCGGCGGTGCCGAACTTCAGTGCCACCGCAAAGCGGTCCTTGATCTCGTCGTCATTTCCCTCGATCTTGGCCAGTTCCGGCTTCAGGTCAGCGTCTTCCAGATCCGCTGCCAGCCAGCGCTTATACTCATCCAGATACATATTACACACCTTACCTTTATTGTTTTTGCCAAGGGGCAGTTTTTCCAAACCTACTTATACTATAAACGCTTGGCTCGTCTGTGTCAATTCCATATTATGTAAGAAGTTTTGCCAAAGAAATCATACAAATACCACAAATCGCTTCCCAAAATCCGCATTTGGGGGCGTTTGCACCGTGTCCGGCGGCGTCAGCAGACAAAATGGCTGGTGCAGGTCGTCCAGAATTTCCAGCCACTGGCCGGGGCCGATGCCGTTTTCACACAGGTACCGCATCACCCGCATGGCCTGCGGAAAATTCCCCGCCGGGCACAGCACCCGGCTGACCGTGCAGCTCCCGCTCTGTTCCTGTGCCAGTTCCAGCACGATGCCCATTTCGGTGCGTCGGGCAGAGTAATACAGCGTGTGGGCATGCTGCAGCCCCTCCAGCTCCGAATAAGAGCGGACGTACTGACAGAATTCCTTTACGATCATGGTCTTTCCTCCCTCATTTCACACATTGACATTATCAATACCCCAAACTATAATGAAAATCAAGATGATAATCTGTCGAAATTCGAGTTCTGACGATTTCTTAGCCGTTTCTTTGCCAAAAATTGGGAACTTGCCGCCATTCGGTGGTTCCCTGAGGAGGATCTTATGTACTCTGTTCTGAGAAGTTACGGCCTGAATGGCCTGACCGGCTTTGCTGTGGCCGTCGAAGCCGACATCTCCGGCGGGCTGCCCGCATTTTCGCTGGTGGGCCTGCCGGATTCCGCCGTCCGCGAGAGCGGCGACCGCGTCCGTGCCGCCGTCAAGAATCTGGGCTTCAAGTGGCCGGACCGGCGCATCACGGTCAACCTGGCCCCCGCCGATGTCCGCAAGACCGGGCCAGTCTACGACCTGCCCCTGCTGCTGGCGGTGCTGACCGCCTCCGGCCAGCTGGAAACCCCGCCGCAGGATACCGCCTTCCTCGGCGAACTGGCGCTGGACGGTGCGCTCCGCCCGGTGTCCGGTGTGCTGCCCATGGCGCTGGCCGCTGCCGCCGACGGCGTCCGGGCCTTGTACGTCCCCGCCGAGAACGCCGCCGAAGCAGCCGAGGCGGGCGGCGACGCGATGAAGGTCTACCCGGCCCGCACCGCGCGGGAGGTGGTGGACGCGCTGCGCGGCCTCTCCCCCATCGCCCCCACAGTGCCCATCCCCTTCGACCCCGCCGAGAGCTGGAACAATGCCCCGGACCTGGCAGACGTCATGGGCCAGCCCCTCGCCCGCCGGGCCATGGTCATTGCCGCCGCAGGCGGGCACAACGTGCTTCTGATCGGCGCACCCGGCACCGGCAAATCCATGCTGGCCCGGCGTCTCCCCGGCATCCTGCCGCCGCTCAGCCGGGAGGAGGCCGTGGAGACGACCAAGATCTACTCCATCGCCGGGCAGCTGCCCAAAGGGCGCGGGCTCATCACCCATCGGCCCTTCCGCAGCCCGCATCACTCGGCCAGTGCCGCTTCTCTGGCTGGCGGCGGGGCCAATTTCCGCCCCGGCGAATGCAGTCTGGCTGACTGCGGCGTCTTGTTTCTGGACGAACTGCCGGAGTTTTCCCGCGAGAGCCTCGAAGTACTCCGCCAGCCGCTGGAAGACGGCCAGATCACGGTCAGCCGCGCCGCAGGCAGCGCCACCTACCCCAGCCGCTTCCAGCTGGTAGCCGCCATGAACCCCTGCAAGTGCGGCTACTACGGCCACCCCACCCGGCCCTGCACCTGTTCGCCCAGCGCGGTGCGGCAGTACCGCAGCCGGGTGTCCGGCCCGCTGCTGGACCGCATCGGCGGGATGTTGTCCTGCTCTTCCGGCAGGATCTGGTAGGTGCGGGTCTGTTCCAGACAGGCGTTCCAGCAGCATCTCGGTGAACTTGCGGATGTGCTGCACATGCCGGGCCAAGCGCCTCTCGCCGTTGCGGAACTCCACGATCTGGCTCAGCACGCCCACCAGCATGGAGGTGTTCTTTTCCTGTTTGCGGATCTGGTCCGACACCAGCGACACCAGCCGCCGCTGCTTGGCGTACAGTTTGATGGTGTTGTGCACGCGGCGGTATACCACCTGGGAGGCGAAGGGGCGGTTCACATAGTCCGAAGCGCCCATCTCGTAGGCCCGGCGGATGGATTCCTCCGAGTCCTCGCTGGAGATCATGATCACCGGACATCCTCAATGGTATGGTTGCGGGTCATGAAGTCCAGCACGGCAAAGCCGTCCATGCCGGGCATGATCAGGTCCAGCAGCACCAGAGCGATGTCGCCACTGTACTGGTTGAGCCGTTCCAGTGCTTCCTCGCCGTTGGCCGCTTCCAGGATGCGATAGTCCTGCTGCAGGATCTCGGACAGGATGGCCCGGTTCATGGCCGAATCATCCACGATCAAGATCTGCTGCTTCTGCTGCGGCAGCTGCTCCGGGTCCTCGGGCTCAGCCTGCGGGTCGGCCACCACCACGGCATTCTTGCGGTTCTTGGCCTGGTACATCAAAAGCAGGTCGGCCCGGCGCACTGACCGCCTCAATGGGGTCGGCAAGGGTCTGGAGCACGCCGCCGATGCTCACGGAAGGACGCAGGTGCGTATAACCCGGCACCTGTGCCCCATGGACGCTGCTGCGGATCTGCTCCAGCTTTTCTGGACAGCTTTTCTGCCGGGATGCCCGGCAGCAGCAGCAGGAACTCGTCGCCGCCAAAGCGGATCAGGGTGTCGGTCTGGCGGATGCAGTTGCGGATGACCCGCGCCACTGTTTCCAGCACCAGATCACCTGCATGGTGGCCGTAGGTGTCATTGTAGATCTTGAAGTCGTCCAGATCCATCACCGCCACACCGGCCGGACCGATCAGGCTGCTCACCGTTTCTTCGTAGTAGCGCCGGTTGTATACGCCGGTGAGGGCGTCGCGGTAAATCTTGGTAGCATAGCCCGGGATGCTGCTGATGAAGCGTTCGCTGTCCTCCATGTCCAGCACCGAAGTGCCATGGGTGCGCTTGATCATCTCCAGCACATAGGGTTTGCCGTCCACTTCGTAATACCGGGCGATCACCTGGGCAATGTCCGGGTCAAAAAATTCCAGCCGACATTGCTCGGTGCGGGTGCGCAGGGGCCTGCTTGGCCGCACAGTGCCGGGAGATGTGTTCCTTGTGGCGGCAGGCATAGCAGAGATCTTCTCCGCAGGGGTCGGTGCGTTTCCCCCTCCTGTATGCGTTCCACCGTTGCTTCGTCCAACAGGCGCACGTCGGTATAGATCTCCCGCAAATTCCGGATCAGCGCCTGAACCTCCTGCATCGTTTTCATTTTTCGTTCCCTTCAAACATCCGTTATCTCCCACAGAGGGAACCCCTCTCCTCCGTGGAGCACTGTTTCTGTCTTTTCTATTATATCGGATGTGCCGGCAAATGAAAAGGGATCTCGCACATTTTTGTTGCAGTTTTATAACGGTTTTAGTGCACTTTTGTTGCGCTATTGTTGCATTTCTGGTTTTCCAGCTGTTCCATCCGCTCGATGAACGCCAACGCGTACCGGGCAGATAGTTCCCGGCCCGCCAGGCTGCCACCGACTCCAGCGGGAGGGTGCAGTCCCGGAGCGGAAACGCGTTGAACGGCACCGCGTTGTTCAGGTGTTCCAGCAGCTCGCCGCTCAGGAAGCCGATGCCGTACCCGTTGGCGGCCAGCGCCGCGGCTGCCCGGATGTTGCTGCTTTCCAGAATTTCGGCCGGATGCAGGCGGCGGCTCCGCAGCTCCTGCAAAATATACTGGCCCTGCCGCTGGGTCTGGTTCTGCAGCAGCAGGGTCTGCCCCTCCAGCCACTCCCAGGCAAAGCTGCCCTCCCGGGCGGCAGCCTGCTCCAGCGGGTGTCCCTTGCCGAACACGGCGTACATCCGGTCCCGGCGCAGCACCCGGTAGTTCAGGCCGGGATGCCGGGCAAGGCTCATATAAAAGGCCAGGTCGATCTCGCCTTCCAGCAGTTTGTGGTCCAGCTCGGCGCTGGGTGCTTCCTCAATGCGGAACTGCACCTGCGGGAACTGCGCACGGAACACCGGAAGCACCTCCGGCAGCGAAAAAGCTGCACCGGAACGGCGGCATGCCCACATGCAGCACACCGGTATCTGCCCGGAGCAGGTCGGTCAGCTCCGCGTCCATCTCCCGCTTCTGGCTGAGCAGCCGCTCGGCGTGGGCCAGATACCGCTGGCCCGCATAGGTCAGCTCCAGCCGCCGCCCCGCCCGCTGGAACAGCACAAGGCCGGTGTCCCCTTCCAGTTTTTGCAAAAACTTGGAAAGGGTAGGCTGGCTGACGTAGAGCTTGGGCCGCGCGGGTGATGTTGCCGCACCGGGCAATGGCCGCAAAATATTCCAGATCTTTGAAGTCCATGCAGATTCCTCCCTGCTGCGTGTATTTGCCGGTTCCAGTGTACCACAAACCATGCACGCAGGCTATTTTTTTATGAGAAAAATGAATTTCAGGAATTGTGAAAGTTGTGTTATAATCTCGCTTGTGAAATCCATCACAAATCGACCGCCCCACCCAACACGAAGATCTCTGAGGAGGAAAACCATGAAGAAAAACGGGATCCTGCACCGCATCAGCACCGCTGTGCTGGCCGGTGCCATGCTGCTGTCGCTGGCGTCCTGCGGCGCTTCCAGCAGCCAGACCGCCAGTTCCGCCGCCGGGAAAGTCACCGGCACCGGTTCGGCCAAAGGCACTGAAGGCGACGTCGTCGTGGAAGTGACCGCCGACGCCGACACCATTTATTCCATCGTTGTCACCGAGCAGAACGAGACCCAGGGCATCGGCTCTGTGCTGCGAACAGCTGCCGGATGCCATGGTGGCTGCCAACAGCTACAACGTGGACGGCATTGCCGGTGCCACCGTGACCAGCGACGCCCTCAAGGAGGCTGTGAAGGCCGCTCTGGAGAACGCCGGACTGGACGCTTCCGCCTTTGCCGTGGCCAAGGCTGCGGACACCACCGTGGAAAAGACCGCCGAGACGCTGGACTGTGACGTCGTGGTGGTGGGTGCCGGCGGTGCCGGTCTGACCGCCGCCGCACAGGCCGCCGAGAACGGTGCCAAAGTCATCGTGGTGGAAAAGATGCCCATCGTGGGCGGCAACAGCCTGAAGGCCACCGGCGGCATGAACGCAGCCGACACCCAGTATCAGGCCGGCCTGGGCATCACCGACAGCGGGGTGCAGGAGTTCATTGAGGACACCATCAACGGCGGCCACGGCATCAACGACCGCAGCCTGGTGACCGTGATGGCCGAGCAGAGCTCCGACGCCATCGACTGGCTGACCTCCATCGGTGCCCCGCTGCCCAAGGTGGCAGCCACCGGCGGCACCACCCACAAGTATCTGCATGAGCCCGAGGACGGCAGCGCCGTGGGCAGCTATCTGGTGGAAAAGCTGAACGCTCAGGCCGAAAAAACTGGGCGTGCAGATCCTGCTGAACACCAAGGCCACCGAGATCCTGACCAACGACGGCGCTGCCTGCGGCATCAAGGCCGAGAGCACCGAGCACGACTACACCATCAACGCCAAGAGCGTGATCATTGCCGCCGGCGGCTTTGGTGCCAACTTTGAGCTGATGGCCAGCTTCAACCCGGCCCTGGCCAACGCCGTGACCACCAACCACGCCGGTGCCACCGGCGACGGCATCCTGATGGCTGAGGCCATTGGGGCCGACACCGTGGACATGGACCAGATCCAGCTGCACCCCACCGTGTATCAGGAGACCGGCATGCTGGTGTCCGAGAGCGTGCGCAGCATGGGCGGCATCCTGGTCAACGCCGAGGGCAAGCGCTTCTGCAACGACATGTCCACCCGTGACGCGGTTTCCAACGCCGAGCTGGAGCAGCCGGGTGCTTACGCCTACATCATCTTTGACCAGCGCATCGTGGACGACCTGAAGTCCTGCCAGAAGTACATCAGCAACGGCCTGACCGTCTCTTCCGACAGCTATGAGGGTCTGGCCAAGGAGATGGGCCTGACCGGCGACGCTGCCGCCAACTTTGTGGAAACCATGAACACCTGGAACGCCTCTGTGGCAGCCGGTGAGGACGCCGAGTTCGGCCGCAGCAACGGCATGGACGGCGACCTGTCCACCGCTCCCTACTACGCCATCAAGATCGCACCGGGCATCCACCACACCATGGGCGGCCTGAAGATCAACACCGACGCACAGGTGCTGGACACCAACGGCAGCATCATCCCCGGCCTGTATGCAGCCGGTGAGACCACCGGCGGTGTGCACGGCGAACTCCAGACCTTTCTGTACCTGCCCGCCAACGGCATCGTGCAGGGAATGCGTCCACTGGTCGGCTATAACTACGGTGCAAGGGGCATGGCCGCGTCGCCAGGCTCTACAACCTGACGCTGGGCCTGAGCGCCGCCATCATGGCCATTGGCACCGTCCTCTGCCTGACCATCTCCGGCTCCCTCATCGGCCTGTTCTCCTCCAACCCCGAGACCATTGCCATCGGCCAGACGGCCCTGCGCATCATCTGCCTCGGCTTCGTTGTCTCGGCAGTCTCCACCACCTCTTCCGGCAATGCCACCCAGGTCAACACCATCGTAGCCGCTGTGGACACCGCCCCTGCTGGAATACGGTGTGGTGGGCAGCGGTTTCCTGAGCACGCTGAACCTCATCGTGGGCATCTTTGTGGCCATGCTGGTGGCCATGGTGCTGCTGGGCGGCATCAAGCGCATCGGCAGCGTGAGCGAAAAGCTGGTGCCCTTCATGGCGCTGTTCTACATCGTGCTGGCTGTGGGCGTAGTAGGGGCTCAACCTGCCCCGCCTGCCCTATGTGCTGGAGTCCATTGTGGCCGGTGCCTTCAACCCCGCTGCCTTCACCGGCGGCACCATCGGCAGCCTGTTCATCAGCATGCAGAAGGGCGTCTCCCGCGGCATCTTTTCCAATGAGGCCGGCCTTGGCACCGGCTCCATCGCCCATGCCTGCGCCGACACCAAAAAGCCGGTGAAGCAGGGCATGTTCGGCATCTTTGAGGTGTTTGCCGACACCATCATCATCTGCACCCTGACCGCCATGGTCATCCTGTGCAGCGGCACCCCCGTGAACTACGGCACCGCAGCCGGTGCAGAGCTGACCATCTCCGGTCTTTACCACCACCTACGGCGGCTGGGCTTCCATCTTTACTGCCGTGGCGCTTTTGCTGCTTTGCCTTTTCCACCATCATCGGCTGGGGCCTGTACGGCTCCCGCTTCCTGGTGTTCCTCTGCCACAGCGACAAGGTGGCAAAGCCCTTCTTTGTGGTGTACTCCTTCGTGTCCATTCTGGGCGCGACCGTGGACCTGGGCCTGCTGTGGAGCATCGCCGACACCTTCAACGGCCTGATGAGCATCCCCAACCTCATCGCATTGCTGCTGCTCTCCGGAACCGTGGTCAAGCTGACTAAGGAGTTCTTTGCCTCCGAGGGCTGAGCACCTGTTTTTTCCCGATACGCAAAGGACTGCTGCACTGAAAATTGTGCAGCAGTTCTCCTTCAGCAAATTGAATACTCCAATTTGGCAGATTCGGATACACAAGCTCTTCTTTCCAAACTTTTGCAGGATGCCGGCGTATCCGACCTACGGATACAGACCTTCTTTGATCATGTGCAAAAGTTCAACAATGCTGTGGACCCGGCATGGCTCACCACAGGGTTTGAAAATGCCAAGCCTTCGGATCTGAAATACGATCCTTACTCCATGCAGGACGCATGGACAGAAAAATACGATACCTTCCCCGGCTGGAACTGTCGGATCACGCTTGTGGGCTGTTCGGTGATTTTATCACTGTCACGGGCAAGGCAGACCTTGACTCAGCCGAGGACACCCTGTTTATGGACTATGAAACACTGGATTCTGACCCGGAATCCCTTTGCGGTGATGAACGGCAAAAATTTGATGCGCTGTTCGCCCCGGTTAAAACCACCAATACGACCGATATTCCTACCCATTTGAAAACGATTCAGCAGGAATGGAAGAAACGCGGCCTCTCCTTCGTAGAAGATGATAAGATCCGTCTTGTCTCCGTGGTCCTGCACGATCAGTTCTCTGAAACGGACAATTCTCTTATGATCGGTCATGTCGGTGTTATGCTTCCCACATCGGATGCGGTATATTTCGTCGAAAAGGTCGCTTTTCAGGAGCCGTATCGCTTGTTAAAGTTCAAAAATCGAACCGAGTTGAGCGATTATCTGATGCTGAAATACGACAACTCGTGGGGACAGGATACTGCCCACACCTTTATTATGGAAAATTCAGACCTGATGGACGGCTGGCGCATTCTTGACGAACAGAAAGACGCAAGCTAAAAAGCATCGCATTCGTTGGGAGCCGTTTAGTCTGACAGACCTTTCGCCCTCTGATACCAAAAAAAGACGCTGCAACCTCTCACCCAGAGGCGGCAGCGTCCTTTTTTTATATCGGAATGTTTGGTTCGCAGGGGAACTCTGGGCTTATGACAGGGTATGTATAATGTGCAGAGCCATATCAGCATTTTCTTTGTCCACAAACACCTCTGTGACATACCTCGGTTTTATGCCGAGGGTTCCAATTCTCGCTTGGTCAAATGTGTTATGCCGATTGACATCTTTGGATTTGCAATAGAATTTAATTCCAGCTGCCGCCAACGCATCCGTGATGCGATTGCATTGGTAAGGGTCAGAAACTGTTGCAACTAGCGATTTGAAAAAATGCTCTAACATAAAGAGACCTCCTTGTATACACTCTAATCTCGTACAAAGCCATCCGGCACATAATGGTCGCTGTATCCATTCGGGAGCTGTTCCAACGGTTCGCCGTCAACTTGATATGTCAGGTACATCTCAACAGGCAGGAACGTCTGAATCAAGGAATCTTTCTCATTTTTCAGTAGATTCTTCCAGATTCTTTCGGTACTGTGCCGGACTGACACCATACTCTTTCTTGAATACCCGGCTAAAATAGAGTGGGTTATCATACCCTACGATCTCTGCAATTTCTCCAATATTGTATTCGGTGTTCTCCAATAAGCTTTGTGCATTTACCATCCGAAGGGACAGGATGTATTGTGCAGGGCTTATTTT
>VOFD01002170.1_pt1 | contig 17028 bp, 13 predicted proteins | sample 5384101 | NCBI WGS metagenome assembly VOFD01 (sample SAMN12384723, study PRJNA508395) | human gut metagenome | isolation source: healthy gut C | host: Homo sapiens
ATGTTTATGAAGGCGACGAGACGCGGAAGGCCAAGTTCGACTACCGTCTCCGCTTGTTGAGGGGCGCCTACCAGGCCGCCCGTCCGGACATTAAATGGTATGAATACGAGCGGGAACTGCGCGACCCGGACTACACCGGGGTGGACGCGATGGCCGCCACCGGACAGTCGGCCTTCAGGGTGCTGCCCGGCATCGTCCGTGCGGGGGAGAGCATCCGCCTGGATTTCGCCCGTCGGCCCGGGACGTTGCCTTTGGTCAGCATCGTTTCCCCGGACGGGGTCGTGGTGCGCCGGGCCCGTCCCGACGCGTCAGGCCGGATAGGCCTTCCCGACCGTCTGGGCAGCGGCGTCTATTTTGTCAGCACGCAACAAGGCGGCAAGGCGCAGACGGCGCGGTTCGTGGTGAAGTAAGCATCTGATTTTTGCGTCATAAGGCATGAAGGAAACGGCCGTTCCTTCATGCCTTATGCTTTTTGATAAGCCAGGCGCGGGCTTTCGCGGGTGTAGATGATGCCGCAGGGTTGGAAGCCGTTGGCGAGCAGCAGGCGTTGCATCACGAGATTGTCGGCGTGCGTGTCGGCCCGCAGGTTGTCGGCCCGTGCGGCGCACCACGCGATGCACAGCCGTGCCACGCCGCCCGTCTTGCCGTTGGAGGCCAGTCGATGGATGACGCCGTAGGGCTTGTCGTTCAGCCATCGGCCCTCGATGCGGGCGTAGGTGGGGTCTTCCCCCACAGAGAAACAGAAGGTGGCGACCGGTCCGTCGGCCGGCGTTTCGACGACGAAGCAGTGCCCCCGCCGGATTTCCTCGCGCATGAGGTCCTCCGAAGGGTAGCCGTCTTCCCACTGGTGGGGATTCCCGTGCGCCCTCATGAATGCCTTGGCTTGCGCGAAGATGTCCATGAGCCGGGGCAAGTCGTGTTCGTTGGCGGCCCTGATGTTCATTCCGTGTCGGTGTCTTTTTCCTTTTTCCTTCCCACGGGCCTGTCGAAGCGCGCCCCGCAGTCGTCGCACACATACTCCCAGTGCGCCGTGCCCGGAGGGGCCGTGGCCAGCAGGCTGAGCACGGCGGCCACCACGGCCCGCAGGCGGTGCCCCTTCTTCAGCACGTAGCGGATGTGGGGCGAATGGCACTGCGGGCAATAGCGGAGCTGTTCGGGAATCATCTGGTTGCGCTCCAGCAGGGCCAGCGCGCGGTCGTATTCGTCCTCGTAGACAAGGACATCCACTCCCGTGATGGTGGGAGTGAGCCCGCGCAGCACGTTGGACGTGTTTTCGTTGTGGAGCACCGACGCTATGCCTTCGTTCTCCAGTGCGCCTTGGATGAGGCGCGCCTGAAACGGTTCTTCACAAGTGATGAGTCTGACGGTCTTCATGATGCGGTGGTTTTATTTGATGAAATATCCGATGCCGACCGAACGGCCTTTCCGTCCCAGTGTCCTTATCTGGTAGATGCCTTTGGGCAACCGGGCGATGCTCACCTGCCGGCTGTAGGGCGCCGTGCGCACAATGCGCCCGTAAAGGTCGACAATGGCGAGGTACGGACAGTCTTGTGCGGGGATGGACAGCGTGCCCGAGTCGTGGGACAGGAAGCCGCGGGGGTCTTCCGCCGCGCCGAAAAAACCGGCGGACAGTTCTGCGGGGGCGCTTTCGCGGCCGTAGCGGTCCATGGCCGTGACGGCGAAGCATACATTGTTGAGCCCGCAGAACACGCCGTCAATGGGGAGGCTGCAGGAATCCACGCCGGCTGCGACCAGATAGCGGGCCGAAGAGATGTCCACGGGAAGCGTCGGCGAGGCATAGACGTTGTATCTCAGGCCGGCGCCGGCGTGCGTTCCGGCCGGCGGAGTCCAGCGCAACACGTAGCGTGCGCCTTCGTTCGCCTCATGCAGGCCTTGCGGAGCGGCGGGCGGGATGCTGTCCGGCGCGGCGCAGGCGGCGGGCAAGGCCGGGAAAAGGTAGTAGGCATTCTTCAGGAAGTCGAACAGCCCCTTGTGGTTGTCCCTCAGGTGGGCGTAGCGGAAGTAGGCCTGCCCGCCCAGTCCGATGTTGCGGACAAAGTGGAGCTCGCGGGTGATGTCCGTCAGCGGCCAGTCCTGTTCGTCGGGACTGAGGAAGTAGATGCCCAGTCCCGGCACCACGGCGCGGCCGCAGTCGTTCTCCTTCCAGTCGATGGCGAAAGGATAGAAGTGGTTGTCGCGGAAATACATCATGGGGAAGAGCATGTCCTGAATGCCCTCGCGCAACCAGCCCTGCGCGTCCTGGTAGACTGCGGCATAGGCGTTCCAACTGTGGGAAGGATAGCGGCTCAGGTCGCTGAACTTGCCGATGGGCGAGGAGCTGAACTTCACCCACGGCTTGGCCGACTTGATGGCGCGGTGCATCTCCCGCACGCAGCGGGTGATGTTTTCCCTGCGCCATTCGGCTTTGTCGCGCTTCTTCCCGTACTTCCGATACGATGCGCGGTCGTTGAATGCCGCGGCGTTTTCCGGGTAGCGGATGTAGTCGAGGTGTATGCCGTCCACGTCGTAGTTCACGACGATTTCGCGGCAGATGGCGGCCAGATAGTCGGCCGTGCCCGGTTGGCCCGGGTCCAGATACCAGCTGTCGCGGTGGCGGACGCACAATTCCGGATGCGTCCGCAGCACGCATTTTGCGCCCATGCGCCGGACGGCGGATGTCTTGAAGCAGGGGATGGCCACCAGCCAGGCGTGCAATTCCATGCCCCGTCGGTGGCATTCGTCGATGGCGAAGGCCAAGGGGTCGTAGCCCGGTGCCTCTCCCGGTGTGCCCGTGAGACATCCGTCCCACGGCTCGATGCCCGAGGGGTAGATGACGCTGCCTCTCACCCGGGTCTGGAGGAGCACTGTGTTGAAGTTGGCTTCCTGCAGCCGGTCCAGGATGCGGCGCAGTTCGTCTTTTTGCGCCCTGATTCCCTCTTCCGTTCCGGCCTTGGCCTTGGGCCAGTCCAGGCTGGCGTATGTGGTGAGCCACACGGCCCGCGTTTCCCTTTTGGGCGGTTCTTGCAGGAAAAGCGTTTGGGCGGAAAGTGCGGCCGTCGGGCCGAATATACCTATATATAATAATATGAACAAAAATCGTCTCATTTGGGGCATGCCTCGTCTTCAGTCTTGCAAAGTTACGTTTTTTGGTCTATTAAATGAAAGTTTCGGCAACAAATGCCGGGGGTTACAATACAATTTATTATTTTTGCGTGATTTTAAAAAAACGATAGATATGATAACATTTTGTGTCGCATTAGTGCTCTTAGTGTTGGGATATGTAATCTACGGCGCCGTGGTGGAGAAGGTCTTCGGCGTCGACCCGTCGCGGAAGACGCCTTGCTACACCATGGCTGACGGCGTGGACTACACGCCGATGCCCACTTGGAAGGTGTTCCTCATCCAGTTCCTTAACATTGCGGGGACGGGCCCCATCTTCGGCGCCCTCCTTGGTGTGCTCTACGGTCCCTCGGCCTACCTCTGGATCGTGTTCGGCTGCATCTTCGGCGGGGCGGTCCACGATTACCTTTCGGGGATGATTTCCTTGCGGAAGAAGGGGGCCAGCCTGCCGGAAATCGTGGGCGACGAGCTGGGGAGCGGCATCCGTCTGGTGATGCGCGTGTTCTCCCTCGTGCTCATGGTGCTGGTGGGGGCGGTGTTCGTCACCACGCCGGCCGGACTGTTGGCCTCGCTCACTCCGGACTGGGGCGCGTGGGGCAGCGCGACGTTCTGGAGCGTCGTGATATTCGTTTACTACATCCTGGCCACGCTGCTGCCCATCGATGCCCTCATCGGGCGCATCTATCCCGTGTTCGGCTTCGCCCTGCTGTTCATGGCCGTGGGCGTGCTGGCCGGCATCTTCACCCACGACGGCTGGATGCCCGAAATCACTTCCGCTTTTGAGAACCACCATCCGAACAAGGAGTTGTCCATCTTCCCGATGCTGTTCATCACCATCGCGTGCGGAGCCATCAGCGGTTTCCACGCCACGCAAAGCCCGATGATGGCGCGGTGCATGAAGAACGAGAAGCTGGGCCGCAGGGTGTTCTACGGCGCGATGATCACCGAAGGCGTGGTGGCCCTCATCTGGGCGGCCGCGGGCATCAAGTTTGCCGGCAGCTACGAGAACCTGCTCCGGCTGATGGCGCCCGACGGCAATTCCAATCCCGCCATCGTGGTGAACGCCATCTGCCACGACTGGATGGGCACGTTCGGCGCCGTGCTGGCCATATTGGGCGTGGTGGCCGCCCCGGTGACTTCGGGCGACACGGCCTTCCGCAGCGCGCGCCTGATAACGGCCGATTTCCTGCACTACAACCAAAGCTCCGTGTGGCGGCGCCTGGCGGTGTCGCTCCCGCTGTTTGTCATCGCCGCAGTGTTAATGAATATCAATTTCGACATCTTGTGGCGCTATTTTGCTTGGTTTAATCAAACTTTGTCTATCTTTACATTGTGGGCGGTCACGGTGTGGCTGGCGCGGAAGGGCAAGGCGTTCTACGTGACGCTCTTTCCGGCGCTTTTCATGACGGCGGTGTGCACGAGCTACATCCTCGTGGCGCCCGAGGGCTTCAGCCTTCCCCACGCGCCGAGTTGCGTGGCAGGCGTGGTCATGGCCGTAGTGCTGCTGGGCGTGTTCGTCCGTTGGTATTCGCGATTCAAGAAAGTGCAGGCATGAAACGGAGAATCAGGAAATCGACCATCATCGTGTTGGGGTTTGCGCTGTATTCCGCAGCCATTTATGCCTATTTCATCCCGCGCACCGACCTTTCCGGGCGGCGGATATGGTTCACGTTGGCGCTGAACGTCGTGGTGCTCGTGGCGTTGTGGTACCTTTACCGCCGCAAGGAAGACCTGGCGGCGAAACGGAAAAAGGAAATGAATATTAACCAAGAAAAAGATAGTGTATGAAGAAATTGATGCTTTCTTTGCTGCTGATGATGGCGGCTGTGGGTGCGCATGCACAGTTTGAGAAGGGAACTACGTATTTGTCGGCTTCGACCACCGGCTTGGGCCTGTCCTACAGCTCGAGCGAGAAGTTGAACTTCGGCATGGAGTTCAACGGCGGTTATTTCCTGCAGAAGGCATGGATGCTCTACGGAACCTTGGGCTACGACCATACGCGGTATACGGACCATTTCCGCATAGGAGCAGGCGGGCGGTATTACTTTACGCAGAACGGCATCTACATGGGGGTGGGCTTGCAGTATGAGCATGCCACGAAGAGCATCAACAACGTGCAGCTCTGTCCCGAGGTGGGATACGCCTTCTTCGTCAACCACTTCATCACGATTGAGCCTGCGGTGTATTACCACATGAGCCTGAACGACTTTTCGGACGGCAGCAAGGTAGGTTTCAAGGTGGGCTTGGGATTCTATTTCTGAGCACGACATAAAGTTTTTAGTCCGGCGGACGAGGGGCATGGAGCCTTTCGCCCGCCGGATTCTTTTTATGTGCCCCGCTGTCATTTTGTAACATGGCGGCGGACGGCGGATGAAAACCGGCCGCTTGGCGGGAAACGGGATGCCGCACGAGCGGATTGTACTTTGCGGAAAGTACTCGAGTACTTCCCGCAAAGTACTGCGCGGCATTGCGGAAGGCGCCGGGGCGCGGTCCGGCAGGTCGTGTCCCGGCGTGGGCATGGCCTTTTTCCGGGAAATCTTGTGTGGTGACAGATTGTGCCATAAAACAAGAATTTCCTTGCAATTTTCACGTTCTTTTATAGCTTCTGATTACAATGTGAAACCCTCTTTCTCTTTTTATGTAAAAATGGCTTTGTTTACTTGCGTTTTGCTTTCAGAAAGATGTAACTTTGCATCAAACAAAAGCAAAATGATTATTCATTAGTCTTATTTGCTATCAAAAGGAAACTTCTGCTGCAGCGAGGTAATGAACGGAGTGTAGAACAATAAAAAGGTAAGAGAGAATGGAAACAAGGTTTCAAAAGTTGGTGTTTTTAGGATGGGCGGCGGTCATGGCTCCGGCAGCCGTCGCGGCACAAGACAAGGTGGAGGCTTCCGTGGGAGCGGACTTGGTGAGCGGTTACGTGTGGCGTGGCCAGGAATTGGGCGGCGTCAGCATCCAGCCTTCAGCCTCGGTGGCATGGAAAGGGTTGTCGCTCACGGCCTGGGGCTCGGCCGGTTGGGAAAGCGAGTACGCCAAGGAACTGGACCTCACGCTGGGCTATGCCGTGAAGGGATTCAGCGTTTCGGTGACGGACTACAGTTTCAGCAAGGGCGTGAATTTCAAGACGGGAGAGGACATTGACGGGCGCTACTTCCACTTCGGCAGCGGGTCCACCCTGCATGTGTTCGAGGCGCAAGTGGGATACGATTTCGGTTTCCTGGCCGTGAACTGGTGGACGAACCTCGGCGGCAACGACGGCCTGAAGTCGGACGGCAAACGGGCGTATTCCTCTTATGTATCCCTTTCCGCACCCTTCAGTTGGGCCGGGGTGGACTGGAACGCGACGGTGGGCGCCACGCCTTGGGAGACTTCCTTCTATAATGGCGGGGCGAACGGCTTCGAGGTTTCCGAGGTGAGCCTGCAGGCCGAAAAGGCCATCAAGGTCACGGACTCGTTTTCGCTGCCCTTGTTTGCACGGGTGGTTTGGAACCCGGCGATGGAACGCGGTTTCTTCGTGGCCGGCATGAGTTTTTGAATGAGATAAGGATTTGAACTTGGATAACAGGTAGAGGTTCTGGCTTGAGGTAATAAAGATTGTTGGAAGGATGACAAGACAGAGAACAAGATTGTAACAGAAAAAGGAAAAGGTTATGAAAAAAATTGAAGCGATTATCCGCAGGACCAAATTCGACGAGGTGAAGGAAGCCTTGCTGGCAGCCGACATCGAGTGGTTCTCTTATTACGAGGTGAGAGGTGTGGGCAAGATGCGCGAGGCGCGCATCTATCGCGGGGTGGCCTACGACACCAGCTCCATCGAGCGCGTGCTGCTCAACATCGTGGTGCGCGACAAGAACGTGGAGAAGACCGTGCAGGCCGTGATGAAGGCGGCCCGCACCGGCGACATCGGCGACGGGCGTATCTTCGTCATCCCCGTGGAGGACTCCATCCGCATCCGCACCGGCGAGAGGGGCGACATAGCCCTCTACAACGCGGAGCAGGAAAAATGAGGCGCCCGGCGGGCAAGAGAGAAAACAGGATTGACAAACTAAAAAAAGGAAAAAGATTATGGATACACATTTGATATTGGATTCGGGCAACACGGCCTGGATGATCGTGGCCACGTTGCTGGTGTTTATGATGACGATTCCCGGCATTGCGCTGTTCTACGGCGGACTGATGCGGCGCAAGAACATGCTGAGCGTCGTGATGCAGAGCCTCGCCATCGCCGGGGTGGTGAGCATTCTCTGGATGGTGTTCGGCTACAGCTTCGCCTTCGGCACGGGCTTCGAGGGCGGCTCCTTCTTCAAATACGGCATCGGCGGGCTGGACAAGGTGATGCTCCGCGGCATCGGGCTGGACACGCTGACGGCCACGGGCATTCCGGAACTGATTTTCGTGCTGTTCCAGTGCATGTTCGCCCTGATCACGCCGGCCCTGATCCTTGGCGCGTTCGCCGAGCGGGTCAAGTTCTCCGGCTTCCTGTTCTTCACGGTGCTGTGGAGCGTGCTGGTCTACATGCCCATGGCCCACTGGGTGTGGGGCGGCGGTTTCCTGATGGAGATGGGAGCCGTGGACTTCGCCGGGGGCACGGTGGTGCACATCAATGCGGGCGTTGCCGCCTTGGTCATGGCCATCATGGTGGGCAAGCGCAGTGATTACCGCGTGGGGCATCCCATCACGCCGCACAACATCCCCATCGTGTTCCTGGGTACGGCCCTCCTGTGGCTGGGCTGGTTCGGATTCAACGCCGGTAGCGGTCTTGCAGCCGATGGCTTGGCAGCCAATGCCTTTTTAGTGACTCACATCGCCACCTGCGCGGCAGCCGTGACTTGGGCGGTCATCGACTTCTTTGTCAATAAGAAAGCGACTACCGTAGGCGCTTGTACGGGCGCCGTGGCCGGACTGGTGGCCATCACGCCGGCGGCTGGTTCGGTGGACCTCGTGGGTGCCTTGTGCATCGGTGTGATCACGTCGGCCATCTGCTTCTGGATGGTGGCTGTAGTGAAGCCCAAGTTCGGTTACGACGACGCGCTCGACGCATTTGGCGTGCATGGCGTGGGCGGTATCCTCGGGTCTGTCCTGACGGGAGTGTTCGCTACGCAGGCCGTCACGGGCGAGGGCGGCGTTGAGGGTGCGCTCTACGGTGACTGGCACCAACTGTGGATTCAGGTTCTTGCCACGCTCATCTCCATCGTGTTCAGCGCGGTGATGACGTTCATCCTGTTCAAGGTGGTGGACAAACTGGTGGGCATCCGCGTAGACAAGCGCGTGGAGGAAGAAGGCTTGGACATCTATGAACACGGAGAGTCGGCCTATGACCTTTGACAAGAGGGCATGAAAGTGGAATAGTTTAATAACAATCAAATATACTTAGGTAAAATTATGTCAGACTTGAGATTCAGAGTAGTGGAACAGGCATTCCACGCTAAAGCAAAGGAAGTGAACGTGCCTTCCGAACGCCCGAGCGAGTATTTCGGGAAGTATGTTTTCAACAAGGAAAAGATGTTCAAGTATCTTCCCAAGAAGGTGTATGACAAGCTCGTTGACGCAATGGACAACGGGGCAGCCTTGGACCGCAGCATCGCCGACGAAGTGGCCGCGGGCATGAAGCGCTGGGCCATGGAACTGGGGGCGACACACTACACCCACTGGTTCCAGCCCCTGACCGAAGGCACGGCCGAGAAGCACGACTCCTTCGTCGAACACGACGGCAAAGGCGGCATGATGGAAGAGTTCTCGGGCAAGCTGCTCGTGCAGCAGGAGCCTGACGCCTCGTCGTTCCCCAACGGGGGCATCCGCAACACCTTCGAGGCGCGCGGCTACAGTGCCTGGGACCCCTCGTCGCCCGTATTCGTGGTGGACGACACGCTGTGCATCCCCACGGTGTTCATAGCCTATACCGGCGAGTCGCTCGACTATAAGGCACCTTTGCTCAAGGCCCTCAGTGCCGTGGACAAGGCCGCCACGGAGGTGTGCCACTACTTCGACCCCGAGGTGAAGAGGGTGTATGCCTACCTGGGCTGGGAGCAGGAATATTTCCTGGTGGACGAAGGGCTTTATGCCGCCCGGCCCGACCTGTTGCTTACCGGCCGCACGCTGATGGGGCACGAAGCGTCGAAGAACCAGCAGTTGGAAGACCACTATTTCGGTGCCATCCCCACGCGCGTGGCCGCTTTCATGAAGGACCTGGAAATCCAGGCCTTGGAGCTGGGCATTCCCGTGAAGACGCGCCACAACGAGGTTGCCCCCAACCAGTTCGAGCTGGCTCCCATCTTCGAGGAGTGCAACCTGGCCGTCGACCACAACATGCTCATCATGTCGCTCATGCGCAAGGTGGCCCGCACCCACGGTTTCCGCGTGCTGCTCCATGAGAAGCCTTTCAAGGGAGTAAACGGCTCGGGCAAGCACAACAACTGGTCGCTCGGCACGGACACCGGCATCCTGCTCATGGCTCCCGGCAAGACGGCGGAAGAGAACCTGCGCTTCATCACGTTCGTAGTGAACACGCTGATGGCCGTCTACCGCCACAACGGATTGCTGAAAGCCTCCATCATGAGCGCCACCAATGCCCACCGGCTGGGCGCCAACGAGGCGCCTCCCGCCATCATCTCTTCTTTCCTCGGCGACCAGCTGAGCCGCGTGCTCGACCATCTGGAGGTCAGTCCGGAAGAAGACTTGGTGTCCTTGGGGGGAAAACACGGCATGAAACTGGATATCCCGCAGATTCCGGAACTGCTCATCGACAACACCGACCGCAACCGCACGTCGCCCTTCGCCTTCACGGGCAACCGGTTCGAGTTCCGCGCCGTGGGGTCGGAAGCCAACTGCGCCAGTGCCATGATTGCGCTGAACGCCGCGCTGGCCGAGCAGTTGACGGAGTTCAAGGCCGAGGTGGACGCCCTGATGGCTGCAGGGGAAGCCAAAGAGGCCGCCTTGGTGCAGGTCGTCAGGAAGTATATAAAGGTTTGCAAGCCCATCCGTTTCGACGGGAACGGTTACAGCGACGAATGGAAGGCTGAGGCTGCCCGTCGCGGCTTGGATTGCGAGACGAGTTGCCCCGTGATTTTCGACAACTACCTCAAACCGGAGAGCATCGCCATGTTCGAGAAGACGGGGGTGATGACCCAAGTGGAACTGGAAGCGCGCAACGAGGTGAAGTGGGAGACCTACACCAAGAAGATACAGATAGAAGCCCGCGTGCTGGGCGACCTGGCCATGAACCACATCGTGCCGGTGGCCATCGAGTACCAGAGCAAGCTCATCGACAACGTGTATAAGATGAAAGGACTTTTCAGCGAGGAAGAGGCGGCACGTCTCTCTGCCGAAAATCTCGCCATCATCCGCGAAATCGCCGAGCGCACGGCTTTCATCAAGGAGCATGTGGACGCCATGGTCAGCGCCCGCAAGGTGGCCAACAAAATCGAGGGCGAGCGGGCCAAGGCCGTGGCCTACCACGACACCATCGCCCCGATGCTGGAAGAAATCCGCTACCATATCGACAAGCTGGAGCTGATCGTGGACGACACGATGTGGACATTGCCTAAGTATCGTGAATTGCTGTTCATACGTTAATCGACAGCGTTCTCTTTTTGTTGGTTATTTAAGCGGTGAGGTCCGGGATGCCGTGAGGCATTCCGGACCTTGTTTGCACGCAGGATAGGATTATTTCGCCGCAAAATAGGATAATATCGCCCTGTTGGCCGTCTGAAGGGTAGCCGGAAAAGCGCCTTGGATGGGCGCATGAACCATAAAAAAGAGTTAAATGGCATCTCGCGGTTAAGTAGTTGTGGCTCACCCAGCGTATAATATAATGAAAGCAGTTTGTAGACACTGAAATTAGGTTAATGTGTTTTTAGGTATGTTTCTTTTAAGGTGAAAAGGTTGTTTCTGTATTGTCATTTTTCTTATCTTTGTAGCCCATAGTGTTTCATATTAAACAGAAAAGAGCAAAGCAACGATGAAAAATCATGTATTGTGTGTCCTCTTGGCGGGAGCTTGCAGCTTGCCGGCAGTGGCACAAGTGACGGAACGGGAACGACCCGCTGAGTGGGAAAATTTGGTGGAAGGTGCACGCTTCATGGACCGCATCCAGCCGATGAAGGGCAAAGTCTTGTCGGCAGACGTGTGGGGGGCGGACAGCGTGCGGCCGCGCTATGTGGATAATGGGATAGAATCGCCCAACACTTCTTATTGGGGTGGGAATATCCTGAAGGAACCGGACGGCAAATACCACCTTTTCGTGTGCGGATGGCCGGAGAATTCTCCGGAAGGCCACATGTTCTGGCGGAACTCCACCGTGTTCCATGCCGTGAGCGATAGCCCCGAAGGGCCGTATGCCGTGCAGGACACGATAGGGCAGGGGCACAATCCCGAAGCTTTCGCCTGGCGGACGGGCGCGTGGTGGTGTACGTCATCGACGGTTATTACATAGCACCGTCGGTCAATGGCCCGTGGCATTACGGGAAGTTCACCTTCATGCCGCGTAACCGGAATATCATCGAAGGCTTGTCGAACCTGACCTTCGCCCGCAGGGGAGGATGGCTCCTACCTGATGGTGTGCCGCGGGGGAGGCGTATGGGTGAGCCGCGACGGGCTCAGGCCTTACGAGCAGCTGACGGACAAGAGCGTTTATCCGCCCGTCGACGGTGAGTTCGAAGACCCCGTAGTTTGGCGCGACCACATGCAATATCATCTGATTGTCAACGACTGGCTGGGGCGCATCGCCCACTACGAGCGTTCGCTCGACGGTGTGCACTGGGTGGTGGAACAAGGTGAGGCCTACGTGCCCGGAGTGTCGGTGCATCCCGACGGACATGTGGAGCATTGGTTCAAGTACGAGCGCTTGAAGGTGTTCCAGGACAGTCTGGGGCGCGCCGAGCAGGTCAACTTTGCCGTCATCGATACCATCAAGTGGGAAGACAAGCCCAACGACAACCATAGTTCGAAGAACATCTGCATGCCCTTGAACAAAGGTTTGTTGCTGGAAGTGCTGAACAAGGAACTCATCACTGCGGACACGAAGACCATTGAGGTCAGGATACGTGCCGAGGAAGGTTTCAACCCGCAGAAGGAGGTCGACGTGAAGTCGCTCCGTTTCGGCGACTATACGGAAGTGAATTTCGGACGGGGATGCAAGGCCATCCGGTCGCGCAAGGAGGGCAAGGACCTCATCGTTGTTTTCGACGGGCAGGGCAACGGCATGAAGCCCGACGAGTTCGCGCCCAAGTTGTTAGGGCGTGACAAGAAAGGCAACCTCTTGTATGGTTATGCTTCTTTGCCTTACGTCAACTACCGTCCGGCCGTGCTTTCTGCCGCCTATCCCATGTACGACAAGGCCGGCGGCGCGTTGAGGCTGGAGGTGAAGAACTATGGGCTTTCGGCTTCCCAACCGGCGAAAGTCGTGGTGGAGGCTGACGGGCGCATGCTTGCGGAAGGCGAGACCGTGGAGTTGCTTCCCTATGGCACGCAAGACCTGAGGATGAAGACGAAGTTTGCGCCCACGGGCAAGGAACTCTCCCGACTGACGGTGTCTTTCGTCGTGGACGGGAAGGAAGTGAACCGGGAAACCTTGAATTATTAATCTGAAAATCTTTAGAGATGAGACATATTTCGAGATGGGCGTGCGCCGTAGGGTTGTGGTTGTGCGCGCTCGCTGTTTGGGCGGGGAATGGGCCCCGTGAAGTTTGGAACTTGAATTATCCGTGGAAGTACGCCCCGGGAGATTTCTCCGGCGCGGAGCAAAGCGCGTTCGACGATGCCGCATGGGAAACCGTCGGTGTGCCCCATTCGTTCAGCATTCCTTATTTCATGAGCAAGGACTTCTATGTTGGCTACGGATGGTACAGGCAGGAGTTGGATTTGCCCAAACGGTTGTTGAAGAAGAAACTCTTCTTGGAGTTCGACGGCGTGTTCCGCGAAGCCGAAGTGTTTGTGAATGGTCAACAGGCCGGGCGGCATGATGGAGGATACACCGGATTCTCCATCGACATTACTCCGTGGGCAAAGAAGGGCCGCAATGTGATAGCCGTTCGGGTGAACAACTTGTGGCGCCCCGACCGCGCGCCGCGTGCCGGGGAACATGTGTTCAGCGGAGGAATTTACCGCAACGTGCGCCTGGTCGTGAAAGAACCGGCCTATATTGACTGGTACGGCACCTTCGTCACCACGCCCGATTTGGCGCAGCATGACGGACGATCTTCCGTCGTGCGGGTAGCCACCGATGTGTGCAATGCTACGGGCGAGGACGGCACTTTCCGCCTGCAGGCCGACGTGGTGGATGCCGACGGGCGCATGGTAGCCACGGCCATGGAGGATTTCGAGATGCAGGACGGAGCCACACGGCAAGTGGTCCTGACGACCCCGTCGGTGAATCGTCCCGTCTGCTGGAGTCCTGATACTCCTTATTTATATACGGTAGTCTCTACGCTCTCTCGTGGCGGGCGCACATTGGACCGTACCGAGACGACCTTTGGTTTCCGCTGGACGGAATGGACGGCCGACCGTGGCTTCTTCCTCAACGGGAAACACCTCTATTTCCGGGGCGCCAATGTGCATCAGGACCATGCCGGATGGGGCGATGCCGTGACGGAGAGCGGGATGCGGCGCGACGTGCGCATGATGAAGGACATCGGTTTCAATTTCATCCGCGGTTCGCACTACCCCCATGCGCCGGCCTTTGTCGATGCTTGCGACCGCGAGGGATTGCTTTTCTGGTCCGAGAACGCCTTCTGGGGCATTGGCGGTTTCAACAAAGACGGCTATTGGAATGCCAGCGCTTATCCCGTCAGGGAGGAAGACTGCGAGGAGTTCTGCCGCGACGTGAAGGCGCAACTGACCGAGATGATTCGCATCCATCGCAACCATCCGTCCATCATAGCCTGGAGCATGTGCAACGAACCCTTCTTCACGGCTCCGGAAGCTATGGACGGGATGCGCGCGTTGTTGAGGGAGTGTGCCGCCTTGTCGCACCAGCTCGATCCTACTCGACCGGCTGCCATCGGCGGGGCGCAACGTCCGTTGGGCGAGGGACGCATCGACAGCCTGGCCGATATTGCGGGCTACAACGGCGACGGTGGCGTGATTCCCGACTTCCAGAACCCGGGATGGCCTTCGCTGGTATCTGAATACGGTTGCGTTACGGCCGACCGTCCGGGAGAATATGCGCCGGGATGGGGCGACTTGCAGAAGAACGACGGCTACAAAGGATTCCCTTGGCGTAGCGGGCAGTCCATCTGGTGCGGTTTCGACCACGGCAGCATCGCGGGCGGCGTCATGGCCAAGATGGGCATCGTGGACTATTTCCGTGTGCCCAAACGCTCGTGGTATTGGTATCGGAACGAATATATGGGCATTGCGCCTCCCGCTTGGCCGGTGGAAGGCCAACCGGCCAAACTGTCGCTCACGGCGGACCGGACGGAGGGCATACGCACAGACGGAACGGACGACGTGATACTCCGCATACAAGTGAAAGACGCTTCCGGGCGCGACCTTTCCAATTCGCCCGATGTGACCCTCACCGTCGTCTCCGGGCCCGGAGAGTTCCCCACGGGACGGAGCATCACTTTCAGTGCCGGCAGCGACATTCTCATCGCCGATGGCCAGGCGGCCATCGACTTCAGGGCCTACCATGCCGGTACGGCTGTGGTGGAGGCCACTGCGGAAGGCTTGGCTCCGGCGCGTGTCGAGATTCAGTTCACGGGAGAGCGCAAGTACAAGGAAGGCCGCACTCCGGTAGTGGAAGCCCGTCCATACGTTCGTTATGTCCGCGATGCGGAACGTCCGCTGCAGGTGTTCGGGCGCAACAATCCGACGTTTGCCAGTAGCCAGGATGCCGCACACACGCCCGGACAAGGAGCCGACGGCAACGGCGACACCTATTGGCAGGCTGCGTCGTCCGATGCCTCGCCATGGTGGATTTCCGACACTGAGAAAGGATTGGTATTGAAAAGCATACGGTTCACTTTGCCCCGTGAGGCAGCTTATTGCTACGAGGTGGAGGTTTCGATGGATCGTCAGCAATGGCAACCGGTGGCTTCCAGTTCTTCAGAGAAAGGCACGGGGCGCATACGGCTGGTGGATTTCCCCGAAGGAAACACACCGGTCAAAGGCCCGTTTCGTGCGCATCCGTTTCCTCGACAACAAGCCCGACCTGCCTGCTGCCGTTTCGGAGATTGAAGTCAGCGGCTGGGTGACCGATTGAGATATTTTGCTAGGAATAGACGGAATATAATGAGAAGGAACATGAGACGAATCGCGGTTTTTCTGTTGGGAGTTTGGCTGGCCGGCGCTGCTGCATGCGCGGCCGAGTGGCAATGGTCGGTGGAGATACCCTCTGTCGTGTCGGACGAGACCGGAGGCCATCCCAGAGCCTTCTTGTGGATTCCGCCCGATTGCCGACAGGTGAAAGCCGTGATGATTGGTAATCACAACATGTGCGAGGAAACGCTCTTTGAGAACCGGGCATTCAGGCGTTCCCTCAGCGACGCCGGCCTCGCTCTGGTGTGGGTCACGCCCGGTTGGGACCAAGAGTGGAAAGCTGCTTCCGGAAGCCCGGAAGCCTATTGGCAGATGCTGGCCGACTTGGCCCGCGTCAGCGGGTATGATGAACTGGAGCAGGCACCCGTGGTGCCTTTCGGGCATTCCGCCATGGCTACTTTACCTTGGAATTTCGCTGCTTGGCATCCGGAGCGCACACTGGCCGTGGTGTCGTACCACGGCGATGCGCTCCGAACGAACCTGACGGGATACGGGCGCGACAACCTGGAGTGGGGGCGCACTCGGAACATCGACGGTATTCCCGGACTGATGGTCGTGGGAGAGTATGAGTGGTGGGAAGCGCGCGTGAATCCTGCGTTGGCTTTCCGTATGATGTATCCCGCCAGTTGCATCTCTTTTCTTTGCGACACCGGGCGGGGGCATTTCGACGTGTCGGATGCGACGGCCGAATACATCGCCCTGTTTCTGAAGAAAGCCATGAAGGCCCGTCTGCCGGAGATGGCAGGAGCCGACGGCAGTTCCGTGACGCTGAAGAAGGTGCGGCCCGAGGATGGGTGGCTGGCCGAGCGGTGGCATCCCGGGCAGAAGCGCAGGGCGAAGGCCGCTCCGTATGGAGAGTACAAAGGCGACCCGCACGATGCTTTCTGGTATTTCGACCGCGAAATGGCCGAGGCCACGGAGCGCCGCTATGCCCTTGAGCGCGGGAAAGAGCGCCTCTTCCTGGGCGTGGAGCAGGACGGCTGTTTGGCCACTTACGACGGAGAGAAGCATGTGAAGACCAATTTGGAATTCCGCCCCGCGGCCGACGGCATCACGTTTTGCCCTGAAGCCTGTGTTCACCGACAGCCTGCGCCGCACGGTGGTGCAGCCTCGCCCCTTACATCACGCGCATTTGTGGTCCCGTGGGCCAAGTGGGACGACACGACGTTTGTGGTGGATTTCTACCGGATGGGCACCGACAATAGTGCGCCGCAGGGCTGAGATGTGCCTCGTGGCTTGCTACGATGGTGACGCACACCACAAGGGTGCAGTGCGAAATTCACCCCTCGCATACTCCTATCCTCTCGTGGGACGGCCGCAGGCAGTGTCTGCTCTTTCCTGGCATAGACGATGTGGTGGCCGGGACGGACGTGGTGGAATGCGGGCGAGGTCCGGATTGCGGGTTGCCCGTGCGCTACTACGTGAAGGAAGGTCCGGCCGAAGTGGAGGTGTATCGGTTGAGGCTGACGCGCATTCCTGCCCCGGTTCCCGTGAAGGTCACGGTCGTGAAAGCAGCAATATGGCCTGCCCGGCGAGTGCACGAACTGCCGGCGAGCAACCTGTGGACTTCACAGCTTTATATTGTGAAGGGGTTGAATTCTTCTTTGAAAAGACATAATAGTGCGGGGCGTGTCGGAGTGATAGCAATAC